>Ga0160446_100008_pt1 | contig 357547 bp, 322 predicted proteins | sample HID1973I_E1MG_FD_108200 | JGI IMG/M metagenome (GOLD analysis project Ga0160446, IMG submission 108200) | Enriched mosquito-associated microbial communities from UW Madison campus, WI, USA - HID1973I_E1 MG | ecosystem: Host-associated > Arthropoda: Insects > Digestive system > Unclassified ...
GTGGATTACAATTACCATCGGCCACACCAAGCATTGAACTTCAAATCTCCTGTAGATTTACTGCAGGAAATTTGAGGACAAAATTATACTTTTGAATGGTCTGAAAAACAGGGGAGCTTACATTCCTGCTGGAAGATTTCCTGGAAGATGTGACGGATGTGGCTCATTTGGTCTGTTTGCATTTTTGGACAAAGGGCCGGTTTGTACCGGCCTTAGGTCATACTCAATTCTTATTTTATTTCTGTGTTTTGTTTTTCAAAGATGGGCCGGCTTCTCTGTTTTTTATAATTTGCCTGGACTTTGGCAAAAAACGTAAGTTTTCGGTCTGCCTGCAGAATCTTATTTTGTCTGGCAGAAGATTCTTTTGACTTTGGTGGCTTTAATGTTTAAAAAGGAATGATGGGACTGTTTTTTGCGTGGCCGAGTACAATGGAACTGGTGAAGCTGGCGACGGTGTCGAGCTTGCCGAGTTTGCGAAAGAGAAATTCGTTGTAGTCCTCCATGTTACGGGTGGCGACTTTCAACAGGAAATCGGTCTGACCGGCCAGGTGGACGCATTCCATCACCTCAGGCATTTCTTTCACGGAGCCGCTAAAGGTTTCGCGGGTTTCCAGGGTGTGGTCGGTCAGCCGGATGCTGATATAGCTCATCAGGACGGTGCGGATTTTGCTGTAATCGAGCAGGGTGACGTAGGACTGGATGTAGCCGAGCTGCTCGAGTCTCCGGATGCGTTTGAGTAAGGGGGAGATGCTTTTGTGCAGTTTTTTGCCCATCTCGTTGTAGGTGATGCGCGAGTCGGCCTGCAGTACTTTTAAAATGGAGTAGTCCATTTCATCTAGACAATAGTGTTCCATGACGTTTGGTTTTTTACGTTTATAATTGCCATGCGTGATGTGAACGGGATAAATATAGGCTTTTCGGATCTGCTTTTCCAAATGTTTGTTTGTTTTATCGTGTGCTGTGAGCCTGATTCGGAATTTAATTTGGTTCTGAGTGCCTTTTCTTATGGGTATTGCTAAAGTGGGATTGCTTTTTGTCCGGGACGGGCTTTGCCGCACTTTTGCATCCGCGGCCGGTGGGCGTCAACCTTAAGGAATCTGCACCATGACATAGGCGTTGGGCCCCCAGCCGCGATTTTAATAACGTTTTACGGCGTGGATGCGCTGCGATTTTTATCCTTTGGGCGGTAGAAGGCCTTTTCGGAAAAATTAGTTTTTTTTTGTTGGGATGGCCCGGTTGCTCCGGGCCATTTTTTTTGTTTAGTGCAGTTCATCCGGGGATTGCCGGATATCGATCAGGGCGATGAGGAAGGACGTCTTTTCCCCGTTGCGAAAGCCGATGATGATGATTTTTTTATAATTGCAAATGCCTGGAAAGGGATGGCGGGAACTAAGGTAGGTATCCTGCTCGGATTCCACATTGATTTCGTCCGCATTTTCCAGGCGGAAAACAAGGCCGTAGTCCGGGCTGCTGAAAGTGTCTATTGGCTCCAGGCTAAGTCTTGTGCCGGGCTGGTCTGTGGGTATGACGGCGGTGATCTTGATCAGGTAGTCGTTTTGGCCCGGATACAGGGTGGCCCGCCACTGGCCGATGTTTTCGTGTTTTTTCATGAGTGCGCTGGTTTAGCTGTGACGGGAAGCGTGCATGTCCGGCATCCGCTGTTCATGCACGGCTAAATCCTATCCAGGGTGAATGTTTCTCGAATCCGGTTTCTGCCCTATTCCCGCTGGATTAAATTTGGGAAAGCGGATTGGCCCGGGAAAATATTTTTTGGGTTTGGAAAAAAACTAAAGTCCGGAAGGGTTTTAAAGAATAATGTTTGGCGGGTTGGTATGGTCCCCTGAGTCGGGCTTTATAGAATCGATGGTTTAAAAAATCGTAAATAGTTATACTAAAAGTATGAATTCTAACTTTTTTTTAAACTATTCGAAGCATCAACGTTGATACATTGGTTATAGTTTACAGGAATAGCACATTAAGTAGATTGGCCTGAATGTAGCCGAATGGCTCGTTATAGGGTTTAAGTATTTGCCCGTTAATTTCGAACGTTGCCGAGAATCAAAAAAGCGATACCTCACTGATATCAAATTGGTTATGCTCCATTTTGAAACCTGACTGGTCACAGATTTTAAAATAAATGTGACAATGATAGTGTAATAACCAGGTGTCGGTGCAAATATATTTACACTAGCCGAAGTTCTTTTTCCATGCTTTTTTTTGAGTGGCATAATCAGGAAGGTTTTCTGCCTTCTTCCAATACGCGTAGAAGATTTCGGCGGACTTCGCTTTCTCCTCCTCCCCTGTCCCGCGCTCGAGCGGCGCGTAATGGTCTTCCTTGTTGTATTTCTTTCCACCCTTGTAGTTCGCGTAGCGGCGCGCGCGGGTATAGCCCATCTGCAGGTATTTCCTGGACAGGTCGGCGCCGACAAATTCTCCCGCTTCCAGGTAGTTTTGGAATAGCTGATAGATGACTCTGGCGCTTTCCGCTGCGATCGCTGGGGTCTTGAAACGCCAGTGCGGACCGATCTCGGACTTATAGGGCTCGCAGATGAGTACGCCCTGTTCGCCTTTGCCGACTTTGTATAGTTCGGGGTGTTTGCGGTAGTCGGTGCCCGCTTTCCAGGCGTAGGTCTTGTGGTCGAAATCCAGATAAGAAGGTTTTGGGGCTTTTGCCATGCTCGGTGTTTTATACTGAAACGTATTTGGTGTATTTAAGGTTTGCCAAGTAGTGTAGTGGCTGTTGTCCGGTGCATCAGTCCTTTATCCTCAGAATTAAATTCTGCCGGGAGGTCTTTTTTTAGAACAACGGACTCTAATGAAGTTTTTATTTTTTGTGAGTGGCGGCTTTGGTTTATTCGCTTAAAAAAATAAACATATGAAGAAGAAAACGAAACTGAAAAAGTATGAGGGCGTGATCTTCCAAGTGGATGAACAGTCCAAGGGTTTTTCGGAACTCATCCGGGAGGTGGTGCGCCAGCAGGCTAAGCCCGTCAATCAGCAGCTGAGGTGGACGGGTGAAAAGATCAAGCTGCTGGAACTGGGCATGGCGCTGTTCCTCTCTGGGGAGTTTAATGACAATGAATTTGGGGTGACGCGCTTTCTGAAACTGTGGGGCGCCTGTTTCCGGGTGGACTTTGGGGTGCCTGCGCAGCTGGTGGATGACATCATGGAGCGCAAGCGCAAGAGCAGGACGTTCTTTTTGGAGCATCTGACGGTACTGATGCGGGAGCATCTGACTAAGATGGACGGTGAGGACCGGATGCCGGGCAGGTCCCCGCTCCGCTTTAGGCTGGACGGCTAGGTTATGGAGATTTGATTTAGGCCGTTAAATGGTTTTGCGTAGACTTTTAATTCCGGTTAACTTTAGAACATGAAAAAATATTTTTTGCTATCCGTATCGCTACTGTGGTGTTCCTGTTTCGTTTCTGCACAGAGGAATGAACTTAAAAATGGCATACAACAACTCATTGAGGGTAAAAAGGCTACCGTGGGTATTGCGATTAGCTCAGATTCACCGGGTGATGCGCTTTTTATAAACGGGGATACGCATCTGCCGATGCAGAGCGTGTACAAGTTCCCGATTGCGCTGGTGGTGCTTTCGATGGTTGATGAGGGAAAATTTAAGCTGGATCAATTGGTAAATATCAGGGAGCGGGACCTGCTTCCGGGAACCTGGAGCCCGATCCGGGAAAAGTTTCCTCAAGGTACGCGGATGTCGATCGCGGAGCTGATTGGATTTACGGCCGGCGAGAGTGATAACAATGGCTGTGATATCCTGCTGCGCCTGGTGGGCGGAGCAGTTCAGGTACAGCGCTTTCTGGAGGCCCGGGGCTTTGCCGATATCCAGGTGAAGACCACCGAAGAGGAAGCCTCCAGGGACTGGAATGTTCAGTTTCAGAACTGGGCTACGGCCAGGGCTTTGCATAAGCTGTTGATGGCAGCTTACCAGAATAAGGGAAATCGGTTACTGTCCAAAGCGAGCTATGATTTTCTGTGGAAGGTTTTGGCGGAGGGTCAGACGGGAATGAAACGCATCAAGGGGGATCTGCCGGCCGGGACCTGGGGGCATAAGACCGGGACTTCGGGGATGAACCAGGGCATGATGGCAGCCATCAACGATATTGGAGTGGTGCGGCTGCCCAGTGGCAGGGTCATTTACATTACGGTACTGGTTTCTTCTTCCAAGGAAAGTTTAGCGGAAAACGAACGGATCATTGCAATGGTTTCTAAGCTCGCCTATGATTATTATCTGAAAAGGAAAGGATAAGGTTCACCAGTTTGCTTAATTCATGCTGAGCGCTATCTGGGCAGGTGTGCGATGAGTTCCACTTCGAGTTTGGCATCTGGCTCGTCTAGCCGCTGTACCTGTATCCAGTTTGCGGCGGGAAAGTCTTTGTTGTAAAATCCCTTTCTGGTGCCATTGTATTTTTTCATTCCTTCAATGTCGGTAGAGGTTTTCTTTGACGACGTTTTCAAAGGTGGCGCCGTAGCTTTTCAGGGAGGCCTTCAGGCTGCTATAGACCTGGACACTGCCCTTTGGACTGATCTCACTGCTTAACGCGCCGGAGATGTAGCGGATATGGTCGATCTTCAGCACCTGTACGTATCCGGCGGCAGTATCCTGTTTGGCTGGGTTGTTCCAGTGCCATTTTTCTTTTTCGACGGCTTTTTCCTGGGCCTCTGCTGTAGCGCAACATAGCAGAATCGGGATAAACATGAGGCAGGCTAGCCTTGGGATAAATGACCTTTGTATTTTGGACGGTTGAAAATTATGCATAGGAATTGGCTGGTTTTGTTTTAGGTGTCAGGGTTCGGTCTGTCGGGCATACAAGTGCTACTGTTTTCGTGTTTGTCGGGTTTCCCGATCGTGAGCGGATATCCAAATATTTCCAAATTTGTGATAAATTAGGAAATATTTGGAGATCATAATGGCTGGATTTGTTCATTGGATCGTGTTGTTCACGTCACATGAACATTGATATTTGGTGAACACTTTACAATGCTTAGTTCGCTAAAGTGGCTTTAACGCGAAGATTTGAGGTTTTAAGGAAATTAGCTTTGGCTTTCGATCAGGATCCTTGTCCAAAGGATGTAGCCTAATCTTCCGCACAGTTCGGCAACGAAATACTGGATGTCTGCGGGCACGTCATTAACGATGCAGTAGCGGATTTTATATTTTGGGCTGTAACTGAGGTAGATGACCAGGTCGTCGGTGGAGAAGCCGCGCCCGTAAAGGGATTTGAGGTGCTGCTGCTGGAGCTCGTTTGCCGCACGCACCAGGCGGGCGTTCATGATGTTGGCCAGGGATTGCTGTGGTTTGAATTCGGTCTCGAAAATCGGCAGTACGGTAACGGTCATGCCGCAAATATAATTTTAGCTTTTGTTTTTGCAAGGGTGCGGGGCTTAAGCGCCTGAGCCTCTGATGGAAATTTTTATCTTTTTGGGTGATGGCAGGGGCTGGGCCGGGATTTGTGGCGTGGAATTGGCCTGAAGCTTATCACCCGCGCGTTTCTGCTGAGGTTTAGAGGATTTCCATTTCCCGGCTTGTACAGGTAGCGGTCTCTGTGAGGCCACGGCATGGTTTTCGCTATATCTGGATAAAAAAAAAGCGATGAGCTGGACATGCCCCGATTGTGACCGTGAACTGCCCTGGAAGGATTACCGGCATTATTGCCAGCGGGTGGATCTGGACAGTCTGTTTGTTGGCCGTTCTGCCGAACTGGTGCTGGCTTTTGATAAGATTTTAGCGGAAGTGGCAGACTGGCCGGATGTGCTCATTGGCGTGACCCCGAACTGTATTGTATTTACCAGAAGGGTTGGCTTTCTGATCATCAGGCCCATGAAAAAAGAGCTGGATATCAAGTTTTATTCTGCAGTAGCCCATCCGGAAAAGCCGGTGGTTAAAAGTGCTGCTGTGGGAAAGAAGTTTGAGAACCATATCCGGATTGCTCATGCGGATCAGGTACGCCCTGGACTGTTTATGTATATCCGGGAATCCTACAACCTGTAGCTTTCTATCCATGGAAAACCATGGTTAAAAAGCTCATAACTTGTTTCCCCTTCACCTTTGAGCATCTTCATCCTATTTGCCAAAATAGTTTCTAGGGAAAAACGTCTTCATAATCATTTTTTTGGCAGCCTAACATTTAAAAATAAATTACCCAACTTTAATTGTTAAGGATGTATCAAATTATCTCAGAATCCATCCTATCCTGGACGCTTCATCACGGATGAGCTGATAAGACTCAAAATTACCGAGTATTTTTACCTGATCCCCTTTGATGAGCATGGCCTTTATTGCTGCCGAGGTCTTTGGGGCATCGTAGAGTAAAGTCTGATTTTCAGTAAGCTTTATCGAGCGGATGGGTGCTGTTGCATCAGTGAGTTGATTGCTGTTCAGCGTGGCCAGGCGCCCATCGGGCAACTCGATGGTATACAGGTTGGCATGCGCCGCACTGACGGTCAGGATGGTTCCTTTTGATAAGGTGAGCGATGGTCTTTCGCCCGTTTCTTTTATGGTGACCTTAGCCGCGGTTCGCATGGTTTTATTCAGCTTATCAAGGCTAGCCTGAATTCCCGGCGCGGCTCTGATTAGGGGATCGATAAAAGGGAGTGGGTCAACTGCGCCTGCAGACGTGTAAATGCCAAAATGAAGGTGAGGAGCGGTAGTTTTGGCGTTTCCCGTGTTGCCCATTAATCCAAGGGTGTCCCCTTTTGAAACCTGCTGCCCCTCTACGGCTAGCTGTTCATCCAGGTGAGCATAATACAGGGTATAGTCCTTGTCTTCCGGCCTAAACCAGACGACTTTTCCACCCAGGTTATTTTCATTTACCCGGGTTACCCGGCCTTTAGCGGTCGCCACTACCGGGCTTCTAAGGGAGCCAAATATATCGACACCCTCGTGCTTGCGGGTGTTCTCATCCCGGCCGTCTCCCCAAAAGCTTTTGATGTTATTCCGTCCTGCTTTGGTGGGAAAGCCCAGGGAAGGCCCCTCGGTAATTTCGAGGGTATAACCAGCGCTTTGCAGCAATTCGGGCTGTACACGAAGGAGGTAATCTGCCTGCTGGCTTACCTCAATTGCTATGGAATGGCCAAGGGTATCGGCCGAGGCCAAGGCTTTTGTACCCTGCTGGGTCAATTCCCATAGATCCAGATAGATTCGGGCGACCGCATCTGGCTGCTGCTTAAGTGATATGGTGATTTTCTTTCCCATGGTTACCCTGAATTTATAGAAGTTAGCGGGTGTTTTATCCTGGGGAAAGTAACCGGTTTCTTTAAAGGGGAGATTAATATCCTGTGTTTTTTGATTGTTGGGTGAAGCTGCATTCATCCACGCTGTTCCAAGACTGGTTTTATCCAATCCGGCGGCAGCTAATTTTCGCTGGTAAAGCTCATGGGGTGAGGCCGGTTTGAAAAGGTTTACAGAACCTGTTTTGCAGGATTGCAGAAAGATGATGAGGTAAAAAATAAGCAGGTAGTAACGGATTTGCATAGCGGTTTTATCTGGATGAAAGAGCATTCGGGTTATAGGAATTTATTTCCCCATTCCTGATTTAAAACCACCAAAGCGGCCAAGTTGTTTGATCGCAGCCGGTGAAGAGTAGTTGAGCAGGCTGGATGTTTTGGAACCCCTGCTTTAAGCTTTCCCAATCAAACAGGTCTGCAGCCACGGGTTGTAGGTTTTTGATGTCTGTATTTAGACTGCTGGAAAGGCCGCACCATTGATGCTGGTTGCCCCGCAATTAATGTGATATTGTTCATGTATTCTATTTTCATCAAGCGTAGTGCTGCTCCTTTTTTTGGGTTTGATGGCCATCATGAAATGATCCTGACCTGGATCAAACGGATTTCTGAGTTGATTATATCGGAAAAGCTATCGACAAGCAGCTGGCAACCGATTGATTTCAGCTTGGCCTTAAGGTTAGCAGCGGATTGCTCCAGAAACCTGAACCGGTTGAGATCTGCTTTGGGGAAAGCAAGATAATAGTTTTCGAAGTCTGACTTTTCCAGGCAGTAACAGCTGAGCACTTCACTGCATGCCTGTTGCGCGGTGACCATGGCCTGGTTGTCGTGCAGCCGCAGATCGTTTTTAAAAAGATGAGTCCCCGTTTTTTGTTTTCATGTGTTTCGGATATGGTTAAAAAAGCCTGATTTCCTGTCCCCCCACTTCCCACTAACAGCATTGTTCACTGTGATTTTTAGGTTAAACAACATAAAGCGCGGAAATGTTGCATTCCGTTTTTTCTCAATAGGACACCTTCCCTCCTTTCAGCGGTGGCCGAGGGCTTTTATCCGATTTTACCGCGTAAAGAAAATTGAAATCGGATAAGCGCCAGACAGTTCGGGTAAGTTGTTTTTGCACCGAATGTTCCGCCCGGGACTGCTGAGTTTTGCTGGACAAAAAAATCTTGTTATGAAACGAAATCCAATTTTGGCATCGGAATCTTTTATGTCATCCGCTAAAAGGTTCTACTTTTTAGATTTGAAACTGGCGGCAAATAACCGCCATTATCTCCAGATTACCTGTAGTGAGCTTCAGGAGGACGGCAGTTATGTCCGTCACGCCCTGATTGTTTTTGAGCGTGATTTCCGGGAGTTTTTCACGGGATTTACCTCGCTGCTATCCGTGATGCGCTATTATGCCCGTGGTTACCAGAATACCGAAGCCATATTACAGGAGCATCGCCAGCCCGGGGGAATAAAATCCATGCCTGAACAGGCGAGACCGAGGGAGCGCATGTACGACCAGGGTGCCGCTGCCCTGAGCGACTGCGAGCTGCTGGCGATTCTGCTTGGCGCCGGCTCGCCCGGGGAAACCGCAATAGACCTTTCGGCACGTATACTCGCCGGGCATGGAGGGGAACTTGAGGGACTGAAAGCCTGCAGCTTTGCTTCCCTGTGCCGCTATAAAGGGATGGGGCTGGCCAAGGGCTGTGCAGTGATGGCAGCTGTTGAGCTGGCCGGAAGGATGAGTGCCAGGGCAGCCGATCGCTGAGTGCCCGGATTCGATACCCCGCTTATGGAACCGGTATCCCAACGAAATAAAAACACTGGAAATCAATTAATCGGAGGCGCAACCGGTGAAAGGGCGCAACATCTTTATGGAATCTTTAGATCTCAACAGTACCAGAATCTTCTGCGAACTGCTCGAACGCATGAACGGAAAACCGCATGGGAAATTATTCAGCCCGGGCTACACGCCGCTGACCATCGAAAAACTGGGCGGAAAGTTTTCCAGTATCTGGGGCGAGGGACGCTTTTACAGCCTCTGCCATTATTGCAAACGCCAGGGCGATATGATGCAGGACCCGGAAATGTGCTTTTTGGTGGTAGATACCGGGCGTATGCGCATGACTTTACCTCGGTGCATATCCTGCCCTATAGTTTTCAGAATGACCTGCTTGGGATTTACGAGGAAAGCATCACTTTTCTGAGCGATAAGGTGGGCATATTTTTACCCAGGAAGCATCATGAGCATTTAGACTTTGCGGCCATGTGGCTGGAGAATATCCAGGTGCAGTTTTCACTGGATCCCTGATGCATGGTTAATGGATCTGCAGGTCTGCAACGCCTGAACCAGGCTGTAGTCCTGCCTATAACATTGTACATGTTGCTTTTTTTATAGTTGAACTTATTGTTTATGCCTTCATTGTATTAGGATTAATTATTCAATTAAATCTGACGGACAAAAAACCTTTAACTGCTGATTACAGGAATCAGGATGTTCATAATTTATTATCTTTACTGGCAAACAGAACCTGAAGGACACTTTGTTCCCTATATTTATAAAAAATCGAATGAACTGAGTGGCTTTGTTAGAGGAACCCTCCTGCCTGCTCAGACATCTGGGGAATTGTATGTAGCTGGATATGGCTTAAGAACAGCCAAAAACGGCGTCTAAAGCGACTGTCAATAAATGAACTGAAAAATATTCAAACCTAAATCATAAACAGTCTTGGTCTACATCTTATCAAGAACCGGACTGGCTACCGTATTTATCGATTTATGAATAACATCGTTTTTTTGTTCAAAGATGACGATATCATTTTTACCGGCCTTCAGCCAGCATCCTGGTATATAAAGTGTTTGCTGTGGCCCTGCATTCCAGTAACGACCAATATTTATTCCATTGATGAAAACGATGCCCTTACCCCATTTTTCCATGTCCAGAAAAGTGTCGCCAGTTTTTGTCAGGTTAAAACTGCCCTGATAAAGCGTTGGTCTTTCTCGCTCAGCCTTATTTTTTAATCCTTTTAAGTCTGGAGCGTTTTCCATAGGCAGCTTAAACATATCCCAATTTCCGGTAATGTTTTGGCCATTTATGATTACAGGTGAAATAATACCTTTTGTGCTGCCCGTAATTTTTGCGCCGTAATTTATCCTGCCCATATTTTCGACCAGAATATCTAGCGTAGCATTAAATGTAATATCAATATCGCATTCATATTTTTTATAATAGCTGTTCAGTTCTGCTACCTTAACGCCATTAACATATACCAAGGCGTAATCCCTTAATCCATTCAGTTCCAGTTTTCCACTTATGGGCTGGTTAAATTTCTTACTGTACCATACATAACCGTGCCCTTGATTAAGTTCTTCGAATGTTAATGGTTTATCTGCATTTACAGGTCTTATTTTATTTTTTATATCCTCCAGGTCTACCGCTTTATCCAAAACAATTTCAGGTATGGTAATTAAGGGAATACGTGCCGGGACAGCAGGTGTTGTTGTAGTTTTGAGCATCCTGCGCAAAGTATCGTATTTGGCTGTAGCCCATCCCGCTTCGCTAATTGGCGCATCGTAATCATAACTTGTTAAATCAGGCTGAATATCATGTTTATTATCATAGTTTGCGCCCGAAGTAAAGCCAAAATTAGTTCCGCCATGAACCATGTAATAATTAAAGGAAATACCAGCATCCAAATATTTCTGTGTTTGCCTGGCCGCCGTTTTATAACTGACTTTCTGAAAAGGTTCTGCCCAGTGGTCTAGCCATCCGGGATAAAATTCGGCCACCATATAGGGCCCTTTTCCGCCATTAAATTTATTAACTGTTTCCTTGAGTTTTGCTACATCATCTTCACCATTTGCAGTAGGTAATGCGCCAGGCAAAGCACCACCCTCAAACAGCCAGCTTCCATCGGATGTAAAAAAAGGCACATTGAATCCAACATCTTTTAACTGCTGAAAAACAGCTGCACTGTATTTTTTATGATCTTCGAGGCTGATATCTTTTCGCTGCGACACATACGAACCAAATTCATTTTCACCCTGAACCATAATAATGGGGCCACCGTTGCTAACCAATAAATCCTTTACCTGACCATAAAGAGCGGTAAAGTAGGCCTTTGTGGCAGCTAGGTACTGTGTATTGTTTCCACGGATAACCATTCCCGGAACTTTTGCCAAAAACCAGGGGTAACCACCAAATTCCCATTCCGCACAAACGTATGGGCCCGGACGAAGAATTACAAATAATCCTTCTTCCTGTGCAGTTTTAATATACCCGGCTACATCTTTATTACCCGATTTAAAATCCCACACACCCGGAGCTGTTTCATGGTAGTTCCAGAAAACATAAGTAGCAACAGCATTTAAACCCATTGCTTTCATCATCTTTAAACGATGGCGCCAGTATGGTTTTGGAATGCGTGCATAATGCATTTCTCCGCTATGTATCTGAACAGCTTTACCATCAAGCAAAAAATTCCCTCCACTTATTTCAAAAGTGTGTGCCGGCATTTTTTTCTTATTAACCTGTGCCTGCATTTTTAAACTAAAACTGGCGAGCATTAATAACAAAAAGGTACTTTTTTTCATGTATTTTCTTCTTGACAGCATTCAGTTAAAGGCTAATATTCAACTTTATAATCTTTTTTTAAGGCCTGGCCGCTCCATGCTCTTACACTTGTCCAGGGCGCAGGGGCATCCGTCCAGAATTGATTGCTGGCAGGTAAACCCAAAGTTAAAAAACCAAGCGTTGCCATGTATAAACTACCCGTTGAGGTATAAATATCGGCAACCATTGGCTGATGGCCATTAAAGCCCAAAACCAGCCAGCCTTTATCATCGAAATTCTGGTTTCCCTCGTACATATTATGCATTACTTTTGTTAAAGCACTCCGCACTTGCCCGGGTTTTATATCATCAGGGAGTTTCTCCAGCAAAGCGGTTTGTGCAAGTGCCTGAAAAACGGCAGTGCGGTAAGTAATGGAACGGCCGTATGCCGGATAAGTACCATCGGGCGCAATAACCCTTTCCAGGTATTCAGCATACCTAACCATTCTTTTTTCCGCTAGATCATAATCTGCCTGTGAGGCTTTCTTTTTATCAACCAGAACTTTCAGCAAATCAACCAGCATTGGATGTATTACATAAGAATTGTAATAATCCATGCTAAATTTTTCACCGTCACTGTACCAGCTATCGCCAACGTACCACTCCTTCATTTTATTTACCGCAAACTGAATCCTCGCGGGGTCGTACTGTTCACCAATGCTTAGGAGAAAACCTTCCGTTAAACCAGCAAAAAGCAACCAGTTATTATAGGCACCACTCCGGTTTCTCAGCGACTTAAACTCTTCAACAAATCTTTTTTTAGTAAGGGTATCCAATGGTTCCCATAATGCTTTAGGTGCCCTTATAAATGCCTGCGCTACATAGGCTGCATCCACTATAGGCTGGTTTTCATTGCGGTAACTTATGTAATCAGGACTTTCCGGATTAACTGAATAAGCAAGCCCTTTTAATAATTCAAGGCGCATGACTTTACGCATTTTTCCTTCTTCGGTGTTATCGTCGGGTAATGCAAGCCATGGTGCAAGCCCTGCCATCGTACGTCCTAAGGCTTCCAGGTAAGTGACCCTGGTTAAATTCAGTCCATAATTGGCATTATGCTCCAGCGGCATATTCTTCTTTAAAGTTTCATTCGCCAGGTTGTGAATAACCGGATAAGCAATTTTATATAGGCTCTTTACCCAAAAGCTACGTTCCTGAAGCCCTGTTGCTGCTTGTTTCTGCTGTGCACCAACTGTTTTACAAGTAATAAAAAAAATGAACAGCAATCCACATTTCATTTTCGAAAACTTCATATTTATAAATACCATTTTTTATATCTTAGTAAAGCTTCGAGGTAATAATAATCAGCATAAACCAAAGGCACGTCAATTTCACTATTTAAGGGATACGCCCCGGTGCTGTGCATCAATAAAAAGCCCCCGTTATCACCCAGTTTAGCCCTGTATGCCGGACTTGCCAGTGCATAAATCATAGTTTCTGCTGCAGTTTTGAAAACTGTTTTTTCCTGGGGAGATGAATACTGACCAAGTTCAAGTAAGGCCGAAGCAATTAATGCCCCTGCCGAAGCATCACGTTTAGCATAGGGAATCCCAGGTGCATCAAAGTCCCAGAATGGAATTTTATCGGCAGGCAAATTTGGGTGGTTTAATATAAAATGAGCAATACCTTTTGCTTGTTTAAGGTAAGCCTCATCTTTTGTAAACCGATACATCATGGTATAACCGTACAATGCCCAGCCTTGTCCCCGTGCCCAGGCAGAGCAATCTGCCGCACCTTGCCAGGTTGCCTTTCTTTTAATGGCACCTGTTTCAGGATTATAATCAATAACATGGTATGAACTGAAATCGGGCCTGAAATGATTTTTTAAAGTTGTATTGGCATGTTCAACAGCAATTTCCTTAAATTTCCCTTCTCCTCCATTTTCACTTGCCCAGTTTAGCATTTCAAGATTCATCATATTATCAATAATCACAGGACAATCCCAGTATTTATTTTTATTCCACGACTGTATAGATTTTATTTTAGGGCGATAACGTGTTGCAAGCGAGGCTGCTGAACGCTGTATAACCGTCTTGTATTCCGGATTGGCAGTTAAACGATAGGCATTCCCGAAACTGCAGTACATCATGAAACCTAAATCATGGTTGCCCGTATAAGTCTGGTTTGGCTCGATAAGTTTCAAAGCCTTTTCTGCCTCGGTCTTTACTGCTGCATCATGGCTTTGTTCGTACAAATACCATAAACTCCCTGCATAGAAACCACTGCACCACCACTTAATATCATAGTTTACGGGTTTTCCATTTTCAAAACTTTGAGGGGTTTTACCGTCAGGTATATTTTTAGCCAATGTTTTATATTGCCGTATAGCGAATCTGAACTCGTCGTTTATTAATTGCGCCATATCTTTTTTCGGTACCTGGGCAAAACCGATGCTGCCTGTTATTAAAATCAGGAAAATAGGAATGCTAATTTTCTTTAAAATCATGAGGATTGATGTGTGTTTGAAAGCGGTATTTTTATTGTTTTTTCGCCGCGTGTAATGATATTTTATAGGTTGCAACTTTGCCTTTTTGTTTGGTGATGAAACGGATACGATAAATTTTATCGCCCCATGCCGCAGCAAGTCTTGTATCATCTACCTGTTGTTCATCTATTTTTACATCGAATTGTTCGGTGTTATAATTAAGAACCATATCTTTTCCGAGTATCAGGCTGTTCCCTTTGATTTCTACAGTTAAAGGACTTATAAAATTAAGTTCCGTTGGCGCCTGATAACTTTTCAGAACAGCTTCATCGATAAGGCTTATTTCATTTTTTGTTCTGTTAAGGGAAATAGTTCGGCTCCATTTATCAACTGCCGCAGCAACCGGATAAGCTTGGGCAATATCCATAGCAACTGTGGCCATGCTAGCGGTATTCCCGAACTTAAAATTTGCTGCTGCATAAGACTTACCATCATGTTGCTGAACACCATTTATGGTAGGGCAATTGTGCCACTGCGATTGTACATTCCAAAGTTCATAGCGCTTGCTGCTAAAAGTTTTACTGGTATATACGCCTACGCCAACGTCGATTAATACGGGTTTTCCGTTATTGTAAACTATAAAATTACCAATATCGTTGTGGTTGTGGCTTTCGGCATTATTCCCTCCCTTTGCCGCAAAAAACAAACCCTCCGTGCTTCCGGCTTTTTGCCTTGCATTGAAAACCTGCAAATCCGGAAATACTGCATATAAAGGATATGGTGCAGCAGCATCGGTACGCGAAAGTGCCTGATAGCTATTCGATATCGCCAGAAAATCGCTGATATCATCAGATGAAATATGCCTGTTTGCTGATTTAAAAAGAAAGGCAGCATAATTTTTAAGTTTCTCATCCTTAAACATTAAGCCATACTGGTAAACGCTCTCCGGATTCTGTCCATATCTGGAAAAAGCATCCGCAAAGTTAACAACATAGCGGTCAGCGATATGCATATTATAGGTGTAGCTGCCGATCCTGTGAATAAGTGGTTTATCACGCCAGCTCAGTTTCCCTCCCGATGCTTCGTTTAGTATGGTCATTAACCTGATGAGTCTGCCTCCGGCCATATCCCAGTAAGATGGTCCTTCATCGCAACCTCCGTCTTCAGGATACTGGTTAATAAAATTATCGGTGCTTTTTAAAATTTTAGGGATTATCGCATCAAGCTGTTTACCAGGTTCCATTGTAAGCATTGCCGCCTGAAGGCTGTTTGCATTAATATAAGTGTTCCAGTTGTTTACCGAATTACCTTTAAAGCCCATCCACCAGAAGTTATCATATTTAAGGTAAGGGTCAAAAATCCTGCGGTTTAGTTCGTATAGTATTCTCCCGTTAATCACTTTCGAATAAGCCCCTAGTTTTGGAGCAAGTACGTTATAAATTGTGGCTACCGTTAATGCTGTTCTGGAAGCATTTAAATCGATATATGGATTTTCTATGTTGGCTAAATCTGCACCTTCTTTTTGGACAACAATATGTGCCGGAGCAACCCAGGTACTTTCCTCAAGAATCAACCAAAGTCCGTTTACAATCTGAGGGATGTATTTGCCTGTATTGCTAATCAGCTCGCCTGCCACCAGATGCGTCAGCATTTTACGTCGCTCTCCCTGCAAATTTTCATAGTTAACCCTTGTTCCGGTCAATTTATAATCGAGGTATAAAGATGCAGGTAAGGATGGCCAATTATACTGAAACGCTTTATCGGCCTGTTTTAAAAGTTTTTGTTTTGTACTGTCGGGTAAATCCTGTACAGCTTTAATTGAGCTTGCTGCCTGTTCACTCTGCCAGCTTTTAAGGTCAGGGAATGCTTCTGTAGCAGCGTAAACCTTATCGTATGCCGAATTTAACCAGTTTCTTTTAACTACCTGCTGTGCCCCTGTATTTAAAACAAAGCATAGCATCAGTCCAAGCAGAGCGGTTTTTTTATATTGAAAAATGTTCATGTCTTATTTAGTTTTTATATTCATCCGGTTTTAAATAATATAACCCAAATTCCGAAAGTACCGGATTCAGTCTTGAAGACAAGATTTTAAACCTTACTTTATTGCTGTTGATTTCTTCGAATTTCAGTAGTCTCTTGTACCCTACAGTAGTACCGTTTGCAAACGTTTTCCATTCGTTGCCATCAAAATATTCAGCTGAAAACTTTTCTATTCTCTGGCCGAGGGCGATATTTTCCTGTAGCGACAGAATATTGAACCGGACTTTCTCTTTCCACGAAAATTCAATTGATAAGGTGCTGTCATTAGCCGAAGGGGTTATACTGGTTTCAGGTTTACCATCATAAAGCCTATTGAGTTTGTTGCCATAAAGGCCATTGCGCTCAGCATCCTTAATCAGGTTATGATTAAATGTGGTTTTTAAAAGTTCAGCAAAAGCCGTTAAATTTTTCGCATCGCTTGCGGCGATCAGTCCTTTTGTATCAGGAGGAATATTTAAAAGCAAAACGCCATTTCTACCAACCGACGTAAAATAAATATTCATCAATTCCCTGGCTGTTTTAACCTTGTGGTCTTCTGCGGGATGATAAAACCATCCTGGCCGGATGCTCACATCCGTTTCAGCCGGATACCATACCAAACCTGCGGCATTCATAATTTTCGAGCGGCTTCCCCTGTCCTGATCTTTATAACTACCTAAAACACCCGGAATTACGTTAACATCTTTTTGAGAGGATGCGGCTATCTTTTCCTGACTTTGTTCTGCCACCGGCAAAACACTCCATTCAGTTTCTCTACCTACACCCGATTCTGTTCCTACCCAACGTACATCGGGCCCCTGAACAGCAATAACGGCTTGCGGCTGAAGTTTTCTGATAAGTGCATACCAGCTGTTAAAATCGTAAACTTGTTTTTTCCCGTTAGGGCCTTCTCCATTGGCACCGTCAAACCAAACTTCATCAACTTTTCCATATTGCGTTAGTAATTCCCTGAGTTGATTGGTGAAATAGGTATTATAATCATCGGAACCATATGTTGCGGAGTTTCTATCCCACGGGGAGAGGTAAATTCCAAACCCTATATCATATTTCCTGCAAGCATCGGCAACCTCTTTAACAATGTCGCCTTTACCATTTTTGTATGGTGTATGTTCGATGGTATGTGTGGTGTATTTACTCGGCCAGAGGCAAAAGCCATCGTGGTGCTTCGCCGTAATGATAACCTGCCTGAAGCCGGCATCCTTAACTACTTTTATCCATTGTTCGGCATCGAGCTGCTCGGGATTGAATATGGAAACATCTTCTTTCCCATCGCCCCATTCTTTATTGGTAAAGGTGTTTATCCCAAAATGAAAAAATGCTGTTAATTCCAGTTGCTGCCACCGTAATTGCCTGGGCGTAGGAACTACCCTTGCTGCCTTGGCAATAATTGTTTTTTCATTGTCTGTTTTATCAATCTTTACGAAACTTTTTTGCTGTGCATTTAACCTGAAAGCCAACAACATCAAAAATAAAAAGTAAAGATTTTTCATAGGGAGTTTAAAATTTAAAAAAGGCCGCCACCGCCATGGCGACCTAAAACTAACCAAAATAACTATTTAATTTATCCAGCCCGGGTTTTGTGTAAGGTTTGGATTTCGCTCGATTTCTACTGCAGGAATAGCCCAATTGTATAAATAATCACCTTTAAAGGAATAAGCATATACAACTTTTCCCCAGGCTTGTTTTACACCGTTTCCGGCATAAAAAACTTTATCTTTCCAGCTTTTCCACCTCATTTCATCAAAGAAGTTGATACCTTCATTCGGGAACTCAACCCTACGCTCGTTACGGATTCTTTCTCTTAAATCGGCCTGGCTCGACACAAAAGTTGGTAACGCTCCGTTGGTATTCTGCAATAAGGCTACACCGGCACGGGCCCTAACCTCGTTTACCTTTGCTATCGATTCATTGGTTAAACCTTGCTCATTAAGTGCTTCAGCCCACATTAAAAGCACATCGGCATAGCGGATTAAAACCATATCGGTAGGCCCGTAGTCCCTCGCAGGTGTTTCCGCTGTTCCTTCGTAAACATATTTTCTATACAGGTAATAGAACAAACTCTGCGTATCGGTGCGTAAATCGCCGTTGGTGGCTGCCTCAGCACGGTAAGGCCATCTTGAAGTTACTACAGCATTAGCCCCCGCAAATACCCCCACATAAGTAGCATATGGGGTAATTACATTTGCAGCTAAACGCGGGTCGCGGTTTGTGTAGGCAGCAAGCAGGCGTGCCTCATTTCCTGTAGGTAAATAAAGACTCATCTTTGCCCCTCTTGTTGTTGCTGCTGTGATTTCTGCGGCTGTTAGATTGTTCCTTAAAAAATAAACTTCACGTTCGGCAACAGTTAAAGCGGAATAACCGGGAATGGCAACATTCCAGTCAAATTTGGAACCATCGGCATTTTCATATAAATCGACAAGGTTAGGTGAAACGTGATAAGTATTCCAGCAAGAGCCGAAAGAAGAACGTGTTCCGCAATAAAACTGCGTATCCGAACCGAAACCGGAAACACCAATATTCTGAATGGAGAAGATCATTTCGCTGGCCTGCTCATTAGCCGTTTTAAATAGGTTTGCATAACTGGCAAACAAAGTGTAACCGGCATCTTTAACTTTGCTGAAATCAGCAGCAGCCAGATCCCATTTTTGCGTATATAAGTAAGCTTTACCTCTTAATGCATAGGCCGCCCCCTTTGTAATATGACCATACAATGCATTACCACTCTGGTATCTGTCTGGAAGATTTGGTTCGGCAATTGCCGCACTAAGGTCGCTTACCACCTGCGTCCAGACTTCAGCTTCGGATGAACGTGCTTTCGTGGCTTCAGCAGCAGTAAATGGCTCAAGATATATTGGCACCCCTTTATATAACTGATTTAACCTCAGATAGAAATAAGCTCTCAGAAATTTACACTCTGCAATATACCGGGCCTTCTTCTCAGCAGATGATGGCGACTTCAAAGGGATATTGTTAATGGCATCATTTGCCCTTTGTATACCTTCATATAAGTTTTGCCAGTGCGAACTGAAATAGCCATTGGAGGCCGTAATGGTTCCCGATAATAATGACTCGGCTCCGGTTGTTTGCCCGGTAAAACCTAATGCATCCATTTGATAAAGCTCCAGTCCTGAAGCGCCCCCCGATTGGATTCCGTACCTCAGCAATGCGTACACACCGGTTACGCCCTGATCTGTAAGGTTATCTGTAGTCCACATTGTTTCCGATGCGACCTGTGAATATGGTGCCGTTTCCAGCAAATCTTTTTTACAGCCTGCTAAAGTTGCAAGTGTAAGTATTATGGTAAATATCTTTTTCATTTTGATCTTTCTGAATGGTTAAAAAGTAACATTTAATCCTACCGAATACTGGCGCATGGTTGGATAGCCGATTCCTGAACCAATTTCAGGATCTAAGCCCGGGTATTTAGTGATCGTCCACAGGTTTTCTCCTGACACGTAAATTCTCGCCCTGCTCATTAAAGCTTTTTTAGAAATCTTCTCAGGAAGTGTATATCCTATCTGCAGGTTTTTCAGCTTCAGGTACGATGCATTATACAGGTAAAAATCACTTGCAACAGCCGCATTCTGTGCGTCGGTAGTATTTTTCAAACGAGGATAATGTGCCGTGATATTATTTGCCGGATCTGCCGGATTTGCATCATTGTAATAATAGTGATCCTGTGCAATTAATGTACTTACCGCATTACCTAACGAAACGATAGAGTTGTTATATCCGGTAGCATTCCAGTAATACCACATGCCTGCACTTCCCGACCACAGCATTGACATATCAATGTTTTTATAAGATAAATTTAAGCTGAAACCATAATTATACCTTGGTGTTGATGATTTGTTTAAAAACTGGGCATCAAAAGAGTTTCCATACAAACCGTCTCCGTTGTTATCAGCATAAACTAAATCGCCATAATAAATTTTGGTCTTGCTAACGCCGTCAGCTGGAAGGAACCTGTATCCCGCAGCAATCATTGCATTTAACCAGGTCATATCGTCTGGCGTGCGAATCATACCGTCTTTTGGTCCTCCGTTAACATTAACCTTTCCATCAGTAAAATAGTTACCGGTACCTTTATAAACGGTTTGAAGGTAATATTCATTGATTTCGTGGCCTTCCAGAATACGGTTTGAACTTCCGCTGGAAACATTGCCAAGGTTCGAAGTATATACAGTGCTGCCTGATGCATCAGTGGTGTAACCGGCATTTAATAAACCTTTATATTTTGAAACCCTGTTAAAGTTATAAGCAAAGTTTCCTGAAACACCATATTTAAAATCGCCAACCTTTCCGTTGTAAGCCAAGGTTAATTCCACACCTTTATTAGATACTTCGGCAATGTTCTGTGTAGCTGCAGTTGCAGTTCCAGTAGTTAAAGGGATAGTTGGTGTAAATAAAATACCATCGGTATATTTCTTGTATAAATCGATTTCAAAAGTTAATGCACCTTTAAACAGGTTACCATCCAAACCGATATTGGTGGTGGTAGTGGTTTCCCATTTCAAATCATTATTGGCAAATTTGGTAGATACTAAACCTGTCGACTGCAAACCATTATAAGAGTAGTTTGTAGCCCCGTAAACAGCTTGATAGTCGTAATTTCCTGATGCATTGTTACCTGTTTTACCCCACGATGCCCTTAGTTTTAAATTACCCACATATTTGTTCAGGCCTTCCATGAAAGGTTCTTCTGAGATACGCCATCCGGCAGATAATGCCGGGAAAAAGCCCCATCTGTTATCAGCCGAAAACCTGGAAGAACCATCATACCTGAAAACACCTTCAAGCAAATACCTGTTCTTGAATGCATAGTTTAAACGGCCAAAATAAGAACGTAAAGCATAATCATACTCATCGCCCGATGCTGAGGTTAGCGTTGTTGCAGCATTTAACGTAGTGATGGTTTCATCAATCAGGCCTTTTTTACTCGCCCCAAAGTTGTAATAGTTGTAATAGTATTGATTGTAACCTGCCAGCACTGCAATATCGTGCACTTTGGCAATCGTTGTTTTATAGTTTAAGATGTTATCAATCGTATAAGCGTAATTTTTATTAAAACCATAACTCGTACTCAACTGATCAGGTGTTGTGGCAGCAGTTTTTAACGTATTGCTGGCAAAGTTCCAGCGCTCGTTGGTAATGGAATGTGAGTTGGATTCTTCCTGGCGGGCCTGGTAGTTAAACCTGGTTTCGAAATTTAATCCTTTTACAATATCGAACCTTGCAAAAAGGGTTGTGTTTATGCGTGTTTCATTGTCATCTCCCCCCGTGCTGTACAAGTATGATGAAATGTTGTTTGCAGTCGATGATTCTTCAGCCGCTGCTGGAAAACCGTATTTACCATTATAAACTGGGTAAACACCTGGTGTGGTCTGACGTAAAAAGTTAAATGCATTGTCAGTACTTGCCAGTCCAAAAGTTTGTTTCGAGGCAAAAGTTTGCGTTCCAACGGTTAAGAAACTGGCCACTTTCGATTGCAGGTTAACCCTCAGGTTATATTTATCAGAACCTGTATTGGCCATTGTACCCGGATTATTTATATAAAATGCCGAGAGCAGGTATTGTGTGGTTTCATTTCCCCCATTTAATGAGAGGTTATGTTGCTGGGCGAAATTATTCTCAAAAATTGCCTTTGCCCAATCTGTATTCGGATAAGCTACATAATTAGGAATACCTTGTGCGGTGAAACCATCAGGATTTGCATTTGCAGCGGCCCACAATGCCATAGTTGCATCGGTGTACACTGGTGTTTGCCCCAGGTTACGATAACCCTCATTAACCAGCTGCATATGTGTGATGTAATCTGTTACGAAAGTTGGCAGATTAGCTGGTTTTGCTACCGAACCAAGTCCGCTGTAGGTTACTGTGGTTTTCCCCTGTTTACCTCTTTTTGTGGTGATGAGGATTACACCATTGGCCGCAAGTGAGCCATAGATAGAAGCAGCTGCCGCATCTTTTAAAATGGAAACAGTTTCCACATCATTCGGATTCACGGCATCCATGCTGCCTACAATCCCATCCACAATGATTAATGCATTATTGCTGTTCAAGGTTCCCGTACCACGAATACGGATCGTTGCACCATCAGCACCTGGCTTTCCTGACGATTGACGTACGAAAACACCGGAACTTAATCCGCCAAGCGAAGAAGAAAGATTAGTAACAGGACGGTTTTCAATTGATTTTGCATCAATCGTCGCTACAGATCCAATCACATTCACTTTCTTTTGTACGCCATAACCAACCACAACAACATCGTTCAGGCTGTTATTCTGGTCTTGTAAAACGACATCAAGCTGAGTGCTAGTGCCAACGGTTAACTCTTTTATATCGTAACCAATGTAAGAGAAAACAAGTACGCTTTGCGCAGAAGGTACACTTAAAGAAAATCTACCATCTCCGGTACTCATTACTGCAGTTGATGTCCCTTTGATTTTTACACTTACTCCGGGTAAAGTTTCCCCCTTTGTATCTTTAACGGTTCCTGAAATTTTAATACCCTGGGCCATGGCTGTAAATGCCGTAAACCCCAGCAGCATAATGAAGAAGAAAAATCCTGCCCGCCATTTAGAAAGACCTGGCTTCATTTCTCCGGTTTTGAAATGTTTGTAAAGTTTATCCATTTTTTTTTAGTTGATTTAGCATTGGTTTGTTAATCGCAAAAAATTACAGGCACAACCCATAGCAATAATTTACCCTGAACATGGTTCGTGGCTTTCGTGAAAAAGAGTATCGGCTTAAACGGTTTGGTTTTGCTTTAATATTTGGTTAACTCAAAATTGTGGACATAGAGCGTGCTGAGCGGGGTAAAATCCTAGCTAATTAGGGGTGAAATTCTATTTTAACAACTTTTACCTGCTTTTTTTTCAGATAAAAAATAAAATTTGATTTAGGACAGATAAATTCATTTTATTAACAAATACATATTGTAATTTTAATCCCTGTATAACCAAATCAAGCTATATCCTTTGCGCATGAAATTCCGCCTGCTATTTTTTTTGCTGTTCTGTTTTTTGATTAGTCGGGCACAAACTAACATTTCTTTTAAGCACCTTAATGTCGAAAACGGGCTTTCTCAAAGTGCTGTTCTGGCTATTGCTCAGGATGCAAAAGGCTTTATCTGGTTTGGCACCCGCTTTGGCTTAAATAAATACGACTCACAAAACTTTAAAATATACAAAAGAGAAAAGGATAACGATAAAAGCCTGAGCCAGTCTGAATACATTTCGAGTATTTTAGCTGCAAAAGATGGTTCACTCTGGATTGGAACCCCCATTGGTTTGAATAAGTACAATGAAGCTAAAGATAACTTCGATAGGATTTTACATCAGGAAAATGATCCGGCCAGTTTAAGTGCTTCAAAAATCAATTGTATTTTTCAGGATAAAAAAAACCGTTTGTGGGTAGGTACAACAAATGGACTTAACCTTTTAGTAAGGGAAGGTAGTTATCATTTTAAACGTTTCTTTTACAACAAAAACCAACCGCAACAGGTTTACGCCCTTGCCGAAGACCACAATGGAACCATCTGGTTAAGTACTACAAAAGGCCTGTTCAACATGAAATTCGACAACGGGCATACCAAAATCAGGTATTTTAAAGCTTTCAGTGAGGAAATAAATAATGTAATCGATAACCACATTACGAGTTTTGCAGAGGACAGGGATGGAAATCTGTGGATAGGTACCAAACAAAGTGGTTTAAACAGGCTCGATCTGGGCGCAGAAAAAATCACGACCTACACTTATAACAGCCTGAATGCAAATGGAATCAGCAGTAATAACATCAGGAAAATTATTATCGATTTCACTGGCCGATTGTGGATTGGTACACTGCACGGGATAAATATATACGACCCCATAAGCAAAACCTTTACTACCGTTCAAAATGAACCCGGCAACGCTTCCAGCCTCAGTCAGAATTCTGTTTACGACATCTTTCAGGACAGGCAGGGAATTATCTGGGTTGGAACTTATTATGGTGGTATTAACATGGTTTACCCCGATTATACACCTTTTAGAATTTATAGCAGCGCTAAAACTTCGAGTGGCTTAAGCAGCAATGTGGTAAGTGCAATAACGGAAGATGTACACCACAATTTATGGATAGGAACCGAAGGTGAGGGCTTAAATTATTTCGACAGGCAAAGCAATACCTACACCCATTACAAAAATAATCCCGATAATGCCAGAAGCCTCAGTTCTAATCTGGTTAAATCAATCATTAAAGATAAACAGAACAGGATTTGGATAGGTACACACCTGGGTGGGCTTAACCTCTTTGATCCAAAAACAAAAACATTTACCCGATACACCAGTAAAAAGAACGACCTTTCATCCATCAGCAATGATGAAATCACGGCTATTTTTGAAGATAGTAAAGGCCGGTTTTGGGTAGGTACCAATAATGGACTGAATAGTTTCGACAAGGAAACAGGAAAATTTACCCGCGACCGGATTGGCGGAACAGGCTATGCCGTTCAGTTCATTTTCGAAGATGCTAAACAGAATCTGTGGGTAGCTGCCAATTCAGGTGTTTACCAGCTAAAAAATGGTGATGATAAATTTGTTGCCCGTGTTGCCGACGATCCTGCCAGGCTACCTTACAATGCAGTAAGCTGCATTAGCGAAGACAGCGATGGCAATATCTTACTTGGAACCTTTAGAAATGGTTTGTTCAGGTTAAATACCGAGCAGCACAGCTACCGGCGCATCAGTAAATCGAATGGTTTACCCAGCAATAATATTGTTGGTATTTTAGAAGACAACCAGCATAATTTATGGATAAGTACCGATAACGGGTTATGCAAATACAACCAGCAGGAAAAGTCATTCAATATTTATAATGTGAAAGATGGCTTGCCCGGAAATGAATTTAATTACAAATCGCTCCTAAAAGATAGTAAAGGCGAATTTTTCTTCGGAAGCTTAAGTGGTATGATTAGTTTCTATCCGAAAAGCATTAAACGAAACGAAAGCATCCCCAAAGCATTTTTCACAGGTTTAAAATTATTTAACAAAGCTGTTGATTTGAATAATGGTGAACTACTGGACAGTAACATCAGTGTATCCAAAACCATAACCTTTAAGGCAAGTCAGAATGTTTTCTCCATCGATTTTACTGTCCTCAACTTTATCAAACCCGACAAAAACCGCTATGCATACCAACTGGTAGGTTTCGAAAAAAACTGGAATTACGTAACGATTCCATCCGCCAGCTATACCAACTTATCGCCGGGCAACTACACTTTACTGATTAAAGGCAGCAATAATGATGGTTTATGGACCGAAAAACCTACTCAATTGAAGATTAGGGTTTTGCCTCCCTTTTATCAAACCTGGTGGGCCTATTTAATTTACCTGATCCTTTTCGGCGCCATTCTTTCTGTGGTAATCAGGTATTTACTGGTTAGGGCGATGCTAAAGCATGAGCAGGAAAGTAATGAGCATAAACTGCAGTTTTTCACCAATATCTCGCATGAAATCCGGACACCACTAACTTTAATTATTGGACCACTCGAAAAAATAATCGATAAAACCCAAAATGAGCCTGAACTTAACCGCGATTTGCTGCCCATAAAAAATAATGCCGACAGGCTCATGAACCTGGTAACCGAATTGCTTGATTTCAGAAAGGCCGAAAGCGGAAAACTACATTTACAGGTAAACAAAGGTGATATCGTTAAATTCTGTAAGGAGATTTTTCTCTCTTTCGAAAACACTGCGCTAAGCAATCAGATTAACTACACATTTGAATCGGAAAACACGGCAATCGAATTGTATTTCGATAAAATGCAGATGGAAAAAGTATTGTTTAACCTGCTTTCAAATGCGTTTAAATTTTGCTCGCCTAAGGGCAAAGTCCAACTCCGGATAACTGATGATAAAAACCAGGTTTACATCAGTGTTACAGATAATGGAAAAGGAATTGCCAAAGAAACCCAGCAGAATTTATTTCAGGATTTCTTTCAGGTATCGCCCAACACCAACATAGGTACCGGTTTAGGCTTATCCCTCTCAAAACGCATTACCACACTTCATCATGGAACCATCGAATTGGATAGTGAGGTAGAAAAAAATGACACACCTGGTTTTACCACTTTCAGGGTGGTTCTGAAAAAAGGCAAAGCGCATTTCAGCGCTGAAGATTTTATTAGCGATAATTCCCACAGTGGCGATAAAGCAAACTATAACCTGCAAAAAACAATTCAACCCTTCACTGAAATTGTGCCACAGGAAAACCTTAAAAGCGATGAGAATAAGTTTACTGTTTTAGTTATTGAAGATAATGCCGAAATCAGAAATTTCATTAAAAATGCATTATCCGATGCTTATAATATCATTGAGTGCGAAAACGGACTTGAGGGCTGGAATGTCGCCACTGATTTAATTCCTGATTTGATTCTGAGTGATGTAATGATGCCGGAAATGGATGGTATAACACTATGCCGGCAGCTAAAAACCGATATCAGAACAAGCCACATCCCAGTTGTTTTATTAACGGCCCGGTCCGCTTATATCCATCAGGTGAATGGCCTGGAAAATGGTGCCGACGCTTATATTGTGAAACCATTTAATGTGAATATTTTATTATTGAACATCCATAACCTTATAACGGCAAGGGAAACCATTAAAAAGAAGTATGCACAGGTTATTAAACTTGAGCCCAGGGTATTAACCATTAATAAAACCGAACAGGACTTCCTCGAAAAAATAATTGCCATAATAGAAGAACACATGACTGACCACGATTTCGGTGTACCATTTCTTGCTTCCGAAATAGGCATGAGCCAGTCAGTACTTTACAAAAAAATGAGGGCGCTTACCGATTTATCGGTGAATGATTTCATTAAATCTATCAGGTTAAAAAAAGCGGCCCAGCTACTAGGCCAGCATTTCGGAAATATTGCTGAAGTGGCCTACTCTACGGGCTTTAACGACAGGAAATATTTCAGCATCGAATTTAAAAAGCAGTTTGGTAAAAGCCCAACAGAGTTTGCGCAGGAAAACATGGAGAAGTAAACTGTTATTATACAACACTACTTACCCTCAATGATGTATTTCAAAGCCCTGTCGAGCAATGGATCTTCTGATAAGGTTAACTGCTTTGCAGATGGCTTAAAATAACTATCAGGTACTATACCAATGCGTTGCGTTTCCTTACCGTCAGGATAAAAGATGCCATTGCCGGTAAAACTAAAGTTGTAGCTGCCTGGTAGCGTTAATCTTCTAACATCCCCATCAGCGCCAGCGGTTTGGCTGCCAATAACTGTGGTGTTGTTATTCAGCTGAGGCAACATCATACAAAACCATTCGCCCATGCTTTGTGTTTTCGTCTGTTAAAATAATAATTTTACCTGTATACAATGCGCCGGTGGGTTTTGAACCATCTTTCGGAATATACATATAATCCTCAACTGCTTCGCGAAGTTTAAAAACGCCAGGATCATCAAGGTAAGCCGAATAATAACTTGCAAATACAAAAGATGCTTTACCTAAGGCATTTGGCAGATAATAACTAAACAAACCAGGTGCCTGGGGGTATCTCCTCATATCGCATATAATTGCTTTTTTACTCCTTAGTTCGGCAGCAAACTGTCCGACGTCTTTTTTAGCTGGCAGGTCTTTTTCAAAAAAAGTTCCCGGCTCTTATTAAAGCAATGTCGGCACCTATATTTTCCTTACCGCTGATACTTTTTTCTTTCCGGCTACAATGGTTTCATTTTAATTGAAAAGATTACTCCCATTGTCAAAGCCATTACCCGCATCATTCTTTCTGAGCGAATTAAAGTCGTTTAAGCTGCGCAAAAAGTTGAAAAGAAAGAGCGAGGAGGATGAGCGTTAACAGATGTTTCTTCATTTTAAGCGTTTAGAGGGATTATTTTCACCTTAAAAGAATCAAAAAACAGGATTCTTATTTCCCTCAAACGACGTATGAAAATATGCAACGTTGCACTTCAAAAGATTTAAATAATAAAATACCGGCTTATCGGGAAACTAATACCTGGCCATTTATCAACTAAAACAACAACCATTATTCATAAAAAAGCCGGACTGCTCTTTCTTTCAGCCCGGCTTTTAACACTGTATTTCAGTATTTTACAATAAGGATTATTTATTTTCTGCTTTTCCTAAAGTCCTACCCGATTCGATGATCGCTTTATTGATTTCCCTTACTTTTTTCACGTCCATTTTTTCCACTTCCCGGTCGTAAGTGAGTAAACCATTAACCTCATGCTCTACGTCGGTGGTTTGGGTATAAACGGCAGTACTAAGACCGTGGTAAAGCATCAGCTGCTCAACCTGTTGCATCAGTAATACGTAGCGATCGCTAAGCGAACTAACCGTTGGCTCATAACCATAGGCATTGTTTTCTACAGGCCACATATGCCCGCGTACAAAAAGACCTATCCCACCATACTCACCCAGCGAAGCGGCCCGGTTCGCATCTGGCTTTGATGCACCTTTTGGTCCGATATAGATATGCGTATCAACGAAATCGCCATTTCCGGGGTCACCCAGGGCTTTCTGGTAGCCTGGATTATTATTAAAACCTGAGTTTCCGTTTACTAATCTGGAGGGATCGTATTTCTTTACCCAGGCCGTAATTTCCTTTACATCAAACGCACCCCAGTTTTCATTGAAAGGTACCCATGAAATAATTGATGGCGAATTATGCAAATCGTCCATTACCGCTTTAAGTTCCTTCCGGTAAACACTTCTGTTTTTCAGTGTATCCTCATTCTGGTACCACATGGCGGGCATATCCTGCCAAAGCAGTATACCCATTTTATCAGCCCAGTAATAAAACCTTTTCGGTTCGGTTTTCATATGCTTACGAATCAGGTTGAAACCTGCACTTTTCGTAAACTCAAGGTCTGATTTAAGCGCTTCTTCAGTTGGTGCAGTCAATATACCATCTGGCCAATAGCCCTGATCCAGAAGGCCAACCTGCATCTCGAACTTACCATTCAGCAAGGGCCTGACTACCCCATTTACCTTGCCGAGTTTGATATCACGCATGCCAAAGTAACTCATCGCTTCATCCGTTACTGTGCCGTTTTTATCTTTAAGTACAATTTTAAGGTCGTAAAGAAAAGGATCATCCGGCGACCATAACTTAGCTTGTTTTATCGGAAGAAAAAGTGTTGTTCCTGTTCCGCCAGATACCTGCGATACCGTTTTATTTCCGTCAAGCGCAGTAACAGTAACCTGCCCCTGGTTTGCAGCTACCGAAATAGCCAGCCTGTTGTTTTCCACATCGGGTGTCAGGTGGATATTTTCTATGTAGGTACTGCCTACAGGTTCCAGCCACACACTTTGCCATATACCAGAACTGAAAGTGTAATCGCCACGTGGCCCGTTCTTGCCCGATGGTGCTTTTCCATCGTTAGGGTCGTAGGCTGCAACAACCAGTGAGTTACTCCCTGCTTTTAGTAATGTGCTGATATCAAACGAAAAAGCATCATACGCTCCGGAATGCTTACCAGCCGGTTTACCATTTACAAATACGGTTGCCTCATGGTCTACGCCATCAAAATGTACCAGTACTTTCTTGCCTTTCCAGTCTGCCGGCAGCTCAAAGTCGCGTTTGTACCACATGTTGATTTCCTGTTTTCTTTCAATTCCCGAAAGAAAAGACTCAGGACAGTAAGGTACCAGGATACTTTCCTTTTTTCCCGTAAAGGATATAGCCTGTTTAGGCGATTGAGCCGTTGGCGCATCCTTGCCACCAAGGTATTCCCATTTTCCGTTCAGGTTTAGCCATTCTTTACGCTGAAGTTGCGGACGGGGATATTCAGGAAATGGAATTTTAGCTGAAGCAGCTTGTGTAGTCCATTTCGTAGGTAACTTGGGTACCTGAGCAGCCAGGTCGCCCGCAAACAGTAGCATCAGACCCGAAAGGATATAGCTGTTCCGGATTGGTTTGAAATTCATTGTTCATTGGTTAGGTTAAACGTTTTAGTCAATCAACTAAAGATAGTTTCTTTTTCCTAAATCTTTTAAAAAGCTTTACTTATTTAAGTAAAAGCCTTGTTAACAATATTGGAAGACAGGGATGGAAATAGCCTGCTTCCTGCATCTTAACGCAGATTCTGAATTTCTCGTTAGCCTCAATATCATTCATAGCCCACAGATTAAAGATGATTTGCGCAGATAGAAATGGTTTCTGCGGTAATCTGTGAAATCAGCGGGAGCGTATGAAGAGCGATTGCTTTCCCGAAAACCGGGATAAACTAGCTCGCTCTCACCCCGCCTCGCAAGGACGAATGAAAGAATTATAAAACAATGAAAAGGATGGCCCGCAGATTTAAGATGATTTGCGCAGATAGAAATGGTTTCTGCGGTAATCTGCATATATAAATAAATTTGCCCCCCTTTCGCCAATTTAAAATTGCCCCCCAGAGTTTTTGCTTGAAAAAAGCACAAGTTGTTGTGCAAAAAGGCATTTTAAAATTGATCTTTTAAGTCCTGTTTAACAACTGTTATTTGATAAATGTACGGTTCTATGGCATAAGGTTGTAGGCTGAGTTTATTGTTTTTTTAAACCTGTATTTGGCCTGTCCCCGCCTTAATTGCCGGAGGGAGCATTTTAAGGTTTCGGTTCTTGTTCCGGGGGACTGAGACTGCTGTTGATGAGTCACCTTGCCGGCTTGTTTGCGCAACAAATTTCTGATCCGCAGCTTCTCGCGGCAAGGCGGCTCCGCTTTGCTGCGCTTGTTTTGCAAAAAAAATCTCCAGCCCTCCGGGTAGTATTTTTCTGTGCAAAAGCCTTGACCGGACCCGCTGCTTTGATCAGGTGGGGGTGCTTAACAAAAAGCCGGAAAAGGCTCCTGCCAAAAAGGAGTAGGCAGGTTAAATTATTGATTAGAAGTGGAGGCGCTATCGTCCAGCAAGAAAATGAGAATCTATTGTTTAAACCCGGAATGCACGAAAACACTATGCCAGTTGATCGAGCTCGCGCAGCGCAGAGGCGGTCAAAAAGTTGAAAACGGTTTACACCCGCCCCTTGAGATCAGTCTACTGGGCGCTTTTACGAGCACGATCCTCGGAAAGGCTGCTTTATATACCCTTTGCCAATATATCCGGCAGGGTGATTATAGGCTCAGGAATCCTGAAATGACTTTTATGATCATCGATGGCCGACAGCGGCAGGATGACTATCATTTTGTTGCCGCTACCCCGTGCCGGTTTATCAATGAGGCGGTGGATGTCTTTGAGGATAGTATCGAATTTCAGAATGATAGTGATGGCATGGCCATCAATGAACTGGAACTGCACCGCAAACATATCGCCTTTGCAGAAAACTGGCTGGAGAAGATAGCCGCACAGGGGTATCTGGACCTGATTTAGGCCGTTTTTTATTCGCTGGAATGGGTGGTTGCCTGTTCCAGCGTGTTTTGTGGAACGGGCTGGAGAGCGGTTGCAGGCGGGGGAATGGGACGTTTTAATGCTTTTGCTTATTTCCTTTTCCAGCGTCTTGCAGGCCGTTTGAGCGGCCGGGTGGCAAAAACGGATTTGCGTGTCTGGGGAGACAGTCTGGGTGCCAGTGCTACCGCGCTGTAAGCGCTGCCCAGATCGGAGCCGACGAGCTTTAAACCGTTGGAGCGGTCAATGAAGGCAATGCCGGCAAGTTTCCCCGACCTGTCTTTTTTGATCCTGGTATCGATGCCCTGAACTTTTAGCTCCAGGCTGAAGCGGTAAATGGTAAGTTCGCTGAAACGGGAAAGGATCTCGTTAATGGCCCTCCGGATGCGTTTTCTGCTTTCCATTTGCGCCATATGCAGCAGGCTGCCCGTCAAGGGCTGTACTTTGCTCTTCCGGGTGCCGGAATAGGGCGAAGAGCCGGGGAAAGTTTGTTGTACCGGCAGGTGATCCGCCAGGGCGATGATCCGGGGATGTTCGTTAAGCAGCTGTCTGCACACCTGTCCTATCGAACCCGAGCCGGAGTCCTGCAGGAGCAGATGCAGCTGGCTGAGGAGTTTTCTGGAGACACGGATAATGATGGCCTGGTTTAGTACTTCTTCGGGATCTGTCTTTTTGCCCATGGTGATGGTAAGTTAATTACGGGCGAAGATTGCCAAAACGCAAGACCTTATATCTATAGTAGGCAAATTATGGTTTTGGTGTCCCTGTTCTTACCCTAGTAGAGCAGCAGTTTCCCTCACGCTAGTGATGTTTGCCTATCAAAAGAGGAAATATTTTGAAAAATTTGCTGAAAACACGAAAAATAGACCCAGCGTTTGCCCAGTCTTTTCTGGCGGAACACGGGACACACATTACTGTGGCACAGGCCACTGACATGTTGGTATTATTGGAAAAATTGAGTAAATTAGCATTGGAGGCGGTGCTTGCCCATTCGCCCCATCAGGAAGGCTCCCCCTCGGGAGCAATGGTTAAACCTTAAATTTATTAAAAATGCAAGTTGCAGATTTGTACATCCGCGTGAGTACGGATGAGCAGACCAAGGGCTATTCGCCCAGAAGTCAGGAAGCAGTCCTTCGGGATTACTGCTACGCCAAAGACATTGAGGTCCGTTATGTGGTCTTTGAGGATTACACGGCCAAACATTTTGACCGCCCGGAATGGAAGCGCCTGATGGCGCTGCTGCGCCGGCAGCAGAACCAGTCGAATCTGCTGCTTTTCACCAAATGGGACCGGTTCAGCCGGAACGCGTCGGATGCCTATCAGATGATCGGTACGCTGAAAAAACTGGGCATTGAGCCGCAGGCCATCGAACAGCCGCTGGACCTTTCGGTACCGGAGAATAAGATGATGCTGGCCATTTACCTGACCGCGCCCGAAATCGAAAACGACCGAAGAGGCCTGAACACGAAGGCCGGGATCCGCCAGGCCAGAAAAGAGGGCCGCCATACCGGGAAAGCGGTGCGCGGCTATATCAACAAGACCGCCGAGAATGGCCGCAAATACATCGCCATCAATGAGCCCGATGCCACTTACATGCGCTGGGCATTTGAGCAGGTTGGGGACGGGATTTATTCCTGTGAATCGATACTGAACCGCGCCAGGGAGAAGGGCCTCAGAATTGACAAGAATACTTTCATGCTCAATCTGCGGAACCCGATCTATTGCGGGCTCATCAAGGTCGCCGAGCACAATGATGATCCTGAACACCTGGTTCGCGGGCAACATGAGCCGCTGATTTCCGAGGAGCTCTTCTGGCGGGTTCAGAGGGTGATGAACAGCAGGAAACGCGCTTCGCACGGCACGTCCATAGCCACGCCGAAGGAACTGATCCTCCGTGGCTTCCTCAAATGCAATAAGTGTCCGAGAAACCTGACGGGAAGTGCCTCCAAGGGAAACCGGGCCTACACGGTTTATTACCACTGCCGTTCCGGCTGTGGCGTCCGCCACCGAGCACTGGATGTCAACGCGGCTTTCATTTATGAGCTCATGCAGTATATCCCCAGACCGGGGTATCCACAGCTTTTTGTCAAGAGCATCGTCGATGCCTATAATGACCAGGTTGCCGAAAACAAAAGATATGTTTTTCAGATACGTGAAAAAATAGCCGAATCGAACCAAAAAATCGAGCGTGCAAGGGAATTGATGCTGGATGGAGAGATCACTCCGGCGGAGCATCGGAAGGTCAAAGAAGAGGTGGGTTCGACAGTTGTAAGCTTGGAGTCTCACTTAAGATCCCTGAACGTACAAAAATCAACACCAAATCAGGTCAAAAACCTTGCTGAGAAAGCGGTAAGGCTACTTTGCGAACTTGATAAACTTTTTGAGATATGTAGTATTGAGGCAAAAAGGCTCTTAATTGGCACTTTTTTCCCAGAAAAGTTGACTTTTTCTGAAGGGAGATGTCGAACCCTGAAAGTCAACAGAGTGGCCGAACTTATTTACCTGAAAAACAAAGAGTTACGAGCAAAAAAAGCGGCCAAAAACTTCTTGAAAAGCCTTTGACCGCTCGGGGGTCAACCTTGTTACAAATTTCGAACCGTTTCATCGCTCAGTTGCGTCGTATGGCCACTTTGAAAGAAGAAATGGCTGAATTTAATGATCTTGGAAAACAATTTCTAAAAAAACATCGAACCGCATAAAATTACCGTCTAATTCTAAATATTTGACGATAATGGCAGAATCCAATGGTTGGGAAGTTTTGAAGCAAGCGATAGTTAATAACGATACAAGGAAATAAAAAGAAAGAAAATAGTTCGAAAAGAAAATCAAGAAATGAGACGCTCAGGACATGGTTATCAAATTACGGACGATTAATTATTAATTAGGGATTTCATGACTTTCGATTCGTTTTCCTTTTGTGTTTGCTTATGAATAAAGCTTCACAATTATCTTGAATTTCCGTGGTTGTGAATTGTCGGGTTGAATCAATCCATTTGGTTAGATCTGATCTAGAGAAATAAAGACGTTTTCCTTGCTTGTAATATGGGGTTTGCCTATTAAGCACTTTACTATAAATAGTTTTACTGATAGTGTTAGCATTGTAGCGGCTTGATTTATATTCAAAAACTGCTCGGCACTCTAAATTTTAAAGTCGTCGTTCAATAACAGGAGCTGATAAATTTTGTCCAACTTTTGATTAATTTTTTCGATTTCTTCAGGAAGATCATTAAAAGTAGTTTTCATGGTATATTCAAAAGAAACATATAACTTGCTACATTAATTGTAATAAAAAGAACTTCAACCAGCATGCAAACTTTGTGCAAATGAAAACATTTGGCAATTTGTACGAAAATTAAAAGCTATAAATCAAAAATTTGACAATGATAAATTTCTAGAACCCTCTGATAATAGGTACTTGGAAAAAACTTCTTATTAGCCTGCCACTAAACCTTACAAAAAAACGTCATAACCTCACAGAATTAATGTAACATGTTCTGTGTAAGTGTTTATTGTAATGTATAATAGGCGTGAGTCCCTGATTGTATATTAAATCTCCCTGATTACATTTAAACCTTCGTTTTATCGTAATCTGTATTATAGAAAAATTCCGATGCTGATTTCATTATTTCATCGTAATATCTTCGAATAATTAATAATTGTTAAGAGAAAAGCTTGATAGCGAATAAACTTAATGTCCTTTTGTGGTCAATACTAAACTATTAAAAGCGATTTAGTTAGTTTGATATTACCATTTATACAGCATCCATCTTGTCTAAAAATTTACTAACCGCCTCCCTGATATCGATTCCAGACCTTTCTGCCAAGACAATCAGCCACCAAATATTTTCACCAAGTTTATGTTCTAATTCTGCTTCGGATCCAGCTTTGGGCCAACGTTGTTGTTGCGACATGATGTTTCGACCTACCAATCCTGCGTCGGTAAGATAAGCCAATGCGTCTTCTTCTACCGTCCACTTACTTCCGTGGTGCAACCGCTCCAGTTCATGGTATTTTTGCCTAATTTCCATTGAACGACGAATGATGTCGTCAAAATTATCTATATCCATAATCTTATTGTTTTCATTATTTAATTAAATCTGCTTTTACAAAAGCTATTTTGCCTTCCTTGAATTTAAAATCAAACGTACCTCCAATTTTACCTTCAGGAAAATTTCCTGTAAACTGCACTTTCAGATGCGCATTTTCTTCATCAATTACCTTAAGCTTTACCTGCTTGGTAAGTGTATTGTATCCGATAAAGTAGCTATCAAAATATTGTTTAATTCCCTTATGCCCTTCAAATTTCCTGCCTACTGATGGATCATCTAAAACAGCCTCTGGCTGATAAAAGCTGAGATATTTTTCAATATCGAATGCGTTGCTCGCAGCGATCCAATTTTTGATAAATGTATCAATATTCATATCATTACTATTGTTTAGGCCACATTGGATCTGTTTCTAATATAGCCAAATGTACTGGGCAGGATGGCGAATGAGCTCCCGGAAGATAGCCAATGCTCATCAGGAATTCATTTACGATTTCACCGCCCGTAAAACGGAACGTTTTTTTGAACAGTTTTACCCATTCTTCTTTGGTTTTTGGGTGATGGTGGTCCAGCCATTTTTCAAAACTGCCATATTCATTTTGTAATAGTAAAATGGTCTTTGCGTTTTCGATCGCTGCATTAACCTTAAGCTTATTACGTATAATCCCAGCATCGTTCAGTAATCGTTCACGGTCTTTCTCGTTATAGGCTCCAACTTTCTTAATGTCGAAATTATCGTAGGCTTTACGGAAGTTTTCTTCTTTTTTAAGGATAGTTTCCCAACTCAGCCCCGCTTGATTAATTTCCATAATCAAGCGACCGAAAAGCTCATTGTCATCATGAATTGGAAATCCGTAATGATTGTCATGATAATTCTGGTGAAGGCTTCGGCTTGGTTCCTTCATCATAGCTATATAGTTGCAGTAACTCATTGTTATTGATTTATGTTAATATAAAAATGAACTAAACTTTGAGGTTTAAGTTCGTCAAAATGGAAGGTTTCGTTGCCATTTTGACGAACATTTTATCTATGCTTTCAAACAGCTCATGTCCCTCTGTTTTCGATTGTCTGAGGATCGATAGTATTTGGCGCCGCGTCGTGTGAAAGATCTCCTGCCAATGTGATGATAAGTTCCCTGACCGAAAACTCCCAGTGGCCATCCACACGCTTAAAGGTATCATGATAACGCCCGACGGCAATTGCCTGTAAGGAAAGTCCTCCTTCGGCATCAGCTTGCAAAATCGTAACCTAGGATACCGCAGTATCCTCATTGGTATCTTCCTGAATATCCAAAACCGTGTTCGTGGTCAGGTGCGCGGTTTGAAGGGTTCCATCTGCATAGACCTGCAAATTTTTGCTCAATTGGCTAACCATCTCTTCTTTGCCTTCCATTACATTATCTGGAGCTATAATCTTCCCGTTGGCAAATAAATCTCAAGCCTTATCAAATCTGGCCTCATCTACATAATTCGTGTACTGGGCAATTAAGTTCTGGATCTGTTATTCGCTGCTCATATTTAATTTTGATTTTTTAGGCAATAGTGTCGATTAAATAAGTATCAGGGATATCCTTCAAGATATCTTCACCATAAGCGGAACCCGGTGATTGATAGCCCACTTTAAAGTCGCCGTTTAAGATGCGATGAGCTACAGCTACTACCGAAAGCGGTGTAAGGTCATATCCCGAAGGAGCATCCACATAAGCTTTTACTACTTTCCCGTCTTTGCCGGTAACCTCCGCCGAAATTCCATTTCGTCCTGCTGCACGTTCTTTCTGGGTCGGTCCATCGGGCAGGTTTTCGGAAGTTAAATCCTGAAGTTCTGTGGCGGGGAGTTTTAGGGCAAAAAATTCTTCAATATTTGGAATTCCCGTGGATTTATAACTTAAAATAATTCCTCCTAGGGGCGTTGGAATACATTCCACTTCCTCTTGACCGAACGAAAACATTTTTGGCTGTGGGTCAGGATCATCAATGATTTCACTATTTCTACGGATCAATATGCCCAAGTCTGCGATGTTCTTACTGCTTAGAACTGACCCTCTGGAAAAACCTCCGTAGTGTCGGAACCCTACTTTCAAGTATTCAGGCTCTGCCACTAATTTTGAAAGATGCACCACTAGGGCATCATAGCTCACAAAAAGACCAGCACCGGATATCAATTGTATTCCAGCTTCCCGAGCTTCCCTGTCCAGCAATTGTGCCAATCGGTAGGTATCCAATTCCGCACTGATATCCAGATAGTGGACGCCAGCGTTCAGGCAGGCTTTCATCGCCTGTTCGGCAGTGAACTTAAATGGCCCAGCCGCATTGATCAGAACCTGTTTACCATCTAATGCTTTTTTCCAAGCGTAATCGGTATCGACATCAAAAATGTGATAATCGACCGCTAATTCTTCTGCCAATTTTCGCGTTTTATCGGGTTCCCGTCCTGCAATCTCAAAATCGATATTTAATTCCTTTGCTCTGGCTGCAATGATTTTTCCCGTATATCCAGATGCACCATAAATCAGGAGCTTGTTTTTCTTGTTGTCCATATTCTTGTAATATTTAAGAATTATAATGATGGATTTGACCCTCCGTCAATAATGTAATTTACCCCGGTGATATAAGATGCTTTTGGAGATACCAGGAAGCCTACCAGTTCTGCTATTTCCTCTGGCAGGGCCATCCTTCCCAATGGTATTCCGCCGAGGCTATCCATCAAATTTTGTGTTACCTGTTCTACGCCCAGACCCGATGTTTCGGCCAGTGATTGCAGGTAGGCATCCATTGTATCGGTCTTTACCATTCCCGGAGAAACCGTAGCCACCCTGATCCCTTTTGGGCTAAACTCTTTCGACAAACTTTTGCTGTAATTATTCAGGGCCGCTTTGGCGACGGCATAGCCGCCCAATGATTGATATACGGGAAGCGTGCCTGTGACTGAAGATATATGGATGATTACACCTCTTTTCTTATCCGCCATTTGCGGCAATATCGCCCTGTCAATGCGGACGGCAGATTGTAGGTTTAATTGCAGGTCACTCTCCCAATGTTCATCGGTAAGGGCTGCAAGCCCACCCGAAGGACTGGTAGAACCACCCATATTATTGACCAGAATATCGATTGAACCAAACTTTTCATTGATTTCACTTACCACCTTATCTGTTTCACTGGCAATAGTCAAATCTGTGGCAATGAAATGATGGTTTGTTTGGGTTTCGGTGGGGCGGCTTCTTGCCGTTACGACCACAACCGCCCCAGCTTCCGACAACCTTTCGGCGATTGCCTTGCCTATGCCTTTTGTACCTCCGGTTACCAAGGCTACTTTCCCTATGAGTTCCTTATCCATTTTATCTTTTTTAAATTGAACGATCTCTCGAAACCAATGTTCCTGACCTTATTATTTTTTTCTATTGTTAACTTACCGGTAATTAAACAGCCGGAAATGTACCGCCATCAACAAGCATATTGGCTCCCGTAATGTAACTCGCACCATCCGATACCAAAAAAGCCACCATATTGGCAATTTCTTCAGGCTCGGCCAAACGGTTCATTGGCACACCGCCAAGCCCATCCATAATCTGCTGTCCGGCTTCCGCTACGGTTTTGCCAATTGTCTGTGCATAGCCTTCCAGAAATGTCTCCATAGCTGTTGTTTTGACCATGCCCGGCGAAACTGTATTTACCCGAACACCGTTTTTGGCAACTTCATTGGCAAGTGTTTTACTGTACGCGTTTAGAGCCGATTTCATTACACCGTAAGAGAAATTGGACTGGTACAGGGGTATCTTGCCGTTCAGCGAGGAAATGTGGATCACCACTCCCGAGTTCTTTTCGATCATCTTTGGAACCATAGCCCTATCCAGCCTGATCGAAGCTAAAAGGTTAAGTTCGATGTCCCTGTTCCAGTCCTCGTCACCGAGCATCTGGAAACCGCCTGCCGGAGAGGAAGTACCGCCTACATTATTGATCAGGATATCCAGTGTTCCATAGTTTTCGATGATTTTTTCTGTCAACTCAGCGATAGCGGTACTGTCGGTCAGATCGGCCGCTATAAAATGATGTGCACTTTCTTCTTCGGATGGATTCCGTGCCGTTACCACAACTATTGCCCCATTGGATGCCAACTTATCCGCTATGGCTTTTCCAATCCCTTTTGTTCCGCCAGTAACTAAGGCTATCTTGCCTGATAGTTCTTTTGATGAATTTTCCATTATTGATTGCAATTATTGAAACATTTGTTTCAGATTTATTTAAAAAAATTTAGTCTTGTTTTATTACCGGGTCACGTAGGATGGTCTGCAGATGCGCCTGGCTTTGTCCCAATTCAAAATGAGTCAGGTGAATTTCGTGGTGCATTCCGGATTTCTTAAATCCATTCTCTGTAGCAAATCTTTGTAGTATGGGCAGTGTTTGCAATTCTCCGGCAAAAGGTCCCTTGTGCAAAAGCTGTACGCAAGTTCCTGCCGTGTATCTAAAGTGTTCAAAGAATTTTGCGAAAGAGAAATCGCTTGTTTGCCCAAACTCATGAATAGCTTCAACCTTTACAAAGTCTGGAATGCGAATCGCTATACGGTACTTCAACAGATCTAGATTTACCGTGGTATAGAAACTGCCGATATCTACATATCCCACTTCCTCCTCATCAAACCAGTAGAATATTTCAACCACGTTGCTCGAAAATGGCAAATCTATCGCGGCATAATGCTGCTCCAATGCCGAAACAAATCCTTTGATGGCAGCTTTCTTTTTATAGAAAAGAGAAGTTCCGGGGCTACCTTCCCCAAGTATGGACACATAGCTTGCTTCCCTTATTTCCACTACTTCCGGCCTTTCGTTTGCCGAATAATAGTCTTTGTATTCATCTAGTATATTCATAATTTTAAAACGTTTGTTTCAGATTTTGATAAAAAAATTATTGGCTGATTTGTTTGATCAGGAACGATGCCATATTCTTGACGCGATTTTTGTCGTCGTGAATGATAAAAAATTCGTGCCAGCCACTAAAATGATTGATGATATAGTCCGTTAGCATAGCCGCATCCTGGCTTATCGTTATTTCTCCTTTCTGGATTGCTTTTTCCACCAAACCGTTCAAAAGGTTATAGGTAAAATCATTATCGGCCTTGATGATTTTTTGCACCTGTTCATCGGTTGCAGCTACCTCAAAAGTTGTCTTAATGGCCAAGCAACTGTTGGGTTCGTTTGTAATCACATAGACCGAAGATTGGATAAATTTTTCGATCGATTTTATCGGAGATTTGATGGGTTCCAGTTGCTTTACCGCTTCCTTCATCCTCGATTCAGTGTAATGCTTTATGCTACGGATGAACAGTTCGTGCTTATCGCCAATGGTATTGTAAAGGCTGCTGCTGTTGATGCCCATAGCCTCGGTCAGGTCCCTCATGGTGGTGCCATTATAGCCCTTTCTCCAAAAGACATCCATGGCCTTGGAAACCGCCAACTGTTCGTCAAATTCAACATTTCTTGCCATAACTCTTTGCAAAGATATAAAAAACTCTGAAACAATTGTTTCAAAATTTAATATTTAGCCTTTCGAATTAGTTCAATAAGCTCTTTTTGTAATCTGATGGGGAATAGGAGGTTTTGCTCTTAAAGAGCTTATTGAAGGATTGCGGATGTTAAAAACCTAGATGATAGGCGATTTCAGCAATGGTCAGTTCATCTTTTGCAAGATATTCTTTTGCCTTTTCTATGACTTTTTCATGAATGAATTGCTGGGCATTCAATCCGACAAGATTTCGCAGCAGGTCGCTCAGGTATCGTGGCGTCACATTCAGGTTTTCTGCCACAGCGTTCACGGCAGGAATTCCTTTGACTAATGAGCTGTCTTCATTAAGATAGTCTTCCAATTGCCGTTCCAGCTTGCCAAGCAAGCCATTGTTTGCAGCCTTTCTGGTGAGAAATTGCCGGTCATAAAAGCGGTTGGCATAGTTGAGCAGCACCTCGATTTGCGAAATGATTACATCCTGACTGAATTTATCAATACGCTCGCTCAGTTCATCTTGAATAAATCTATAAATACTCCCGATGGTTGCTTTTTCCTTTTCGGAAAGATATAGCGCCTCGGCTGCTGAATAGCTGAAAAAGCCATAATGCCTGATGCCAGAATTTAACTGATACGGTCTTAGGAAATCCGGGTGGATATGGAGTGTCATCCCACTGTAGTCTGCCTCCTCATCCTGCATTTTCAAAAGCTGTCCAGGGGCGATAAATGACATTCCGCCTTCTTCAAGATCGTAGTATCCTTGGCCATATTTCAGTTTACCCGAAAAATTTGTCTTAAAAGATATCTTGTAGAAGTTCAGGATAATGCCCTGTTCAAAATCTTTGGGGTCAAACTGGGCATCACCATAATTCATAATGCTGATCAGCGGATGTGACGGAGCCGGCTGTCCCATCGCCTTATGCAGTTGGGACAGGGAATTGAATATGACCGGATGTTTTTTCATGATACAAATTTAGCAAATTCATCAAAAGCCATTCCCATCTTAACCAATAATAGACAGGAATGACCATGGTGGGTTAAAATATAAACTGGGAGCGGATTTTTTCGAATTGTCCTTCTGGTGTTAGTTCAAGACGATCCTGATATAGGCCGATAGCGTCATTGCCTGCAATATACCTCAACTGGACTTTGTTGTCCGTTGCTGCATCATAAACTATTTTTGCCACGTCCGCTGCCTTTGTATAATTGGCAACCTGCTCCTCGCTGTAGCCTTCACTAACCTTAGCCACCAGTTGAAAATAAGCTTCGTGCATTCCTCCCTGCAAAGATCTTCCCGCGAAGTCAGTCTGCATTCCGCCTGGAGCCACTACTTTCACTTTAATCCCGAATTGAACCAGTTCATAGGCCAAACCCTCTGAAAAACCGTCAACAGCGAACTTTGCGGCATTGTAAATGGAGCATGTAGGATATCCTAACAAACCAAATGTACTTGTGATGTTAATGAACGTACCGCTTTTTCTTTCCCTAAAATAACTGACAAATGCTCTTGTCACATTGATGACACCGAACAGATTCGTCTGTACCTGCGTTTGGATCTGCTCATCTGTCAGGGCCTCCAAAGGACCAATCAGACCGTAGCCTGCATTGTTTAAGACTACATCGATAGTATGGAGCTCCAAAACCTCTGATATCGTATGGTTAATCTTATCTGTATCCGTAACATCCAATTTGACCAAAGTTACATTTGGAAGTTTCCTCAATTCGTTTTCCTGATCAGGATTGCGCATCGTTGCGACTACCCTCCAGCCATTTGCATGAAATAATTTGGCTGTCGCCTTGCCTAGCCCGGACGAGGCGCCGGTAATGAAAATTGTCTTTTGCATATTCTTAAGTTTTAAACTATACAAAAGTGATGATTACGTTAACTCCTAAATTAGTCTAAAACGAAATATTGTAAGTCAAAAAGACGTTTACATTTACACACATGTTTACATGAATACCTTCGTTTTTTTGTAATCCAAATCATCAAAACCTCATCATCAAAAAATAAAATTCTGATTTGAATAATGGAATTGGTTTATGATAATCAGAAAAAAGAAAAAGAGATATTAATGCTTATTGGAACGGTTTACTTCGCTTAAAGTCATTGACGTTTGCTCAAAATTGATTACTAGAAAAGTTGGATAATGGTAATGTCGCCTTAAATGGACAAACCGCAATCCATTGATCCCACATCACGGAAATTCAGTTTGAATTAAATCATTAATTATTCTGCGATTATGGGTTCGGCGGAAAGGGGTTCACTGGATTGGTTTTTTCACCGTATCACTATTTTTAATCGTTGACTTTGGCCCCGAGAGCGTTAATTAGATAACGGGGTCTGGACATTTACCAGTACCCCTTTTTTTTTATAAAATCTAATTTTACGGAACAACACACATTCGCCATATGATAAATAAGAATACATTTTAACACCTCGACAAGTTCCCCCTGAAATTTTGGCTTGACAATATTTGCAATCAATATTCAATACGCTTAGGATATCTTCACCGGCTTAACCCTCCTGGTCGATAACTAAAACTATCTGTAAAATTTCTATTAAATCCAACTTTAATTTCGACAAAGATTAACAGCTGAGTCAGGCGGGATAGAATAAAAGCTGGAACACTATAGAAAGTCTTTACTGTCCCGTACTTTCCAAGCACTAATTTCTTGCCTTGGAACGATTGCAGTCATTGGGCTATTGAAGGCTATTTAAATTCCCCATGAACACCGCGGTCTGCGATCCGGCCCATGATCTCAGCGAAGCATCCTTAACTCCGGTATTGGATGAAGCCCGGATGTGCAAGCCAATCATTTCCTGGTCCGACAGGGTTGCCAGCTCAATCAGTCTGCTGCCTGAGCGGGCAATCTGCTTCAATTGCTGGCTGCGACTATCGTCGAGAGAATCCGAAAGCAGGATTTTATAATTCCCGGCAAAAATCGCCAATTCTTGCAGATACTTATTAGCCGTTGTTTCCCTATGTGAAAGGACACTGGGATCTTTAACGGCTGAAGGATCTTTTTTCAGTTCTACGATAATGGCTTTCTGGAACTGGATTTCACGATCGGCGCTTGTTATAAACTCGGTGACAGAGAGCCTATAGCCATCGGGATCCTCTTTATGACAGCTGACACAAGATAGCACGGATCCGATCATTACGCTTAAACCGATAAGGGTGCGGCACCGGCGAACCGAAAAACACTCAAGTAAGTATGACATACCAAACCAGTTAACGTTCAGTGACATTCGAATCTTTAAGATCCCGACTGTCAAACTGGACCAATAAAAACCCTTTATTTTTTTTCAGGCACTTTTGCGCCCGCCTTTTTAGCTTCTGACAGACCAATCGCTACTGCCTGCTTCTTTGAGGTGACCTTTTTTCCTGTTCCGGTCTTCAACGTACCCTCTTTTTCCTCGTGCACAGCCTTTTCTACTTTATTGCCTGCCTTTTTTGAATACTTAGCCATGATTATTGTTTTTGATTGTACTTCAAATGGTAATTCGGCCTCCAGTTACCGGGATAGTCGCGCCTGCAATGTAGCTCGCCTCTGCAGATGCCAAAAAAACAAAGGCCGGTGCAACCTCGACTGGTTGCCCCGCCCGCCCCATCGGGGTATCTTTGCCGAACTCTTCGTGATCGGGCATAGTAGAGGGAATCAGTGGTGTCCAGATAGGACCCGGTGCTACCGCATTGACCCGAATGCCCTTTCCGTTTTTTAGCAGTATCTGACTTAGGTTAGCGGTAAAGTTCTGGATAGCGCCCTTCGTTGATGCGTAGGCCAAAAGCTGTTCGCTTGGCGAATAAGCATTTACAGATGTGGTGTTGATAATGCTGCTTCCGGGCTTCAGGTGTGGTTCCGCAGACTTGCATAGAAAAAACATTGCAGTAATATTCGTACGGAAAGTACGGTCCCATTCTTCGGTGGAAATTTCACTAATTTCTTTATGTGCCATTTGAAAGGCGGCATTATTGACCAAAATGTCAATTCCTCCGAACTCTTCCAGGGCACGGTCAATAATCGCTTTGCAGTGCGACTCTTCCTGGATATCCCCTTTCATCAATACAGCCTTCCGCCCCGCCTGTTCGACGAGAGTGGCTGTTGTTTTTGCATCCTCGTCTTCGCTGCTGTCAAGGTAACTGATCAGCACATCGGCACCTTCCCTGGAAAACGCTATGGCTACTGCTCGTCCTATCCCAGAGTCTCCCCCGGTAATGATGGCTTTTTTGCCGGTCAACTTACCGCAACCCTTATATGATTCTTCACCATGATCAGCCTGAGGAGTTAGCTTGGATTCTTTTCCCGGCGGCTGCTGATCCTGCTTTGGAAAGGGTGGCTTTGGATATTGCTTTCCGGGTTCGTTGAAATTTTCTTGTTCCATATGCGACAATATATGTTGTTCTAAAAACCACTCGAAAAACAAAAAGGTTTTAAAAAAATAAGTCTCCTCCCCAAAAATGTGTTAAGGGAAAACTAACCGGACCAAGAAATGTTAAATGGGAGAAATAAAATTGGTTATGGACTGGAAGAAGTTATTATTAGAATCCGACACGGAACTTTCATGTTTAGGGATGTGCAGCCGGGCGTCGATAATATTCATGCTCGCTTATCTGTTGATCCGTGTTTCCGGAAGGCGTTCCTTTTCCTTAAGGACCCCGATGGACAACATAATCGTGATTCTATTGGGTGCGGTATTAAGCAGGGCGGTCGTCGGTGCGTCGCCCTTTTTACCGGTAATGGCAGCAAGTGCGGTGATCGTTGTGATACACCGGATTTTGGCCTGGACAACAAGTGTTATGCCAAAACTTGGGGAATGGGTTTCGGGCAGAAAAATCATCCTTTATCAGCATGGCCGGTTCCTTGAAGAAAACCTAAAAAAGGGATTGATAGGAAAACCGGAGATAATGGAACAGGTAAGACAGGTTCTGCATAGCGAGGAGATGCACCGGATTGATCTGATATATATGGAGCGCGACGGGAGGATAAGTATTATTTTTCAAAGTACCAAAAAACACATTCTGACTGAATAATCAGGAAGTTTCAGCCAGCGGGTAGGTGGTTAGATCTTGGCACATGCGGGTAAACACGATTTTAATGTGTAGTTGGTTTACGCTCCATGGGTAATAGAAGGCCCAAGACGGGTTAGATTTTTGACCGTCCGCCGGTTTGAGTTTCGTCAGTCTCTTTAATGACAATCTGTAGTAGGGAACAACTATGAAACATGCGCGCGCTCAAGCGGATGTAAGAGCCCACTGAATAATTCCATTATTCCCAATGTAACGTTCTTCCCCAAATAAAGCTGTATTGCCAAATGTGGAGAGCGGTAATTTTTTTCTTCGACAGTGAATTGTCGCAAATTGTCGGTAACGGTAATAACTGCCGTGCGCAAAGCGCGCCAACAAACCAGACTCACCGACTCGACCGCAAACCGATATTCACTGCAACGGCTTTAGTCCCACATCGTGCCCGCAAGGCCAAGGATCATGCTCATCCAAAGACCGATCAAGCCCCCTACAATACTGAGTACAAAAAATACCCGGCCAGGCAATCCATTAATATTGCGCAGGGGCTGGGTGATATCATAGGATAATCCAACAATCGCGCCAAGACAAGGGGTCAACAATAGGGGTTTCAAGCGCCAGTAGGCGCCCCATTCGGGCTTGCCTGAACCTGCGCCGATAACAAAGACGCCAACCATGGCGAGAGCGACAATAGCACCTATCAATACCCTTCTTCCAAGAAGCGGGGTGAACAAAGGTTTTTTAGTTAAATTTTCTGGACCTGTCATAGCGTTATAATTATTTACAGGCCAAAGATAAATATTTACTTTGCATTTCAAAGCGCTTTCAAAATATTTAAAAAGAACATTAGCGCATCAATACCTTGATAGAGGCTTGTAAAACAGTGAGGGGGCTTTAAGAGGCAAAAAACTGCACGATGCTACCTTTGAAAATTAATATGGTGGTGAAGCAATTGGTTTATTGTCATGAGCATTTTGGGAAAGCCCAGGGGTTTCTGAAGAAAACGGTCCGCATGCACCTGAAAGGCTGCAAGGGCATGCTAGGGATGTCCTGTTGCGAATATGATAAGACGAAGCTTGTCCCTCAGCAGTTTCGCTAGTTCCAGCCCGGAAGGCCCCTTGTTTTATGTCCAAAAACAAAAAGTCAAGCGTTTCTTGCCAAAATCATCAATGGCTAGACCGGGTCGAGGTAATATTTGAGCAAATTAAGTTTGGGCATTAGCATGATATGCTCGTCAATGACCGAGAGGCTGTTTGGATCGTCATCGATCACCATGCAGGTATGTTTTCTGTCGGATTGTCTCATATAAATATTTCGACGTGTCAATAAGGCAAATGAACGAACATTTAAGCTATTGTCCGATACCAATTGGCTGTTTAACATCACTTGCCTACCCTGTTATAAACGGGTACATTGAAAGCTTAAATTTTCTCAGTATGCGTTTTGGTAATCAAACATCCATGCTGCCGGTATGCGTTCCTATATCGGGGTTAATTGCCCAAACAACTTTTCCGGTGATACAGCTACGACCCATGTGTGGTTAAAAACTTATTTTCATGACCTCTTATATGCCTCGCTCCGACTCTTCCCTGTATTGGTGCTTCAGTCGTCCGGTTTTTTCCCATATTGCCTGGCATTGTTCGCATTTACGCGCCTTTTGACACTGTTCGAGTATGCGGGCGGTGAATGAACATGATACGTACATATCGTGTTTCCTCTATTGCAGATACGACAGGAACCCTGTTCTCCGAGAGTGTTCCCAGTATCGGCGCGGTAACGACAGCACCGGTCAGATAATATGCTATTGGCAGGATCTTAGTCCTGGTCGTACTTGTCACCGGCCCGTCGTTCAGGCCCATCGGACCGGGAAGCAAAACCGCACGAACTGCCGCGGAAAGCCCGGAGATCAGCCCCCTTTAACATTAAGGCCTTTGTTCCCTGGGCGCCAGTCAGGCTTTAATAGAGTCTATTTCCCAAAACCTCATCGGCGAGCGTGGCTTTATACAGAGTGTTTGGAGAACCAATTCTTTTCCAGTTCAGGACAAACCCTTGTTTAGAGCTTCCTCCCCGATTAAGTCAACACGGGGCATGTCTTCATCCCTGTTTTCAAAGATTCATGTAATAGGTGGAGCGCAATGGCTCCGCCAAGGTTCGCAACAAGATTTTTGTAATCAGCCATACATTAATCGTTTTTATCTGTTTCGCTATCCGACCCGGCCTGTTCCTGTGATTGCTTTGCTTTGTCATCTTTGGGAAACGCTCTTTCAGCATCGCTGCCCTTGATATCCTCTGCGGGAATAACGCCAACTTTCTCCTCCTGTGTGCTGTTCTTTTTATTTTTTTCCATGTTGCCGTATCCTTTATAAGATAAGATATCATATCAAAAAAGATTTGTTTGATTATCCCAGCACAGCGATTCCGATCAAGCCCTAGGAGAGCAAGCTAAACCTTCACTCCTTAAAGTTACGGTTGAAATTTCCTGAGCGGTCAAACTCTGATTACTGTTTTTCTCAAAGCGTAACTAAAAGATAAATTACGATCATTGATTAAAAAAGTCATGTATAATCTTTATATTAGCGGGATGAGCAACAAAGAGTTTGTCAGATTATATCTGACAGAAGAACTTAGAGATTCAACCAGGGGAGTGTTCAGCTTGGCTCAAACCTCAAAGGATTTAGGAATGGAGCCGGACGATCTAAAACTCGCCTTGAAACAACTTGTTTTGGAAAAGGTCCTGTCAATTTTCGAGCAGCAAAGCAATGATGAGCTATTCATCGAGTTTCAGATTTGATAGAGTTTGCAATAATCTCCGGTCCCACGCAGCTGGTGCAAATTAGTTGGTTTTTCGTTTCGTTACGGCAAGCTGTCAACATCTGAGCTGAAAAAAATTCGTTTGGAAACTTGCAGAGAAATAAGGAGTGGCTACTCCTGCCACTCCTTCCATTAGGATATTGAAAGTTTTTTAGGGCTTAAGTACCACCTTCACGCAGTCCTCTTCCTTTTCATCAAAGATCTTATAGCCATGTGTTGCATCAGCAAGAGGCAAGGTATGCGTGATGATATCATCCAGGACAACCTTTCCCTCATCCACAAGTCCAATTAGCTTATCTATATAATTTAATACCGGCGCCTGCCCCTGCTTGATGGTAATTCCCTTATCAAAAACACGGAACAGCGGAAAGTTATCGTATGGAGAACCGTAAACACCCATAATTGATACAGTTCCCATTCTTCTCACTGCCTCAAAACACATTTCAAGTACCTTCATTGAGCCCTTTTCAAAATTTATAGTGGCCTTTACCTTATCAAAGAATGTACGCTCGGGCTCAAAACCTACTGCATCAACACAAACGTCCGCCCCGCGTCCTCCGGTCATTTCGCGAATTGCCTCCACTATATCGACCTTATGCGGGTTTAAGGTATCAACTTTATTTACAGCCTTCGCTTTTTCAAGTCTGTAATCGAGCGGATCGATTGCTATAACCCTGCTGGCACCATTGATCCATGCAGCCTTTTGGGCCATTAATCCCACCGGACCAGAGCCGAAGATAGCCACGACCTCCCCGCCTTTAAGCTGTGCCCAATCGATAGCTGACCAGCCTGTAGGAAATATATCGGTCAGGAAGAGTGCCTGCTCATCGCTGAGGTGATCGGGAACAATCCTTGGACTGATATCCGCATAAGGGACACGCACATACTGCGCCTGGCCGCCGGAATAGCCACCGTATAAATCGGTATACCCGAAAAGCGCACCGCCTTTTTGGCCGGCCACATCACCGTTCGGGCCATAGTTCTTGTAATTGGAATTTTCGCAGGCCGGGCTTGCCTCATGGTTGCAGAAAAAGCACTTGCCGCAGGCAATTGGAAAGGGAACAACCACGCGGTCGCCTTTTTTTAGGTTGGTGATGGCTGAGCCGACCTCCTCAACGATGCCCATAAATTCATGGCCCATGACCATCGGCTCTTTTTGCGGAACTGCACCGCTGAGGATGTGGAGGTCAGAACCACAGATAGCGGTTGAGGTGACCTGTAAAATAACATCCCTTGGATCCAGGATCTGCGGATCCGGTACTGTGTCTACCCGAATATCTCCGGGCTTGTGGAATACTGCTGCTTTCATAGACGTAGGTTAAATTTTTAGTAAAGTTGGATAGCGGGTCTGTCGGTCAAGGGGTTCGAACACCGGCATTTTCACTGCCCTATAAAACAAACATCTCCCGAAAAGATTTGGTTTTGAAAAAAATATCCCCGTTTCGGATGGACTTGGACCAAAGCAAGGGAATCAACCTCATAGCGATCGGTCCGGATATCAAAATCTGTGGCGGCAGACTGCAAACAAGCATATTAAACCCCGGTTCCAATGACCAATGACGACACCGGCCAAACTTTTCCGGAAGGGGCGTTGTTAAAATAATAGTTAAAGAAAATACAGATGGAAAATCAACAAAAGCATTACGCGCTGATTACGGGCGCAACCAGTGGGATCGGCCTTGAACTGGCCAAGCTTTTCGCAAAGGATAAATTCAACCTGATACTGGTCGCCAGGGGCGAGGAAGGATTGAAAGCAACGGCCGGCCTTCTTGAGACCGAGGGTATTGAAGTCATTACGATCAGTAAAGATCTTTTTGAGACCACCGCAGCAAGCGAGGTCTACAGTGAAGTGACCGAACGTGGCCTGTGGGTAGATGTACTGGTCAATGACGCAGGGCAGGGTGTTTACGGCAAATTTATCGAAAACGAACTGGATAGGGAACTGAATATTATTCAGCTGAACATCGCTTCATTGGTAACGCTAACCAAGGCCTTTGCAAAGCAGATGGTCTCCCGGGGAACGGGAAAAATCCTTAACCTTGCCTCAGTGGCGGGGAAGGCACCTGGCCCGTATCAGGCTGTGTACCATGGTACAAAGGCGTTTGTTCACTCTTTTAACGAGGCTATCCGCGTAGAGCTGAAGGATACAGGCGTGACCGTAACCTCACTTTTGCCCGGCGCGACGGAGACCGACTTCTTCCGAAAGGCAGGTATGCTCGAATCAAAAATTGTGCAGGAAGGCGAACTCGCCGATCCGGCAGAGGTGGCCAGGCACGGCTATGAGGCAATGCTGGCAGGAAAAGATATGGTGGTGTCCGGATTCAAAAACAAGCTGCAGGTCGCATTAGGCAGCATCACACCGGACAGTATGCAGGCTACTCAGATGAAAAAGGCGCAGGAGCCAGCCAAGGAATAAAATACGCCTGTAAAACGGGTGCTACGACAAAGCCACCTGGCCTTTCCTCAAATTGGTCAGGCATTTCGTTTCAAAATAGTATGGTAAGACCGAATAGTAGCCGATGAATAGTGCCTAATAAATTTTATTTGAATTATCCTAAATTTGAATATGGTTTTAGAAAAGCAGAGCTCTTCGATGTCAGGCAAATACAGATGTACGCAACCGGGTCAGGCAAAGGTTGTGGAGTCGTCAAGCAGATATAAGATCAGGATATTGCTTATTGCATCTGCGGGACAGGTCGGGTATTGGCTGCGAAGTGGGTGTCGAACCCATCTGCTTTTCCATCGTGGATCTTGCCAGACCAAGCGTCTGAACACCATCTGTCAATCCTGAATATGAAAGACAAGGAGTGGGCAAGAAACCTGGCGGAGTTAATGCTGGACGTATTTTAGCAATGTACAACATGCCATTCCAACTTGGAAAAGCTCCTATACCTATACGGCAAAGTATTATTACCTTTAGGGCCGGCAAAGCAACGCTACGCTTGATAGTGGCAGCTTCAGTTCGCCTGACCCATAGAACATGGCTAACCAAAAAATCGGTACCGGACTAAACATTTATATTCACGCGTTTAAGCACCGGGTTCATTTTGACCGACTCCTGTCGAATGCCTGTTTATTTCAAGTATAGTGAAATAGGCATCGTTTTCCTTCTTTATAACCAGATCGATGTGCTCACCGAACCCGATGAAATCGTTTATCTCCAACTGAAGTTCCCTTACAAATTTTTCCAGATCTGTATCCTCTGCGAGAATGATTTCGAGCGTTTCGCTCGTTTTCCATTCCGTACCGGTGATTTCCAGCTTAGCTTCACGAAGCCTGGCAGGAAAGTCATCTTTTTTTCCGGCCACAGGCCTTGCGACCGAGTTGGGCATATTCCCGGCCTCGCCCTGGTTTCCTTTCTCCCAGTCGGCACGGGCTTCCTCTGATCCAAAATCGCCCTCCCCTACCTCACGGCTCAGAAATCCGGCCTCGCTCTTAACCCGGTTTTTTTCATGGTTTTCATTGCTCCTGAATCTGGGCACCTGATTTTCCGGCATATTCGCGCGGTCCACAGTATTCTCGGCTCGTGGATCGCCCAGGTTGATGTTCTTCTGTTCTGTATTTTCCATATTGAAGCTGTAAAAAATTAAACTTTAGGAAGCTGCGCGACTTCCGCTTTTTGCTAATCGTTGCCGTTTGCATTTCCGGCAAGGTCTCCCCCTATATCTTCTTCATCATCGGTCTCTCCTGTCAGACCACGCTGAACCTCGTTATCATCAGCTTTTTCTTCTTCGTTCGGACTTTGTCCGGAGAGGCCTTTGTCGTCCTCGGCATCTTTTGGGTCATAGTTATTTTTCATAATATCTTTTTAATACAAAACATGTATCGCATTGATATGGTTTGGAAATAATGCAAAATGGTCCGAAGCGATGTCTGTGTCTGCCAAAATTCATCAACAACAGGCGAACCATTTTTATTCGGACACTGTTATCACAACAAAAGAGAATAGTCATGAAAGAGCCAAAGGAAAAACATAACTACACATAAACTAATAAAGATTAAGTCGCTAAATACTTTATCTAAAACGAACATAAGGGGAAACCGTGAATTAACCCTTGCAATAACAAATAACGGATTGACAAAATCTGAATTGGATTCCAAAGTAATGGATAAATAAGAGAATTTGTGGCAGCTGGTCCAGGGACCTATGATCCCTGGCAGAAAGCCGGAATCAAACTCCATATCCGTAAAGCTTAATTTGATAACGTAACCGACCATTAATTCACATAACAACATGAAAAAACAAAATGGGCTTTTTAGGGCGATCATTGAATCGCCTAAGGGCAGCAGCCAAAAATTTGATTTTGAGCCAGAGCAGGGAATTTTTCTGCTTAGCAAGATTATGCCGGCAGGACTGGTTTTCCCCTTCGACTTTGGTTTTCTGCCCGGTACACTGGGTGAGGACGGCGATCCGCTAGATATCATGGTGGTTTCGGAATCCGGAACCTTTACCGGGTGCGCCCTGGACTGCAGAATTATAGGAGTTCTCAGAGCCACTCAGCGGGAACGCAATGGTGAGGAGATGGAAAATGACCGCATCATTGCGGTTCCCGAGATCTCCGATCTGTATAAGTCCACCAGGGCTATAGCCGAGCTTGGCAGGGAACTCATTTTAGAGATAGAAAATTTCTTTGTCGGCTATAACCGTCTCGCAGGAAAGGAATTTAAGATCAAACAAGTGGCCGGTCCCGCAGCAGCACTTAGAATTATAAAGAACGGGAAGAGCAAAAGCAACAAAAATGATTTCCTGGTGCAAATATTCCTGCCCATTTCCGAAAAGCCGGAATTCGGGTGCACCCTGGAAAGGCTGCAAGATACCTTGACCAAGAAATTCGGAGGCACAAGCATCTATCCCCACAATCCTGTCAAGGGCATCTGGAAAGATGGGGGACGTGCTGAATTTGATCAGTCGATCATCGTCGAGACAATGCTATGCTGTCTTGATCTTAGCTTCTGGTCGGCATTAAAGACAGATCTGGAAAAGGCCCTGGATCAGAAAGAAATCCTCGTTCGTACATTGAAGATTAGCACGCTGTAGAATAAAGATCCGCTTATCCAGAACACTTGCCTCTTGGTCTCTTCCCGCCTTCCCTGTTGCGGAAGTAAAAGCCGATGGATACTTCGAGTTCCGTCAGGCACGAAGTAAAAGTAAATTTGCCCTGAAACCGGGATTGAGATGAAAAGTGGTCTGCCGGGTAATATATCAATAGTAACTTGGTGTCGGGCTGCTTTAAATACCAATAAGAAAAAACCAGATAAACCCAATATACGTTTAATATAAAAAAGGGAACTGTCCACCTGTGCGGGCAGGTATACAAATGCAGCGAGCAGAACTATGGCCAGAAAGATTTATGTACTTGAAGATGATCCGGATATCAGAGATATCTTAGAAATGATCCTTATTGAAGAAAATTATGAGGTATTGACCTTTTCCAGTGTTAGTGAGTTTATGGAAAGGGACAAACACGAGCTGGCGGACCTTTTCCTCCTGGATATAATGCTTCCAGACGGGAACGGCATAAATGTTTGCGAACTGTTAAAAAAAAATGCGAATACAAGTAAAATACCGGTTCTGATGATGAGTGCACATTCGAATCAGGGAGAAGTGGAAAGCTCATGCGCTGCGCAGGGGTTTATAGCCAAACCCTTCGATATATACAATCTAATTGCTCAGGTGGATAGAAACGTTGAGAACTGACTGCCTGGAAATCTGAAAAGATATCAGGAAAGTAGTGTGCCAGGTCCGATGTTGCTATTGACATCACATTCTTTATAATGCAGCGTGATCCAGAAAGTAGAGCCCATGCCGGGAGTACTGTGGACACCGGTTTCCCCGTCCTGCTTTTTAATAATCTCCGCTGATATGTACAGCCCAAGTCCCAGTCCGGCGCCGGGATACGTCCATCAAGCTTCCTAATCGAAAAAAAATATCTCAAAACCTGTAAACTCCTTTTGTTGTTTTGAATAGAAAAAACAGCCGCATGGAAACAGATATACAAAGGAGAAAAATAGGTGTGAATTTTGATGGAGATGGGACGGCTGAGATCTGGCTCTGGGCGCCTTTTGCCGAGCAGATGAGATTATTCGTTGCCGAAACCGGGATAGAAATGCAAAAATGGGATTTCGGATATTGGTGGCTAAGAACCGACCGGATTAAAGCCGGGGAGGAATATTATTTTGAGCTTACCCAAAAAGATGAACCTGCCAAGAAAAAATCTCGGGACACAACCCTGAAAATTTCAGATCCGGCCTCGCTTTTTCAGCCTGTTGGTGTAATGGGAAATTCAGGCGCTTTCGACCTGAATGCCTTCGAGTGGACAGATGAGAACTGGAAAATACCAGAATTGAAAGATTTCATCATTTATGAGATGCACATAGGCACTTTCACTCCTAAGGGAGATTTGGAATCTGTTGAAGAAAAGCTGGACTATCTGATCCAACTGGGGATCACAGCGATTGAGATTATGCCTGTAGCCCAGTTTCCAGGCACGCGGAACTGGGGATATGACGGTGTCTATCCCTTTGCGGTACAGAATTCCTATGGCGGCCCGTTGGCCTTACAGCATTTGGTTAATACCTGCCATGAAAAAGGGCTGGCTGTAATCCTGGATGCCGTTTATAACCATGTGGGGCCGGAAGGAAACCATTTCGAAGAGTGCGGCCCATATTTTACCGATAAATACAAAACGCCATGGGGCCAGGCCATTAACTTTGATGATGCTGGCTGCGATGCCGTTCGAACGTTTTTTATTGAAAATGCATTAATGTGGTTTCGCGATTTTCATATCGATGCCTTGAGACTGGATGCAGTACATGCCATTCGGGACTTAGGACCTGAGCACATATTAAAGGAAATCAGAACAAAGGCGGATGAACTTTCTGAAATAACGGGAAAGAACTATAGGCTGATTGTTGAGCTAGACCTGAATGATAACCGCTACATCAACCCACAAAGCTCTTGCGGCTACGGAATGGACGCGCAGTGGATTGATGAATTCCACCACGCACTCAGGGTCTCAGCCGGCCAGGAAAAAAAAGGCTACTATGCGGATTTTGATGGTGTTGAACACCTGGCGAAATCTTATAATGATGCCTATGTTTACGATGGACAATATTCTCCACACCGGGATAAAAATTTTGGCACTCCGGCAAAACAAAATCCTGGTGAGCAGTTCGTTGTATTTTCCCAGAACCATGATCAAGTGGGCAACAGGATGCTTGGGGAAAGGTCCTCGGCTCTTGTGAGCTTTGAGATGCTTAAGTTAATGGCCGGAGCCGTATTCTGCAGCCCCTTTCTGCCACTTATTTTTATGGGCGAAGAGTGGGCAGAAAGCAATCCATTTCAGTTTTTCACCAGCCATACCAAACCGGAGCTGGCGGAGGCTGTAAGAAAAGGCCGCAGGGCGGAATTCGCCAACTTTCACAGTGGCGAGGAAACGCCGGATCCACAGTCCGAAGAGACTTTTTTCAAGTCCAAACTCGACTGGCTTAAAGCAGGAAAAGGAAACCACGCTACCATGCTGGAATATTACAAGGCCTTGATAAGCCTTAGAAAAAATACTCAAACGCTTTTCTCTCCTGAACGAAGCCGTACACACGCAGAAGCTTTTCCTGCGCAGAAGTGCATAGTCCTGAGAAGATGGAATGAAAAAGACAAGATTGTTTGCATCCTAAATTTTTCTGCTGTGCAGCAACAGATTCCAATTGAAGAACAAGAAAGGCAGTGGTCGCTTCTACTTGATTCGGCTAGCGAAAAATGGGCAGGACCAAGCACAATAAGCAAACCCGATCTAGCTGATGGACAACTTACAAGTTCTCCTGAATCCATTGTTATAATTACGAGCAAAAATGTTTAAACCAAAATCTACTTACCGCATCCAGTTCCATAAAGAATTTAACCTGGATGAGTTTGATAAAATTATTCCTTACCTGACTTCCCTGGGCATTGACGCGATTTATGCCTCACCGATTTTTGAGGCTGTTGCGGGCAGTAAACATGGCTATGATGTCGTAAATCCTTTGCGCATAAATCCTGAAATCGGTAGCGAAGACAAACTGCTACAGGTTTCAGCAAAGCTCCAAGCTGCCGGTATCAACTGGCTTCAGGATATAGTGCCTAACCATATGGCTTTCCACCCTTCCAACATCTGGCTAATGGACGTTCTTGAAAAAGGGTCTAAATCCCCTTTTGCCTCATATTTCGATATTAACCTTGACTCTGGGGACGGAAAATTAATGGTACCCTTCCTTGGTTCAGGTTTTGATGAGGCCCTTGAAGAAGGGTTGGTAACACTTGTTAAAAGCGGTGGGAAATACTTTTTTAAAGCGGGCGGAATGGAATGGCCTATAAATGCTGAGGTCTCAAAAAGCCTAAAGGATACAGGTCTGGAAAAGCTCAATCAAGATAAAGTTGCCCTAAAAGAGATTGCAGACCAGCAGCATTACCGTCTTTGCGACTGGCAGGAAACCAACACGTCCATCAACTACCGCCGGTTTTTTACCGTAAACGGATTGATCTGCTTAAACATTCAACAGCGTGAAGTCTTTGATGCCTACCATAAATACATCTTTACCCTCATCGATCGCGATGTGATCCAAGGATTGAGAATTGACCATATTGATGGTCTTTATGATCCGAAAGAATATATCGACCGCCTGAGGCAGGCGGTTGGAAAGGATGTCTATATCGCGGTAGAAAAAATTTTAGAGCAAGGCGAAGAAATGCCAGGTAACTGGGAAGTCCAGGGAACTACTGGATACGATTTTCTAGCCCAGGTAAACAACCTGTTCACGAATAAGATCGCAGAAAGACAATTTGAAAAAACCTACCAGCAGGTTACTGGAAAAATACTGGATCCCGCACCATTGATTCGCGCAAAAAAGACAGACATACTCTATGCTCATATGCAGGGCGAGCTGGATAATCTTCTGGCTTTGTTTTGTTCGCTCGGTTTAGCAGAATTCAGTGAAGATAAAATGGAGGATCTTCGAGCTGTCATCGGAGAACTGCTGATTGGAATGCCTGTCTACCGGTTCTATCATTATACTTTTCCATTAAGCGGTTTCGATCATCAGACCTTGGAATCAATCTTTCAGCCCATCCTTCAGGATAAAAAATTAAACCCCGTGGCCAAAATACTTTACCGCGCACTTCTTGAAGAGCCATTGAAGGGAGAGGAGAAGTACAATAAAAATATTGGCAGGTTTTATAAAAGGCTGATGCAGTTTACCGGTCCGCTGATGGCAAAAGGCGTGGAAGATACGGCAATGTATACCTATAACCGCTTTATCGGTCACAGTGAAGTTGGTGACTCCCCTTACTCATTCGGGACAACTGTGCAGGAGTTTCACAATTACATGCTAGAGCGTCATGATAAATGGCCTTTGGCGATGAACGGGAGCTCAACACATGATACCAAAAAAGGGGAAGACGTAAGGGCAAGGCTAAACGTACTTACAGATCTTCCAGAAGACTGGGCAAAGCTGGTTGCCGATCTACAAATAACGATTGCTGAGCTAAAGGAAAACTTTCCAAATGTTAAATGGCTGCACCCGAATGACGTATACATGCTTCTTCAAACGCTAATTGGGGCCCTTCCCTTTGAGGACGAAAATGCCGATGAGATAGAAAGTCGTCTGAAACAGTTTATCCAAAAAGCGCTTCGAGAAGCAAAAAAGCGATCTGATTGGGCCACGCCAGATCAGGCCTATGAAGAGGAAATGAGCCGATTTGCGCACGTTTTGCTCGACAACAAATATCCGGTGAGGGAAAAGATTGTAGGTTTCCTGCGCCAGATTGCTGACTTTGCAGTTATCAATAGCCTGGGGCAGCTGGTTTTGAAGTTTACATGCCCAGGCATTCCCGATGTTTACCAGGGATCTGAACTCTGGGATCTAAGTCTGGTTGACCCTGATAATCGCAGACCTGTTGACTATGCCTTGCGTACCCAGTATCTCGCCGAACTGGATTCTACCCCTTTGAGAGCCCTGTGGGATGATCGCTTTTCAGGAAAAATAAAGCTATGGCTCACAAAAGCTTTGCTGGGGATTAGAAAATCTCAAGCTGAGCTGTTTGAAAAAGGAACATACATACCATTGCAGATTATCGGAAAGTATGCCGGACATGTTTTTGCCTTTGCAAGAAAGCTAGAGGAGCACTGGACCATCATCACAGTTCCGCTTGGCTTCGCCAAAATTTGCAGCGAGCAAAATGTGCCTATTGATCAGTTTGACTGGCAGGATACCCAAATACTGCTTCCGGTCGGGACGCCTTTAGCCTGGACAGACTTACTTTCCAATAGGCACCTTCATAAGGATTTTCTTCAAAAAGGGATTAAAGTTGCTGAGCTTATTAAAGAACTGCCAGTAGCTGTAATCAAATCCGTTCCCAAGCAAAATAAGCGTTCTGCAGGAATATTAATGCCTGTAACATCCCTCCCCTCAGACTTTGGGATTGGAGATCTGGGTCCAAATGCATACAGATTTATTGACTTTTTACGCCATAGCAGGCACCGGTATTGGCAGATCCTACCCTTGAATCCAACCATGGCAGAAAAGGGGCATTCTCCATATTCCTCTTCTTCTGCAATGGCTGGAAATCTGTTACTGATCAGTCCCGAAGAACTATACAACGAGGCATTGATAGATGATTCTGAGCTAGCAAGCTGCAGGCAGGCACCTTCAGAGCGGATAAACTACCAGGAAACCGAAAAGAAAAAATGCGCCTTGGTGGACAAAGCATTCAAGAAATTCAAAACCGTAGAAAAGCAAAATATTGCAAACAAATTTGAATCGTTTTGTTTGTCCGAATCCGCATGGCTTGATGATTACGCACTGTTTATTGCAATAAAAAACCATTTTAACGGGCATGATTGGCAAAAATGGCCGGATGCTTTCAAGTGTAAGGATAAACAGCAAATATTGGCATTTAAAGATAATTCCAGAGAGGAAATAGCGAAGATAAAATGGGCGCAGTTTATATTTTTCCGCCAGTGGAACAAGCTGAAAAAATACGCGAATGAATGTAGCGTGCAGATCATCGGGGACCTCCCTTTTTACCTGGACTATGGCTCGGTAGAAGTCTGGTCCTCACCCGAAAATTTTAATCTGGACAAGGATAAAAACATGACTCATGTTGCCGGCGTTCCGCCTGATTATTTCAATTCAAATGGCCAGTTGTGGGGAATGCCGACATTTGATTTTACCACGATGGAGAGAAACGGGCACCAATGGTGGGTCAACCGGTTGGAAAAAAATCTGGAGCGTTATGATCTCCTTCGGCTCGACCATTTCAGGGCATTTTCAGCCTATTGGGAAGTGGATGCAAACGCGCAATCTGCAAAAAACGGAGTGTGGAAACCGGGCCCGGGCGAAAAACTATTTAACCTCCTGCGCAAAAAGCTAGACAAACCAAGGCTGATCGCCGAAGATCTGGGGGAAATAACAAGTGATGTAGAAAAGTTAAGGAATCGTCTGGAACTGCCCGGAATGAAGGTACTGCAGTTTGCCTTTGGTACCGACCTTCCATCCTCACCCAATATACCGCACAATTTTGAAAGCACGAACTGTTTTGTTTATACTGGCACACACGATAACAATACGGTGAAGGGATGGTTCGTTTCTGAAACCGATGAGGATACCCGCAATAGAATTTCGACTTATTTCGGTCTTCAGGCCAATGCTGAAAATATCAACCGGCTTATATTGAACCTGGCCTATAGCTCGACAGCTGAAACCGTGATCACGCCGCTGCAGGATGTTCTGGGACTGGACGGCAACAGCAGAATAAATATCCCAGGCTCGAAACGGGGCAACTGGAGCTGGAAACTTATTGGGCAAATCCCTTCTCAGATATCTGACAGCCTTATAACACTCGCCGAAAGAACCGGAAGAATTTAGATAGTATGCTTAGCCCTTACCAGCCTCGGGTATAACTGTTTTATTGGTGATTTATACGGGAATTGAAATGTTTGAAACATATTGACAGTGTCATTTGACTAGCTTGGATCCCAAAAAATTGTCCCGCGAATGGCACATGCTGATCCATGCCTTTTGCGGGCTTTCTACCAGATTTACAAAGATGATATCCGAATCGGAGCTATAGCCCGGATTATTGTCCAGCCATGGATTTCACAGAGCTGTAAAAATCTATTTATCGCAAGATATGCATAGACGAGAAAAACCATAATCCTAAATCCTTGTTAATCAGAAAACAAAATTTTTTCCCGATACAAATAATACAACAACGATGAAAAAACAAAATTTCTTTGAAACTGCATCAAATAAGATAACCTGCTGGACAGGCAGCCTGCCCGCCTTTATCATTGCTTTCGGCGTAATATTGGTGTGGGGTATATCAGGACCGATATTTCATTTTTCCGATACATGGCAACTGGTGATTAACACTGGCACCACAATCATCACTTTTTTGATGGTCTTCCTGATCCAAAAAACCCAGAACAAGGATTCAAAGGCAATCCAGCTCAAGCTCAACGAGCTTCTGGCTGCAAGCAGGCATGCGAGCAACAGGATGGTCGATATTGAGGATCTGAGCGAGTCTGAGCTTGATGTACTTCACAAATATTATGAAAGATTGTCGGATGTTGCAGAAGAGGATGACGACATTCATCGTTCCCATTCTATAGACTCAGCCGAGAAATTGGCAGAAAAAAAGTCCCTGGCGAATACTAATGGTCCGCGGAAGAAAAGCTAACAAGCGCTCGTCAATCTATGTCAGCACTGTCGACTTTGACCAGTTCAAGCATGATTATCAGAGCGGTGAATTCAGGTTTCAATACTGCGGAGGATGATAAAAGGTATTAAACGATCGGATACTGTCGTTAACGACATTTGCTAAGCTGGCGGCTGTTCGTCAAAAAAGTGCGGTAAATGGTATGCAAATTGTGAATTCTAGGGTAACAATATGGCATTTTATTGCTGCCATATTGTTACGTATTGATTCGGCATAACCTGAGGCTATGCAATCTTTCCAATTAACATCTGCGCTCTTTGAGTATGCTCAGTTATCGTTGCCAAGGCGAGGCTTGTAAGATGCCTGCCAGTTTTATTACTGACTGCAGGATATATAAGGGAAGAGGATAGTTTATGCAGGGCTGATGCTATTGAATTGCTGAAAATCCCTTTGACATCAGCGGATTGATAGAGACAGTTGACCGGTTGATAACAAAATAGCCCAAGCCTACAAATTGACTGACAAAAATAAATAGATTTGAATTCTGTCGCGAAACGATTTTAGACCATTCTGCCTTCCGCGCGATGCTGCAACGAGCAAGACTAGCGGCTTTCAATATAAAAACTAGCACATGAGACAAAGAATTTTGATCAGAAGAGACCCGGGCAGTGCAACCGGGACTATCCTCGACGAAAACGGTGAGGAAATCGGCTGTTGCATCGTAGATTTCCCCGCGAGCATAGAAGTCCGGGACCACCTTTTTTTCGATATATTGCTTACAGAATATGGTCTGACAGCGGCAAATGTCCGAAAAAAGCTGTAAAGGCACCCAATTACATATGTTGATTATCCCTGATGGTTCGGTTAACCTGCATTTCGAAGTGTATTCCTTCTGAGCATTATCTTTTCGACCTGTTTCTGAAGTTTTTGCATATAATCCTCTTTAAGCCAAAGTGCATAGTTTCGGGTTACATTTCCAAGGCACTTGCAGTACTGCTTAATTCTAAAATCGATTTCTTTGGAAAGCTCATCGCTAAGGTTAAATGCCTGGGGCGTACTATCGCTATTTTCTGTACACATGATGGCGTGCTGGACTATTGAACCTTTCAGTGCAGTTTTTGGCTTTTGCCCACTCGCGATTGCCTGCTGATAAGCATCGAGCACATCATAATCCACATTAAGGCTTGCCGGAAACTTCTCCCGCAGGGCAAATGGGATGTGGTGGAGCTCGGTTATTGAATGTCGCAAATGCGAATGGTATGTCTCAGGATTCTCAAAAATGTGCTGCCAATCTATCTCGGCATCCCAGTTTCCAAAACGCTCAGAATTATTGCCCAAGTCGATTACCGTGAAGCGTTTTTTCCCGCTCGCGATCCTTGCGCCCCTACCAATCATCTGGTGGTAAAGGGTCAGCGAAGTCGTGGCCCTGTTAAGTATCACGGATTGTATGGAGGGCTCGTCAAAACCAGTGGTCAAAAGGGATACCGATGTAAGGATTGCGTTTTTTGTTTTCCTAAACCATTTGAGTATTTCAGCCCTTTCGTTTTGTGGGGTGCGGTTATCAAGATGGCGAACCGGGTATCCGGCACCTGAAAACAGTTCAAGGACTTTTCTAGAGGTCAGAATACCATTATTAAAAATCAAAGTTCTCTTGTTCTTGGAGTAGCGCTCATAAGATTTTAAGAGCATGTCTAGCATAGGGGCAGAACTATAGAGAAGATCAGAGGAATTGATGGTGAAATCCCCGTTTGCATTTGCTTCCAGGCTGTTGAGTTCAATATCGTAGCTGTGTACCTTAGCAGCGGCCAGATAGCCTTCGGCAACAAGCGATGTGATACTTGGCCCAAGTATTAGTGAGGTATAAAACCGGTTCATCGGGCTCGTAACATCTGCAGACAATGGAGTCGCGGTAACCCCGATAACTGCCACATTTGGAAGCTTGGTCAAAAGCTTTGTAAATGAATTATGATGCGCCTCATCCACGATCACCAGGCCAATGTCAGCTAAACTAATCTTTCCATCGTTAATTCGATTCTTCAGGGTTTCCACCATAGCTACATAACACCTTATCGAACCTCTTTTATTTATCCTCCTTACCCGACTGTCAATGATCTGATTGCCAACACCGCATTTTTTGAGTGCGGCAGCAGTTTGCCTGCTGAGCTCGGTGCGGTGTGTGAGCACAATGGCTTTCCTGTTCTTTCCCTGAAGGTACCGTTTGACAATTTCGGAGAAAATGAACGTTTTCCCTCCGCCAGTCGGAAGCTGGTAGAGGAGTCTGCTTGAGCCATCGGTATCGATCACACTGATCAGTCTTTCAATATCCTGTTGCTGGTAATAAAAAGCTTTGCGCTTTCTACCGCTGGCGTTAATAATCTTTTCCTCTCCTAATTGCATATTAAAATAACCATAGATTTGACAATATGTTTTTATAACGGCCACCAAAATTCTCACCTATGGCCTTCAGATTTTAGCTACAAAAGCGGGGTAATCCGGATCCGACTATCGTTGTCGGGCTGATTTCAAGCTTGGGATGACGAGCTTCCCAAAATCGCGAATGAACAGGTCCTGCTCCAAATTCACATTGTGCAGGATAATGCGCTCACAGCCAAGTTCCATTAGCTCGTTCAACCAGTCAACGTACCTCCAGGGGTTACTGGAGATCAGCACATGAGCAGGCATATCCCCTTCGCTTATTTTACCTGCGGCAGCTTCGAACTCCGCGATGCTGCTGATGTTTGCCAGGATATCGGAAGAAAATATATTGGTTGCCCACTGTTGGTGAGCATCGGTCAATGCCTTTTGATAATCAAGTCCATAGGACACCTGCACTTTTATCCATACCGGTTTTCCGCTCCCGCCGTTAGCGCGGAAGGAACTGATAACTTCCTGGAGCTCAGGGATAGGACGATAGGTAGTAATGAGTCCCGGGGCCCATTTGCCGGCCCATGAAGCAGTTTCTTTTGTCACCGCGGCGCACAATAATAAGGGCATCGTTTCCGGCCTGGTAAATAGCCTCGCACCAGAAACCTTAATGTGCCCGGAATGGTCGACTCTTTCCCCTTTCAGCAATCGATGGATTACGTTGTAAGATTCAAACAGGCGTTCATTCCTTGTTAGTTTTGTCGGCCAGGGCGCCCCGGTAATATTTTCGTTAAGGGCTTCTCCACTGCCAAGGGCAATGGAATAACGTCCCGGGAACATCTCATTCAATGTTGCTGTTGCCTGTGCTACGATCGCCGGGTGGTAACGCTGTCCCGGAGCACACACTGAACTAAAAGGAATATTAGTCTGTGCCATTGCCGCCCCGAGCCACGAAAAGGCAAAGCCACTTTCTCCCTGACGCTCATTCCAAGGGTGAAAATGGTCAGAGCTTGATATCGCGCGAAATCCCGCCTGTTCCGCGGCAACAGCAAGTCGCAGGAGCTCACTGGGAGGAAACTGTTCATGCGAGGCATGATAGGCAAAAATAGTCTCACTCATAGTTTGTTCGCTTTAAGCCGACCTGCCTAACCAAAGGTTTCAGATGTGTATTTTTAAAGTATTTTTTTGTCAGCAGATAACCTATCGTAGCAAAGATTGCAAAGCATAGATGTGCCGGAATGCGCTGTATGTAAAAACGCCTATAATTCATGATTGGAGAAAAGGGGTGAAGCCAGAATGTAGTTTTCCAGATGCCTATACCGATTATGCTGCTGATCAGGCCCATCACCATTGCGTTTTTTAGGGTGGGATTTACCATTCTTCTTTCCCACAGTGTTACGTATACAAACGAAAAAGCCATTCCCATGGAAAAATGCGCTGCCCATCCCCCAAGTTTTTTGCCCTCACCGGAAAGTCCAGGCACCAGTCTTGAGATCAGAGCGGCGAGGTGACTCGGCTCACGGAATTCCTGTCCTTCGAGCGACATCAGCGCACTGGAAAGTGTCATCATTGTCGTACCAGCTATACTGGTACCTAAGGACTTTATCAAATATTTTGACATATGAGTTGTATGAATGATAATGAGATAAGATTTTGATTATATACCAGTTAAATAAACCCATGAACGGAGACATTGTTTCGCAACGGTGCCCGGAATTAGTCCAGGTTTTTTAAATACAGTTTTCTCTCACAGCGATGTACAACCTTAATGCCAACTACAGGTGGTGCATTTTATGTACCATCAGTTTAAGTTGATCCCGAAGAGGATCCCAAACCACGGTTTGCCCTGATACAGCCAATAACGTCTATTTTTGTCAAGCAAAAAATCGGTTCCGATAGCCAGTCCGATGTTAAACTTCTTTGCATCGTAAATGCCTGCAAGCCCTGCATTAACGACCATGCCGTCATATTCATAGTCGATACGCCCCTGCGTTACAAAGGGGTTCATAGTGACTGTGCCGAGTCCAAAAAATCCCCCGTATCCAAAACCGGTTCCAGATATTTTAAATGTTTTTTTTCTTTTAGTCCCAGTTATTTTTACCCGGTAAAGGTCTTTCCTGCGTCCCAGGTAAATGGCTGCACTGAAATTAGCATTCAGTTGCTCGGGAAAGCCGGACGATGAGGGTCTCACTTTAAAGGGAATCGTTAAAATATCGACGTCAAAGGTGTACCGGTAAATTTGCAGATTATTAAGAGACTTCATTCCGATCCGCAGAGGCTTCAGCTCTGGGGAGAGCGGCGCAATTTCCAATATGCTGTCCTGCTGGGATATTTCTGCAGCGATTTTTCTTTGATCTGAATAGCCTGCGGTCAATGCGCCATTGTAAGAATATTGTCTGGCTGGAATCCAATAGGTGTCTGATGGAATCTCGGACACACCCTGCACAGTTTTACAGGACCACAGGAGCATTGACATCGCGAAAAATAACAGCAAATTAAAAAGCACGCTTTTTCTCATAGGCAAAATTAAAGTCGACAAACTACGTTTTTATCATAAGACAAATGAAAAAAGCAAAAAAACCGGAGACTTGCTCCGGCTTAGTTTAATAAAAAATTGAACTAGGCTGGGATTTTTCTTGGCACCTCCCTGTCCCAGAACCTGTGCATGGCAACCATGCGCGGGAAAAGATCGCAAAGGGTATTGACGCTATCTGAAACCAGTATTCCTTCGCGAAGCACTGTGTCCTGGGAATACTCTGCAGGCAGTTTTTTGAAAAAGTAAGTTGCCTCAATAACCTGAATGGCGGACGCATCCGCCGCAATTGCTTTGCAGTGCTTGAAGGCTTCATTTAAAAAATGTACCGCATTGGCCTCAGCTTCCAGCGTAGCAGAACTATTTGCTCCCCCCGGTAAATAAACGGCGTCATATAAAACCGACGCAGCGGTAAGGAAACTCTCATCAACCTGGATATGCTCATCAGCAGCAGAAATGATCTCGCCGAGTTTAGGTGCAATGATATGCACTATAGCCCCCTTACCTACCAGACTATCTTTTAATTTGCTTAATGACTTCGCATCCACACCGTCTGCAGCGAGTATTGCGATCTTTCGGGTAGCAATAGAATTTTTAATCGTCCCAGCCATGCTTAAAGGTTCAGACCTCGTCAGCTCCCCATCTTTCTGTTCTGGAATGTAATCCTCCGGAAGGCCATCTGCCGGAATGCTTCCGTTAAGTTCCGACAAAGGAATTTCCGGAACATGCAGACCCAATGCATAAGCTACAGCGGCTGCAAGCGCTTTGTCTATATGGGCAAGCAGGCCGAGCATACGCTCGCGAACTGTAACCATTTTAACCTTTCCAAGCTCAAAGCTCAGGGCATCAATAAGATGGTTTTTCTCTGCCTCAGACTGGCTGTTCAAAAATAGCCTTGCCTGAGAAAAATGGTCAAAAAAGCTTCTGCTCCTAGCCCTAATCTTTTTGGCGTCAATCCGCTCGTTATAGCTTACAAATCCACCATCCGAAGCTTTCACCTGTTGAGGGTCATTCACCGCAATTCCATTTGGCCCATAACTGGTCTTGCCCCTGTTTATCGTCTGGCGCATATAGCCATCGCGCTGGTTATTATGAACCGGAACCACCGGGCGGTTGATCGGAATCTCATGAAAGTTTGGACCTCCTAGCCTAATAAGCTGGGTATCGGTATAAGAAAAGAGTCGCCCCTGAAGCAGTGGGTCGTTAGTAAAATCGATTCCCGGAACAACATGTCCTACGTGAAAGGCTACCTGTTCGGTTTCTGCGAAAAAATTATCTGGGTTACGGTTCAGCGTCATCTTTCCTATGCGTTGTACGGGCACTAGTTCTTCGGGGATAATCTTGGTCGGATCCAACAGGTCAAATTCAAATTTGAATTCATCTTCCTCGGAAACGATCTGCACACCAAGCTCCCACTCGGGAAAGGTGCCGGCTTCAATCGCATCCCAGAGATCTCGACGGTGAAAATCCGGATCTTTGCCCGAAATGTTCTGTGCCTCGTCCCAGGCCACCGAATGGATACCCAAAAGCGGCTTCCAGTGGAACTTTACAAAACTCGCAACGCCTTCAGCATTTACAAAACGGAATGTATGCACGCCAAAACCCTCCATCATACGGTAGCTTCTCGGAATTGCCCGGTCGCTCATCAGCCACATGATCATATGCGAGGACTCGGGCATCTGGGAGATAAAGTCCCAAAAGGTATCGTGTGCGGAGGCTGCCTGGGGCATCTCATTGTCCGGCTCGGGTTTCACTGCATGCACAAGGTCCGGAAACTTGATGGCATCCTGGATAAAGAATACCGGCATATTATTCCCGACAAGATCAAAGTTACCTTCCTGGGTATAGAATTTAACTGCAAATCCCCTGACGTCCCTTGCAAGATCTGTTGACCCCCTTGAGCCGGCAACAGTCGAAAACCGCACAAAAACAGGGGTTTCTGCTCCAGGATCACAGAGAAATGCCGCCTTGGTCAGCGATGACATATCTTCATATACCTTAAAAATGCCATGAGCTCCTGAACCCCTAGCGTGAACGATGCGCTCCGGTATGCGCTCGTGGTCAAAGTGAGTTATCTTTTCCCGGAGGATAAAATCCTCCAAAAGTGTTGCGCCGCGGTCTCCGGCTTTAAGCGAATTCTGATCATCGTTTATCTTTACGCCATGATTGTTGGTCATCTGCTGCGAGGTACTGTCCGCTACAAACTCTTCCAGCTTACCCGTTTTATCGTTATTAGGCTGAACGGGAAGTCCGCCTTTTCCTTTTGTCTTTTTTGCCATAATCTTATAATTCGTCAGCAGCTTTAGAGTTGATTTCGTTTCCTGCGATATCCGACAGCTTGCTGTCTGCAAGCTTTTCCTCTGAGAGTGTCTGTTCCAGGATATCCGCTACCTCGGTGAGGCCTAAGGTTGTAGCCAGCTGATAGAGGCCATTGTAGGAGGCAATCTCATAATGCTCCACTTTTTGCGAGGCCATGATAATACCAGCGTCCCTGGTCGCCGTTTCTGCTTGAGTTTCCTCTATTATCCCCTCCCCTTCTTTGGTGAGTCCCTCCATCGCATCGCATTTCTTTGCTACGGGCTTTTCGCCCAGTAATGCAAAAATCTGCTCAATTCTTTCCACATGGCCCTTGGTTTCAGAGAGGTGTGATTCAATAGCTGAAATTAGCTCCGGTGAACTTGCTGCAGAGATCATTTTAGGCAAAGACTTGGCCAGGTGGTTCTCGGCCCAGTACAGATCGCGTATGCCATCTGTAAAAAGTTCTTTTAATGGCGTTGATTTTTCCTCAGAAGGTTTGGTGCTCAGTTTTGGTGAGCTACCGCTTTCTTGTTTTTTCATGTATGTTCTGTTAAGGTTGAATAATTCTAAATGCCACGCGCAAGGGGGTTATCTTCACCTGTTTCATCGGATGTAGCTCCCTTGTCCAGGGAATCACTATGCGCTTCAGGTGATGTTGCGTTTAGGCTGGCGCTTCCGGCGATGCCCCGATAATCTGTGTCCTCTGGCAATTCAGTCGGTTTGGATAAGCCAGTTTTAAGCTTTTGGGTTTCTGAACTAGTTTCCATGATATTTAGTAATAGGTCAATAACTTGTTTTTTTTATTTGGTTAATACATAACCCTGTATGAGCGGGAATGGTTTTAAGATTCTGGAAATTGTGAAGCGGAGTTTTGATCTGAAAGATTCCAGCTGAGGGCATGCCAAATATCAAAAGCCTGGCAAAACCGGAAACCGGAAATTGATGTTTATAAAGCAATCTATTTATATTTATAATAAAAATTGCAGTTATGGTTAGCGATACATTAAAACAGGTAGGCCGTCTGCTTATTGAAAGCGGGATGACCCTGGCCTTTGCCGAAAGCGCTACGGCTGGCCGCCTGAGCGCAGAATTTTCCCTTATTGATAATGCCGGAGATTTTCTGAAAGGTGGTATAGCCTGCTATGATGCTCATATCAAAGAAAGTCTTATGAGAGTTGAACCTGCGCTGATAGAAAAATTTACGCCGGAATCTATGGAGGTTACCAAAGCAATAACAGAGGGGCTCTCGGACCTCATACCCGCTGATATCCTTATCGGCATAACCGGGCTGACCTGCCCCGGGGGTAGCGAAAACAAAGAAAAGCCAGTGGGTACGATGTTCATCTATGCGCTCAAAGGTGGCATGCACCTGTTTTCCGAGCGGATGAATTTTTCCGGTGACCGGGAAAAAATTGTTTCCCAAACCATAGAACGAGCAGCCGCTCTGATGAAACAACACCTAAACCTTAACGAACAACCATAATGGCAACAAACAAAAAATATCCAAAAAAAACATGGCTATACCGAAACGGGCTATCGGTGTTTTTCATAAGCATCTTTCTTATAACTCTATTCGCGCAGGCAATCACCGGTTGGAAAGAACACAATTCCGAGCTGCAGGATCTGGGCGCTAGTGCCCTTGGCCTGGGCACTTATCTTTCCAGCGGCCATTTCATATCAGCCACTTTCGAGAATTTCGAGAGCGAGTTTTTGCAGATGGCCCTATATGTGCTACTAACCATTTCGCTTCGCCAGATCGGCTCTGCAGAGTCCAAAAAACTCGATGAGACCGAAGAGGTAGACCGCAAGCCAATACCTTCCGCCCGGGCCCCATGGCCCGTGAGAAAAGGCGGGCTGGTGCTGAAACTGTATAGCCATTCACTTTCAATTGCATTTGGAATCCTGTTCCTGGTGAGCTGGGTACTGCATTTTTACGGGAGCTGGCAGGACAACAACGTAGAGCTTGCCCTAAAAGGGAAACCTGTAGAAAGTATGAGCGAATACGTAGGACAGGCAAACTTCTGGTTCGAAACCTTTCAGAACTGGCAGAGCGAGTTTCTCTCGGTAGCCTCGATCGTCGTCCTCACCATATTCTTAAGGCAGAAAGGATCTCCCGAGTCCAAGCCCGTTGATTCACCGAACCTGGAAACGGGCAAGTAGGGAATTTCAACTCCAGTTAAGGCTGATATTCAAAAGTTAAAAAATCCAAAACCAAACCACAGATCAAAGGGTTATTACAGATATACCTTTAGAAAATTAAACAATATGGCAACTACAAAAACGGCCGCGAAACCAGTGGCAAAAAAAACAGCCCCGAAAGCGGGCAAGATTGAAGATACAGAATTCCATGAATTCTTTGTAGATGAGCTTAAGGATATTTACTGGGCTGAGAAACACCTCGCAAAGGCACTCCCTAAGATGAAAAAGGCTGCTACCAGTCCTGAACTTGCTGCCGCCTTTGACAAACACACAGCAGAGACCGAGCAGCACATTACTACCCTTGAGCAGGTATTCGAACTTTTAGAAGAGAAAGCCACCGCCAAAAAATGCGATGCAATGGCGGGACTGCTTGAAGAGGCAGACGGGATTATTTCCGACACGGATAAAGGAACAATGATCCGCGATGCTGGACTTATCCTTGCGGCGCAAAAGGTCGAGCATTACGAGATCGCAACCTATGGGACCTTGAGGGTGTTTGCGCAGAACATGGGCCGCGATGACATAGCGGACCTACTTAGCCAGACGCTCGAAAACGAAAAGGCAACTGATGTAGCCCTGACCGAAATTGCGGTCGGAGCAGTGAATGCACAGGCCGTTTCAGAATAAGATCAACGGGCTCCTTAACGGAGCCTTTTTCAATTCCGGTATTTATAAAAAAACATCATGTCATTAGTAGTATAATCCAGGCTCACAGTACAAAAACATATGGAAAATATTGACCAGCTCATTATCCCGGCAGCCAGACAGGGCGAAAACGAAGTAATCAGGGAGCTCATCAAAAGAGGAGCCGACACAAACTTTCGGGACGAAAAAGGTTACACCCCGCTCATCATCGCCTGTTATAATAACAGGTTAGAAACGGCCAGGCTTTTACTTGACAGCGGAGCAAATATCGACGATGGGGATAGCGGCGGAAACACAGCCCTGATGGGCGCAAGCTTCAAGGGCTATCTTCCAATCGTGAAACTATTGATTTCCCGCAATGCCAACTTAGATCTCCAACATGGTAACGGCGGAACCGCACTGATGTTTGCTGCAATGTTTGGACGCAATGAAGTATTTGAATTGTTGCTTCAAAGCGGAGCAGATCCCACCATCACCGATATCCGCGGACAGCGCGCTGCAGACCTTGCGGCGATGCAGGGAAATGAAAAAGCACTTGAAATTTTGAATCAACAGTTATCAGCAAGCCAAGGAATCGCTTAAGACTTCTGATAGACTTTTTTTAATGGAACATATGGAAGCTAACAGCATAAATCCCCGGGACGGGAAAAATGTCAGCCTATGGCAGGCAGGCAAAAAAATTTCGGCCAATAGCTTGAGCGAAACTAACGAGATCTACGATGTACTTATTATCGGCGGTGGCATCACCGGGCTGACTACTGCGCTAGACCTTCAAAGGGAGGGGAAAAAATGCATGCTGGCCGAGGCCCACAATCTGGGCTTTGGAACTACCGGGGGAACAAGCGCTCACCTGAATACTTTTTTGGATGCCACCTATCCGGAAATCGACAGCGACTTTGGAAAGGATGTTTCCAGGATGTTGGCCAATGCTTCCAAGAGGATGATAGAAAAGATCAAGGCCAATATAGATGAACTTCAGATAGATGCGGATTTTGAATTTAAGGACGGGTACCTTTTCTCACAGAATGAGGAAGAAAACCGGCAACTCCGTGAAATACTCACTTCTGCTCAGGCGGCGGGAACAGCTGTCTCCGAGTCTGATGAAAACGGCCTTCCCATTGATTTCCAGCATTCCCTTCGTTTTAAGGAACAGGCGCAGTTTCATCCACTGAAATACATTGCCGGCCTTGCTGATGGGTTTACAAAACTTGGCGGGAAGATCTCCGCAGGGATCATGGTAACTGCTACAGAATTCAGAGACGGAATTCACCATGCCCTTCACGATAATGGGGAAATTAGGGCAAAGAACCTGGTGTGGGCTACGCACATTCCACCGGGAGTCAGTATCCTGTCCCTTCGTAATGCACCATACCGAAGTTATTTGATTGCAGCTGAACTTAAGGACGGGAATTATCCAAAATGCCTCTCCTACGATATGCAGGAGCCTTACCACTATTTCAGGAGCCATGAGGTAGACGGGAAAAAATACTTACTGGTAGGCGGCGCCGACCACAAGACGGGCCACGATGATCCGGAGCAAGCCTTTAAAGATTTGGAAAAGTATGCAAGGGAAATCTTTGAGATCACCGAAATAAAGTTCCGCTGGTCCTCTCAATATTATGTCCCGGTGGACGGCCTTCCCTATATCGGACAGATGCCTGGAGGGGATGAGGGCAGCTACGTCGCGACCGGGTTCAACGGGAATGGCATGATCTTCGGAAGCCTGGCAGGGGAAATTATCACCAGCCTTATTTTAAAAAAGGAACATCCACTTGCGAAAGTCCTTTCGCCCTCGAGACTAAAGCCTGTCTCGGGCTTCAGTGAATTTGTGAAAGAAAATGCGGATGTCGCTTATCATTTCCTGGCCGACAGATTTGGAGGGGCGGCACTGGATACGCTCAACGGTCTAGCGGATGGCGAGGGAAAAATTGCCTCATTTGATGGCAAAAAGCTGGCGCTTTACAAGGACAGCAATGGAAAGGTTACCGCACTTGATCCCGTATGCACCCATGCCGGCTGTATCGTCAACTGGAACCCGAGCGAGAAGAGCTGGGACTGCCCGTGCCACGGCGGGCGGTTTGCTTCAGATGGTTGCGTGATCACAGGCCCACCAAGGGAACCACTTGGGAGAATCCATATCTCTGGAGATGAAATTGCAAAATGATAAAGCGTATATAATCACTCGATGACTTTCAGAGCAAGGCCTGCGGTCAGATAAATAGACGGCAGGCCTGACATTTTATCTTAACCCTTTCCTATTAATCACTAGAGGGTCTATCCTGTTTTGCATCCTCTTCTTCCTTATATGATCCGTTGACTGTGTTCTCCCAAAGAACCTGTTCGTTGAGCCGTCTTGCAGCCTCATCGATTTCAGGTGCGGAATTCCCCGCAGATTGCTTATTGTTTTGATTTTTATTTTCCATGATCATTCCTCGTTTTCTAAGGTTAAAGCCGGATGGACAGCCCGATGGCACATAAAATATAGTTTCTCATTCGCTTAGTTTTCCTTAAAACAGTTGCCCAAACAGAAAAGTTTAGCTTGGGCGAACTATTGTTTTTTGAATTTAAGCATTATCTGCCGTGGTTTCGCTTTTGTCATGGCATTCCGGAAGTCTGCATCGTTGTTGTAGGTTAGCAAGCGCAGTCGCCGCAACTCATAGGCAACCGTAAAAGTATCGTTCTCGAACGGCCAGGGGGACACTGTAAAACATCCTTCGCTGCAATAGAGCACGTATGCTTTCCCGGTCGGCCCGGTGCTGATCTCTACCTTTCTTCCCTGCGGGGGGACGCGGTCCTGGCAGATCAAAAGGGATAGTGCATCGCAGAACTCCAGTAGCTCATAGGCGGAATCAACCTCTTTTTTCGACACTCCTGTGATTTTTAGCCAGGCACTTTCCTTTTTTTTAAGCCTAGCAAGAAATGGTTTTGCGCGCGGCTCCCCGCCATGGGTAAAAACGAGGTGCCGGAAGATCAGTAGCGCAATGAAGCTACCCTTGATCTCAGCACGTCCGATGAGCTCCTGGGAAAGGTTTTGATCGAAAACGTTCATCTTGAAATCGACAGGTCCTCCCGTTGGATTGACCAGCGGTCCGGTTTTCAGTTCATTGAATACATCATCGTGTTCAGCGGTTGCGATCAGGGTATCTACCCAGCGCGCTGGCCGCTCAGAATGGTTCCACATCGCACAGATATGCGCAGCAAGAAGTCCGTGCGACCGCTGGGTAATTACCTGCCAGCCATTTTGGGTGTAGTTTACGATCATATGTCTCTTAGATTTTTACGCCTCGCCTCTACCTCTAAACCGGAAGTTGCGCTATTTGTTTTCCCTATATCATATGCAGTGGACGGCTGTGTGGCAATAAAACAAAGAAAACCAAACCAAGCAAGCATTTTAATTGTTTTTATTTAAAACTAAAATAATGGAAAGATTGGCAGAAAGTATAGTAAAGGAAAAGGGCTTTCTACGGATAGTAAGGTCCAAAGCTAACAACGGTATTTACAATAGCGACAATGGTCAGGTTCCAGAAATGTCGCCCAGAATAATCGCCATTCTTCCGGAAAATACAAAATCCAGGCTAGCGCCAGTAATAGGCGAAATCAGAGAGCTTACCAGGATTGTGCCAAAGAACGGACTCCTTGGACTGCTCTGATATTACCGGGCAGCATTAATTTGCCCGGAATATAACCATGCTTCGGTTTTCAACCCTTACAGTCTCTTCGCTCGCATATTCATCCAATAAGTGTTCCCCGCTTCCCGTGGAGAGCATTTTTTTCCATTCTTTACTGAATTTACTTTCAGGGAGTTTGAAATCAATATCTGAATATCCTGCATTGAATATCAAAAAGAAGTGGCAATCCGAGATATCTTTTCCCTCTTCATCGGTTCCCTGAATACCCTCACCATGAAGAAAAATACCCACGCAGCGGTTTTCCTCATCCCTCCATCTTTGTTCGTCCATAAATCCACCCTGAGCTGAAAACCAGGCAACGTCAAGTAGTCCGTTCGAATCCACCCGATCACCCACTATCCATTCACGCCTGCGCAGACTGGGATGTTGAAGGCGAAGCCTTATAACCTGTTTGGTGAATTCCAATAGCTCGCCGTCCATTGATTCCCAGTCTACCCAGGAAACTTCGTTATCCTGGCAATAGGCATTGTTGTTTCCCTTTTGCGTTTTGCCAATTTCATCGCCAGAGCTGATCATGGGTACACCCTGCGAGAGCAAAAGGGTAGCGAAAAAATTGCGCTTCTGTTTCGCGCGAAGATAATTGATGTCATCGCTATCCGTATCGCCTTCCACACCACAGTTCCAGGAATCGTTATCCTGTTCCCCATCGGTATTGTTATCCTTATTATTTTCATTGTTTTTTTGGTTATAACTCACCAGGTCGTTTAGCGTAAAGCCATCATGTGCGGTGATAAAATTGATGCTCGCGGTCGGCCTTCTATAGTCCTGCATATAGAGGTCTGGGCTCCCCATAAAGCGCTGGGCAAATTCACCGAGCATCCCCCCATCTCCCTTCCAAAACCTGCGCATCGTATCCCGATACTTGCCGTTCCACTCCGCCCACCCTGCAGGGAACTTGCCAATCTGATATCCGTCCTCGCCCACATCCCAAGGCTCCGCAATAAGCTTTACCTGCGAAATCACCGGATCCTGATGTATGATATCGAAAAAAGCTCCAAGTCTGTCGACCTCGTGAAGGCCCCTGGCCAGTGTGGATGCGAGGTCAAAGCGGAAACCGTCCACATGCATCTCAGTTACCCAGTATCGAAGACTGTCCATAATAAACCTGAGAACGGCCGGCATGCGGGTATTCAGGGTATTTCCGGTCCCGGTATAATCTGTGTAATACCGTCTGTTATCATCTTCCAGACGGTAGTAGCCCTCATTATCAATGCCCTTAAAACAAATTGTCGGGCCAAGATGATTGCCCTCAGCAGTGTGGTTATAGACAACATCAAGTATAACCTCCAGGCCATTTCGATGAAGCTCTTTTACCATGTCCTTGAACTCCCTCACTTGTCCGCCTTGATCCCCCGAGGCACTGTATTGCCCATGCGGGGCAAAAAATCCAATGGTATTGTAGCCCCAATAATTGTGGAGTCCTTTTTCTTCCAGATGACCATCGGAGATAAACTGGTGGACTGGCATAAGTTCAACGGTTGTAACGCCAAGTGATTTCAGGTATCGGATACTTTCGGGATGTGCTAAACCTGCAAAGGTTCCGCGAAGGTGTTCAGGAATAAGGGCATTTAGCCGGGTGAATCCCTTAACATGGAGTTCATATATAATGGTTTGATGATAGGAGATATCCGGCGCGGTGTCACCTTCCCATTTATAAGATGTATCTACAACGACAGATTTCGGCACATATGGAGCACTTTCGGCCCTTGAAAAACCAAGATCACCCTCGTCGGTGCCTGGCTCATATCCGAAGATGGCGGGGTTCCATTTTACCTCACCGCAGATAGACTTTGAATACGGGTCTAGCAATAGCTTGTTTGGATTGAAACGCTTTCCCTCCTGTGGCAGATATTGACCGTATACCCTATATCCATATAGCTGGCCGGGGGACACCTCGGATAAAAAACAGTGAAAGATATGGTGATCGCGATCGGTAAGCTCGATACGGGCGGTTTCGTCTCCGGCATTGTTGTAGAGGCATAGCTCTACCCGATCTGCGTTTTCCGCGAAGATCGAAAAATTGGTTCCGTTCTCTTTCCATGTAGCGCCAAGGGGAAAGGATTTCCCCGGTGTTTTTGAATAATTATTTACCATAAACATTTTTTTTAAGTTATAACAATCTCTTATTTACGGGGACTTAATCAGATCACCCTAAAAGCCGGAATACTTTTGGAGTATTATAGCATCACTGTATGTCCAATCGCACTTTTGATCGCCTTAGGAAACAGATAGCTTTTCAAACTCTTCGCCACCACAATTCGTACATGCTCCTTGACTGTCGTATTGTTTTGGCAGTCCACAATTCCTGCATCCAAGATCAGATGCCCGGTTTTCGCGTTCAATCATTTCAAGATCCCATTTCGGGATAACGCTTAGGCCTGCGGAAGGACTGCGCTGTTTGATCAGCGTAAAGCTTCCGTTAGCCTCAAGGTACATCCGCTTCACTTCTCCAAGGTGCCGGATCCCCTGGGAACGGGCCTGTGCCAAAAGGCGCACGCGAGTCATCCTCACCTTGAGCATCGTTTCCATATCCAACACTCCCTCGCTGATCAGAATACTGATGTCCCCGTGGAAAGATTTTTCGCGAATTTGGTCCGCAAAGGTCCTCGAGGCGATCCAGCGCTGGACAAGGACCACCACTCCCGAAAGGACGACCGCAGGGAGCAGTCCTCGATCGGGGGACTGCAACGGAACGCCTATCGCGGCAGCGAGAGAAACCAAGGCGGTCATTTCGTTTCGGGATATCTGTGCGGACATCCGCTTGCCCATTGCCCGCATTGAACTGATCAGGATAAGAAAAATAAAGCAAACCCGGATAAGGAGCTCAACATAAAAGAGCGGTGGCAAATCGCCAATGAGTATCCTCAACCAGTCAGTCAGGTTGATGTCTTCGTTTTTCATTATTTAACTGCTTTACTCCATTCGTTTTTGCCACAGTTTCCGCAAACCCCGATCTCACTCAGATGCTGGACATGACCGCAGTTTTTAGAGGCGATCATATGGTCGGCTTTTTTCTGCTCATTAAAAAGTCCACCATCTATCGGTGGATATACTGAAAGACCGAGAACAGGGTTGTTTAGCTTGTAGAGGCTAAAAATACCGGAGGCCTCAAGGTAAAGCGTTCCTACCTGTCCAAGGGTAGAAACCCCGTTGCTCCGTAGCTCAGAAAAGATGAGCTGGCGGGTGATGTGGTTTTCTTCCATAACCTCCAACTCAAACCGGCCGTTGCGCACGAGCATTATTGCCTTGCCCATCGTCGCCTCCTCAAAGCGCTTGCTGTGAAATTCCATCCAGCTCATCCCTCACTGGAAACTCAGCGCACAGACCAGAAGCAGGACGCCCTGCGAAAGTTCACTTTCCGGTACCTGCATCGGTACCGAAACGATAGCCCCTAGAACGAGCATGACCGCCATCACATTTATTGATAACTGTCCGCTCATCCTCTTGCCCAGCCATTTTATAATAAGTAGCAAAAAAGCATAGATCAGAAAAGTACGGATCAGTGTTTCCCACAGAAACTCTATTGGCGCCTCGCCAAAGAGGATTCTCTGAATATCGGATAGCTTGACGTCGTCTTTATTCATGTATGTACCTTAACATTCACTTGCTATCTATAAGCTTTAAAAAGCTGCAATGCGAATCTTGTCTCTGTTTTGCAATCATATGGCATGTGATTCATTTCACACTCTAACCATCTTTTTTGACAACCGATGCGGGCTGCCTTTGGTTTTGTTTTTCTACAAATTTATTACCTTGGCTTTCCCGCATCATTTCATGTCACTTACGTAGAGACTATGATCTATCCTTTGGTGTGGTATTGTTCTTGCAATCTGAAAATTACATCCCTAAAACGAAAAACTATGACTACGAACCAGTTCACTGCCCTGATCAGCGATTACGACAGCTCGCTCAGATCCTTTGCATTAAAATTTACCAGAGATGAGGATGATGCAAACGATCTCATCCAGGATACCATGATGAAAGCCTTTAGATATATGGATAGATATCAGGACGGCACCAACCTAAAAGGCTGGCTTTATACCATCATGAGAAATACATTCATAAACAATTACAGAAAATCAAGCAGGAAAGGCGGCGTTATTACCCAGTCGGAGGAACTCAGTTCTGTCCAGCTCAATATAAGCCAAATAAACAATGCGGCGGAAGGCGCCTTTGTGCTGGGCGATATACAAGTGGCGCTTTCAAATCTAGCCGAGCAGTACCGTATACCATTTGTTAGATATGTGGAGGGCTATAAATATGAGGAGATCGCAGCTGAGCTTTCGATTCCGCTAGGCACGGTAAAGACCAGAATCCATGAAGCAAGACGCATCCTCAGCCGTAAACTTCAGATGTATAAAGAAAAGGTCAACTAATTGCTGTAAACTATTTGACTGAAATTGTTTGCTCCAGAATTTCGGCAATGGATAACACTGCGCCGCATACAAATTCGTCTGCGGCACCATAATAGATTGTGAGTTTGTCTTCCTCAACAATGTGTCCGTTAGTGAAAACGACTTCACCGAAAAAACCGCTTAGCTCATAAGTTTCGCTGGGAACCATAATGGGATCCACTGTCCTTCCCAGAACAATCGCAGGATTTTGCAGATCCAGCAGGAACGCACCCAGACAGTACCTATTTTTCTCATCCGCTCCGTGATAAATCGCGAGCCAACCGCTTTCGGTCCATATTGGAGCGGCACCAGCCCCGACCCTACCACTGTCCCACATGCCGCCCCTTGTCCTGATGATGCATTTATGGTTTCCCCACCGTTCCCCGTCGATCGAATCGCACAACCATATAAAATTACCGCCGATCTCTTTTGAGCTTGGGCGGTGCAGCGCAAAAAACTTTCCGTCAATTTTTCCCTCAAAAATTGCACAGTCCTTATTGTGTGGGGGAAGGATCATCTTTGGAAGGGAAAAATTTTTCCAGTCTGTAGTAGTCCGAAGTCCTACGCCTACCCCCGATGCCGAAACTGCCGTATAGGTCAGATAGAATACGCTGTTTATTTGGCTGACCCTGCAGTCTTCGATGCCGAAACGCTCGAGTTCCCCCATCCCGAAAAGCGGCGGATATTCATCATTTTGGGTAAAACGGATGCCGTCCTCGCTACTCAGGAGCCTTAAATGGGAAACTGTGGTCAGATAGTCCAATCCACGGTAGTTCATCACCCGGGCATCGGTGGAAATCAGGTCGGGATCGTTTACATCCACTTCCAGCACTTCCAGCTTCCCATGTTCGCTGATAACGGGAAAAAATACAAAGCCCTCTTTCTGCGCCCTGCTTTCTGCAACCCTGACTAACAGCCAGGTCTTGCCATCAAAACGGAAAACGCCAGGATTGAGCAGGCAAATCACCTGAAGGGAGCTGTCACTGGGAGCGATATCTTTTGGCAATAAGATCGGATTGGATGGAAATCTTTTGGCGAGGTCTTTCATAAGTGGAGAACAACGGCCGGGCGGCGAATGTTTTCCTGTCTATGCCTGTGATAAGCAAAAAAAGTTAAACCATTCTCCACATGATGTGTTTTTCATTTTATACCAAATATTAAACTATGAACGGAATTTCCCCCTGGCAGGCGGCTGCATCTGAGGAGCTTTTGGACGATAAGCTGCCTCTGCTATTTAACAAATTGATTGGCTCGTACACCTTTTCAGTCTACTGCTCACCATCTGCCCTTTATATCAGTGCCGAATGGCCTAACGGCAGAACCGTTTTCCGTACGGCCTATGCTCCCGATGGAAAGCTTGAAACAGCGAGAAAAAAACTTACCGATAAGGGAATAGATATCTCCATGCGTTCCATAATTGGCACCTTCAAAACAAGGATAGAAATCATAGCCAAAGAATATCCAATACTCAAGTTTACAACTTTTTTTGTGCCGGAAACGGATATGCACATTCCCTTTTGGCCAAGGGATATTATCCTTCCCGAAAACAAAAATCAGGATAAGGCGATGGGCACCGTACATGTGAAGCAGGTGGGAACCCGGTCGGGTATTCTGCATTTCTCCCTGGAAAAGAAGAACAAGGGTAGCGTATTTTATTTTCAGAATCTGACCAGTCTTCAGCGCTATAACCAGGATACTCGGACATCAGCTGCAGAGACCGTTGGCGGAAGCTGGCCTGAGATCGGGTTTTCTCTTCCCCCTACAGTTGATTATCCGTTAAAAAAGAAAACCCAGTATACGCTCAGTGATACCATAATCGCATTTGAAGAAAAGACGCCCGAAAATGAGTCTGCACTTACCGATCAGTACCTGAATATGCTTGCCGCTGTATACATCGAAATTCCGCCAAGGAAGACCAGTTATGTTCACTGGCCGGATATACTTGAAAAAGGGCTGCTTGACCTTACCGAATCGCCCGGCTGCTGGTGTCAGGTTGAAGGAAAACATTATTTTAATGCCTACGTATCGGATTACGAAACCCCACCAGAAATCATGGTACAGCTTGCCGTGCTCCTTCCACTTATCGATTTCACCGGATGGGGAGGCCGGAAACTTCCAATTACTGAAAAAATAAAGGCTGGTCTGGGGGAATTTTATGACGAAAAATTAAAGACCATTGTACGCTGGCTTCCCGCTGCGCAGGGCAAGCTCAAGGGGGAAGAAGAGCAGAAAAAGCCTGACGTAATGGACTCATGGTATCTCCACCATCCTCTTCTGAATCTTTCTCGCCTGGCCCTACTGGGCGATAAGAAAGCGGAAAAGCTGTTTCTGGATTCCCTTCCCTATGCAATGAAAGTCGCCAGGCACTTCCGATACAACTGGCCCGTGTTTTATAAGATGGACAGCCTCGAGGTGGTCAAGGCCGAAACCAAAGAGGGCGAAGGCGGGCAGCACGATGTTGCCGGGCTTTATGCCCATATATTGATACAGGCCTATGAGCTTACGAACGAGAAAAAATACCTGGCAGAGGCAGAAAAAGCTGCCCGAACGCTGAAAGGAAAAGGCTTCAAGCTATTTTACCAGGCCAACAATACAGCCTTTTCCGCAGGTGCATTACTGCGTTTATTTAAATTGACGGGAAAGAAAATTTACCTGGAGCTTTCCAATCTATGCCTTGCGAATATCTTTCAGAACGTCCGGCTATGGGATTGTCAATATGGCTATGGACAGGGATTTCCGTCATTTTTTGCCCTGTTCCCCTTATCGGATGCGCCTTATACTGCGGTATATGAAGAGCAGGAAGTGTTCTGTGCGTTTCACGATTACCTCAAACACTCTAGAGGCGTAGAAATCCTACCCTCCATCCGAACGCTCGTTTGCGAATACATCCGCCATCTTGTAGACCGGGCTCCGTTCTATTATCCGCCCATGCTACCTGAAGATTCATTGTCAGAAGAGGTAAAAGTCGGGGAAGTAGACAGAAAACTCTGGGTGGCGCTGGAAGATCTACACGATGGATGGGGAAAAAACGGGGAGGTTGGTCAGGAGGTCTACGGGGCAGGAAATGCCTTTGGCATTCTGCCACGTCATTACCACAGATTAACAGATGGCCTCATGTTGTACTGCGATTTTCCACTAGATTTTGTCCGTAAAGACGGGACACGAAAAGTTGACTTTCTGATAGGCGGAGATTGCCGTATACCTTGCCGGCTGAGGTTAATTGGGGACCGTCAGGTCAAAGCATCAGACTTCCGGCTTACCCTAAAAGACGGATCAAAACTTAGTTTCAAGAGAACACCCGAGAGCCATATCGAGTCTTTTACCAATGGTGGTCAGCACCTGACCCTTACCTGGTAGGCAAGCTACGGAATAGGGCTTAGAAAAAAAGGGAACACGTTAATTAATTCCTAATGAAAATATTCGGAAGCCTTGTTATGACCTCACAAAGGGGAGAACAAGTTTTAATTATGATATCAAAAGACGGAGCTGGCAGGGAGCGTCTCCCCCATTACCTCAGCATAGACGTATTTGACTTTAAAAAACACGTTGCGGAGAAAACGCACGAGATCGAATATCTTTCTACAGGAACATTAAATAAGAAAGGCAGGAATGTCTAACATCAGCATATTGCAGGCATGCACTGTAAATGGCGCTTTGCAGTTAGGCTTGGGAGATAAAATTGGTTAATTAAAACCTGGATACTATGCAGATATAATTGCAATCCCGCATTTGACAAAGGACATATCAAACCTGCTAAATGTCAAATTCGTAATGAAGGATGGTACAGTATAAATATTCCGCACAATGAAACTATTTGTCAGGAAAAATATAATATTTAAAGTGGCAACTTTCCTGGATAATTTTAAATTAAGTCTCACGGCGTAAATTACCTTTCGTTTTGTTAAATTTTGCTGTTACTCATCCAGGCAAAAGACGGCTAGGAATAAAGTATATTTGCGCTTTTTAGTATTAAAGAATCCGACAAATATTTTCCTTTTTAAAAGCGTGTTATCCTGCTGGGATAGGACAATCACTTGCCGATCGGGAATCCCATCCATGTGAAACCAGTCGGATGCGACACCTGAGATGTTGGTGATCAACTTACTGGTCAGAATATCACATGGTTGACCGGAAATATCCTAGCTGCCTGGCGTATAACAAAAAAATGTCCCAATATTTTTTAGGTGTTTCTGCCCCGGACTGTATAAAATTATCCCATATTTCTCGGGATTGATAGCGGTATGAAAAAAACGCAAGATGTTTTTATAGTCTACCCTGTAAGGGCATGGGAGTTGGATTATCCCTGGATAGGCCGACCCTAGGTCTGATTACGGAACTTTGCTTTATCCAAAGGTCAGGAAGAGGAAACCTAGTTAGGGATTCAATAACTAGACGGCAAGGTAAACCAGAAGGTGCTTCCGATGCCTAATTCGCTCTCGGCACCTATTTCGCCTCCGTGTCTGGTGATGATTTCCTCACAGATATATAGACCAAGTCCAAGGCCGTCCTTCTGTGTTTTATGTGGATCAACCCTATAGTATCTTTGAAACACATGGGATAATTTTTCCCTAGGGATTCCATCTCCCATATCTATCACAGAAACCTTTATATTTCTGTTCAAAGATTCTAATTCAACACGGATCGCAGTGGACTGAGGGGCGTATTTGATAGCATTTGTTATAAAGTTTATCACAACCTGCTCTATCCGGTGCTCATCTGCGTGCACTTTCAATGACCGGTTACCACTTATTACTATGGGCCATTTCTCTTCAGGATCGATAATTGTGATGCAGCGCTCTATCAGTTCGGAAAGTAGTAAATGCGTTTTCTTCAGCGCTAACTGGCCTGTAGACAGTTTTCTGATGTTAAGAAGGTCATTTACCAAATCGTTTATTTTTTCGGCGCTCCGCCGTGCCTGTTCGATTAATTTTTTATACTGTTTAGGAAGTCCCTCATGGGTTAACCTTTCAAGTAGCTGCAAAGCCAGTTTTATGCCTGTAATTGGCGTTTTGAGCTCATGGCTTGCAATACCCAGAAACTCGTCCCTTCTTTGCAGTTCTGTCACATGGGAATGGACGTTCAGGCAGGATCCAAGCCAGTGGGTGATATAGCCTTTATCATCCAGATACGGCTGTCCCTTAAAGAGATACCATTCAAAACCACTGCTCACATGGATCCGGAGTTTGATCTCGAAGGCTTTGCCCATTGATATGTTTGATATCCAGGACCTCAGTCCCGCGAGCCTGTCATCGTGATGGATATGGGACGCGAGACCCTGCATGCTTGATTTTCCGCGAATAAAGTCAAAATGGTCGGAGAAGCGTTTATTGATGTAGTTTATTTTACCGTTCTCATCGGCCACCCAGATCATTTCGGGGATATGATCGCAGACAAATTGGAACTGGTACTTTTCCTTTTCGGCCAGCTGTTTGGCCAATACCAGTTCCTGCTCATATCTTTTGCGTTCAGTAATATCGTTGACAACTGTGTTGATGGCAATCATTTTTCCTGTTGGGTCCCTAACTGCGATGGAATTCACCAGTGCAGGGAAATAGGTTCCGTCCCTGCGACGGATATCGTAATTGATTTCATTGACTTGCCCAGTCATCTCGATGAGGGGAAAATGAAACATCTGGTAGTAAATTTTCCCGGCCTTGGAAAAAAGCTCGCCGATATGGCAGCATCCCACGGTCTGCTCCTCGGTTATATCCAGCCAGTTGAGCATTGTCCGGTTCATCTTGATGATGAGGCCATCAGGATTGGTTGAGAAATACCCACAGGGCGCCTGCTCATACAATGTTTCAGCATCGATCAGTCTGGCTAATAAACTTCTGTTGGTATTTCCACTCAAAGTCCGGATTGCTATAAAAAGGCTTTGATTTCCCTAACTGTCTCCCTTGGTGCACTCATGTGCGAGCAGTGTCCGGTAGCCTTCAAAATTATAAGTTTATTTCTTTCGATATTATCATGCATATATTGCCCGACACTCAATGGGGCTATAATATCCTCTGAGCATTGAAGAATGAGGGACTCTACCTTTAGGTGCTCCAACTCTGCCCGGTAATCTGAAAGAAAAGTTGCCCTGGCGAAATTTTTGGCCACTTCGGGATCAGTAGCACAGAAGTTATCGCTCAATTGTGAGCCAAGCTCTGGTGATTGAGGATTTCCCATTATCAGGGGAGCCATTGCCCTGGACCAGCCAAGATAATTGCTGTCAATCATATCCAGTAGCCCATTCAGATCTTCCTTCTCAAACCCGCCAATATATCCCACATCGTTCAGGTAGCGGGGTGAAGGGCCTAAAAACACCATTTTCTGAAAAAGCCCTGGTCTGCGGTTGGCGGCTATGATCCCAATCATGCTGCTAACCGAATGGCCTACAAAATATGTTTGCTGTATCTCCAGGGCGCCGCAAATTTCCAGAATATCCTGGGCATATCCCTCTAGCGTACTATACCGATCTGGATCGTATGCACTCAGATCAGACTTTCCTGAGCCAACATAATCAAACAACACAAGCTTATAGTCATCAACGAAATCATTTTGAATAGCGCTCCAAACATTTTGATCACATCCAAATCCGTGGGCGAATACGATATACCTCGATCCAGTGCCCAGGACTCTTACGTTATTCCTTTTAAAAATCGAATTCATAAACGGGCTTTCATTGAATTATTTTTAACCATTGATCAGACATTAGTCAAAGATACAATTTACGGACTGATATTCTCTAGATACCTAAAAGATAAATCGTTCTTGCAAAAAAATCCCTGACCGTCAGAATATTTATCGGCCTTTCATACACTAGAAAGAACTGCAATAATTCCCACCCGTTCATAACCGGCATGTTGATATCCAAAAATAACAGGAATTCATAATCATCATATCCTGCACTTATCTAAGGTCACAAAAAGCAAGCCCAACGATGTATATTAACTATTTTTACGGCAAGGTAAACCAGAAGAGACTTCCGATGCCTAATTCCCTTTCCGCACCCTATTCCGCCTCCGTGTCAGGTGATAATTTCCTCGCAGATATATAGACCAGGTGCAAGGCCGTCCTTCTGTGTTTTATGTGGATCAACTCTGTAGTATTTTTGAAACACATGGGATAATTTTCCTAGGGATTCCATCTCCCGTATCTATCTCAGAAACCTTTATATTTCTGTCCGAAGATTCTAACTCGACTCGGACCGCAGTGGACTGCGGGGCGTACTGACAGCATTTGTTATAAAGTCATCACAACCTGCGCTATCCGGTGCTAATCTGCGTGCACTCTCTGGGAGCAATTACCACTAATTATTATGGGCCATTTTTTCTCTTGATCAATTAATGTGATGTAGCGCTCTATCAATTCGGAACTCTTAAATGCGTTTTTTTTAGCACTAACCGGCCCGTCGACATTTCCCTGACGTTAATAAGGTCTTTTACTACCTGGTTTATATTTTCATCTGGAGTTACAACACAAGCTAGGAATGAGTTAAAGGACGGTACTTTAAAGCGCACAAAACCGTCCTTTAGCAATTTACTATCCACCCAACTTATCAATGTTACATTATCAAATATTTAACCTCTAATCTCCAGCTTCCTCTATAGAAAAAACACAATAAAGTGTAAGCAAGTACCGCTTTGCACGTTCTTACAATACCCAATACTTGAACCGGTCAATAAAAAAAATCCCTGACACCCTCGACTTCGCACAATTTTTTTAGGCTATTTAAACTCAACGGCTTAATTAAAACATCCTTGACCATCGGAAACTGGAAAGCCTTTATTCTGTCTGATTCATTTACGGATGAGGTGACCATGATCACCAGAATGTTTATCGGCCTTTCATATACTAGAAAGAACTGCAATAATTCCCACCCGTTCATAACCGGCATGTTGATGTCCAGAAACAACAGGAATTCATATTCATCGTGTCCGAGGATATATTCCTTGGCTAACTTGCCATTTTCAAAAGAAAGAAACTCTGCATTCGGCGCGATATCTTCCAGTATCGCTTCGTGCAGAAACAAAATAATTGGGTCGTCGTCAATGATTAGAATTTTTTTTCTGTTCATACGCTTGGTTTGTCTAATTCTTCAGCCTTTGATACGACCTCTTTGATTACCTTGTCCAGTTCTGCAGCCGATTGGCCGATGTAATCCAAGATCTTTTCTGTTTTCGCATCATCTACCACCTTACCGGGCAGCAGCTGCACAAGCCCCATAAGCCTTGCGAGCGGGGCCCTAACCTTATGGGACTGGATCCATGCGACCTCTCTGAGCCTTTCATTCCTGGCTTCAATTTCCCGAAACTGCTTGAGACGTTCGGTGATATCGTTTGCGATAACAACTTTCGCTTTTCTGCCCTTGTATGTAATGGTATTGCTCTTGATATCTACCTGCAGGGTTTCTCCATCCTTTTTTTTATGCACAAAAATTCCCCGAAATAGTGAACCTTCACTTTTTCTTGTTTTAATCAGTGTTTTTTCAAGTTGCCCGAGTTCGTCGACTGGCCTGATGTCCCGGATATTCATAGATAAAAATTCAGTTTTACTATAGCCGTAATTGGCTATTGCCGTCTGATTGACATCAAGGAAATTTAGCGTTTCGTAGTCATATACCCACATCGGCAGCGGGCTTAAATGAAACAGTTCACTGTACCGCTTCTCAGATTCTTCCAGTTCTCCCCTTGCCTGCTTCGCTGAAATCTCTGACCGGACCTGCACATCAATATCCTGTAAGCTCCCAAAGATCCTTAAACATTTCCCATCGACGAATTCGGAACTTCCAATGCTCCTAACCCATTTGCGTTTACCGGACAGTGTCTTTATCTGGAGAACTTCGTCCCATGGAGCACCTTCTTGCCTGGCTGCCCGGATGTGACTTTCGACTGTTTCCATTGCGTCCTGCGGATAAAATTCCCCAAGCGGCATTTCCGGTTCAGGGATATAATCCAATCCAGCGCCCATAATCTCGCGGGCGATGTCTGACCAGGCCACCTTGTTTTCCCTACAGTCTATTTCCCAGCTCCCTATTCTGGCTAGACTGTTGGAATTCAGCAATAACTGCTCAAGCTCTTTCTTTTCGGTAATATCCTTGGCAACTGAATATATCAGTTGCTCACCGACAAGGGGCTGAGATGTCCAGGCCAGCCATTTACTTCGCCCTTCCTTAGTGAGATATTGCTCCTCAATATAATAGGCGTTGCCTTTTTGGCGCAGATTTGCAAGCTCTTCCAGCTTCAGCTGTTTTTGGTCCGGATGCAGGAAATCACTGAATGGACGCGAGAGTAGCTCTTCCAAGGTGTAACCAAGTAGATTTGACGCAGCCGGATTAAGCTTTTTGAAATTGCCCGAAAAATCGGTGATCGCTATGATATCCGGCGCAAGATTAAAAATATTGTCTAAATCCACCTCAAGTTTTTTTCGGTAAAGCTCTGTTGCCAGGTGGGTATCCAAATTTTCAGGCAGTTCGGAAAGGTCAAAAGCGGAAGTCTTGGCGGTTCCGATCAAAAGTACGCCTTTAAGGGTATTGCCACGGTAAAGCGGTATTCCCCGCAATTGCTTTATATCATTCTTGAAGAGCCCGTCTCTTTTATCAGTAATTCGCCAGTGCCCCGGCTTTCCATTGTTTTTAATCTGTAACGCATAATGTTCTGCAGAGGAAGCTGAGCTATGATCTGAATTTGCCACCCCTTCATCGTCAGAATGAAATCGGGATGCTGTAAACTCCAGTTTTCCGCTAAAAGTGTTGTTTGTCCATAGTGCTATAAAACCATATTTCCCGAACTCCGAAGTTTTGGATAGCATGGCGATCACGGACTCCCTTAAACCGGTTTCTCTGTTAAAAATATCGGTTATACTTGCCAAAAGCATCTGCTTGAGCTCGCGGCTCTTGGCCTCCGTGACATCGCGGAGAATGGCTATCCAGTGGGTGTAATTGCCTTTTGCGTCTGCAACAGGTGTGACCGAATAACTTACCCATATTTCGCCACCGTTCTTTTTATAATTAATTGTCGTACCCTGGTAAGGTTTGCTGCCATTTATGCTTGCAATCAACTTTTCGAGTTCGGACCTATCTGTTCCCGAGCCCTGCAAAAACCATGGGCTACGACCTTCAACCTCTCTGGCGCGGTAACCGGTCATTTGTTCAAAAGCTTTGTTTACAAAAACAATTTTGGTCATACGTTCACCTTTCGGATGGATCTTTGCGACAATCACCGCATCAACAGTATTTGTCACAACAGATTCGAGCACCCGAAGGCGTGCTTCCTCTTTCTTTCTAATGGTAATGTCCTGCAATGCGCCGATCATCCTAAGTGGCGTGCCTCTAGAATCCCGGATAAGAAATGCCTTGTCCACAACGTGCGCATAGTTTCCGTCGGACTTTAAAAACCTGTAATCATCTCTCCGGTTGAATTCCTTTGATTCGAAAAAGGCTTTAAGTTTGATCTCCACCCGCTCTGCATCGTCGGGATGAATTCTGTTGTGCCAGGTCTGGATATCTGATTGCAGCATGTCCGCAGAATAGCCGAAAATCTTAAGAAATCCTTCCCCCCATAGGACTGAGCCTGTATTCAGATCATAATCCCAGATGGCGTCAGAGGTCGCCCGGCTGACGTATTGGTAGCGCTCGTTAATAACCTGTAAAGATTTCTGAGCTTCGATTATATCGCTAACATCCCTTGAGTTGGCTACAAATCCCCTGATTGCAGGCGAATTTCTTAAATCGGTGATAACGGTCTGGATCCATTTCCAGCTTCCATTATTATGCCTGAACCGGAATGGGGTTAAGGAGACTTTTTTCTGGCCTGCCGCCTGGGCAAATTCCAGATTTGCTTTTTCAATGTCTTGCGGGTGTATAAATTCGAACGCATTTCGTCCTAGGAATCTCTCCGGCTCCAAATCAAGTATAGATTTTGATGATGGACTTACATAGAGATAAGTGGCAGTATCATCCAGGATTGCAATCATATCGGAACCATCGTGTACCAAGGCCTTGAAGCGTTTTTCACTCGCTAATAGCACTTGCTGTGCAATTCTTTTTTCTGTTGCTTCCCTCACCGTGCAATATATCAACTGCTCGGATGAGTTCCAGTGGGCAGACCATATTACGGGTACCAGTGAGCCGTTTTTATGTATTAGGTTATTTTCAAAGCTCGTAGTATCTTTTCCGTTTATGACAGCCTGTAAAAAGTCCCGTGTGGGATAGCGGTATTTATGGACAACAAGGTCCAAGAGTCGGCGATTTTTTAGCAGGCCGGGGGAGTATCCCAATAGACGTTCCGACGCAGCGCTCACGTTTGTTAATATCCCCTGTCCATCAAGTGTACAGATAATATCCGGAGACGAATCAAGGATTCCCTGTATCCTGATGGAATTTTCATTAGCCTTCTTTTCCGCGTTTACGTGCTTGGTTAGATCGTGGACAGAACCTATTATGTTGACACAGCGCCCCGAAAGGTCGCAATACGGGGTGATGGTAACTAGCAATATTTTTATGCCCGATGGGGATTCCACGGCTTGTTCCCTGATTACGGGCGCCTTAATGCTAACAGCTTTGCGGAACTGCGCAAGTGTAGCTTCAAGATAGATTGGCGGGACAACATCTTCTATAAGCTGACCGACGACAAGGGATTCAATTAGTCCGGTGTTTTTCAGAAATGCCCTGTTGACAGAAGCAAACCTGAACCGGGCATTATCTTCAACTGCAATCATAAACACCGTTTCCGAAAGATGGTTATAGATCAATGAGAGGTCAACTTCCCTGGATTGGAGAATGTCTTTCATGACTGTCTTCTCTGAAACATTTTTAGCGGAAATAAATATACCGTTAATAACCCCGGCATCAACTAGGGGCCTGACTGTCATCGAGATTTTGTCCATTCGCTCATCCGTTCTTGGAATCTGAATCTCATCGTGCTCAATACTTCCGCTGAGTACACTGGCGAAGCGTTTGCGAGCCTCAGGAATCTGATCCTTCTGCAAATAAGAAATTATGGATTGACCTTTTTCCAGATGCAATCCAAGAAATTCTCTGACAGATTTTTGACTTTGTAAGCTGAATTCAGTAATCGATAGCTCATTATCTAATATTATAATTGATTCGGAGGTGAGACTTAGTAGCTCAGGGTAGAGACCTGACGAGCCAGGCAAACCTGGTTTAGCGGTGGCATGTGGGTCTAAAACTATAAGTTTATGTAGCAGATAATTGGCGCCTGTCTCTGAAAATAGATAGCTAAATTTAGCACTGCATTCGACTGATTCCACAGAGCTTGTATCTAAGCAGATCCTAATGCGCTCCTCCTGATTGTCCTTTTGAGCGACTGCATCCAAAATAGCCTTAGTTATCGCGGATGAAGCTTTTATGTCCCTATAAAGCGCTTCCAGTGGCAAAGGTTCCCGGGAAGTAGGATTTCTGATGACGAGTTTTGCAAACTCATCGTTTGCCTGATGGACTGTCGCCAGGTTTCCTTCAATCTTCAGTATGCAGGCTGGGCCATTTTGAGCGCTAAGTAGAGCAGAGATAAGCCGGGTGTCGATAGTATCATGCTGGATCGATCCTTTACTCATAATTAATCATTAAGATGATGGTAATTTTAATCTAATATAAGCAAAAGAAAGACACCTGTGTATGTTTAACTGAAAGAAACTGATTTATCCCAAAGTAAACTTTAAGAGGCTCTGAGGTCATGTTACTGCAAAGTTCAATTAGTTTTTGTTCATAAAACAACCTATACCAGATGTCGATGGGTACAACCATCGTTACTACTGATTTGCTCGCCGATATATAAATAAGGACGAATGGCACGGCCAGATTCTATCACATAACACAAATTAAAGGTATTTAAAAGCTAGAATCCCAGTCCTTATATACTCATTCTATATGGCTCTACGACGATAAGGATCTCTTCAAATCAGGGGGGGGGGATTTGCCCCTGAAATCCAAGGAAATTTGATGAGCCATACCTTCAATCAAGACATAGCGCCGAGACTGCCAAGCAGTTATTCCAAATATGTGGTAGTTAAGATTCTTGTTAGCAGATCAATTTCCTCAGTAAATTCTCTGTTAAGCTGCATAGTTATGGAATCTTCCAAACTCTCTAATCCTTCCATCCGGACCGAAAGCTCAGCTAGATGGACAAGCCCCGCAGATACCGAAGTGCCATAGAGCTTGTGCCCCAGCAACCTGACATTTTCAAGCATGCCTTGGGTTAGGTATTCATCCAAGTCAAGTAGGGACTGTTGAAGTTGTCTAATTGTGAGTGAAACTATTTTCGCCAGTTTTCCTCTATCCTCACCGTAGTATAGCTTTAATTTGGTTGCGTCGAAGTGAGCAGTTGCATCATCAGAAAAGGTAGTCCGCATTTCCCCCTCTGCCGTACCTGCGCCAAGCCACCTCCCAAGAACTTGCTCGAGTGTGCCTGCCAGAATAGGCTTGGTTAAGAAATCGTCCATTCCCGATTCGAGGCATTTTTCTCTTTCTCCGGAGATAGTCCCTGCTGTAACGGCGATAATCGGCGTTCTTCCTGTTCTCTCAATCTCTCTTATGCGAGCTGCCGCCTGATATCCGTTCATAACTGGCATCTGAACGTCCATGAGAACAATATCCGGAGAATTCGTTAGGAACAGCTCTACTCCCTCCTGCCCATTTTTCGCCTCTATTATCCCCGCACCCGGATAAAGCTTGCTTATGAGTGTCAGGGTAAGTAATCTGTTCACTTCATTGTCTTCTACTATCAAAATGGTAACATTTGGTGATGGGGCGACCTCCCTGCCAACTACCTGATGCTGGGGTCCAAAAGATGTAAATGCGTTCTCTGCAGGGTGAAGTTTCGAGAGTGCATTATACAAATCGGGCATCTTGATGGGTTTAACCAGCCTGTGACTGACTTGCAGGGTTCTGCTCGCATTGATGAGTGTGCTGTCGTCTGCCGAACTGTGAAGCAACAGGATAGGCAGTTGCTCATGGGTGGAAAAGAATGTCTGTCTGATTTTTGCCGCTGTTTCAAGGCCATCCATGAACGGCATATGGTAATCCATAAGTACCGCATCATAAGGTTTTCCCTCGGCAAGATACTGAAGTGCCTCAAAGCCGTTCTTCGCTAGGTCGCTTTCTATATTTTTCAGGGTAAGCATATCCGAGAGAATTTGGCGGTTATTGTCATTATCGTCTACAATGAGTATATTTTTAAGCGAGTCCATAGCCTCCCACTTTACTGCTTCTCCCTGCACACAATCCAGCAAGATGTCGAAGTAAAAGGTACTTCCTATACCAGGCGTACTCAGGAGTTGCAGTCTGCTTCCCATCATACGCAAGAGCTTATTGGAAATGGTTAGCCCCAGCCCTGTTCCTCCGTATTTTTTCGTGGTTGAGGAATCTTCCTGCGCAAAAGCCTCAAAAATCTTTTCCTGCTTATCCTGCTGAATTCCAATCCCCGTATCCCGTACACTAAAGCGGAAAAAACACTTCTCATCAGACTTTTCCAAAGCCTGAACTTTAAGTTCAATCTCTCCCTGTTCTGTAAACTTTGACGCATTGCCCAGCAGATTTATCAAGACCTGCTTCAACCGCACATCATCTACCCATATAAAACGGGGCAAATCCGGCGCGAGATTTAACAGCATCTCCAGGTTTTTTGACTGAATCTGATAAGTAGTAATATCAGTCGCCTCGAAGGTCATCTCAAAAAGGTCACATTTTTCTATGTCTAGTTCGAACTTTCCGGCCTCTATCTTCGAAAAATCGAGGATATCGTTGATGATGTTGAGTAATGCGTCCGCAGACTGGCTTACAATTTTAAGGTATTGCTGCTGCGTTTCATCAAGGCTGGTTTTGAGCACCAAATCGGTAAAGCCGATAACGCCATTGAGCGGTGTACGTATTTCGTGGCTCATATTTGCCAGAAACTCAGATTTGGCCAGATTTGCCTCATCGGCATGTATCCGCGCCTTCCTGAGTTCTTCGCGCTGGGCTATCATGCCCGAAATATCTTGGGTAAATATCATCATCCCGCCGATGACGCATTCTGACTTATACCAGGGTCTCATCTCCAGGGTAATAAAATGCTGCTCATCGGTATGGGAATCGATAAATACATCTTCTTCTCTTCTCTCTACGTTCCCCTTTAAAATTTCCCGGTGGCGCAGCTTTCGTTCATCATCCAGATTAGGGAACATGGTATAATGCGAGGCGCCTATGATATGCTGATCTTTGAAGTTGTAGTCTTCTATCCATTTTTGGCTTACGGCGAGGTAGCGCATATCATTGTCGAGCATGGCCACAGCTGCGGGTGTATGTTCGATAAAGGCAAGCAAACGGGCCCGCTCTGTCGCGAGCTCCGCCTCCATTTGTTTTTGTTTTGTGATGTCGGTTGCCACCCCAAGATACCCGGCGGATTTACCGTCCGGTTCTGTAATGGGAGACACCGCAAGACAAACATCAAAGTGCGCCCCCTTGTTAGATTTATAAACAAGCTCATGCGTAGACGTGCGGGTTCCTGCGGTGATTCCAAAAAAGTACTCGAGATTTTTTACTTCAGGCGTCTCTGACTTTAAGACTGGAGCAGCCTGTTTAGCGCTTTGGTCGAAGTCAAAAAATTCCGGCATCTGCTTTCCGAGCATTTCGGAGGCAGAATATCCCAGAAGCTGCTCAGCACCTTTATTGAATACCGAAATCCGTCCAATGTTATCTGTAGCAATGATACATAAATCGGCAGCAGCATCAAGGACGTCATCCAGAAGCTTTTTCGAGGCGCCAAGCGCTAGTTCTGACCGCTTAGAGTTATCAATATCCTGAAACGTACCGAACAGTCGTGTGCAGACGCCATTAGCAAAAACCGCATTCCCAATCGCACGCACCCATAGTTCCCTTCCCCGGCCATCAACCATTTCGAGTTCCAGATCATAAGGGTTTCCTGTCTGCAGGATGTCTGCCACTGCATCATTAATTTTGTCCCTGCTTTCTCCCTGTTTATAAAAATCTAAAGCTGTAGTCAGGTCGGGAATGAATGTCTCCTCAACACCGTGAATCTCCCTTGTAACATTAGTCCATTCAATTTTATTTTCAAGCAGATCAAGTTCCCATCCACCGACCCTGGCAATTTTGTTTGTCTGCTCAAGAATATCTTTTGTATGGCGGAGATCATTTTCCAGTACATGCTGGTCGGTAATGTCTACAGCGTTCCCGATTACGTAAGCTTCGCCCTGCCCGTCTGTTTGGAGCAGGTTTGAAAACATCCAGATTCGCTCCGTACCATTCTTGGCACAAGTAATCATCTGACCCTTAAAATGTCCAAGTTTTGCTATCGCTTTCAAATATTCGGCTAAGTACACGTGCCTTTTCTTCGGCACGATATCATATAGCCCTTTCCCATCCAGCTCGTCTTTTGTATAACCCAGTATATGCGCTCCAGATTCATTGACCGAAATAAATTTTCCATCTAGGTCATGGATGCACATCAGGCCCTGGGAGTTCTCGAAAAAAACCTTGAACTTTTTCTCACTCAAGGCAAGTTTTTGCTGTTTTTCAATCTCGTCCGTAATATCCCGTCCGATAGCAGAGACTTTTCCTGACGTTGGAACAACAGTCGCCACCCATTCCACTGTCCGGTAATTGTTGCCTGCAGTGAGTAACTGGTGTTTAAATTTTACATTTCCCGATCTGGATACCAGTCTGCCAAGTTTTGTTTTGGTCTTTCTCCGGTCTGGTTCGTAAACAAAATCAAAAAGCGACTCTCCTACAATATGCGAATCTGTCCATCCAAGTATACGCTGGAAACTGGGATTTACATTTTCTATAATGCCCGCGGTTGAGCAGATGCAAATCAGGTCTTCGGAGAGCTCAAAAAGTTCGGCGTAATTCTCAAGATCGCTACAGGTTACTTCTTCAAGCATCCGGCCCAGTTGAGTGCAAAGCACTTCTACAGCCTCGACCTGTTCGGAACTAAGTTGTATTTCTTTTTTTTGGTCGAAAACTGCCAGGATACCGCAAACAACACCTTCAATATCACTGATTGGAAAAGCAGTTAAAAACGGCAATGGCTTTTTCGGTGCCTCAACTTTAGTATTGTGCTGTCCAAATCCAATAGGCTCAATCAGTCCAGACAAAGCAGTCCAAAGCTCGTTTTCAGCATAGTATTTTAAAATTTCCTTAATCCCGCTGCCGTCAAATTCCTTACCATTCCGCCCGATCACAAAATGGCCGCTCCCACAGATTATTCTCGAGATCGAAGCAACTTCTATGATCTCATCCATCGCTAATGCACGGTTAACAACATCCTGTTTGTTTACTCCCCTCTTCATTTTTTTTTCCTGAACATTTGGTTAGCCAAAAGTTCCACGCAATAAGTACCTTGGAACTCTTTAAAAGCGTAATATATGAAAAAAATTCGTTCCAGATAATTTCTCATGAACAACTTTTTATATTTCCCCAGTAATTACTACTTTTCAAAATTTTCCAGGCCAGGGGCCCGCCGCTCTATCCGGTGCATTACTTTCACTCATGCGCCCCACCATTTACGAACCTCTTAAGTTTACTGATTGGAGGATTGACTTAATTACTAACAAACACCTCGCAGAACAATTATAATACTAACTTTACGAAATGTCTATACCAAGTAAATTAATGGCCACGCTAACTATAATAACTTTGTCCGCCCTGAGTTGTTTCAGCCAAAGTGGCTGTTTTGTACCCGTTGCAGGGAGCGCAGGAAGAAGTTCGGTAGAACTGATCTATACGACGCTTCAGCCTGGCGAACCGTCCGGGAAATTTTACACTAATGCTGATCCAACATGTTGAGTTGTACCTCAGGTGCATCAACAAATTATGCCGTGAATGTCGTCGACGCTACGCCCGCAACAGGGTGTTGGGTTGAATATAAAACCGACGGTAGTCCAATGCAGTATCCCAACAATTATTACCAGAACGGGAAGGTGGTAAACTTCAGTATTGAACTATGCCCAAATGATGGCTATATCGAGTTTATGCTACTTGGAGTGTTGGGAATTGGGGTGGTGATGGTAAAACGCCAAAATTTGGCGTAAAAAAAATTCTTCGTTTGCTGGTGTCATGTTGGTTACTAGGAAAAATTTAGAATAAAGAAACATAATTTAAACGAATCGTCGAGCAATGTTCTTGCACTGGAGCATTATGAACAAATTAATTAACATGCGTTTCGATGAGTCTAGTTTGCTGGCGCCATGCATTTTATCGCAGGATCCTTTCCTTATGCTCAGAAACATAAACATACCCCTACCGAAGTTGTCTTTTTAGTGTTCATCGATCACAACATGTCTAAAGACCGTCAATAAGATATTGCAGTCTTTCTTCCCATTTTTTTTCTCTTTCGCCTGATTAAGTGCCGTGCGCCTGAAATAAGGGCATTCCTGTACGGTTTGATCAAAAGTACACTTTGCCTGTATCTGCGCCCCCTGCTTTGTATCTATAATAAGCAGCCCATTGCATACTGAAAGCCGTTATGCAACCGGGTGAAAAGATTACAGGGTCCGTTCAGTCGGCAAGCGAGATCGCTGGGCACCCTAGGTAAAGGTAGAAAATGCTGCAGCACACCTGAAAGCACCGGGAGGCACACTCGAATTTAAAATGTGAATTGTAATAGAGCAGGATCCAGTAGCTCAATTTCAGCGATCCTACAAAAACCGCGACTCTTTAAAATCCAGGCCCCGACGAGGCCGCGAATCGCTTCACATTGATTGCGCGAAGGCCACGTCTGGTTAAAATAACCTTGAATGAAACGAGCTCATATTTGCGGGGAGCAAATACAGCTGAATACAGGCGGAACCTGATATGCTGGTCATTAATGTCCAGAATCGAACCAAATGCCTGTTTTTTGTAATAATGCAAAACGATTCCTTTGCTCATAATTTTCGTGTGGTTTAAAATGAATCTGACATTCAGCTAGAGCTGTATTTCAGCTTGGAAAATCCCAGCGATTAGCTTATCTTTAATGAAATGAAACCACAGTTCGTTATTGGAAAACATTCCATCGAAATCTATCATCAGATAAACAAAGCTTTCATCCACTTTTTTGTCACTAGGACTAATCTTAATTTTCAAGGGCACACACGGATAAGTTCTATATTGTTTTGGCAGCCTGGAGTAGTCCACCAGGCCAATTGAGATTGCTGTGATTTCTGTAAAATGAAATTTGATGGGCGAAGTTCCATCTATAACAAACGCATCTTTCATAAGCGAGATGTCTCCCAGCCTGAGCTTTTGCTCCCTGCGGGGATAAATCCTTTCCACAAGCTTTCCAAAAAAGGATTTTTCTTTAACATTTGCACTCATTATCAAATTTTGAGCTTTCCCATTTAACATAATGGAGTTAAGTTATAGGATACCCCGTCGCGAAAGAAGCAAGGAATTTTGGTTCTCAAATTCCACTTCAACTAACCAACATAAAATATCACTATCAAAAGTACAAATATTCCCGTTAGGTGTATTGATTTTTAAAAAAAATTTGGTTCTTTCTTCAAAAACTGCGATGGAGTTGAAACTCCGCCGCGGGATCTCCGGTACCGGAATATAATCCAATCCAGCGCCCGTAGTCTCGCGGCCGGCGGCTGACCAGACTGGGTGTTTTACGTAAACCCTTTCCTGAGAGTCATCTATCTGGTCAGACTGTCGGACCACAGTAATATCGCCCAAGCTCTTTGTTTTCGGTAATGTACTTGGCAACTGAGTATATCGGGTGCTCCCCGACAAGGGGTACAATGCCAATTAGCCACTTGTGGCCGCCTCCTGTTCATATGTTGCCCCTCAATAGAATTTGGCTAGGATACTTAGGTGTGTGTAAATATTGTCAAAGTCAACGTCCGTTTTTTTGGTAACGCTCTGTTGCCAGATGGATGTCCACACTTTTGTGAAGGTGGGGAGGTCAGAACCGGAACTGCTGGCGGTTCCGATCAAAACGACGCCTTTATGCGTGCTGCCATATTATTAATCAAAAAGGAAGATATGAGCATATTTCTAGCTTAAAGAAGATATTCCTTTACCGCTGACAATATTCCCTAACGCGTTTCACTGCTATATCATGTTAAAGGTATTTAATTAATTTTTAGCTATAAAAAACTTTAGTTGCGAATAAGAGCTCAAACCCTGATATTTGAACGTTAAATCACCTCCGGGAGCATACGAATTTCAAAAAATGCATTAGATGCTGTTGCCATATAGAGAAAGGTTTGGCGCTTTATAAACGGGTTCAGCAATATTAAGCTAAATGTCTATATTTGATTTTGATCGACATACAAACCCAAAGCATTTGGACAAAAAGTCCCCTGTACAATTTGTAGTTAGCTGCTTCTTTTCCGAAAATCCTAGCATTCATAATTTAACGAAATCCACAACATAAAGACTTTTTCATGCCTATACCTGTGTATTGCCTCTTATCGTTTTATAAATTACGGTATTTTTGCGTGACTGGACGGAGGCTGGAAATGCCCCTATGTCTTAGCACTGGGAACGCGGAATCAGGCTGGCTCAAAACTAACCTGAAACTTCGGTGATTTGCAGTCAAGTTCTAAAATCGTTTTCAAAGGTTAATCAGGCGCAATTATATCCTCCCGCATGTTTCCCAAAGAATAAAAATGATTACTTTTATAGCATGACAGAGAAGAAAAAACGCTTAGCGGTCTTTGATGACGATGAAGACCTGCTCAACATCTTTCGTTTCCTGTTTGAGGATGAAGGCTGGGAGGTAGAAACATTCTCCAGTTGCGATGAGGTGATAGCAGTTACGAAAGATTTCGAACCTGACTTGATTCTTATGGACAACTGGATCCCGTCCATCGGTGGCATTGAAGCTACCCAGCTTTTAAAGTCCGATCCTGATTTAAAAAGAATCCCAGTCGTGTATGTTTCCGCCAATAACGAGATCAAGGAACTGTCCATTCGTGCGGGTGCCGATGGTTTCATAGCAAAGCCCTTCGACTTCGCCGCACTGTTAAAGATCGCCAATTCACTGGTTTAAAATTAATGTTAAGTTCTACCATAATATTCAAATGGAAAACCTTCCCTACTTCCAAGCCTTGGCTGCCGGTCAGCATGAGATAAGTACCTTAATTGAGAGTGCGCCTTTTCCAATAGCTGTCTTTACGGGGGCAGAAATGCGCATATCACGAGCCAATAAAGCCATTCTTGATGTATGGGGAAAGGGCCCGGATGTCATCGGACGTCTTTATGGGGACGTATTGCCGGAAATAGAAGGGCAGGGAATCCTGGAATCCCTTGCAGAGGTCTATCGGAGCGGAAAAGCATATCATAACCGGAACAGCAAAATAAAACTGGTCATCGACGGGAATATTCAAGAATTCTATTTCAACTATAGTTTCACGCCACTGTTTGATAAGAACGGCAATGTATATGGTGTAATGAATACAGCGGCTGAGGTAACAGACATGAATATGGCCAAACTCCGCGCGGAACGTAGTGAGCAAAACTTTCGCGATATGATACTGCAGGCCCCTGTTGCAATGTGCCTGCTCATAGGAGAAGATTTTTCTGTCGATTTAGTAAATGAGTCGATGTTGGATATTTGGGGAAAGCCCAGAGAGTCGGTTGTTGGACGCCCAATTTTTGATGCGCTTCCGGATGCAAGGGAGCAGGGCCTGGAGAGGGTCATGGAACAAGTTTATATTACTGGCGAACCTTTTTATGCCAATGAACAGGCGGTATCGCTTTTACGGCACGGTAAAAGTGAGGTGGTATATCAAAATTTTGTCTACCAGCCTTACCGAGGAAGTGATGGACGGATTTTGGGAATTTTAGCGATTTCGGTCAATGTTTCGGAACTGGTGATATCCAGGATGGAATTGCAGAAAGCTTACGAACAGGTTCAGCTTTCAAAGAAGGCGGCTCAGCTAGGTACTTTTGATCTCGACCTTATTAAAGGTTCAATGGAATGGGATAGCCGATGCCGGGAGCTTTTCGGCATCACACATGAAGATTCGGTGAGCTATGAGCGTGATTTTAAAAAGGGGCTTCACCATGAAGACCGTGAACGGGTATTGACATTAATCTCAAGCCTTTACTCCGACCCCTCCACCCTTGGAGATTATGATATTGAATATCGGACCGTGGGTGCGGGTGACAATAAGGTTCGATGGGTGAGGGCAAAAGGAAAAGTTTACTATCACAAAAATACTCCTGTACGATTTATAGGTTCAGTACTGGATATCACAGAACAGAAACAAAACGAAATCAGGTTGAGCGATTTTGCCGAGAAACAGGCCCGTTTGGCTGCAGTCGTCAACTCTTCAGATGACATAATTATCTCAAAAACGTTAAATGGAATTATAACGAGCTGGAATCCGGCAGCTGAACGTGCATTTGAATACACTGATTCTGAAGCGATTGGAAAGCACATTTCTATAATCATTCCCAGCGAAAGGCTGACCGAAGAAGACTTTATAATATCGGAGATCAGACAGGGCAAAAAGGTAGATCATTTTGAAACTGTGCGCAGGGCCCGAAACGGCCGGTCGGTACAACTTTCTCTCACCGTTTCACCAATCATAGACAGTAACGGCAATATTATAGGTGCATCCAAAATTGCCCGTGATATCGAAGCCCAGTTAAAAGATCAGGCAACAGCGAAAAGCTATACAGAGCGCCTTGAAATCATGAATATGATGATGAGTACGGTTTCCGAGGAGCTCGACCTGAACAAAATTCTTCAGAAGGTAACTGATGCAACTACGGAGCTTACCGGAGCCAAATTTGGTGCTTTTTTTTATAACAAAACCGACGAGCAGGGGGAATCCTATATGCTCTATACGCTTTCCGGGGCACCACGTGAGGCTTTTGAAAAATTTGGGATGCCCCGAAACACGGCCGTCTTTCATCACACCTTTGCGGGATTAGGTGTCGTACGCGTGGCGGACATAACCAAGGATTCCAGGTACGGTAAAAACGACCCCCACTTTGGAATGCCCAAGGGACACCTGCCAGTGGTAAGCTATCTCGCTGTGCCGGTAATCTCAAGAAGTGGAAAAGTGACCGGTGGACTTTTCTTCGGTCACCCAGACCCGTCGAAATTCACCCTTGAACATGAGTTATTGGTTAATTCCATTGCAGCACAGGCAGCAATATCTATCGATAATGCGGTGTTGTTTGATCAGGTAAAATCCTTAAATGATAAAAAGGACGAATTTATTGGACTTGCAAGCCACGAACTCAAAACTCCACTATCTAGCATTAGCGGTTACCTGCAGATCCTCGACAGGCTTATTATCGAAGAAAAGCCAAAAGCTTTTCTTCAGAAGGCGTCCAACCAGGTGTCCAAGATTACCGCCCTCGTAAACGACCTTTTGGATGTATCGAAGATCGAAGCGGGCAAGCTTCAGCTCACCATAGGAAATTTTGATCTTTGTGAGGTTATATCCGATGCAGTTGAGCTGGTTCAGTACAGCGCTCCAAGGCACGAAATAGTTTTTGGCGGTGCCTTTTGTCCCTGTATCGCACTTGGAGACGCCCAGCGTATCGAACAGGTGGTGATCAACCTCCTTGTCAATGCTGTCAAGTACTCACCGGATGCCCGAAAGGTGGAAATCAGTATTCAAGACACTGGTAAGGAGCTTACCGTGGGCATACGTGATTTTGGCCCTGGAATCCATCCGGATAAACTGAAGAATATTTTCGGGCGGTTTTATAGAATCGAGGAACAAAATCAGAATATTTCCGGTCTGGGCATTGGCCTATATTTGGCCCATGAAATTATTACCCGGCATAATGGCGAGATCTGGGCTGAAAGCGTCTTAGGAGAGGGAACGAGCTTTTTCTTCTCGCTGCCGCATCTCAGTGAAAATAATCCTGAATGACAGGCATATCCCACGAAAAGTTCCCTTGCATTAAAGAGCATAATCTACTAACTTGCGCAAAGTGCGTGCCTTTCATATGAGAATCTGCTATAAGCCAATCTACACCTGTCTCCAGTCTAGTTCCAAAATAAATCGTTACTGTCGCCATATATTGGACTTTAAGGAGCCCGCAAAAAATAATGCAAATTGTGTGCAAATTGAATTTGATCCCCTGCTCCATTATAAAATAATATCCGGACCGCAAACCGAGACTTCATTATCCAATAGTTTCATGTTTTCTTGTAGAATGCTTCTCACCGGGAATTATTTAACTAAATTTTATCGGTGCAAATTTTGTGCAAATAAAAAGCCCCACTCGGACGGAGTGGGGCTAACTGATTGATTATCAAGTCAACCTTGTTACAAATTTCGAACCGATTTATCGCTCAGTTGCGCCGTATGCCCACATTAAAAGAAGATATGGCAGAATTAAGTGATCTTGACAAGCAATTTTTAAAAAAACATCGAACCGCATAAAGACAGTTAAATTTTAAGTTTAAAAAGGTGGCGAAAGACTAACACCAAACCCTAATAGAATCTCGTTCTTTAAAAATTCTATGCATATTTATAGCGATCCATTTCTGTAGCTTCCAACTAATACATTTTATTTAATATTTTTTCTTTATTGAATAGTCTATTGGAAAACCGTAACCTATTGATCCAATCCCGTCCACATTGTTGACAAAGTTGATTAATATCTAGTATATGCGGTGCTCGTCGGAATAAACGCTGAGCTGTTTTTCGCCGGAGATAATTAGTTGATATTTGCCTACCAGGCGGGATGTGGTTGAAGCAGCCCGAAAGTAGCTCATATAGGTTAAAGCTGGTTCTTTCGAGCTTAAGCTGATCTTCGCTCAAGCGGCTCGTGTTGAGCAGCTCTTCGGCAAGTGGTTCCGTTTTCAGCACGCTTTTATTGGCCTGCTCGGTGAGCCTGGAGTGTATGGCTGAAAAAGGCTGGTCTTTAATGCGCTCCAAAAGTTGCATGAATGCCTTGATTGAAACAACCGGTCTTTCCAGCTCATGATTGGCTTTGCTTAGGAAATCATCTTTTCGCTGTTCAGTCTTTTTTTCGGTGATGTCCAGGCTCATACCCATCATGCGGTCAGCTTTCCGTTTTCAACATACCTGGGCGTTCGATCCTGGGAACATCACATTGAACAGGTCAGCGTAGGTAAACTCTTCTTCCTGCAGGAAGCCATAGTTACGCTTGAACTGATCGTTACTTTTCATTTTACCTGTCGCGATGACTACTTCTGGTGAACCGAGTTTACTGGCGTCGAGTGCAATTTCCAGACGGGTATTTAGCTCATCAACATTTTTTCTTGCCTTTAACTATTCGGTAACATCATTGGTTACGATGAGAATTGATATGGTTTTTCCATCAGCGCTGCGTATGGGCTGATAGACGAAATTCAGGTAATGTTTTGCGGCCTCATCCTCATGTTGCAGAATGACCATAAGTTACTGCCCATAAAAGGTTTGCCTGTTGGAAAACCTCAATCAGTATACGTAAAAATTGTTGCCCTTCAAGTTCGGGTAAGACTTTAGCCAATGGCAGGCCTATGATTGAGCCGTTCTTGCCCCAAATATCCAGCACCATTTCATTGACGACTTCTACTACCAGACCGGATCCCTATAGTGGGGCCACTGCTGCCGGCGACTGGTCAACCAGCAGGCGGAATCAGCCTTCGCTGGAGATAAGCTTCTGGTTTAGGCTTGGAAAAAGGTCCTAGTAACGTAGCAACTCCTCGTTGGCGGCATGGAAACTCTTCGTTCAGGGCAGACAGGTCTTCATTTGTGGCCTGAAATTCTTCGTTAATTGCCATCAGCTCTCCGCTAAGCTGCTGCTTGGCAAGGGAATTTTCATAAACGAGTTTCCAGGCCCTTAGCCTCTCGGAAATTTCAAAGGCCGTATGCAGGATATTTTTGGTCTTGCGATCTGCGCCAAGCATGGCCTTCCATTCAAAATCGAAGTGAAATTCTTGCGACTTGCCATCCACCTGAAGGGTTGAATGGGTATCTTTCGCGAGAGTGTTTTTCCCGAACGCTATACTTCATGCAAAATGCCATAAATTGTTGGTCAATTAATTCAGGAATGGCTACGGCAAAAGATTTCCCAACCAGATTCCTGTCTTTTTCCCAGAGTTTAAGCATCGGAGCATTGGCGCTAGGGATCTGGATGTCTTCACCCTCATAAAATGCAGTAGCATTCGGGGACTCAAAAAGTACAGAAAGAAGTTCTTCCGGAGCGATAAAATCGGGTTCATCCAATATTCAGGAGGCGAATTGCAAATATAAGCAAATTTGAGAATAAGTAAACCAGCGGTATCCTGAAGGCCGCAACATGTTAAAACCAGATGGTTTAAAAACACTGCTTGCGCAGCCATTATAATGTCTGGCAGGAATTACCATTTTCTTGCGCATCCAGCCACTGACTGGCTTCGGTGATGTCGTGAAAAAACCGGACATTAGCCTTTCCGTCTGAGCTGTCAAAACTTTTCTGTGCGGCAAGCTGGGCAAAAATGCTTGGGGAAAATACCCAAGCAAAATGCTCAAGTCCCGCCTCGATCATGAGCGGGAACCAGACTTTCCCTGCCCATTCAGAAGCTTCTGACCAGTTGCCCAGTACTTCGCGGTTGTCGTTGAGCACTTTTTTTAGTCCTGAAGCTTTTAAAACTTCAATCATCTGAAGGCCGCCGTTCTGAACGCTCTCCACGCTCTGGTGACCTTTCCAGTTCACCTCCATCCATGCGTTTTTGGTATTGCAGCTAATCGACAGGTATTCATCCTGATAGCTGAGCGCTCCAGTGGTTGTAATGCGTTTTGGCTTTTGCTCATTCAAAGGGATGCGAAAGAAAACGGTTGTACCTGCGCCGAGCTCGCTTTCGATCCAGAAGGTGCCTCTATGGGCTTTGATGATCTCTGAAGAAATGAATAGCCCAAGGCCAAGCCCGCCAAAACGCATCGCAGCATTGTCTGAGCGGTAGTAGCGGTCGAATAATTTTTCCAGCTCACTGCTTTCGATGCCGATGCCGTAATCCTTAACCGCAATGATTACACCCTGCTTTTCGATATTGAGCTGGATGATGATCTTATCCGCCTGGGGAGAATATTTAATGGCATTGCCAATTAAGTTGGTGATTACCTGTTCTAACCGGAAACGGTCGGCATGAACTATGGCCGTGTCATTTACCTCAATTACAATCTGATGGGTAATGGTACTGAGTTGCAGATTTTCGCTGCATTCCTCAAGCAGTTCATTCAGGCTAAAGGTGGATTTATTAAACTGTAGCCGGCCCGCGGTGATGCGGCTCACATCGAGCATATCATTGATAAGCCGTTCAAGCTTGGTGGTGCTCACCTCGACCTTTTGCACGTAGGATTTTACCTTTGCTGGATCTTCCGTTCTGAGCAATAGCTGGTTGAACGCCTTGATGCTAGTCAGTGGGGTTTTAAGCTCATGGGAGGCAACGGAAATGAATTCATCACGCTGCTCCTGCCCTTTTTTCTGTGCATCGATATTGGTATTGGTTCCAATCCATAGGATAACCTCTCCGTTTTCGCGGATGGGTACGGCCCTGCCCAGATGCCACAGGTATTCGCCGCCGGCCATCTTAAGGCGGAACTGAACCTGGTATTCCCTGCCGTATTTAACGGCGTCTGCCCATGCCTGGTTGCTTTGCTGCACGTCCTCGGGATGCAGGTAATGTTGCCAGCCCTGGCTTAAAAGCAACGGGGTTTCTGCAGCAAAATCCCTGCTGACCACGCCATTGACATAATCAATGCTACCATCAGCCCTGGCAGTCCAGACATGCTGGGGAATGGTATCGAGCAGTGTGGTGAGGTAAAGTTTTTCTTTTCTGCTGCTGGTGATGTCCCTGAAAATGACCAACAGTTGGCTGCCCTGGCTTTTATCCGTACGTTCAGGGATGATCTGATAGCTGTAATAATACTGGCCATCCTGAAGCTGAACTTCCAGCTCGCTGGTAATGGTTTGATGTTCCCGAATTGCGCTTTTAAGCTGCTCACTTATCAAACTGCTTAACTGGTGGACATCTGGTTGATACTGGACATTGGATTGATCTGTTTTCTGGTTGGAATAAATGCAGCTGAGCTGCGCATCGTATCTTAAGATAATACCCGGCAGATTTTCTGCAAGGGTCTTGTATTCCGTCTCACTGGCTTTAAGTTCCCTGAAAATGCTTTCCATTGGACGGGCAAAAGCCATTTCCACATTGGCCTTGTAAATAAGAAAGAAGGAAATGAGCTTTCCATAATGCCCCCACTCATTCAAGGGTCCAAAATTGGTGGTATAGGTGGCAAAACAGCACTCGCTGAGGATAGCAAACAGGATGGAGCCAGTTAGAAGCAGGTAGGTCTTGTGTTCAAAATTTTCTCTTTTGCGGTAGAGCAGCCCAAGGCTGATGATTAACAGCAGGACAATGATGTATTCTAAACTGACCTTAAATGGGGTCTGCCCTACTCCTGGAATGAAGCACACTGGAAAAATTTGCCAGTACATGATGCTGGCGGCAATTAATGAGGCGATACTGAGGTAAATCAGGAAGAGTAAATCGGTATTGACCTGTCGTTTTCGGCCGAGCATGGAAAAGCCGGTGAGAAAAATGACCGCTTCCATCATCCGTGTGGCTACCCAGAACTGGTTGGCGGGGTATCCCGGCAAGGGAATAATGTTCATGCCCTTATAGCAGAGCGTGTGGAGCAAATCCAGCGCCCCGATGAACAGGTAGGCGATGCCGACCATGTGCAGGTATTTATTTTCCTGCATTTTGCGGGAATTCCAGGCCACGATAAAAACGGCGAAAGCAATGACGATGGAGAAAAGTTCCACCAGGGTATGAAAAAGCATGTAGCCATGCTGTTTGCTGAAAGTAAAGATGAGCACCAGGCAAAAGATGCTGAATGCGGTACGGTAATTACGGCTGATAAGGGAGATGATTGGCTGCAAGGATCTGGGCTTATCCCACAAAGATAGCTTTTTATTGCCAGAAGCAGATAGCCTAAAAGGTTAGAATCCGTTTGCGTATAAATAACTTTAAGCACTCTAAAAAAGAATAATCGATCTTTTATCTTTTCAAGTTGGGTTACCTTTTGTTTTTAAGTAGAATAAACTAAAAATCAATATTTTAATTACAACAAAACAAAAACAAGATGAAAAATTTATTCAAATTAGGCTTTGTAGCCTTGGCAATGAGCTTAACCGTTGCGGCCTGTTCAGAGAAAAAAGCAGATGGCGCGGATTCAACGGCTATGGATAGCACAATGGCGGACACTTCAATGGCCATGGGCAGCGACACGATGATGAAAGATACGATGATGGCTGACACCATGAAAAAAGACACAATGAGCAAAATGTAGCATTTTGCTTTTTATAACAATGGGTTTCTAATTTTAGAAGCCCTTTTTTGTTTTTAATTACGGTCATTTGATTACGTGGGAATTGTTGCTGAGCAATCATGCTCTCATCTTAACAAATGACTGGTAAAAATGCAATAAAAAAAAGGTGCAGTTTTGGACTGCACCTTTTAGGTTCATTCGCTTAATGCTTATGAATTTAGGCTATCAAAGATGCCAGCTAAGCTGCCACCAATGTTATTGCCCAGTGAGAACGAGGAACTGCTGGACTCATCTCCATTTGTTGTCGTGTTGGAGAATGATAAAAGGTTGCCAATATTCAGCGCGCGGCCCAAACCACCAGAGCTTGCGGAATCGTTGTTTCCAAGTATTCCGCCACCGTTAATTTCTTTCATTTCGTTTAAATTCAATTCTTGCATTTTAATAATATTCAAGTTTGTTTCTGCCTAATATGTTATAGATTTTTAGCTGCTTCTGCCCGGATCTTTCACCGACGTCTGTTTATAAACGCAAATCTGCGGCCAAGGGTTTTTAGTAATTAGGGTTAAAGCACAACGGGAATAAATAGCTTAAATCCTGGAGATTTCGGCTTCATTGACCAGGTATTTCCGTTGCGGATTGACCAATCCAAGAAGACACATGGCTCATTTGTAGCATATTAATTATCAAATTGTTGAACTGGTCAGTCTACACCGAAACAGACTGACCTCAAATTCAGAAATGAGTTAGTCGCTCCTAGCGAAATCTCCTGTACTTGAACCAACTGAAACTGAAAATAAATAATTTTTGGGTTATTCTGAAAATTAGTTGACCTAATAAAGTAACACCAGCACGTGAAAACTTGCAGGTGCATTTCTGTAATGTAATCATTTACTGCATAAACCAATCTAACTGACCCCTTTCCGCCAATTCCCTAAAATGCGGACAAACAAAATTTTACAGATAATTTATTTTTAGTGAGGTGGGGTCAACGTATTCTAGTTTATCCAACTGACAATTGTACTTAGCATGAAAGATGAAACCGCTGCTATAACAACGTTTAAATTGCTCTTAATTTCTTTGGAAAATTATAATACCTTTTTTTTTGGAAAAGCCGTTATAGACAGCCCAGCCGAGTGTCCGCAGGACGCGAGGCTTCATGCCGTCCTGCGGACGGCCGATTTTTAACCAGTGTATACTGCTACAGCCTAATCGGCTGTGTTTTAAAGTCCCTTAAATTGAGATAGAAACCTTTGTATTTCAATACCCCCTCACGCAGCATTGACCAAAGCAGCGAGGCACCGAGGTTGGCGAGGGTCGAGTTAATGAAAAGATCCTGTTTGCCGAGTGCCTGCGCAAGGGAACAGCTTGGCTCGCCTGTTTCCTCGGATTGCTCATTTTGGAATGCGGAAATAAAAGGGGGCAAAACAGCAACGGTTTCAAATGCCGAGGATTTCGCCTGAGGAATTTTGCCGAGCGAGCATAACAGCACCTGTCCTGAATCTCTTGTGTTGCCAAAGTCCATCCAGTACAGGGGGCTGTCCCTGTGGCTGAAATTCTTTGCAAAGTTGTTCAAGGATTCCCCGATTTCGAGCCTTGAGGGAATGCTGTCCACGCAGGATAGGGTGATGTTCGCCATGCGGTTTGTGGCGTTGGTGTCCATTCGTGTGGTAAAACGCTTGGGGATGCCTTTCCAGTTTGTGCCGAAAAAGCGGTTGACGCGATTTGAAATGGCGATGGCTTTATTCATCCCGATTTCATGCTCACTGAACATTTGCCTGCCGAGATTAGGCTGTTCCACGCTATCGGCATCGAAAATGGTGACGTGAAGACCTGCATGACCGAGGTTATTTAGGGCATAATTCATGCGGGCGATAGCAGTCAGCACCTGTGATCCTGTACCCCCTGCCCCGATAAGATTGACTGAAATGGGATTTGTGGGATTAAGCAGATAAGGGGCAACGATGTGAATTTTCTCTTTTGTAGGTTTCATGACAGGATATCTTTAAGTTTCAAGGGCGATTTTTTAAGCTGGTTTATCGGGAAGCCTTTTCCTGTATTTATTAAACTTTGCCACAACTGCACAATGTTCATTTTAACGGGCGAGGCATCGATAAGCAAATGTGAAAAGTGGCTTGCGAAGAAATATTTTTCCCATAGCCTGATGAACTCCATTAGGCTACAGTCCTTGGGTATTGCAATGCGGACATTGCCCATGCAGACACGGGCATCACGATAGAAATTGAAAAATGGCGCATGAAAAAGCGGTGTATCTGCCTGCGGTCTTTTCTCCCCCTGCAATGCCCAAAGCTGCAATCCTGTCCTTGATGCTTTCCAAAGTAATGGTGGCAGGGAAGCCTGCCCATCGGGAATGTTAAGGGACGGCGAAAAGAATAGATTTGCGGTCATTTTTGGTGTATGCCACATTACGCTGCCCTCGGTTTGCGGTGAATACCATAGCAGGTTTTCGGGCAACAGGCTGTTATGGTGCAGGAAATTATCTGTTTTAATTTCGTCTGCACGGAGTTTATCGGCAAGGTCGGCACATTCCCTGCCATTGAGCGGATGCACGTTCGTGGCGATTCCATTTTTATCGAGGTCATGGCTTTCCACATAGTGGGAATTGTCCGCGTTTGAGGTATAAAAAAGCAATGCTTTCACTGGCAGATAGCTTTCGGCAAACAGGTTGGTTATGTCTTTCATTTCAGGTCGTTTAAAATATCGGTTAAGTCATTAAGCAAACCGAAGAATGTTTGCTCAAAGGAAAAGTCATGGTTTTCCCTCGCCTGCGGCGCATCAAAATACTGGATGCTTTGGGGTTCTTCCATTTGACTGAGTTCATTGAGTTCACAGTTGACGTATTCCATCACGTTGTCAATGATGCAGTCGTTATTACTCCAGTAAAAGCTAATGTACTGGTCGGCGCGGACGGTGTTTTCCTCTGTATTTTCTTCAATAAGCCCCATATTATCCGTAATGGAGCGGCGGGGAAAGCGGCGGTATAATTTGAGTAGTCCCCTTGCGCAGGCTTGCAATCCCTCACCCTTTTCATCTTTTGGGCGGAAGCGGCGAACCCTGCCCGAAAAGCGGCCTAGGTTTTTGCTGTCCGCTAAAAGCGAGAGCATAATCCCCCCTGCTGAATACAGGAGCGAATAATGCTGCTCGAGATGTTTGCGGTAGTTTTGATCTTCTTCGGGCTGCTTATCCTTCTGCTCCTCCTGCCAGTCGGCAACCATTTCGTAGATTTCGCCGAGATAGCTGTAGTTTTCACAAAAATGCGGAACGCCAGCAATTTGGTAGAGATAGGCAAGCATGGAAAGCAGGAGGTCGGATTCGGATTTGCGATCCTTTTTTTTCATCAGTTCCCACACGTTATCAAGCGGCAAATAATACAGCGTGGTTTTTGTATTGAACGTTTTGATTGTGGCAAGGCTTACCCTGCCGTTTTCATCCTGCATAATGCGAAGTTGTAAATCCCTGTCTTTTTCCTCCAGTGCTGCGCTGAGCGAAGCATGAGCCTTTTGGATATTCATCGGGAACAGTCCCACCAGTTTCGGCACTCGCAATCCGTAGAGGATGCACAGATTATTGAGCGAAGCGGAAAATTCTTGCTCCACTTTTTTATAGCATGCAAGTTCACTGGCAGGTCTGCCCGTTTTGGGCGGATGGGGTTGGTTTAGAAAAGCAGGTCTTGAAAAACAACTGGCGAGGGCGACGCCCCCGATTTCGGGTCTGCGTTTACCGTTTCGGAGGCATCCTTTCTGCGGTCTAAATTTCGGATAAAATTGCCGAGCGACTGGTGCAGATGCCATTGAGTGGAGTATGGTTGGGTGGTTATACATTTTGCTTTATTTTTCATGGGTTTAACCTTTAGTTCCGAGGGTTGTCTGAAATCGGTATTGCAGGGCATCTTCCGAAATTTCGGGACCCTCGGTCTGTGCTGTGGTGAGTTCGGGGTAAGTAGCAGAATAAAAGTTCAGCACTTCCTGCACCGAAAGTGCGGGGTTTGGGTCGGTTAAGGTGATCTGGTTCCCCTGCACCTTGTGCAGGAATACCCTTTTTAATATCGTGGTGGATAGCATGGTGATAAATTAAAGTAAACTAAGCTGTGCTTTCTTGCGCTCGAGTTCTGATTTAAGTTTTTCGATCTCGGTTGCCCGCTCGGGGTAATCTTCTGCAGTGGGCAGGATGGCGAGCGCATCGGCGTATTTGCAGTTGGCATTCAAGTCCTGCACTTTCTTAATGAGTTCCTCAAAGGCGGATTTTTTATCCGCACCAGTTGGCGCAATATCGGAAGGCTTGGCAGATTTGCTGCTTGCCTTGTCCTTTATTGCCGCTTTTGAACTTTCAAGGCTTTGGGTATATTCCGCAAGGTTCAAAAATAGCGAGGTGGTACGTTCCACGGGCTTTTCCATGCTGTCATAAAATCCCTCGTCGAGTTCTTCGGGTGTTCCCGATAGTAACATTGGCGGGATATTTTTGCCAAAGCCATCATCGGAAAGCCGTATTGAAATTACCATTTGGTTATCCTTACGGGCGATGCCTAATATCCAACCCCCTGTGGGATGGAGGCGGTCAAGCATCCTAAAAAAGTTCGTTTTCATATGTTCGGGTCTTTAAGTTTAAAAATTGTTGTGCCACGTTTTCTGCTGAATCGAATGGCATAACCATTGCTTTGAATGATGCCCTTAAGCAGGTTTTCCGCCCTACGCAAATCCTCGGCATCGGGAGCAGACAGCAGAAGAAAAGCGAACCTTTCAAAATGGCGAAGGGTTTTAGCAGTTTCCAAAACGGCCAGGCGCTCGGTATTTTCAGATAAAATGCTCATGGTATTTTTTTTTATGGGGCAGGGTGAGCCTGCCCCGATGGACTAATTGTTTAATAAAAGGAGGTCGTTATTTTTTGAAAAGCCGGAACAAAGGTCGAATGCGGTCTGCGCCCTTTGCCTTGCTGTCCCCTCTGTGATGGAGCGAAACTTGGCATCGTTATCCTTAAACTTGCGGACGTTCTGAAAATAGCCGGTAACGGCATTATATGCACCGAAAACCGTTCCTTTTGTCGTGTCAAGGTTTTGCGAGGGGTTGCCCATCGCATAATTGTAAACGTCATCCACGATGTTACGGTAACAGGCGGAGGCTTCATCCTCTATGCCTTGTTCAAGTTTGGCGAGCACTCCTTTGCTTGGTGCCATTGCAAGCTGAATTAGTTTTTTGACCTCGCTGTCAGTGATGCGGACTTTGCTCCAATGGTTGAAAATCTCACCAAGCTGCGAACCGAGTTTTGAGGATATGCCCATAAGGGTTTGCGCCTGCGAGAGCCTGTCGGATGCGCCCGAAGAATGGCGGATGCGAATAGCATTGCGTGCTGTTTTCATGGCGGCGCTTAGGGTATTGTTGCATACAATACGCACAGGGGTAAAAGCGGCGGTGATACTGCCGAAGCCATCATGTGAGGTGGTTAGAAACAAATACTGTTCAATGAGATCATCTTTTCCGACACGGATATAATCGGGCAGTTTGGCGGTGATGAATATGCGTTCCCCTTTGCCGAGTGCGCCTGCGGTTTCATACAGGATGCCATCCCCCCCGCCCACGATGCTATCAAAAAATGAAAAGGCATCAGTATTCTGCACGACATGGTAGTCCTTGCCCACTACCCCCAAAACCACATCGTTGTCCGTGCGTACGGTTGCGGAATAATTCGGTACGGTAATATCCTTTTGCATATCAAAGGCTATCCCCTCGCATTGCAGTTCTTGTTCAATCCGCATTTGCGATGAGTCAAGGGTAAAGAGCGGTCTTTTCTCGACCGTGTAATCCAGTCCCGCGAATTTCATTGCTTCAGCCGAGGTTGGATAGTCCTGTACGATTGTACCCAATCCGTGCCATGCTTTTTCCCTAACCGAAAAAAAACTGTGTCTGCCTGTACTGCTGTTGTAATTTAAGTTATGTGCCATGATGTTTCTTTTTAAGATAATTTATAATTGATGAATGCTTAGAAAGGCAGCTCGTCCTCAATGTCCCCTATGCTGTCCTTTGTTGTTTCCTGTACCGCTTTTCCTGTGTCTACCTTTTTTGTATTGGAAGCGGTTTGGCTTCCACCACCGAAGAGTTTGATTTCGGAAACGTGAAAAGTTAGCGTAGCTTTTGCCTCATTGTTTCCCGATAGATAGGCATTCACGCCAATACGTCCGTAAACCTGTACCAGTCCGCCCTTTTTAAGGTATTCGGCAATCCCTTCATTACGCCAATAGCTACATTCTATGTAAGTGGTTATCTCTTTGCGTTCATCCCCGGAGCGATAACTATCATTCAGCGCCAAGGTAAATCCTACCACTTTTTTGTCCTCTTTGACTTTTCTGACCACTGCATCAGCAGTCAATCTTCCTGTAATTTCCATTTTTAAGATTTTAAGTAAAAAATTGATTTCTGTTTCCTTTCCGACCGCCCTTCCAAAGAAATTTTTCAAAAGAAAAAACGGAAAAAAAGAAAGCCGGAGCATCCGCTGGTGCCATTAAGCGGCGAAGTACTATAAGTCCCGGAGGGTGTCCCGATTTATCGGGACATTATGCGTACGCAGCAAGCGGGGCATGCGAGATTCGCAGCCTTTTTTGTCCGTTTCGCATGAAAAAATAAACAGTGATTGAGTTACAAAGCCAGCCGCATCAGGGACAGCAGCGTATACCGGCCAAAAGGATAAGGCCATGAAGGCGTATGAGCGGATAGCCCGGCCGGATGCACTAAAAACAATGATAGCTCATTTACAGAAAATCCTTATCAGCGCACCGGAATCATTTAAAAAGGAAGGTTGCAAGTTTGCCGCGCAGCCGTGGTTCTTTGTCAAATTCGCCCTTGACAACCTGCATAAGACCACTCGTATAATCGAGATAATATTTTTCAAAATCTTTCTGACTGTCAAACCGGGACGTTAATCCGACCACAAAACCATAGAACAGATCCTGCGCCTCTTGTTTCGACTCAACGAGCATCCTTGAGAGATAGTCTGTTGCACGGATGAAGCCCAGGGTCTGGGCGTAACCGAGCGTCACATCCCCGGCATCAAGCGCTCCGAGCAATACTGGCAGATCCTTGACATTAAAATATTCCATGCATTGCCCGTCCCCAACTGCTGTTGCTTCCACAAATATTTTGATCTGGGCACGTATAGTGATTAAACCATACTCCCAGTCATCCCTGTTCAGCTGAAAATGCAATCGGATTGCGCCCATGATGAAATATAGGCATTATTAAAAGATTCATCAAAATTTATAAAAGCAAAATGATGAGTCAATCGCTAAAAACCTTGTAAGCGCGAGAGCTAATTTACCTGAGTAACTGATATATTGAGCATTAAATTATCAAATGAAAATGGTTTACCCATTATCGCATCCGCCTCACATTCAATTTTACTAATTTCCATAAAATCCAGGCCAGTAATAACCACTATTGGGAGGTGAGCAGTGTGAGACTGACTTTTTAGATCGTTACAGGCCAAGCGTCCGTCCCCGTCCTCTAAAAGAATGTCCAGAATAATCAGATCCGGCTGAAAATGTGCTATGGATGCCTCTATATCGCCAAGTTTCTCGATGCATTTCACTTCAAATTTTTCTTCGGTAAGCTGGTGCTCCAGCTGTGATAAAAAAAAACGGTCATCATCTACAACCAATATTTTCTTTTCTATGAATTCCATTTTGATCCCTGTATTTTATGGATACTAATGTGCATTTTTTTTTTATATTTTCCTTTCACTAATGAGCGAAAATTACGATATTGTTTCCAACAGTAAATCAGTGACTTTAACTGGCCCTAAATCTATAACCATTCAGGGAAAGATGAACGTTAGTACTGCATATTGTTTAAATTAATCCTGTACATTCCTCTCAAATGATATGGATAATCATCAGCTTATAGAATCGTTGCGTAATACGGTTATTGAGCAAAGTAGCACTTCTCCTTTTGAAGAAAACGGATGCAAAAGGCTCAGCGAAGAAATCTTTGCATCAACAAAAAATTATATTTCCGAAAAGACACTTGTTCAATTTTTCAGCTTCAGTGCACAAGCGCCCCCGCCAAAGCCATTTGTATTAAACAGTATCTGTCAATTTATCGGCTTTCAAAGCTGGAGCGAATATATTGCAATCAATAATACCAAAGCATGACAAGCGTTTCCAGTGCCGCTGAGATCCAGAAAGGCGATCCCGTGATTACAGCTTAAAATTTCAATAGTAGAGATGCTGCCCATCGGTAAAGTAAGCTGTCCTGCCCCCGATTTTCGCGGTTCAAATATCAGCACCAGTTGGGATTTTTTAATATATGCCCCATGGACGCGCAAATCACACAGTTCCCCAATGAGCTCTTGGCCATTCTCTCTCGCGATATCCGCTATCGTTTTTTCCAAAATGCGGTAATGTGGATAAACCTGAGTGCATTAGCCCCGTTTCACCAGAAATAAAATTGTTATAAAGTTGTGTTTGTCTGCATTTTGTGAATTGGCGGAAACGGGTCAAATGAATTGGTTTGCACACGAAACAGGCATTTCCAATATATCTCATTGATTTTGAATGACCCTAACCGTATGTCAGATGAAAGAATCCTTAGAAATTATACTATTTTAAAGCATATTAATGGATGAGAAAATCTGGATGTTTTTTACAGACAAATTGTGATAAACTTTATTTGCATTTACTAAAATTATTAGCAAATTTTGTCTTATGTATAAAGGAAAGAATCAACAGGTGATCTTAAATATAGGAAGGGATCTGATAGTGATTAATGCGGTGGAGGGTACGGATGAGCTGCACCGGGTAGTGATTAACAGCAGTTTTGCTGGATTTATTGAAAAGCGGGATGGGGAATATTTTCGGCTGGATGGCAGTGAAATCCATGATCTGATTTTTGCGAAGATTTGTCAATTAGTGGGGTGATTATGAAACCGGTCAATCAATCCTATCAGCTGAGCCACCAGGATAAGCAAACATCGAGCTTTACCAATATGGCGATTGTGGCCGAAGCGAAGCGGTCCAATTGCTGGCTATATAATAAATTAAACCATACCTGGTATACCCCGGAGGAGTTCCATGCGAAATATGCGAATCATACCGACACAAATATCAATATCCGGAGTTTGCTGGAGAATATCAGTATTCGTGATCCAAGGGCGGGTATAGCGGCTTATCATAAGCTGCTGGAAGCGAAGCTGGAAAGGTATGAGAAGGAAACGGCAGAACTGCGGGCAAAGGGTGAAGCCTTTACCCAGCGGGTGCTTTCCTACTATCAAGATAAATCCAAAGATAAGTTTAAGTAAGGATTTTATTTTTTTGTTGTGTTGTTTTAAGTTTCGGGGTTTTCATGGTGATCATCCATGTATTTACCAAGAGCTGCGATAACCTCGGGGTCAATATTCCGGTCATCGGTCTGCACCCACCTGCCCTCTTCTTTGGCGGCCCGGTGCACCAGGTCTCCGTTTTTCATGAAGTCAAACTGAAGGGGATCTGAATATTCGATGATGGTATAGGTCTCTTTTTTGTTTTCTTTGGTAGTGTGGATATAGGCTAATTCCTGCATGACGTATTTGATTTTAGGGTGAGTGGTATTGCTGTATTTTGCGGTTATTTTTTTATTTTATTTATTGTCTTTACTGTTTTAATATGGCTAATGCCTTACCCTGCTTTCCTTTTTGGATGTTTATAGCTGGAATTTGTCTTTCAGTATGGCGGCTACCCTACCAGCGGGATTAATCCGGTGCACTTTCTCTGGTTTAACCTTTCGGTAAGTGATCGATACCCTGCGCCCGCGGTGATGGACCTGTCCATTGATGGTGTCTTTTTTTCTTGGGGGTATGCCGTGGTCCCATTTTTTGCGCGCATCGTCCTGCATGATGTATAATGAGCGTGCGGGGATTTCGATGTCGATGATTTCGAGGTTTTTGCCTTTGATGAAGCGCATGATGCAACCGCTGCCTAAGTTCACCCCACAAATCTGGTTTTCGTAATAATTCCGGTCTTTGTGTGGGCGGATGCCTTCACCGGGGTTATATTCATTGATGATGACCTGATCGGGCTGGATCTCCAGCAGTTTTTTTTGGACGATTTCTTGGGAGAGTTTCTGGACTTCTTTTGGGATAGCCAAGGGTATTTTGATCAGCTGGTAGGGCTCTTCGAGTTCATTTCGGAAGCCGTAATACTGAAGCCTGCGCGAATAGTCGACCATCCAGATCTGGCTGTCGATTTCGTTTATTAATTGCTTTTCCCGCTCTTGGGTGATGAAATCTGGATAGAGGAATAATCCGGGCACTGCTGTTTCCATGTTAGTATAACACCGGATCCGGGGCTTAGGTTTGTGGGTTTTCATTTTGGCCGCGAGATGTCTTTCGCCGCGGAATAGAAAAGGAGCCGGCCGTTTTGGCCTGCATGCCTTTTGATTTTTTTGAGTATTTTTTTTGTTTGCTGAGTATCTTCCTTTCTAAATGGCGAGCTCCAGTGCCGGAAGGTCTTCGTAGGCAAATGGTGTGGCGGGTTCCAGGGTGGAAAGGAATTCTTTGGCTACAGTGCAGGCGTCCATCTGTCTGGCGGGGAACTGGCTGGAAGCGAGCGCGGTAATCTGCTCTTCGTTGAGGTCAGAAAAAAGCCACTCGTAGGCTTGCTGATCGGTGAAGATGGTGGGCATGCGTTTTTTGCTGTTGTGTACCTGTTCCATCAGGGGGTTAGCTGGTGCGGTGATGATGGCAACAGTCCGGGTGATTTCGCCGGTTTCTTTGTCGGTCCAATCCTGGTAGATGCCGGCCATGTAAAAGTATTCGCTGTCTTTTACCGAGATGTAATAAGGATATTTGACGGCGGTTTTTAGCGGCAGGCCTGTTTTTTTATTTCTTGGATAGATGTGCTGCCACTCATAGAATCCGGTGGAAAGTACCAGGCATCTTCTTTCTTTTGCGGCTTTGGCGTAAATGGAGGGGGCGCCTTTTTCGTTGGTGAACAGGTTTTCGGCTTTGGCGTTCAGGGTGGTGTAACCGATGTGCCATTTGCCTTTTTCATCTTTATAGCCGTTACGGAAGTTTTTGACTGCTTCGCGGTCTTTGAGGTAAGGTGGCAGAAATCCCCACTCCATTTGCACGATATCAAAATTATCTTGGCTATCATTGGCTTTTAGGACGGCTACGGGGGCATAGGCGAAACCGTTATGGACCGCCCTATCCAAAAAGTTGTAGTTTTTAACTGCCTTTTCCAGTTGTAAGAGGGAGATGAATTCTGCCCGGGATACTCTTTGTCCGTTGTAGTAGCACATGGTGGAATGGTTTTATTTTGGGGATTTGATTTTTTTTAAGTGTTCATCGATGCGTGTGCCGAAAAATTCTGCCTCAGTTTGCCTGCCCTGTGGCACTGAGGTCCAGAAAGGCTGCTCAGCCCCTGCCTTGGTGATGTTGAGCGGTGGCCGCCGGTCTGAAAAGTTGAGCCTATATATTTCCGCTTCTTTGATGTGGTGTCGGGTACATTCAAAACTGATGTCGTGGAGTTCAATTTTTATGGGATCAGCGCTGTTCATCCTTAAAATTAAATATTCTGCAACTGGATAAAAAATTTTATTCCCTTTGTGGTGATTTTTTGATTAAGGTTTGCTTAGCTACTTAGGCTTTGAGGCATAGCGAAACCGTAGTAAGATTAGGGCGATATCGCAAAGGACCGAGAACGCATTGGTCAGGGTGATGGGCAGGGCTTCGAGCATAACCCCATACCAGCACCACAGTCCGTTTCCGGCCAGTAGCACAAAGGGCATAAAGGCGGAAATGGTACTGGCATCTTTTTCCTTGATGACCTTTAGGATCTGGGGCACGAGCGATATGGCGGTGAGGCAGCCGGCAGCGATGCCGATCAGGTTTTCAGTTTGCATGGTTTATGAGAATGATTTAGAGCACCTGATTGGAAAGCTGGTGCGATTCGATGCATTTTCCTAGTTCTGTGATAATGTGTTTTTCGATCCGGTCTTTGCTTTTCCAGATCAGTTTTAGGTGTCCTTGGGAAGGGTAAATGTGACCAAGTTTATTTCGGTTTCCTTTGATGACAAAAATGCGGTCTTTTTGCAGGGAAATCTGATAGGTGGTATTTTCGATATTGACGGATAGGTTTTTCATGGCAAGTTGGGTATTATGTGTAGAGGTGCTGTTCATCGGTAAAGTAAGCGGATCTGCCGGCTATGGTTTCTGATTTAATGTTTCTCCCGGTTGGGGATTGTGTGAGCTTTGCGCCATGGATTTTCATGAAGTCCCGGAGCTCTCCTTTGAGTTCTTCGCCGTTTTCTTTTTTGATGTCTTCAATGGCCTGGGTTAAGACTTTGGTGATGGATTGATGTAATGCTTTCGCCTGTTTTTTCGGTATCTTATTGGCGATGGATAATGGGGATATTTTAGCCTCCCAGAGGATTTCATCACCATAAGAGTTACCGATACCTCTTAGGGCTTTCTGGTCCATGAGCACTTCCTTGATGGTTTTTTTTCGTTTTGATAGCAGGGTCAGAAAAGCGGCCTCAGAAATCCCCAGTGCGTCCGGGGTTTTATTTTCAGGCGGGTTTAGGGTTGGGGTGGCTTGTTTTAGCGTATCGGTTACAACAAATCCGTCTTTTGAAAAGTGAAAAGCCAGGATGGTATGTTTAGGGAGCGGCTCATTTTCGGTTATGGCTTTCAGTTCGCCTTTTAACATGAGGTGCAGGCCGAGAATGCCTTCTTTTCCAAAGGTGAATTGCAGGGTTTTGCCGGAGCGTTTAACGGTGGAGAGTTTATGGTGTTCCAGGGCGCTTTTTAATTCTGCTTCGCTTGCGTTGAGCTTTTTGCTGTGCCTGATTTCCAGCTTGGTTAGTGTTTTGCCTTTAAACCTATTGCTTAAGATTTTGGCAAAGACGGTTAAATCCGGTAGTTCTGCCATGGCTTAAACGCTTAAATATTTTTTTACTTCGCGTACGCTGGTGCCGTTCAGCGCAACTGCATCCCTTAGGGTTTGCTCGTTGATCTGGAATTGGTTTGTCCAGTATTTCAGCTCATGGGGATCATCGAGATTGATTTCGCGGTGTTCACTGACGTCATCATAAGGTTCCAGGATATCTGAATCATCCTCGATCGGGAAGCGTTCGCGGATCTCTTCCGGGTCAGGGATGGCTTCGGAGTTTTTATATTGGTCTTTAATATCCATTTGATTGTTTGATTAGTTGATTCCGATGAGATGAAAATAATTTTCGTTCTCTTTTTTAACGATCAGATCCAGGTGTTCTTCGAAAGTCACCAGGTTCAGCACCTCGTCCTTCAAAAATGTGCTGAAAACTTCGATTTCAGCATCGGGGCTGATGATCACTTCCAGGGTTTCGCTGGTTTTCCAGTTGGTGGCGGTGATTTCGTTATAGGTACCTTTTAAGATGGCGGGAAATCCTTTTCTGGAAAAGGCCTCGGACAGGTTAGCGGCGATTTCCCACAGATGGGTTTCTAGATCCTTATCCTGGGTGCTCCACTGCATGCCTTTGTCTTCATCCTGCCACATAGCCCCGGCATATTTGCCGTTCAGGTGGACGCCGTAACATTCGCCGCCCTGCTCGATAACCGCCTCGATATCGCCATCATCCGTTGGCAGGTTAAATACATATCTTTCCATGGTGAGGTTGTCTTGGTTGAATATTTTTGGGATGGGTTTTCTTGTATTTTTTGGTTTTCTTTTTTGAAGCAGGTAAGCAGATGCCAATCCAAAGGCGATGACGGCGCCAAGGATAATACCCTTTGTATTAGGCTTTAAGTGCAAAGGATCGTTGTTTCTCATAGCTTCTTTTAAACATTTATTTTGGGTTTAAAGTTTTTGCTAATTTGCTTTAATGCAATACTGAATTTTACCACGTCAAGGGTGAGGAATGTTGCTTTTAATAAACTAATTAGTGACTCGTTCTTAATTTAGCTGAACTTGTCTTGCGCTTCGCTGATGACTTTTTGCATGTCTATCCCCTTTGCAAGGACGCCGGAAAATAAATCGCCGGTTTCTTTGAGTCTGTCTATGGCATTAAAAATGGTAAAGTTTTTCATTTTCAGTCCGGGCTTGACCTCATCCCAGGTGAGTGGCATGGATACGGTAGCGCCTGGTTTGGGTCTTAACGAATAGACCCCAGCAATGGTAGCTCCGGGACGGTTCTGCAGAAAATCCAGATACATCTTGCCGCCTCGGTTTCTGATGCTACGTTCGAGCGTAGTAAATTTCGGCAGTTCCCTATTGACTTGGCGAACAATGAGTTTAGCAAACAGCTGGCTTTGCTCATAGGTGTATTGTGCGCCAAGCGGGATGTAGATGTGAATGCCGGTAGATCCGGAAGTTTTAACAAAATTAGGCACGCTGATGTTTTCTAGGATTTGATGGGTCACCTGCGCGGCCTGAATGACCTGGTCGAAAGTGTTTTTATCAGGGTCTAGATCGATTACACAATAATCCGGGTTGTCGGGGCTTTGGACGCGGGAAAACCATGGGTTCATTTCAATGCAGCCGAGCGAGGCCATCCAAAGCAGGGTGGCTTTATCGTTTCCCAACAAATAACTTTTCTCCTCACCCTTCTCATTCGTATGCGGCATAGTATGCGCCCAGTCAGGGGCAATTTCTTTAACATCCTTCTGGTAAAAGCTTTGGCTGTGGATGCCGCCAGGATACCGGTTGAGCGACATTGGGCGGTCTTTTAAGTAAGGCAGCATGAGCGGAGCGATGGCGTCATAGTAATTAAACATATCGCGTTTGGTGACTTTATCCTCTGGCCAATATAATTTATTTAAACTGTTGAATTTTAACATGTGCCCCTCAACTTTCTTTTCCTGGGTATCACGGATACCTTGTATTAGTGTCGGTTGTCCTTTTATGGTTTTCTTGTTTGAGGGTTTAACTGCGTTTACTTGTATTGGTTTACTCTTCTTTTTCTCCAGTTCATGTTCCAGTTTGACTTCTTCTACCGTGCTTTGGGTTGGTTTTTCAATTTCCAGGATGACTTCTTTTGGATCTTTATCTGGCCGGAGGCCTTTGAAAGATGCCTGCCGCAGCTTGCCATCACTGGTGAGTTCAGCAAATTCAACCTCGCAAATAAGCGTTGGCCTAAGCCAGGTGGGTCTTGGGCCAAGGCGTTGCGGGCGGAACTGTGAAGGCTCATCGACATCGGGCGTAGTTTCAAAAGGGCAGGTTTTGGTGGTTAGCTTTTCAAATGCTGCCATGAGTGCTTTTTGGGTAACGGCGTTGAAGCCTGTACCCACTTTACCAATGTACTGGAGTTCACCTTTGGTGTTGTATACGCCAAGGGCAAGTGCGCTGAAATACTTTTCGGTGCCTTCGTTGCGGGTATAGCCGCCGATGATGACTTCCTGGCGACTTTTAGCTTTGATTTTGAGCCATTCCCTGGAGCGGCTGTCGGAAGAATAATAACTGTCTGAGCGTTTGGCAATAATGCCCTCGAGTTTCATACGTTTGGCGGCATCAAAAAAGTCTATGCCGCTAGTCTGGTAAGCCTGGCTCAATTTTAAGTTTTCATGGTTTGCAGGTAGTACCGCTTCCAGGATTTGTCTTCGCTGGGAAAGCTTGAGTTCCAACAGAGAATGGCCTTCGAGGTAAAGGATATCAAAGATATAATAGTGAAGTTCAGCATTTCTTTTGTTCTTCCAGTTTTGCAGGGCGCCGAAGTCGGCCGTGCCGTCATCTTTTAAAGCGACGATTTCGCCATCCAGGATGGCCTTGAAGCTTAAGTTATTTAGGGCATTTGTGATGCTTTCAAACTGTTTGAATTCCAGGTTGTTACGGGAAAATATTTTACTTTGATCATTTTCCAGGTAGGACATGGCCCGGTAACCGTCCCACTTGATCTCATAAAGCCAACCAGGCTCATCAAAAGGCTCATCCACGAGTGTGGCTTTCATGGGTTTGGTACCTGTAGGGATTTCGGTTTGTTCTCCTGCTTTGATTAGCTCCTGAACGTGGCTAGGTAGTCCGGCAATAAATTCATCCGTTTTCTTAGATTCGGGTTTTGTTTCTTTTAGGTATTTCTTTAGTGGTTTGGATGCGAGTTCAATCCACGCCGGGGCATGATCGCTGGCTCCCTCCCATCCTCGGATTTCTTTGTCTACGTTTCCCTTTTTAAGCCTTTCAGCCAGGTCCGGGCTAAGCAGGAAATGGTCTAAACGAAGTCCGGCGTTTCGCTCCCAGGCTTTCCTGAGGTAATCCCAGTAGGTATAGATTACCTCATCAGGATAAATGGTGCGGATGGCATCTGTCCAACCCTGCTCGAGCAGCAGTTGGAAGTTTTCGCGGATCTCGGGGCGGAAGAGTGCATCGTTTTTATATTTTTCGGGTTTATAGGTGTCCAGCTTCGTTGGCATGACGTTGTAATCTCCCGCGAGGATGACTGGGAGGCCGGTGGCGATTAGGGTATTTGCATGGTCAATTAACCTTGAAAACCAGCGTTTTTTGTATTCATATTTTTCGCCAGGCAGGGGGTTTCCAAAAGGCAGGTAGATGCAGCCGATAAGGGTGTCATAGGTGAATACTTCCAGATAGCGGCTGTGGGTAAAGGTTTCATCTTCGCCGGGCAGGTCCCTGCGGACTTCTTTGATTGGCTTTTTAGAGAGTACCGCGACACCGTTCCAGGCTTTTTGTCCATGCCAGACGGCCTGGTAGCCAGCCTGGTTGATTTTAGTGATGGGAAAGGATTTGTCTTCGCATTTGAGTTCCTGCAGGCATACCACATCGGGCTTTGAGATTTTGAGCCACTTCAGCAAAGTGTCTATTCGGCCGTTGACGCCGTTAATGTTGTAGGTGGCTATTTTCATGGCTATTGAAAAAGCCCAGGTTACTGGGCTTAGGCTTATTTTACTTTCTTTTCGATTGCTTTTCGCTGGTTGCCCGCATCAGCCTTGGCGTCTTTGATTTTGCCGGGCTTCACGTCCAGTTTTTTTGCTTCGTAATTGATCTCGTGATCCTGGTTGGAGACCGAGTTTCTTTCTACTTTAGTTCCTCTTGCCATGATGTTTTTATTTAGGGTGTGAGTATAGAACATCAGTTTTAGGCGAAAGGTTTGGATGGAGGAGGAAGTTTAGGAAATGGTTATTATTCGGATAACATTTATCTCCCGTCCCGGTGGCCGGCTTTTGGATGGAATTGGGCGGAGCATTTGTTAGTTGGATTTTTATTGAATTAAATTTTGCATTATGAATCACTAGGTAATAGTGCGGGCGAGATTTTGGTATTACTGCTTTTAATATGGCTGATCAGGCGAAAGGCAAAAGATGATAAGAGTTTGAGGGTGATGGCAAAGTCCGCTGGGTACGCCTCCATAAACACGCGCAGGAAGAGATTTAGTTTGCGTGATATTTTTTAAAGATAAGCGATCCCCTTAAGTTTTTACCGGGCCGCTTACATAACCAAAATATAACCTCAAATGAGCTTAACGACGGCTGTCAGGATATGCGGTCAGGATTAATATTAAATTAAGCTTGCATTAAAAAAAACGTAGCGGGGATTTACTGACGGATGTTCTTCGCAAGAAACATTAGCGTATAAATCTGAAGAGTTCTTGGGTGAGATGGCAGTGGTTTTAGTTTATGAAATCCCCAAGAGGTGATGAAGGATCTGTGTCCGCATCACTGCCTTCGTTTTGTTTGGCCTGCTTCTCTGTGTCCTTCTTCTCAGGATAAGCCAAATCCGCATCACTCCCCTTTATTTCTTCGGCAGGAATCTGACCGATTTTTTCCTTTTCGATTTCATTTGTTTTCTTCTTCTGGGTTTCCATATTGACTGATGTTTAATTGTCAAACATCGAAGTTGTGGAAAAGTTGGATCTTTTTCTACAGTTGCATTCTGGCTTACCCCTTTGGCTATATTTTTTAAATATCCTAAAACCCATGTCATGAGCTGGTTGTTTCTATTCAAACGCTCATCTCCTCGACAGAAGTGATTAAAATCAAATATTATGGCAAAGTATTCAAAAAAAGCTGGCGAAAAAGTAGAAGAAGCCATGCATGAAAAAAAAGAAGGAAAACTTAAAACCGGAAGCGGCAAAAAGGTCACTTCGAATAAACAGGCTATTGCCATCGGGCTTTCTGAAGCTAAAAAGGAAGGCGCTAAAGTCCCTAAAAAGAAATAGGGATTGTTTGGGTTAAATTAAGATTTAATTCAGCCAAAAGGCTTTTTGGGGTCGCAAAATGAATGACTTAGGATTATTACCTTCTATTTTTCCTAACGAATATTGCTAAGAACTAGACTGCAATTAGAGGGAGTAAACTTGGTGTTTATACGTTCAAGCTTTAAAGATAAGGTTATTTAATGAAGCTGGAAATGTGTTTATACGGTAAATTATCCTGGACGTTTAACATTTTTCAGAATTGGTATTTTTTTTGTTTCAATTTATTAATCAACCTATAAGAAAATCATATGACTGCAAAAGAGTTCAATTTGCATGTATCACCGCATGCACAAGCGCTTTATGCTCATGCGCTTAAATTTACCAAAGATGTTGAAGATGCCAATGACCTGTTACAGGATACGTTGGTGAAAGCCCTTAGATTTTTTAAGCATTTCGAAGAAGGAACGAATATTAAAGGCTGGTTATTTGTCATAATGCGCAATACATTTATCAATGAGTATCGCAGACGGGCAAAAAAAATGGCAGTGGTGACCCAGGAGGAGGAAATTTCTTCTGAACACTTGATGAACAGCGCAACCAGCAATCTCGCTGAGGGTCATTTCGCCGTTGGGGATATTCAAAAGGCACTCAGCTGTTTATCGGATGCTTACCGGATTCCCTTTGTGCGTTATGTGGAAGGCTACAAATATGAAGAAATTGCGCAGGAGCTTTCCATTCCACTCGGTACAGTCAAGACCAGGATCCATCAGGCCAGGGAAACCCTGAAAAAGAAACTGGTGATGTACAGAAGCCGGGTGGCTTAGTCAAATTGGGAGGAATTCTGCATGAGTTACCGGTTGGGGCTATTAATTTTAATGATGCATAAGCTATGGATATTGAAGAAAAAATAAATAACGGGGAAATTCAAGAGCGGCTAGACGACCAAGGGGTTCCGGAATACTTCATAAAAACGGAAGGAGATTTGGAGGCAGCAGCAGTTGCGATCAAGGATTATCTGGAAAAGCAGGCTTTGATTGCGCATGACTTTTCAAGCAGGGTCTGGAATAAGCAGGAAAATGAAAGCGTAAGTTTTCATTACCGGTCTAACTGGCCACTGGATGGCCTGGCTGATGGAGAGGTGGAATAAATGATGAAGATAATCTTTTTTGGGGATAGCCTGACTGCGGGGTATGGTTTAAGAAATCCTGATTCAGAGGCTGTTCCTGCCCTGATTGCACAGAAACTTTTGGCGAAGGGAATGAATTTTGAGGTGGTGAATGCTGGAATGAGTGGAGATACCAGCCGGTCGGCGTTGAGGAGACTGGATGAGGTTCTGCATGGCGAGGTAGCGGGATTTGTGCTTGAACTTGGTGCAAATGATTTTTTAAGGGGCTTTCCGCCGCAGGAAGTTTACAGCAATCTCAAAAGTATTATCGAACGGGTGAAATTGCGGTATCCGGATGCATGGACGTTATTACTGGGCATTGAGCTGCCAACATGGGCAATGGGTGCATATGCGGTAGGTTATGCTGATATTTTTTCATCGTTAGCAAAAGAAATGGATATTGATTTGCTTCCCTCCTTTTTAACGGGTGTTGCCGGAAAAGGTCATCTGAATATGCCCGACGGTGTGCATCCCCTCGCAAAGGGCTACGCAATGGCTGCTGAAAACCTTTGGCCGATTATGTTTAAAATCCTACACAATTGTGTCCGTTAATTATTTAGGATCTTATTAAAAAACCCTGACGATAAATTCATTTGTGAAATTAGCATTGTATACCTTAAATTCCACTGCCCATTCTTCTTCAACGAGTTCGGTGATGAAAGCGGAAAAAACATTTTTGAAGCGGTCAAATTCAATATCTGATTTGCAAATGACCAGGTATTCACTGTCATTTTGCATGATCACTTCTTCAACCGCATCGTCCCAGTGGGTTTTAATCTTTTCGGGCAGGAAGTTAAAATGCTGTTTATCAATGAAGCGGCCAATTTTTTCCAGCTTTTCTGCTGCCATGTTTGCTGGTGCAATTTCTGTCCAGCTTTTTTCACTTTTGAGGATGGTAGCAATAAGCAGTCCATCATCAAGTACCAGCCAGGGTTCCCCCGGAGCAAAGCGGACAATCTGATAGGCATTAAGCTGCCCATTTTCTTCAAACAGGTAATCCAGGGAGACCATTTTGCTGCCCGGCTGGGTATTGCCGTTATATATTTTCGAAACGCGTTCCATACTGGTCAATAAAGTTAATGGTGATGCCCTTGATTTTGATTTCGCTGTCATCGTGGATAAGTTCGGCCATTTTTTTGATCGCGCGTGCATCTTCTTTGGTGGAAAGAACGATGTCAAGTTCACGATCTCCGCTCTGGAGGATATCGGTGATGTGCTGCGATTTTAGTTGCTCTTTTAAAATGCTGATGAGTGTTTCCATTGTTGCTGCTGGTAAGCTAAAAACCATCTTTTTTAATGTTTTGTTTGGCGAAAGATCTAGTCCATTACTGGGTTGGACAGAATGGGCAGCTTGGCGAACTGAAAGACTTCGATGCTTGGAAATCCGAAATCTTCCACTACCCTGCCCGAGATCAGGTAACAGCCGTGGCCACGGAAAGGATATGCTGGGGTGTTGTTTGGAAAATGGGTGGTATCAAAGAAGTTTCCATCAGCATCCAGAAAGGTGCCAAACCACATTTTCTTGTTGTTTTTGGTATGCACTGTTTTCTCGCAGACGTAATGACCGACAAGTTTGATAACTTTCCCTGTGTGCTGCTTCAGGTTTTTGGTGCGCGCCTCTCCCCGGTAGCTGGTTTTAAGAAGATCAAACATCGATAGGCTGAGTGAAAAGCCGAGCAGTTCGAGCTCATGGTAGGCGTTTTCCAGCGCGGTATTGATCAGTTCAGGCATGTGGTAGTTCTTCTTTTCCAATTGAAAGAGTTCTGCGCCACTAGTGGGCTTACTTTTTTGTCCCATCAATAAGTGCACTTCCCAGAGGAGCTCTTTTTTGCTTTTGCCGGTGAAACGCAGCGCGCCTACGCGGATGAGGATGACCATCTGCTCGATACCCATTCCGGTGCGTTTGATCAGGTCTTCTGCAGATTGGTAAGGCCCTTTTGTTCTGCGCTCTTCGGGGATGAGCTCAATAAATTTATTTTCGAGCCCTAATAAGCCAATGAACCCTAAGTAAGCGTCACTATTTTTGATAGAGACTTTGGATTCTGATTGATTGATGCAGGGCAAGTGCACGGTGGCGCCGGATTTCTGGAGTTCATGCACATACAGCCAGCGGGAGTAAAAGCCGCCATAATTATTCAGCACGGCCACCATGAACTCTTTGGGGTAATAGGTTTTCAGGTATAGCGACTGGTAGCTTTCCACTGCAAAACTGGCGGAATGGGCCTTTGAGAAGCTGTAGCCGGCAAAGCTGGAAACCTGGCGCCAGACTTCCGTAGTGGTTTCTTCTGGGCGGCCGAGCTTTCTCGCCTCCTCAAAGAAGCGTTCAACCAGGCGGTCAAATTCCTTTTTCGAGCGGTACTTGCCGCTCATGCCCCGCCTTAAAATATCGGCATCTGTGCCGTCCATGCCTGCAAAGTGGATGCAGATTTTAATAACATCTTCCTGGTATACCATCACCCCATAGGTTTCCCCGAGCATCTCTTCCATGACCGGGTGCAGGTATTTGACCTGGCTGGGATCATGGTGGTAGCGGATATAGGCAGGCATCATACCAGAAGAAGCTACCCCGGGACGGATGATGGAACTGGCCGCGACCAATACCAAGTAGCTGTCGCATTCGAGTTTAGTAAGCAGCTGGCGCATCGCGGGAGACTCGATATAAAAGCAACCGATGGTATCCCCTATTTTAAGTTTATTGTTCAGATGAGGATCACCCATAAACTTTTTGACCTGGTGGATGTCGATTTTCTTGCCCAGATTCTCTTCAACGATTTTGACCGCTTCCTTGATGTGGCCAATGCCCCGCTGGGAAAGGATATCGTATTTATCAAAGCCTATTTTTTCAGCCTCGTACATATCCCATTGTACCGTCGGCATGCCTTTTGGTGGCAAGTCCAGCGCGGTGTAATAAGTAATGGGCTCTTCTGAAATCAGCACGCCTCCGGCATGGATGCTGCGCTGGTTGGGCATGTTCTGCATCATAAGGTAAATGGCGTTGATTTTTTTGAAGGTCTCATTATCACGGTTCAGGGCGGCCCTGGTCGGATCTGTAAAGCCGTCGATTTCCGCTTTGGGAAGGCCCATCACCTTTCCGATCTCGCGAATGACTGAGCGGTCCTTGAAAGTTGACATGGTGCCGAGCAAGGCGGTATGGGCGGCGCCATAACGTTTAAAGATGTAATCCTGCACATCTTCGCGTTCATCCCAGCTGAAATCCAGGTCAAAGTCCGGAGGGGAAGTGCGCTGGGCATTTAGAAACCGCTCGAAATAAAGGTCGAGCTCAATCGGGTCCACATCTGTTATGCGCAGGCAGTAGGCGACGGTTGAATTGGCTCCTGACCCTCGGCCGACGTGGTAATAGCCGCGAGAGGAGGCATAGCGGATGATGTCCCAGGTGATCAGAAAATAGGCGCAGAAGTCGAGTTCAAAGATCACTTTAAGCTCGTCCCTTACTTTTTTCAGCGCCTTTTTATGGGATTTGCCGTAGCGGTATTCTACCCCGCCAAGGGCGAGCTTTTCCAGCAGTTCGCGGTCATCCTTTTTATTTCCGGTAAAGGTTTTTTTATTCAGGTTAACCCTGCCCCCGGCATATTCTTCCATGGAGCAGCTGTCCAGGAGTTTTCGGGTATTGTCCAAGATGAAAGCGTATTTACTAAATTTCGCTTCCAGCTCGCCCGGAGCTAGGAAAGCATCGGTTGGCTTGCATTTATCTTCATCTTTGACCTGGGTAATCAATGCGTTTAAATCGATGCCACGCAGGTATTCATGCAGGCGGTACTGGAGTTTTGAGGCGGTAAAGACCGGCTGAAGCACGATGAGTTTTTCTTTGATTTTGGTTAGGTCAAGGTTATGCAGGAAATGCAGCTCATCAAAGCGGATGCCGATGTATTCATTGGCTTTCAGTTTGCTTTGATACCGGTACGGGTAAATGGCGTAGGCATTTTTAAATGCAGGGCATTCTTCCGGGAGTTCGGTCTGGCTTAAGTTGTGTTTGGACAGGTGTTCATTCAGCTCGCGCATCCCTTCCTTGTTTCTGGCGATACCGATGTAAAGCAGTTTTTTATCCTTTCTGAATTCCAGGCCTCCGATGGGTTTTAGACCAGCTTCGCGGCATTCGCGGATGAATTGCATCACGCCGCTGGAGTTATTGATGTCTGTCAATACCATCTGGGTAACGCCGCGCGATGAGGCCTCTTCGATAATTTTTTCTATCGAAAGTGTGCCGTAGCGAAGGGAGTACTGGGAATGGACATTGATGTACATGAACGATTATTTTAAAGGTCAAGCTTCATGGTTGAGGCGATGGAAATGGCTTTGGATCCAAAACGGTGACGGATTTTATCCATGGCCTGGTATAGTGAAATCTGCTCCTGGCTCTGGCTATATAAGTCTATCTGTTCAAAGCCAGTAACTAGGTTTGATAAGCGCACGCCGACCAGACGGATGAGTTTACGTTTCTGGAAAAGCTGGCGGAAGAGGTCTTTGGCTTTGGCTATGAGTACACTGTCAAGGGCGGTGTAGGGAATCGCCGCTTGCTTGGTTACGTCCTCAAAATCAGAATAACGGATGGTGAGGGTGATGCAGGCGCAGAGTTTCTTTTGTTCCCTCAGCTGAAAGGCGATATCCATGACCATCGCGACAAGCAGGTTGCCAATCATTTCGATATCTATCGAATCAGATTTAAAGGTACTCTGGGTACCGATACTTTTGGCCTCAGAATATGGGATGACCGGTGAATAATCGATACCCTTGGATTTCTGGAGCAGGGAAAGACCATTTTTGCCCAGCAGGGCCTGCATATGATCGGGCGAAACCAGAGACAGTGTCTGGATTTTTTTGATGCCCATATCGCTGAGCTTGATAAAGGTCTTCTCACCCAATCCCGGTATTTTTCGGATGGACAGCGGGTTTAAAAATGGCACTACCTCGGGCTTTATGACATTCAGCTCTCCATTGGGCTTACATTCATTGGTGGCCATCTTGGATACCGTTTTGTTTACTGATAGGCCAAAGGAAATAGGTAAACCGGTTTCTTTTATGACTGTCGCCCGGAGTTCATGGCCATATCTCATGCAGCCATGGAAGCGGTCCATACCGGTCATGTCGATGTAGTGTTCATCGATGCTGGCTTTTTCAATAATGGGTACGCGGCTTTTCAGAATGTCGGTAATTTCGTGCGAGGCTTTGGAATATTCATCCATGTTGCCGCGGATGAATACCGCATGGGGACAAAGCTGTTTGGCCATGCGGGATGGCATGGCGGAATGCACGCCGAACTTTCTGGCCTCATAAGAACAGGAGGCCACCACACCCCTATCGGAGCTTCCGCCAATAATGACGGGCTTTCCTATCAGATCTGAGTTTTTGCGCACCTCTACAGATACGAAAAAAGCATCCTGATCCATATGGATGATGTGCTTGTCGTGTTGCATATGTTAAATAGTTAATCAAAATTACTAATTATATTAGCAATTAAAAACTATTTAAAGTTTTAAACATTTGCAGATACTATTAATGTTAGCAACTTACAGTAGTAATATAATGACTAAACGAGGTCTAAACGCCCTATTGAGTTATACCCATAAAAGTAAGATTGTTGATAAAATCTTTCACACTTGTTCAGGTAACGATTAATTCTGCTGACTAAGCGTGGACACCGCTACTATCTCAGCGATTAGGTCAATAATCATAAAGCGCTGCTTTTTTGAATGATCGGCGCTTTATGATTTAATAGTGTTTCAATTAATTATTTCGTTTAAGGATACACAATTGTGTAGTGTGGCGTTTAGAGGACGTCCATTCACCAAAGAAATTTGGCGGTTTTTTTAAACAAAGTTATTGGATGAGTGTTATTCAATTGCATCTATCTAATGCAAATATATTTGGTTAAGCTAAAGCCTTTGAGAAATCAAAGGCTTTTTGTTATTTTTCTGGTGTTTCGTTTAATGGTTGAACTTCTCTTTACCAGCAGAAATTTCACTTGATGCCTGATCAGCTTCGATACGATTTTGCAGATCATAGCATGACTCCATTTGTTTAAGGTTACATGTAAATCATTTTTTTCAGGGATATGACTACTATAGGGTGTAAGTTCGTTTTGCGCAATGAATTCTTTTAAGGAACAATCTGCGCATAAAGGATGGACGCCCGAAAAACTGAGTTTTTGTTATTGAAGCAATATGTGAAAGAAGTCATACGACAACTTTAATATAAAAAAAAGGAGCAAAAAACTAATTTTCTGCTCCTTTTGCGCTTTGGATTAAGGAAATTTTAAGTGGCTAAAAAATTGCCAGGGAACATATAATTCCCAAAAACAATGCTTTTTTTATTTGTCGCTGTTTTTCTTTTCTGTTACCTCCGCGCGGATTTCCTGCGCTAACACTTTTAATTCCTGCATTGCTTTACGTACCCTTGTGCCAGCTGCACCATTGTTTGCATCATAGAACTTCTTTGCATCTGCCTCAACATCTGAAATCAACTCTTTTAATTTTGAAAATTTGTCCATATTTTTTGTTTTTAGCGCAGCGAACCGCTACACATTTTAAATAATAGATAAATTTAAGAAAACATTTTAAAGGCCAACACCTTGTTCCTGATTAACGGATTTGGATTTAGCATTGCTTTTATCCAAAGTTTTCTCAATTGGCTGCTCCTTAAGAAATTGTTCACGCTTCTCACTTTTGCCCTCCATATTGAAAACATTAATCTGGCTATAGCGTGGTACAGCTTCTATTTTAAGTGATAGCAAGCTTCCATCTTTTTCGATGGAAACCGTAGCCCTGTCTCCGTTTTTAAGGCTGGATTCCAGTTTGCCCCTTAATTTCTCATTTGCCAGTTCTTTAAACGGAAACCTGTCAAGCACTTCTTTCAGGTTAAAACCATACGAAGGATCATGGTACTGATTGACATTGAGGTTCATGTATTTATCGCGGGGTCCATCCATATCTAGCTTCATCCATGATTTGTAAGCCGTGCCCTCTTTTGATAACATATCATCACGATAAACCGCTCTGCCTTCAATTAAATTTAGCGCCTGGGAAGCGGAAAAGCCTTTCCCCCTGTCCAACCAGAAAGTTTGTCCCACTGGCGGATTTCGGAGCACCCTTGAGAAATCCTTTTCTACAAAAATGACTTTACCTTCTTCCATTGCAGCCATTCTAGTTTTATTCTTTTCTGAAGTACCAATGGCCAGCTCGGCATTACCGGTCTGTTTTTTAAAAACCTCAACCGCCTGACTGACATTGTCATATTTTAAAACGGTATTTTTTCCTTCATCAATTGAGGGTGAGATAATCAGGTAGGACTGATCTTTTTCCAGTCCTTTGCCTTCGGTGAGTAAAACTTCAAATTTGTTAAGGTAATAAAAATCAGACTGTGAGGATTGCCTGAAAAAAAGCTGATAGTCCGCCTGGCCTTTCTCGCCAGCCATCCGGTCGGAAAGCTCAAATTCCGGGACATTGTTTTTCATCTGTGCTTCCATTTTTTCATACAGATGGTCAGAAAAACCAAGAGATTTAAGCTCAGTCTTTAGCGATTCTAAATTGTTTTGATTCATAATATTTGGATTATTAAATTGATGTAAATAACATTCCCAGCTGAAATTTTCCAGCGCGGCAGGATTTTGGGCATGAGCCTGGATATCCCTGAGGTGTACCCATGGCGGGAAGAAGATTTTCTCATCCAGTTGCGCTTCTTTACTATGGGCAGATAACAAGTAATCGATTGGCGTGCCTGTGAAATAGGTTTTTTCCAGCTTTTCCGCAATCCGCACCGCATCCGGGTCCTGAAAATTTCCCGATGCGTCCTTTTCTCCACGGAATTTGTCCAGATCTTCCAATACCCGGTCCATTGCTTGTTGCTGAGAAGAAAACAGACGGTAGAACTGAATATCGCTGCGACCGTAATTTTTCCAGTCCAACACTTTCATCCGCCCCTCGAGTACCGCGGAATGCACGCCATTTTTTTCAAGCGAAATCGGTAATTTGTTTTCCTGTTTAATCAGCACCGCAAGTGAAGCCAGGCTGATTTTCATTTCCGCGTCACTGGACAATATCAGCTCCAGCTGAACAGGTTTATTGCCAAGTGATTTATTTAAAATCAGTGTCTGCTCCTCCCATGGGCGGTCGTAATATTTTGAAACGAAGGGTTCCAGCTCGGTCCCTGCGAGGCCAATCTGGAGAAGAAGATCCAGCACTGCGTTAACTTGCTGTGTTTTATGAAAACTAGCCATTACCTGCCTTTCTTTTATCCAAATTATTCCTAAGCAAAACCGGGAGCCCTGATTTTATTTTCACTTTGACACGCTTCACTTTTTTAGAAAAAAGGCTTTTTGCGGCGTCTATCCCAGCACCGGCGACCTGTGCGCCCATTGAGCCGTCCATACTGATTACGCTCATACCGCGTACCGCGTTGTCGGTTCCTGAATTTAGCGCCGCCGCAATAACGGCGTCGGGCGCGAAAATGCCTTTAATACCATCCAGTCCATATAAGGTCAGGTCAACGGGAATAATTCTATTGCCCAGCCTGATGGTTTTAATATCGAGTAAAAGCCTTTGATTGGTCAGTTGACACAGTCCAAAAAGCATCGTACCTGATGGGATGATGATGCCGTTAAGATTAAGGCTATCCATCAGTTTGACTTGCATGGAAGACCCTTGTTGCAATACTTGGCGATCTAAAACCAGGGCAGGTATTGCCGCAAATAAAACATCATTATTTGCAGATTCCGAAAGACCTGCAACAGGCTTTGCAGCCTGCGGATTTTGCACCTGCACGATTTTTTCCATGAGGTTGGTGAGCTGTCTGAGTTCCTCATCTTCGCCTTTGGGCGCCTGCATGGTTTTCATCAGTAACTCCAGCCGGTCAACATCCCCTTTCATACCCGCAGCCTCATGCGGCAATCCCTGTTTAGAGAATTTTGAATCCTTCGGCGTACTTTCCAGTTCTGCGGTTATCCTTTTCAACCGGTCATCTATTTCATGGCTTCTAACCTCGACTTCTTTGGTTCTACTTAAGGTCGTTTCGGTAGTCACCGAAATTGCCCTATCTCCCATTCTCCTTAACGAATCCTTACTGCTGGATTCATAAAAGCCCATTTTATCCACCGGATAATCCTTTTTAAATTTTGCGGAAGGCAATTCAGGGTTGATGCCTGAAGAAACCCGGAGCGGGTCGGCATTCTTTCCCCCATCCAGGGTATAGAATCCAAGGGCCAAAAATGGCAGGATGATTAACGGAAGTAACAGTAATACTATCCTTTTGTCTTTTAATTTTCTTTCCATGATTATTTGAATGATGTTATATTTATAAAAAACCTGTTAGCAGCCCCAGGAAATAAAGTCCAAAGAGTGCTGATAAAAGCAATAGCAAAATCCTGATGCCCACTGGCGTAACCCGCGCGAGCCTGCCATTTATGGTATTAGCCGAATCCCGCCAGACCTTCCTCAGTCTACCGACAAGCCTGCTGCTGAGTAAATCAGTGCGCTGTTCCGGGTATTGTTTTTTTTGCCGTCTATTCTCTTCCATGCTCAGGGTTTTGCAGGTAAATCATTATTTTCGAGCGTTTCCCAGTTTTGTATCAAAAAACCATGCGGGTTGTTATCCGAGCGGGAAACGTTGCGGACTGAGCCCAGTGTAACGAGCCTGCGCCTGAGCGTTGAGCTTGCGCGGACCAGCTTCTGAGTAGCATAAACCTTAAAAGAATAAGGCACTGTGTTTAAGTTGACCTGTATGCTATCAACATTAATTGACTGGGAGACGTTGGCTGAAATCAAGCCCTTGTAATAGCCCTGTTCTTTAAGGTTGTCATAAGCCTTCTTGGCGCTTTCATCGGCCAGGTTCAGTGCCGCGGAAATGTTGGCGGCAATTACCTTTTCATCGGGGTCAAGGGTAAAAAAATAATGGTGGAACATTTTAATGTGGTCTTTCAGTTCTACCGAAACATTATCTTTTCTTTCGGCTGAAAAAGCTTCAAGGGCCTTGCCGTTAGCCAGGATATAGACATGATCCTGTACTTCCCTTACCATCCGGAATGCCTGCCAGATGGCGAAACCACTAATGATTACGCAGGCGGCTAACATCATCAGCGAAAAGCTTTTGATGTGCCGAAAGGCGGAATCTATATTTTTAAATTTGCTGAACATGATTTATGATTTTAGTTTATTTTGATTTACCTGACAGGCGTTCCCGCTGGTAAGCGGCAGAAGAATCCCCATCTTTGAAATAATCTCCCTGACCAGCTGATGCATAACCCTGAGACTGCTTTCTTACCGCATCACCGAGGGCATCTGCCGCCATGCCGCCCCCGGCAGACATGCCGTGCATCCCAGTGGATGAAGTGGAGCGTACAATGGCGTTCATTCTGGAGAGAATGGTATTACCTCCACCTGCGTGTACGACATAGTTGGCGACATTTGGCACTGAAAAGTAACCGACTATCCCAATGATGAGAAAAATGAGGTAAGCGGTGTCCGTTGATGAAAAAAATGTATCCCCGGCGGCTTCAATCTGCGAAATATCGAGTTTGATCATATTTTCCTGAATCTTACCAAGAATACTACCGAAGATATTGGCGATGGGCAGCCACAGAAATATGTTCACATACCTGGCGAGCCAGACGTTGAGGGTTTGCTGAAAGCCGTCGAATACACTGAAGCCCAACACCAGGGGTCCCAATATGGCAAGCACGATCAGAAAAAAAGTTCTCAAAGTGTTGATGCAGAGTGCCGCCGCGGCATACAATACTTCCAGTACTTCCTTCAGCCAGCCTTTAATTGAGTTGCGAAAATTATAGCTTTGTTTTTCCATGTAAAACTGCAGGTCGTTGCCAATGCCGTCCAAAAAAGTTTCACCACTTCCATCCGGGTCTTTGGGATGGGCATACTTGTACCATTTTTCCCTGTCCCCCTGCCCGGTATCACCGATGTACATTTGCCAATATTTGCTTTCCTTTATCGCCGCTTCCTTGGCTTTAATTAAAGCCTCAATTGCTTTATTGGAATCAGCTACCATGGCGCTGGTTGCAGAAACTGTGGGCTGAAGCACACCATTCATAATGGCAATTACGGTGGGAAACATTACAATACACATCCCAAGGGCAAAAGGCCGCAATAAAGGATAAACATCGACGGGTTCCGCTGAAGCAAGCTGCCTCCAGACACGCGAGGAAATATACCATAATGCCGCAAAGCCCGCGAGACCTCTTGCTACCCCAATTAACCTGGAGCATAGCGGAAGCATCTCCGAATAAACCTGGTCAAGTACAGGCTGCATGCCATTCAGCGTTTGGGATATGCCTTGAGCAAAAGCAAACCCAGGCATTAAAAACAGGGTAACGGCGAGCCCTAATCCCCTGTTGAGAGAAACACAATTTGTTTTCATATTCAAACGATTATGGTTTGTTATAAAGTAATTTTAGGTTATCAAGGGAAGCCTTTTCACGGCTTCGCTGGATTTTAAGCAGGTTAGCCTGCTCATTAAAATCATTGAGAAAAAGAACCTTATCCTGAACATTCTCAAAAATCCGGTCGACGGCCCTGAGCCGCTGCTCATCATTCATGCGCAGCTGGGAGGAAGTGATGACCATGAGCAGTTCATCCAGGTTCTGCAAACTCGCGGAAAATAACTGGCCGTACACCTTTAAAAAGTAATCCAGTTCACCCTGGCTAAAAAGATCGGAGGAGGAGAAATGACCGAAAGCGGTTCGGTAAGCGGCAACGAGATTGCTCTGCATGGAAATTATTTCCCCAATGCGCCTGTATTTTTTAACCTCAGGGCTAACAATTGAAAGTCCGTCGATAAACACCTCATGCAGCGAAAAATTACCTTCCGAAATATTTTTGACAGCAGAGTAGCCCGATGAAACAATTGTATAACCTTTCTTCATATCCGAAAGGATGTTTTTCAGCTGAGAGAGTTTTTCTACATTCAGCAATAGCTGTTCCACCTCTGCACTTTGTGCTGTGGTCCTCAATATGAATGTGCAATTCAATATAAGCAAGAGCAGCAGCATCCGAATAAAGCATATTTTTTTCATAAATGATACTCCTTTTATTTTAATTCTTTTAAAGATTTTGTTTTCTGGGTCAGCAGGAGCCTGACTGAAGCATCGAAATCGGTGGCCGATTGATATCGTTCACAAACCTGCTCATAAAGGCGGTTTAACCGGTCAAACCTTTCAACTTCGGTCAATTCCAGCTTTCCCCATTCGAGTATTAAGGATAGTAACTCCAGGTCTGCTTCGAAACTTTTGCCAAGGTCAGTTTGAACGCCGACAATAAAGTTCATCTCTGCTAATCCAAATAAATTATCTGCATAGTTTCTCCGGGATATCCTGAATATCTCCTGCTCCATACTGATTAAATAAATCATCCTTGGATTGGCTGAAATCAGTGGACTGATGGTCTTGAGGGAGCTGAAAAAAACTTCATGTAGACCAAATTCACCATTTTTAAATCCTCGGACAATGCCAAGGCCATCACCCGCAATCTCATATCCTTTTTCCAGATACCCGGCATAAATTTTCAATGCCACAAGCTGCTCCAGGAGATACTGCTTCTGTGTTTTTTTCTGCTGAAAGAATTCTGACCAGGTTTGTGCCCGAATAGGAGAAAATGCAAAAACCAATGCCCCGAACGTCAGTAGCCAGGCTACGAACATCCTCACCTTACAGTCCATAAATCTCCTTGACTTTAGCTGCATCCTCTAATGATGATGCTCGTTTTAAAGAAAGGCTGGCGTTCTCGGCATTATACCTTTTGAGATCCGCATAATTGGACTGCATCCTTTCGGACACGGCAGCAATGATTTCCAGGCGTGCTGAATCCTCCATCTGTGTTTTGAGTGAACTGACGACCAGCAGGAGTTCATCAAGATTTTTAATGCTTTCATCAAGGATTCCCGAATATACCTTTTGCATGGTCAGTAGCTCTTGTTCCGAAAAATGTTTATCTTTTTCAAACAGTGCCCATGCCCAGCGGTACTCATCCAGAATGGCAACTTGCGTGGAAGTAATCTCATGAATCCTTTTATAATAGGCAATGACTGATTTCACTTTCCAAAGGGAAGAATAATATTCAGCATAGAGATCTTTCTGTTTTTCCGACCAGTCGGCAATTTCATAAAGTTTTAGTTTAGAGAGCTGGTTTTCCAGAACCTTCTGGGCATTCTGTAGCCAGATTGTTTCATTCTGTAGGCGCTGAATTTTTAAATCCACAGCTTTGATTACCTTTTTTACACCCGCCTGGATAACCTCAAGCACCGCAATCTGTGCAGTTGCGCCCTTAGGGAGCGAAACGCAAAGTGTCATGGTACTCAATGGAAGTATGACCATATAACTTTTCATAATTCTTTTTATTTTGTTGTATAACTGGCCGGTGGCCAAAAAACCTGTTTCCATTATCTTTACTTTTGAGATTTGTTTACGATAAATCCTGACTTATTCTAACTTTGAATATTTCCGACTACCAATCAACAGGAAGCCGGAATCCGGGTAAAATATGAGTAACCTCCCCTTCCTAAGTTCCCTCATGAGGCCTGTGCCTTCATCATATACCATGGACCATTCCTCCCGCTCAGATTGTTTTTTCCCAAGCTTTCCACCCCGAATCAGGCGAAAACGGGTTCGACGCTGAGCTTTGAAATTATGTCCCTCCTGGGCGGAAATAACCAGGGTGTCGATGGCTACGCTCAGTGCGCCTTTGGAATGGTTGACGAATATCCCGGGTGCGAAATCCCTGACCTGGTCGGTTTTACAGGCAACCATTAGGCCCGTGCACAGCAGCACCAATACTATTGTTCTTTTCATCGTTGCTTTTTTTAATTAGGAGTTTTGTTTTTGGCGCAGCTCTTCTGCCAGCATTGAAATGCCTTTTCTGATGCTCCCGTGCCGATTGGCATACTGCTGAACCAACAGCTTTTCCTTTTCCTCAGTGGTGTAAGTCAGATACTCTTCGAGAGAAACCTCGGTCCGGTAAACTTTTGAGTATTGTCCGCCAAGAGAAATAAATACTTCCTTGTATTTCCTTAATGGGTCGTTGGCGCGGTTCATCGAAAGAATTAATGCACGCTCTTTATCGGTCAGCCCAAGCAGCTCCTGGATGCTATCGAATTTATTCTGATACTTACTTTGGTCAAGCAGGATTTTGCAATCCGCGTTGTTGATGATGGCCTGCTTAACAACGGGTGAAGAAATGATATCTTCGACTTCCTGGGTTACCACAACCGCTTCACCAAAGAACTTTCGCACGGTTTTAAAGAGGTATTTTATGTATTCTGCCATGCCTTCTTTGGCGATTGCTTTCCAGCATTCTTCAATGAGGATCATTTTGCGGATACCTTTAAGTTTTCTCATTTTGGAAATGAAAACTTCCATGATTATGAGCGTTACCGCCGGGAAAAGTATCGGGTGGTCTTTGATATTGTCCAGCTCGAATACAATGAAACGTTCATTAAGCAAATCAAGCTGCTCGCAGGCATTCAGCAGGTAATCAAATTCTCCTCCTCTGTAGTATGGCGCAAGAACGTATAAAAAGTTCTGCATATCAAAATCCCGGTCACGGACCCCATCCTGTTCTAATACCTGCATATAACGGGTTGACAGGAAATCATAAAATGAATTAAAACAGGGAAAGATATCCCCATGAGTGGCCAGGTGCTGATAATATCCACTTAGCGCGTTGGACAGCGCCACATATTCTGAACGGCGAAAACTTTCATCATCCTTTTTCCAGAGCGCCAGTAGCAGCGTTTTCAGGCTCTCTTTCTTTTCAGTATCCAGTACTTCCCCGGGGCCAAGAAAAAATGGATTGAACTTAATAGGTGCGTTCTCAGAATATGAAAAATAATAGCCCCCAAGAAGTTCACACAATCCTTTATAGCTGTGTCCCACATCCACGAGCAAAACATGTGTACCCTGCTGGTGGTAGCTGTGCACCATGTGGTTGGTGAAAAAGGACTTTCCCGAGCCGGATGGGCCAAGGATAAACTTGTTGCGGTTGGTAATGTAACCCTTATCCATAGGTTCATCGGAAATATCTGTGTGGACCGGTCTGCCGGAAATACGGTCTCCCAAGCGCATGCCGAAAGGTGAGATGGAATCCCTGTATGCAGATTCCTGATTAAAAAAACAGGAAGCAACCTGGGCAAAGGTGTCGAAAGTATCATTCATGGGAAAGTCCGCGGCATTGCCAGGAATGCCTGCAAACCAGATCTGCGCTGCACCATCACTTTCAAGTTTGGCAACAGTATCCATCATCGACATCGCCGAACCCACTAGATTGGCAGCAGTTTCACCTTTTCCACCTTCACCCCATGTCAGCACATTAAAGTGTGCTTTGATTGGCATATGACCCATCGCCACTGCTTCGTTCAGGTAATCATTAACAGCATCTCTGGAAACTGAGTTCTCACGTGAATAGGCCGAAAGGGATTGCAAACGCAATTTTTTTGCTTCCAGTTTTTTGATCACTTCCTGGCTGTTGCCAATAAATATATACTGGTTATAAATATGGTTGCAGGAAAGCAGTGTACCGAGTGGCGAGGCAAAACCTAAAGAGAACTTGGAATTATCACCCGAATAAGCATCATAATTTACCCTTGAGCCGCAAAGTGATGGAAGGTGGTCGCTATCAGCCATTGTATACAGGCTAAGCTGCTCTTCACCTATCCGAATCCCATTTTTAAAATGTACATCCTTGATTTGTGACTGTTGCGATTGAGCTAAGAGAAAACAGTAGCGCTCAATAATCCCGGGCTGATTGGCCGACCCTGCAAGTTCATCATCCTTCAGGCGTACGGCGGCAATAAACCCGGAGTCCGATAAGATCCTGATAAACTGGGCACATTGATCGGTAAACCCGATTTTTAAAGCAACAGATAAAACCTGGTCTGGCACGATACTTTTACGTAGCAAGTTGCAATATGCGGAGTTTGCCAGCCTGTGCGATGGAGTTCGAAGCGTAAGAAAAATATAACACTCATGGGCGAAGAAATCCCGCTCGCAAAAAAAGCGTTCACTTGCACGAGAGAGTAAGTCATCCCCTGCCCTGTCAAAATCCGCTTTGAACCCGTCGGCACAAAACCAGTCCTGTTTGTGAACAACCGTATTTTCAGGCAGGGTACGAATGGCCTTCACCCATGCATGGTGCAAAGCATCATAATCGTTTTGAGAAAGGGTAAATATTTCAGGTAAGGTTAAACGGTAGGCCAGGGTGATGTCCCCTTTAACCGAAAGCATGCAATCCTGTTCCACACCATATACCGGGAAAATCTGTCCGGCTTCCATCATGACCTTCCCTCCCCGATAAATTTAGTTCCAATGCGATATTTCATCCCTGTGAACAATCTGCGGGAACGAAATATTAGAAAAGGCGGGATGTTCCTTGCAGCCATAAATTTCATCAGGCCATGCTCCCCGAACTTTGCAGAGAGGCGGAATACACAAAAGAACAATGCTGCCCCGAGCAATAAAATTATTGGCAACAGGAAGAGTATCGGAACGCCAGCCACATACAACACAACAAACAGAAGTAATAAGCCAACCAAGCCTATAGCGAGATAGGCAATGTACTGGGCGATGAGCCCTTTGAAAACAATCGGGCGGGAAACGCCTTTGTTGACGGGATATACAGCAGACATACGCTAAAAGAGATTAAAGGCCAAAAAATGATTGAAGAACGGTTGCCACAACAACCAGAAATATACAGCTGCCGAACCACGCCGCGGCAACTTTATTAGTATCCGGCTCACCGGCATTCCACTTGTTGAAGACCTTAACAGCCCCAATGATGCCAACTACTGCACCAATGGCATACATCAGGTCGCAACCGGTATCAAAATATCCCTTGACCTTGTCCGCTGCTTCCTGAATGCCAGCATTTCCATCCTGGGCAAAAGAAGGAACGGTAAAAAAGAGATTCATGATTATCCAGCTGCAGAAAAACATCAAGTTTTTCAGCAGACTATTTTTTTTAATAATTTCAAGATGAGTATTCATTACGATTGGTTTAGCGTTTAAATTCAGTTAATTAATCCCACAGATTTTCAAGTTCCTCAAGAGATAATAAAAACGGGGCATGTGCTTTAATAAAGCTGTTGATCTGAGGGCGGGCGGGATGGGTAGCCAATGGCGGATAGCGAAGTTTCAGGGCCTCCAGCAGACCAATAAAATCTCCTTTATCACCATCATTATCTGCCAGAAGGGTAAAAATCTCCTTGAGCTCTGCAATAATATCGGACTTCAGCCCGACCCCGTCATTACTTTCAGAGGCGAATGATAGTTCGCCAAGCATCGAGGATTCCAGTCCTTCGGTCGATCTGGATTTACCCATAACAGAAGGCGGCGCATCCGGGGCTTTCTGAATCCCGCTACCAGTTTTTTTAACAGTAGCCAAGGGCGTTGAAATAGATTGAGGCTCACCCCTTGAAAGCTTAAAGAAAGCAAGGCATTCTTTTCGGTAGGCGGTTAAGGCAACCCAGGCATACCAGAGAAGCGACAGCGCTCCCATCAGAAAAAAGAAAGCGGACCATGAATAACTTTGTAGCATAACAATTATTTTAACCACTGCTACCATTGCAGATGGGTAAAACAAAGGTTCACAAAGCTTAAATCGGTGATTGAGTAATTGCCGGTAGTACCGACAAATAAATACGAACTTCAGAAACTTACCACACCATTTCCCACATATATGCTCACTCACCTCAAGTCATCCTGATCCATTTTTCTAAGCAGATCATCTCTCAAAGAATCAATAAACTGGGTTCTGCTCAACCTTTTTCGAGCCCTGATTTCTGCAAACCGCTTCGCAGGGACACCAATTGATACCACAAAATGCTCCTCAAACCACCTGAAAATCTGTGCAACCCCCGCCTGGCCGTTATTGATTTGGCGACTTAAATGCAGTGCATAGGCAAGTTCGGCGAGATGGATCTTATCTCCAGTCCATCGAAGTTCAGATTTCATTTCACCAGCATCAAAACTCAATACCGGGTGACGTTTCAGGAAATTAATACGTTCCACCAGCCAATCTTTTAGCATATCAAAGGCCCTGAATTTTGCAAATAAATAATCTCCAGGGGAAGAAAAAACGGGTTCCATTTCAGGCTGTTCAGGCAATAGAGACTCCGTAAGATCAGCTTTTCTTAAAAAGTAAAACGTATCCAGTTCGCACATATCCATCCTGTAATACTGATATTGAAAAGGATGAAGGAGCAGAAAACGTTCGACAACCCTAAGTTCACTTTCAAAGAAAATACGCTGAACTTCTGCACTACCACCCGGGACGTTAGATTCAATTAAATATAATTCGGCATGAAATATCTTCCACTTGTAAAATGCAGGTTTAATGATTTTAAAGAAGTGAATCTCCTCGGTCTCGCTAATACTTTCAGTTTCCAAAAATATTGTCCGCAGCTTTTCAAGGGACATCCTGGATGCTTTTAAGCATTTCCTCATTTTTATAAACGGATTATTCTGCTCATTTGAAATTGTTCCGATTTCGTCTTCGAGCTGTCTGAGCAGCTTACTACTAAAATTCTGTATCATGGTCGTGAATTTAATGTAGACCAAACCTACTGCCCCGGATGTAAACTGCACTATTTTGAGCTAAAATGAGCTAAAAGTGAACTTTAAGGGGTTGAAAATGAGCCGCAATCGGTCAACATTAGAAAACATTATGCTCAAATTCTCCCACGTCTTACACTTTCCTTTAACTCATCTTCAAGTTGATATTTGTAAAACCTATCTCCCCCAGGCATCTTAACCGGCGTTAAGGCCCCTTGCCTTACTTTTCTTTTGTAGGTGCTTTCACTTATCTTGAGATAATCTTTTACCTGCTGCCTGGTCATTTGCAGCGATTCATCAGGAGGATTATCAACGGCGTCCCGAAGTTGCAAGTATTTTAAAATCGCATAAATTTTGTAGAGAATGTCCAGTAGAGCGTCGATCTTATTCATAAACAGGGATTTAAGATTTGGAAACAAATGAATTATACAAAAGAAGCCGCTAACAGCCCACTTGTCAAGTTTCACTGGGGTGGCAAAAAATGCCACCTACTTTGATCTCTCAATGAACCTGTAGCCAATTGTTAAATTATTCTGTCATGGCTAATGACCATTTTGGTCACCCCCTAGACACCACCGGTGTAATAGTTTTTGACAACGTCAAGCACCCCACTATATTCACTGGCACGCTAAACGTCAAAAATCATGAATTTCGAATTAGAATATCTTTGGAATCTTTTTACGGAGCAATCGTTAAAACAGTTAACAGTAAAACAATTTCAAAGCCTGGAAAAGGATTTAGCTGCTGAAGCAGACCGCCTGAAAAGGGTGTTTTTATTTTTTTCTCCTTATTCGGGCGTATCCATTGAAGATTTTATCCAGTTTAACCAACACAGTATATCAAGATTGGTCTTAGCGATTGAAACCAAACATAAATTATCTGATAACACCAGCATAATCCCCTCAATTGATTTGGAATTACTAAATGTTCTGGATTCACTGCTCTATTTTCTAAAGTCGAACTTTCCATCTGAATTTGATTTCAGTGCGGCAATCTCCCTAACCTGTTTAACAAATGAAAAAATCACTCAGGATGCAAATGCTAAGCTAATCAGCATGAAATTAGACAACCAACAAATTAGTAAAGAATTGCGGAATACCATAACTCTGGCACTAACACTTTCGGACAGGGAAGATATCACATATGAGGACATTAGATACATCCATTCAATTACAAAAGTATTTCTTGGAAAACTTGAATCTCTTACATCAGATAAAATTGTTGCAGATTTACTGACCACTCTAAACTTTAACAACCTGAATTTTTTCAACTACCTCAAAGAACACTTGAATGCAGAATTCGAACGTGCACTTGAAACCTCTGAGAAATACAAATTCTTGCTGGTTTACAAAAAAGAAGTGGAACAAAGTCTCCATGAATCTATTGGCCAATATTCATCGAGTTATCCCTCGCTCTCACAGCTAATTATTCAACACTTGGAATTTGAGAGACTATTCTTGAAAGAACTGGACTTGGCAAGTACTGAATGGGTTAACTCGGGTCTAATTGATGCAAATTATAAAGTTTCGTTAACCGTTAAACAACTGGCCTTTTATGTATACCTGAACGTAGAGTGTGGCATCATTACCGAGCAGCGGGCAAAAAAAATCCACCAGTACGTTATTTCCCACGTGGATAGCTATGAAAAAAGTGGCATATCAGAGAAAAGTTTCAAGAATGCATATTACCTTCACCATGCTGAAGATATCCGAAAAGTTATTGATAAAATAGCAAAAATGCTCGCAATTGCTCGCGAGCGCTTTTAGGATTTAAAAAACCAATTCCCCACGCTAAATAAAAAAAATTATCACAGGCGAAAAAATCGGACAGTGGCTCGATTACTATTTTAAAAATTAAGCTGTTTTTTGAAGATTATTTAAAATGAGGCTGGTGGTTTGGGGTGGCCGGTTTAGCCACTTGACAGAAGCTCAGGGAAACCGTTCTTTGATGAAAAAACAATGAACAACAATCAAATTTACGACTATCTTGAAAAATTTTTTCCGGTTAGTTCTGGTTTAATGGCCTATCTGGATGTAGCGTTAAAGGAATTTCGGTTTGAGAAAAACCAAATAATCCCCGATGATTTTTTTGTAGAGAATCCTTTAAGTTTTTTATTGCAAGGAACGATCAGAACACAGATTAGTGGATTAAAGGAACCAGGCCAGCACCTAGTGCGATTTACATTTTCCAATTCCGTGATTCCCCATTTTGGGAAAATGGTTTCAGATGACTATTCTAAGACGACAACGTCAGTCGAAGCCAGTCTGATTAAGGTGTTACCATTAAAACATGAATTTAATCTCTTTAAGCTTTTTCCGGAATACCATCAACTGATTGGCGGACTGCACAGAAACCAACTCAAGGATTTAATGACCTTCATATTTGATTTACGCTTTGAGGAAGGAAACCAGAGGTTAACCAATCTGCTGAAAACTCAGCCTGGACTTTTTCGGATAGCCTCAATCAACGATATTTCCGCAGCCATTGGCGTTCATCCGCACACTTTAAGCACCTACCGTAAATAACAGAAACCTCAAAATCTCTTTCAGAGGAGAAATTTTTGGAGTGGTGATGGATATTTCCTCTTATATATACACCGATCAGGAATGGCCAAAATTCCAACTTTGATGTATGGAAGCTATCATCAAAAAAAATAAAAAGTCAGAATTTTGGCTGCAAATGGGTATTAATGCATTGATAATTCTCTGGATATATACTGCTGGATCCAAGCTTATTGATTTGGATGATTTTAAGCGCCAGCTTGCCTTTCAGCCACTTGGACAGATTGTTAATTCAGCGTTGTTCATTCTACTACCAGGAGTGGAAATCCTAACAAGTGTGTTGCTGGTGATAAGAAAAACAAGGTTACCAGGATTATTTCTATCTGCCTTGATGCTCATCGCATTTACGGTTTATGTCCTGCTGGTTTTGACAGGCTATTTCACTAAAGTTCCCTGCAGTTGTGGTGGTGTTCTAAAGTCACTGAGTTGGAAGAACCACTTGATTTTCAATATGGTCTTTCTAGCTATTAACCTAATTGCGCTCTACAAAACCCATGTAAAGAAAGGAGGAGACGGAAAGTAGAAAAGCAAAAATTATCAGCGGTGAAGAATAGTAGCTGCTAGATACGGATAAGTCAAATAATACCTTAAACTAAACTTTTTCGCTTGTTTTTTCAATGTAAAAAGCATCCACTAATATGAAAAATTTAAAAATCAAATCAGGCCTATTGGCTTTTGTATTCGGATTGGTTATTGTTTTCTCTCAATCGGCATTTAAAAATGCAACAAATCCTAGTGGTAAAAACCTTGTTCTAAGGAGTTTTTATTACCACGGGCCTACCACCTATACTCAGGCAGAGGTTGAGGACGAAAGCAACTGGAGTATTTCGCCAAATGAGGGGTGTAATGACGTTAACCAAATCCCATGTCTGATTCGTGTTGATGAAAGTTTTGTGGATAATCCGTCATCACCAACGCCAACTCTAAAAGCGACTGCCAATATTCAGGCGAGTCTAAATAGTCCAACTTCTTCCTATTATGTAAGTGGTTCTGCTGATCCATCAATGGAGATAGACAATAAAACAAAGTAAAAACTGAAATAAGTTTAATTTGAATTACAAAAACAAGGTCAAGGCTATCCAGCCTTGCCTTGTCATCTTAATAAACCTATTTAACTATCATTCATTTTGTGGTATTCCGCTTTGTTCAACAATATCTGCTGGCAATGGTAATGCATAGAAAGGAGCGTTAACACCTAACCGGTAAAACATTCCACCATAAAAACGTGTAGGAACAATATTGTCCCCCTCTTTATTCATTCGTTTTATATCCTGCCACCTAATTCCGCGCATCAACAATTCTTTTCTTCTCTCCAGCTTTATTTTTGCGATAGCCTCCTCGCTGGTTGCCGCTGTAACTGGCGGAAAAGCAATTGTGTTTCGCCATCTCGACTTTAGCAACAAATTTAAATCCTGGAGCGCCCCAAATATATCACCTGTCCTGGCCCGGCATTCCGCCCTGGTTAGGTAAATTTCATCTGTCGCCAAGCCACCAAACAAAGTATTCGCATTGGAGGTATAATTACCTTTAAATTGCTGGTAAACACCATTTGGCCTAAAGTAGGCTCTCTTTCTCAAATCGTTGGCAACAAATGAAGAATAAAGGGCCGTATCTATTAATCCTGTACTTGGAGTATGCAAAGCGAATCCAGAGTACATTTCACAATAAAAAATTGTTTCTTTATTGAACCTTTTAAAAGGAATATTTACATCCAGGCCCAAAATTTCAGGGTCAGAATTAAAATCCATTAAGACATTTTGAACTTTCAAACATTCATTTGCATTCCTGAGTGCATTATTATAATCCCGCATATACAAATAAACGCGGGAAAGCAACGCGTAGCCCGCCGCTTTGGATGGTCTTAAATTGTTTACCTGAAAATCCGGCAGGAATTTGATTGCATCGCTGGCATCGGCAATCACCCTTTCTAAACATTCACTAACACTGGAGCGGACGGATTGCTGATTAAAGTCGGTGCGAAGCCTCAACACAATTCCTAAATCCCGATTAGATTGAGCCGGGTCGTATGCCTTGCCAAATTGAGCTGTTAAAGCGAAAAAATAAAAGCTCCTGAAAAACAGGGCCTCCCCCTTTACATTGTCCCATGCTTTACTATTTGGCGCGGTTCTTTCTATGGTTTCTAAAGTTTCCAGGCATATGTTGGCGTTGTACACAGGCAAATAGGCTTCAGACCAATCGTTTCGAAAGCGATAATCGATTTTCCTCCAGGAATATAAATCCCTTGTAAGTTCTGAATATGAATTCAGTGCCACTTCAGGAATAAAGTAATCATCTGAAGAAGTTTCGCCGTAAGATGGGCTCCGTGTAAAATTCATTTGAGCCGCATCATCCAGTATCCCCTGTAAATCTGTTAAACTGCTTGGCGTGATAAGTTTGGCGTTAGATTTAATTTCTAAATACTTTTTACAAGAGAGATTGCTCAGCGTGTAACAAATAAGCAAAGCCAGTATCAATAATTGATTGATTTTCATAATTTATCTATTTTGGATTATTAAAAACTGCCCCGAATGCCAAGTGTGTAACCTTTACTTATGCCCCAGGTCTTTGGGAAATCCGGGTCGATCCCAAATTTATTCGCCCGCCATACCACCCCTAAATCGCTTGCGTTCAAGAAAACATCGAGCATCCTAAAGGGAAACTTCCACTTCCCTGCATTAAGGTGATAACTCAGGTTTACATAATCCAACCGGATCTGATCTGCTTTGATTACATTAACTTCCGAGCCATTATAAAACGCGTCACGCTGACTATTCAGAGGGTAAACGAACGCGGGAACTGTGGTAATTAATTCATCCCCGGGTTTTTGCCATCTCAACGCATAATCAGAGTGACCCATTCCAGAATTAATTAGACCGAGATAACTGATGCTACTTTTCGTTGTGTAGTATCCAAGCTTATAACTCAAGTTTAAGGAAAGGGTAAAATTTTTATAGCTGAACGTATTAATAAATGTACCAAAATAAACCGGACTGGTTGGCCCTACAAACTGCACATTATTACCTGTACTGTTCGCTTCAGCAAAAATCGCGGTGTAATTGGTACTCAAATTTCCATTTAGATAACCCTGAGGATTACCACTGGCATCAAGGCCGCCGAATTTATATGCTGCTACCGCATAAAGTGGCATCCCGACAATTGGACTGATCCCATTTCCACCATTGACCAGGTTTATTACTGATGCTGCTGTGGAGGTCGTAAAGTACTTTAGGGTTTTATTTCTGTTAAAGTTGAAGTACAAATCTGTATTCCATTTAAATTTTCCAGAAATAAAATTGAGTGAATGAAGCTCCGCGTCAATCCCATAACCCTCCATGTCAGCAACATTTTTAACGATTGATGCTGCCCCACCCCAAGCGGTGTAATCAAACGGGGCAGGTCCATACAGATCAGTACCATGTTTTCTAAAATAGCCAATGGTTCCCCTTAGACGATTCTCACGAAGAGCAAAATCAACTTTAAAATTCAGCTGAGATAGCTGTTCCCACCGTAAATCAGGATTATTAATTGCACTTATCCTGGCAAAAGGTAATCCGGTAACCGCATTTGTATTGTATATCGCTAAAGCTGATGCCGTCCTGGATAAATCGACGTTACCACTCTTACCATAAGTTGCACTTAAGGATAACACCGGCATCCAGTCAACTTTAAAAAATTCTTCATCAGAAATTGTCCAGCCCGCGCCTACTGACCAAAGGGGCTTCCATTTATCGTTTGTATTTGCCCCAAAAATATTTGACCCATCCCGGCGAACACTCCCATACAATCTATATTTTCCACGTAAAGTATAGCTGGCATTTGAATAAAAGCTTAAAAAACGGTACAGTGTGTTAGTCAAGGAGTTGGCACTCGAAGGTATCTGAGCAGTACTTCCTGTAATAAAATTAGGATAGCTTGTCACGAAATCGACACTTGAAAATGTTAAGGGATCTGCTAAATAACCATATAAAATATTACCACTTCCAACGGTTTCGACCTCCCTACCTTCAAAGCCAGCAATGGCGGCTATCGAATGAATGCCAAAATGTTTATTCAGGTTAAACTGCAGTCTAGCGGTTTGAGATTTTGTTTCATCCAGCGAAGTTGCCATAGTGCCGCCATTTGGTACCACATACCTAACTACACCAGTTGTCCTGTTTAATTGGCTAAAGCTATTAACCAGATTTCTTGCCTGATAACTTTCCTGATCAGACCAGGTTGAACTCTTGCCGGATTGACGCTGATATTGGTAATTAAGGTCAACATTCAGAATATCTAGTATTTTATAATTTAAGCCAATGCTCCCGAAAATTTCACGCTGCGATCTCGTCAAACTAGAATGTTTGTAGTCCTCCGCCGGATAATACTTCCAGTCCAGAAGTTTTCCAGCGCCTGCTGTATCGGTATAAGCACTTCTGTAAGTCTGCGCCAAAGGGATCGCATTACCGTTACTATCCCTAAAAGAAAGATAAGTGGGCGATCTGTTGCCGCTTAAAAGCGAATTAAAAGCTGGTGCACCCGATTTACTGGTCAAAGAAGACAATCGAAGATTAGTCGAGGCCGTCAACTTCTTGAGAAGCTTAAAATCCTGGTTAAAAATCAATCCTATCCTTTCTGATTCAGTTTTAGTTTCCCCTTTAACATTATCATAGCTTCCCGAAAGGTAAAAACTGTTCTTTTCCCCGCCACCCCTTAAATTTAAACCATACTGCTGTGTGAGCGCATGCTGGTAAAACTCATTAAGATAACTTTGCCTTGAATCAATCTCTTTAAGACTTTCAAGCTGTTGATTTGCCAGGTCAGCTGAAACCGAACCTTTCCTTTGCGCTAAAAGTATCTCTACAGCCGGAGTTAGGGACAGGTAAGGTGTATTGATGCGGCTATCAAAAAAACCTCTTGCAAAAAGAAACTTTTCCATTTCCACGTAGTCAGATGACTCCATCTGGGGATAGTCTTTTATGTTTGGCAAAGACCTGACGGTTGAATTCGCGTTAAAGGAAATGATGGTCTTCTGGTTTTGTTTACCTTTCACTGAGGTGAGTACAATCACGCCATTACCGGCCCTGGCTCCATATATTGAGGATGCGCTTGCATCTTTCAAGATGGACACACTTTCAATATCAAAAGGATTGATGTTATTGATATCACCTTCATAGATAAAACCATCCAAAACAATCAGCGGATCCAGTGGGCCATTAATTGTACCTAAGCCTCTTATAGAAATTCCGGTCTTATTCTGAGGATTCGCATTTGCTTTTCCGGTATTTAAAAGCACGCCGGAACTTTGTCCCAAAATCCTATCCAGCACATTTGTACCAGTTCTGGCATTAAGCATTTTTTGGTCAATCACTGAAACCGTTCCGGTTATTTCATTTGCTTTGACTGTCTGGTAACCTGTTTTAATGTCTACAGTTCCCAAATCAGTCAACACAGGAACCAACTTTACTTCCATCAACTTTGCTGCATCGGACGCACTACGAACAACCCTTTCTACCGGAACATAACCGATGGAACTTATTTTAATTGTATCCGGAAATTTTTTTACAGAAATACTGAAATTTCCATCCAGGTCTGTGGTCGTGGTACCGCCATGTGACTTTACGGTAGCTATAACGGTGAACCCATCGGCTAATGTGACCCTTCCTCTAACGGTATTTGTTCCGGGCTTTAAAATTACTTGCTGACAAAAAACGCTCAAACCAGACAGTACAAATAAAATAATTCCGGTGATAGAAAGAACAAAAAACCGTCTGCTCCTATCCATATAATTAGTATATCGCATCTTAAGGTCTTTTAATTGGTAAATCAAGGTCAAAACCGGCGATGAGTCTTTCCAGGCTTTCTTCTTCCAGTTCGTCTGCTGTGGTAATCGCCTTTAACCTGCGATCCGCCCCTATCCAGACGTAATGAGGATAGCTTCTATGAGGAAATAGGTCTCTTGTATCTTTATGCGTTTGAATAACAGGTAGCATAATTTGCTCATTATCCTTTTTTCTTTTGTTTAGAAAAACAATAACACTCTCCAACGAGTCCCGAACCGAATCGTTTATCAATAAGAACTGTAAGTTTTTGCTAAACTTATTTTGAAGTTTCTGGTTGTGTGGAAAATGCATGATGCATGCGCTACACCATGTTCCCCAGAAATCTAGTATTAATGCTTTACCTCTGTAATCAGAAAGCTTAAGTTTTCCACCAGGCATATTTGGGGCATTTGAAAATTCAAGGTCGGGCACCTTGTCCCCAATAATTAGTGGTTTTACCCCATTAGGTTTTTCCGTTTCTGTGGTCAGACTCTGCGCAGAGACCTTTAAAAAAAGGCAAAGCAAAGCCATGACGATTGAAATCATCGATTTTTTCATAAAATTTTAAGTTAGTTGATTTAAATATTTAGAACCATTTGGTAAAATGGCCAACGAAAAAACGGGACAGGCGAACCAATACCTAAATTTAAAATTCAGACATAACTGCCCCGTTATTAAAAGAATCAAGCTAAACAGGATTTTTGGGCTTCAGCGCATACAATCTGTCAAATGGACAAACTCTTGGAGCCAATGATTGGAAACTGAGAAAATTCGGGAAATCTAATACAACGCAAACCCAACCATTACAAGATAATGGTTCAAAATAATTCAGAAGGCAATGTTGTCGATTCATACCCGTATTGGTTATACGAGTCTAGTATTGAGGGCACTATAGCAGGGCTCTAAATACCGGATTGCAGGTTTCTCACGACCCATGAAACGATATACAATAGAGCCCACAACTCTATAGTGTGTACGAAAGTACGCAAAATATAGTCATGGGCATTAATCTATTGTCTCTTTCAATTGGCAAGTGTGAGAATTTGCAATCGAGACTCTTGAATAATACCACGTTAATATTATTAGAAGTTTTCGCACTTCTAGTGATGATGTAAATATACGAAAAAAATCTAAATACCTCACTATATGGGGGCGTCCTATAAATTCTTTATTCTTTACTTAGTTTTAATGGGTAAGGCGTCAATAATTGAGCAGTACATAATTGATAAAGTGCGGGAAATTAGGCTTTCACAAAACATCAGCCAAGCAAGTCTATCTATTGAAATGGGTTTAAGTGGCAAATTCGTAGGGAACGTCGAAAATCCCAATCAACCAAACAAATACAATATAAATCATTTGAACAAGATTGCTCATATATTAAATTGTTCGATGAAAGACTTTTTCCCAGATGAACCAATAATTGGTGAACTAAAAAAAACTTATTCCAAATAATACCTCTGTGTTAATCATTTCTTTCCAAAAACTAATTATTACTATGACATAAATTAATTATCTATTTACCTAACTCTCATCCCTAATGCTTATGAAAAATAAGTTAAGATGTGTTATCATCGATGATGAAAAACACGCTATCAGACTCCTAACTGGCTATATCGCAACTATGCCAGCACTCGAACTTGTAAAAACCTTTACAAATCCCGTCGAAGCTCTTTCTAACATTTTCGCGGATGATAAAATTGACATCATCTTTCTTGACATTGAAATGCCGCATATAAACGGCATCGAACTGGCGGCCAATTTAAAGTCTAAAACGAAGGCAATCGTTTTTACAAGTGCATATCAGCAATATACTTTAGATGCATTTGATTTAAGAGCTACACAATTTTTATTGAAGCCAATAAAACTCTCCAAATTCACTCAAGTTTTAACCAACGTGGTAGATGTGGATTTTGCAAGCAACGAAAGACCTGGAAAAAATATTGTTTTTATAAAAACTGGTGAAAAAGGTAAGCTTACCAGAGTTAATAAACAGGATATTATATATTTTGAAGGTGCAAAAAATTATGTAAACATGGTCACAACCAAATGTGAGCAGCTGGTTTATTTAACTTTGAAGGAAGTGGAAGAAGTATTTTGTGTGGACTTATTTTATAGAGTGCACCGATCACATGTGATTAATGCCAGGAAAATCGAAAAAATCGTTGGCAACACTATAAACCTAGGTTGCGGGTATCAGGTGCAGATGGGTAACTTTTATAAAGACAGTTTAACAAAATTTCTGGAAGATAAAACTTTAATGTCCGGCCGAACATAATTTTTAATTATTCCTATTTCTGATTAACGACATGCGTGCCAGTCGAAAGGATAATTATACTTGTTGCTGTGGGGTCTGTACTTAGACGCTCATTCTGTGGTGCTGATCTGTAAACAAATACTGTTTTTTTGACCAACTTTTTAGGGCTTTGCTTCATGTTTTTTTTCTTGAAACTAGTCCCTCTTTCAACCTTAAGAAAAGTTTTTACACCGCGAGTAACAGTGATTACATATATGTAAATATAGCCTACATGGAAAAAATTTTAGAAAAGCTTAACACATACAAAATCCACATTCGAAGCTGGTTAATTTTTATTCCAATAGAAATTTTAGTAGTCGGATTAGCCTCTGGAGTGTTTGGAAGCCTGGGTATTTATGCAGTACATTATTTACTGAATATCTTGCTCTTTTACATATGCGGGGATTTTATTTACCCAGTAATATTTAAGATAAGAAGCACATGGATTTGGAAGCTTCCATTATCTCTTTTGGTAATATATGCGTGTTATTTAGTAATTAGCTACTTTGTTGACTACAATATAAATAAACATACTTCCTGGCTATCGTTTGATGAAATTATCTTCAACAGTCGATATGCCTTTGGAGTATTGTGGAGAGCTTTACAATTCATGGGTCTATCAGCTTTCTATTATCTATTTAAAGAATACAATAAGACTACTTTAGCAAAGGCACAACTAGAACAGGTAAAATTGAACTCAATGTTGTTGCAAAAGGAGATGGAAGTAAAGTTAAGCCATGCGAGAAATGCATATTTGAAGGCGCAAATTAATCCGCATTTGTTATTTAACGCTCTAAGTTTTATATACACTGATATTCTCAACACTTCTCCGAGGGCAGCCGAAGCAGTTATGACGCTATCTGAAATTATGCGATACAGTGTTCATTGTGAGTTTACCGACGATCAGATTCTTCTTAAAGAGGAGATTGAGCAGGTGGAAAACCTAATCAAGTTACATCAGACTAGGTTCGACAATGAATTAAATATCGAATTTAGGTATGAACCAGAGGTAAAGGCTCTAAAATTTATTCCGCTAGTATTGATGACTATTGTAGAGAACATCTTCAAACATAGTATTTATACGGATCCAAACCATAAAACAATTCTAAAGTTAGGTATTGAAAAAAGAAGGTTTTTCATTTATAGTTCAAATTCAATTAATATGAATCGCAAGAAAGAAAGTTTCAAAAAAGGCTTGGAAAATATCAGGCAGCGACTTGCACTAGCATATGGGAATGATTTCAGTTTGAATTATCAAACGAAGGATAACACTTTTAGTTTAAATATTGAAGTTGAAATTTAATTTAACCGTAGAAAGCAAATTAATAATTGTCCATATTGAAAAATTACCTAGCTTTTTTTTGTTTAGAGAGTTTGCCGATATTTTCTTCTAATTTATCAGAAACATAAACTTTCCCAAGTATGCCGAAACCAATCGTTCTGTTAGTTCCCTCAACGTTTAATTTGGCTAGAGAAAACAAGTAAAAATCGTCGCTATCGATGTAGCCATCAATAATTTTATCAATCAGGGTTGCACCGAGTAGTAGCCCGATTCCAGCATTTGCCCTCTGATAGTTATTTTTACTCGTTTGGACTTCATCTGTCATGGTTTTATGGAACTCTTTTGTTAAAATTTCCTTTACTGCAGCTGAATGCTTTGCCCGGTCAGGATTAGTCAGTATGAGCGCGATTGCTATAAAGACTATTCCGAAAAACGTTATGTATTTATTCATTAATTTAGATTTATATCCCTAAATATAAAGATTTCTCACTCATTATGAATCACATAATGTAAAGTATAAACTATTTAAAAATGACTAGCCCATAATTATCCATACCACCGATCAAAGTGACATGGATTGCTGTTGGTCCTGGCTCTTGGCTTTCCTAGATTTTCCCACACGAGATTTTTTGACTGTATTATCGGTAACCTTCTGCTTATCAAGCTCACTTCGTAACAAATCTGCAATCTCCCTTTTTATCTTAAGATAGTTTTCCTCCACGTCTACCGCACTCACCTTCTCAATCTCTGGTATTTCTTGATATCGCTTCTCTTCCTCTGCAATAGCCTCATGATCGTTTTGTAATTTGGAATGAAACATTTTAAGCTTAATCTTCTGTTCAGGATTATCCGCCACTACACCAACAAACTCTCCGGAACTGAGCGTTGCAATCTTACTTGCAGGAATTGCATAATCCATCTGCGTTGCTTTAGTTATGGAAGTATCGGATGAGTTAATGCTCAATGAATCTTTATTCTGTGAAATCTTACCAAAATTCTCCGAAAGCGTTTTTGCTGTTGACCCTGTCACCTGTCCTGAAATCACGTTCCCTACAATTCCCGTAATCACATCAGCCTGTTCTGCTCCATAATCCTTTTTTAACTGGCTGAAATCCTGAACCGCCAGGCACGTAGCCACCTTATTACTTCTTGCCGTTGCAATAAGGGAATCCATATTATTAAAATATATTGTAGGAAATTCATCGAAGACTAGACTGCTTTTGAGCTTGCCTTTTGTATTAACCAGCTTGATCATTCTGGAAATGTATAATGATAATACGGCACCGTAGACCTGCAATTTCTGTGGATTATTTCCCACGCAGACAATCTTTGGTTCATCAACGGAATTGATATCTAGTTTAAAATCATTCCCACTGAGCACATAATACAGTTGTGGCGATGAAAGCCTTGCTAAACCAATTTTGGCAGAAGCAATCTGGCCCTCCAGTTGCGCCATAGCATTGTTCTGGTATGCTGAAATAAATGGATTAATTAACACCAAAATTTCTTCCTGCGTTTTAAGCACCGCAAACAATCGATCATAATCGCTTTGCATTAACTCGATGACGTGAGGCAATGTACAAAATCTCCCGTCTTCATACTTTCTCAAATACCAGATGCATGCAGTGAGAAAATTTATCGGCGACTCAACAAAAAAATCACCCTGCTTTTTAATCCAGTCCCTGTTTAAGCCCATCATTATGGTGCGCGAGGCCTCAGTTGCATCTGTAATATCTTCCATAGCTGTGGGATCTAATGGATTGCACCGGTGGGTATGATTTAGATTATCAAAGTTTATCACAAAAAAACTAGGTTTTATTTTGTACGATGCGGAATATTGCAGCAATTTATTATAAGCTATCTTGCTTAAATCATCATATTTAAAATCGTAAATAAACATCGAAAATCCTTTACGGATATGCTGGTCTATAATGTGACGAATCACAAAATATGACTTACCCGCGCCTGGTGTCCCTGCAACAAGTAGGCCGCGAAAGGGATTGATAATGTTGATAAAACTATTCCTGATCTCTGTTCCGAGCCAATACTTTGCTTTTAAGTTAATTGAAAATTCATTTTCAAGCAGCCTTTCCTCCTGTGGGAAAGTTTCATTTTCCTCGTTAAAAATATCTTTTTTCAGTGCATTTTTAATGAGCCTGGACAATCTTACCCCGCCAGTCAAGATCAGCAGATATCCAATACTGGTTGTACCAATGTAAATTGGCGCAAGATAATTTTGTGCCATAGGCAAATAAAGCACTAAAACACTTGTAAAATAAATTAAAAGCCCAAATCCGATATAATAAAGCATTGGCTCCAACACCAGATTTTCATCCTTTCTCCCCTTAGCGCCAATAAGCGATATTGATAGTAAAACACAAGCCATAACTTTGGGTATATGTATTCCATTAAAAATTACCGTTTTTATAATATGCTTTAATACATTATCACAAACTTCTGAGGTCAATCCCCAATTCAAAAAAGCTTGATAGCAAACTAAATAAAAATGTATCGCTAAAATAAATATGCTTAACAGTCTGGTAAAGTCGATAACCTTGCGTAATCCTTGTACATCTTCTCCAGTATTCATAATCCTAACTCATTAGATTGGTGTTTACGTTTTCTCTTCTTCTTTTTCTTGCCAATTAGGCCAGTTGATTCATTCTCATTTTGAATGGATAGGCTTTGCAATAAATCACCTGGTTCAGAACTATGAGCTACTTTTAAATCTGTTGTAAATCCACCAGACGAGCTTTTACTGAGATAGGTTTTCAATTGATCTTTATCACCTATGATTTCTGTGATTGCCTTGGCGCTGAATTCCTTTCCCAAATCACTTCCATTAAAGACCGTACGATTTTTATGGTCAATGAAAGTTACCCCATAAATCATCCCAGCAGCGTTTTCACGATATAGTACTGCAATCTGACTACTGGCTAGCTGTTTCTGAAAATTTTGCTTAGTTACACTTATAAATCTTTCACTAAGATATATTATCCTGCGTTTTAAATCTTCTCTGAACGTTTTTCGTTTTTCAATATTTGGTTTGAAATGCTTTTCTATTGCTCTTATTGTTGCACCATTAAAGAATGAACTGGCTTTGAATGGAACGCCAACTTTCAAACCCTCATTATTCACTATAGAATAAATCAGTCCATTATTTCTGAACATCTTACTATCTTCTTTGCCTCTGTCTGCATTAATGCGGTATATTGAAAGGACGGCCTTGTATTCTGCGAACGAGGTATAAGCATAATCTTGCATAACTGACTTTGTAATATTTCCAATTTGCCTTTTAGTTGAACTTGAGCCGTACTCTGCAACCCGCAAGTAATGTGTATTCTCTATTCTCCTACCCCTCGCCACGATTAAATCATATTTTTTTTCAAGGAAAACTCTCGCGAGCTCCGATTTGCCTCTGCCAATTCCTTCAGTTTTTATCCGGTCCCCATTTCTCTGAATCAACGTTGTTGCTATATGAATATGTGGATGGGCGGTATCAAAATGACGATACACAATAAAAGGCTGGTCCCCCAAACCAATAGCCTCCATATATTCAGATGAAATTTGTTGAAGTTTAAAATTGTCCAGCTTATCATCCTGATGGAAACTTATAGAAACATGCATTGCATTTGTCTTTGACCTTGTATTAAGTTTGGTCAATTGTTGAAAACGGTAGAGCTTTTGGTGCAGATTCAAATTATAAATATCTGTAGCAAAACCGTTGGCTAGTAATATTGCAGCCTCTCCTGATTCAATCTTTTGTTCATTGTACACCAGCATACCCCTAATTGATTTTCCACTCACGATTCTGGCAACCATTTAATTGCTAATTTTGACACGACAGATAATAACTTTTCAATCTTATCATTGATTTTTGAATACAGATCCGATGTCCTCATTGCATAAAATGCTTTTTCCGAAGCGGATTTACAGGCATTAAAATACCTGGTCTGCTGATTAATATTTACTCCTATGGCTTTAATTTCTTTTCTAATTAATGCGAGTTCTTCCATGGGTGCCGACAGTGGCTCATCTCGGTAAAAGCAATTAATCTTCTCGTTTGACAATATTTTCCGAGCAACTTCGCCCAAGCTTCTACACCCACTATCCTTCATTAGTCTCTGAAGCCTACTGAAGGTCTTTACATCTACCCTTATAATCAACGGATGTACCAGTAAGTCAGTTTGATCAGAAGCCTTTTTTCGTCCCATAGTTATTTATATTGAGTTGAATTATTAATGCTATGATTAGAAGTGACATGAACACCGCCAATTATTTCAACAGCTGCCGAATAGTCCATTAATGATTCTGACCTACTTAAAAATGAATTCACCGCCCGACAGTTATTTTACTAATTAAATCAATAGCAAGGTTCTTTATTGGTACATTATCGATACTACCGAAATTTATATTTGATGAAAAAAGCAAAGTGATAGCTTGAGGAATATTGAAAATCTTGGGAATTTTCCATCTTACTAATGACTATTATCCATATTTGGAAAGCGTCGAAAGCTTCATTTGCTATTATAAATTAATTAGCAAATTATCTGCGAATGGAATTAAATGTTGTCGATAATGTGAATTTATTCAGATTTTTTAATGCTGACTTTAGTCCAACCGAGTTCCGAGTGTTGGGCCTCGACTGTAAAGGCGACAAGATATTTTTGTATACAAAAAGACATCTTGCTACCGACCAATGTTGGTCTATATTTACAGATAATTTAGTAGGATCATTTGTTTTGTACCTTATAAATTGTAGATTTCCAGCTCAAACCTTAACACTCTTATTCTCCTGTATGAAAGTACAACACTGGTCATATGCCTACCGAATCTTGGCAGAACTCCTCATAACCTACTATAAAAAATACGATAAAGTGGCTGGATCACTGCTTTTCTCCTTATGTGAAGATGAACCAGGACGGTACACTTATATGGGGATTTCGCTAAAAGTGTGCAGTGATTCTCATTCCAAACTGTACACCCCGTTTTTTACCATCTGGTCATATTGAAGAGCTATTTGAAGTGCGGTAATTGGAACTCCCCAAAACAAGTGAGCATAGGCCATGTTCTACCATTAAAAATAACTAACATGGAAAACGAACTATCAGGCCGCAGAGACTTTGTAAAAAAGTCGATCACTGGAACAATTGCTATGGGAACAGGGATTTCTCTTGCGGCATCACTATTTAGTATTACCGAAGCAAATGCCTTAGAAGCTGAGTGGAATGGGGATCCGACTGCATCGAACGAAAAAGCTTTTAGAATGGGCGTTATCGGCCCAGCAGAGCTTTCATTGGCTACAAGCCAGATTGCGGCCACTAAGGCAAGCAATAAAAATGCAAAGGAATTTGCTGGCTTTGAGCTTACGGAAGCCATTGCAGTTACAGGTGTTCTAAAAGACTTGGGCACCCCAGTTCCACCGATGGACGCAAAGGCTAAAGCCACACTTGCAAAAATCAAAAATACACCAGCGGGACCAGAATTTGATAAAGCCTATATTTCCGCACAACTGGAAAATCATGAATTCCTGCGTGATCTTGCTGCTAGTTATATCAGTAAAGGAAAGTTGCCAGGAGCCGCAGAAAATCAGGGCAGGCATCTAGCTACCTTGTCACTTGCCGTGTTCAAAGAGCATGTTGCCATCACTAAACGCATACTTGGTGAACTTGGAGCATAATACAAACATTAACAAGATCCTGGTCTGGATCTTGTTAATTCAATCAGCCTGCAAATTGAATTCAATTCAGTCAAAGAATTAGCTTTGTATAAGTGAGGTAGCTTGATGTCACATCCCACTATAGCCGGTCACCACCTAATAATGAAAACACTTTTGATAATTTCTTTTTCCTATACTGCCCCTCAATTTTGTTCTTCACCACTTTTTCAAAATTTACCATCGCTTCACAACATTAATAAAAGTTTGGTTACCCACATATTAACTATCATCAGGAAACAGCATATTTATGTGGTTTCCTTTTTACACTCGTAGATCACAATACAACAATTAGTTGTACCTCTCCCATTACCGGTTCGACATTTTCCAACCAGTCTGTCTCATCCTGCTAAGCTTGTCATTGAACAAAAAGATGGAAAGAAAAATCAAAGACAAGACAAAAACATCTAAAAAAGATTTTACGGTATTGCACTTGTCCATATCAGCAAAATATCTGATATCATTAGCTGATAATTAAAGAATTAAGCATTTCAATCAGATACATTGAACTTTTACTTGAAATAATGAAGCGGGTTAACTACCTATTTTGTATGGCTGGTGTTTTTTTCAAAACTTAACTTCATAGCTTATGTTGAACAATAAATACCAACATATGAAATACAAAAAATTCTACTACGTCATGATGGCGCTTTTAATCTGCCATGCCTTAAACGTTAAGGCCCAACGAGGTCTGCCTCCCAAAGAGGTTACCCGATCTGTTTCAGTAACTAAGTATGCTCAGGTATTGGAATTTAAACCCGAGATGGTGAAACTACTAAAAACGCCACCCGGTTGGCAGGTAGAACTTGCCGCTTCGGGTTTAGGAAAACCTAGAATGTTATATACTTCATTAACAGGAAAAGTTTATGTTACGCGAAGAGATGGAGGTGATGTATTGCTGTTGGAAGATAAAGATAAAAACGGAAAGTTTGAAAATTTAATTACTGTTGTTTCTGAATTTAAGGGTGTGCATGGTATTACAATGAAAGATAATTGGATGTATTTATGTAATAATAATGAGTTACGCAGATACCCGGTAAAGCCAGATGGAACACTTAATATTTATGGTAAGGAAACTTTAATCAAGGACTTACCCGATGGCGGACAACATCCAAATCGTACAATGGATTTTGGTCCGGATGGAATGCTATATATAAGCATTGGATCTTTATGTAATGATTGTAAGGAAAGTGATAAGGAAACTGCTGTGATGCTACAGGTTGACCCTAAGAGTTGGAGTAGAAAACTATATGCCAGTGGCTTGCGGAACACCATAGGTTTTGATTGGCACCCACAAACCAAAGAACTTTGGGGAATTGATAACGGTGGGGATGCAAAAGGAAGCGACTGGCCACCAGAAGAGGTCAATCAGATAAAACAAGGTGCTGATTATGGTTTTCCTTATGCTTATGGAAAACGTGAGCTTGATAAAAGTCGTGAAGATCCTGCCGGAAATACCAAAGAGGCAGTTGTAAAAAATACCGAACCTTCTGTATTAGAACTTACCGCACATATGGCTCCAATCGCATTCACATTTTTCAGGGGTGCTTCAAATATCCCTGCAGATTGGTCTGGTGACGGACTTGTTGCATGGCATGGCTCATGGAATGCTGATAAGCCGGTTGGTTTTAAAGTTCAACGAATCCATTTTGAGAATGGTAAAGCTGTAAAAGCCGAAGATTTTTTAACTGGATTTTTACAAGGGGAATCTCGCTTTGGCCGCCCCGCCGGAATTACCGTAACTAAAGAAGGAATTATTTACATTTCTGATGATGCATCAGGAAATATTTATGCAGTACGTAAATCAAACTAACATGAAAAAACTTACATATTTACTCTGCGGGGTTGCGAGCCTTGCCGCAATAGCTGCTTTTAGTCCGGAGCCAGGGCCAAGGATCGAATTCGATGCCATGGAAAGCTATCCCGAAGGTGTTGGATATAGCAAAATCGATGGCAATTATTATGTTTCATCTGCAAGGCTTGGAAACATTGGGAAGGTTACCCCTCAAGGAGCCTATACAATTCTGCTTCAGGATTCAATGCTAAAATCTACCTATGGAATAAAAATTCATCCTGATGGGAAAAAGCTTTTTGCTTGCGTAAGTGATGCAAATTACAGCAAGTACACCAACCCTGCCACAAGAACAAAGATGGCAAGACTAATAGGTTTGGAACTAAGTACGGGGAAGAAAATTTCTGACATCGACTTATCCGGATTGCTTCCAGGAAAGCATTTTGTTAATGATATGACTTTTGATCAGCAACAAAATATATACGTAACCGATAGTTTTGCAGGAGCAATCTACAAAGTTACGCCAGACGGTAGAGCCTCAGTTTTTGCGAAAGATGAACTTTTTAAAACAGAAGGCGTAGGTCTTAATGGAATTGTTTACCATGCTGATGGGTTTTTAATTGTTGATAATAGCGCTAAAGGTGAACTGTACAAAATCGATATTAAGAATCCAAAAAACATTGCGAAGGTTGCGATTAATCAATTCTTTTTAGGTGCAGACGGACTCTTACTTAACGATAAAAATTTACTTACCGTTGTTGTAAATGGTGGAAGCGATAAAATATTCCAATTGGCTACAACTGATAACTGGAAGACCGCAAATGTAAAGGCATCTACATTAGTCACAGATAGGTTTACTTATCCTTCTACAGCTACACAAAACGGCAATGAAATTTGGGTGATGAATGCTCAATTCAATCAATTACTAGATAGCAACCAGGTCCCGGTTAAAAAATTTGCAATTCAAAAGGTAAACTATAAACCTTTGTAAACTCAATAACCCTAAAAAGAGCAACTCAATACTGTTTGCTCTTTTTAGGGTTGAACATGGGATAAAAGATTTTTCAGGATAAACGTAAATCTCAAATAAGTAGAGTGCTAAGCTTCTAACCTACAGCAGAGCAGAATTTTGTAAGACCGGATATGAAGCAATTAGGGATTGTAATATTAATTTTATTTTGTACTACGCGTCTGTTCGCTCAATTCGAGAATGCTGGATGGGTTTTTATTAGCCATAAGCAATCATTAGGTGAAAAATTAGATATACGAGCAGACTTTCAGTTACGCTCTGCAGATAAGTTGGGCTATTTATCAGGAATTTTATTGCGTGGTGCGTTGAGTTATAATTTAAACAAGCGAAATTCTATTGCACTTGGATATGCCTATTTAGGAAGTTGGGAATATGAGCAAGATCTTAAAACCAGTTCAGGGGAGCAGAGAATATTCGAGCAATACCTGAAACAGCAATCATTCGGTAAAATAGAAGGAAGTTTAAGGCTCCGGTTGGAACAGCGTTTTATGCAAGAAGAAGGTGAAACCAATTTCTCTCAACGGGGAAGAATGTCCCTAAGTGCTCAGATACCAATATTAGCTAATGAAGATTTCAGTAAAGGCATTTATACGGGTTTACAAAATGAACTGTTTATGAATCTGCAAAAAAAAGAAAACGTAAATGGAAGCTTTTTTGATCAAAACAGGCTTTTTGCATCATTAGGATATCGGTGGAACAAAAGAGTAGACACAGAATTCGGGTATATGTATTGGAGACAAAAAGAAAAACAAGGAGTGGTTAAAAGAAATATATGGCAAATAATGGTTACAACAAGTTTTTAGGTAATATACTATACCTACTGTGAACTCCTATTATAGCTTGTCATTTAACAAATCCATAAAACACTTACAACTTTTTCTTTTTCCTATACTGCCCCTCAATTTTATTCTTCACCACTTTTTCAAAATTTACTATTGCCTCACAATGTTCATAAAAGTTCGATTTTCCGCCGATTGACTCTAGGGAACAGGAGTAATCTTTTATTTGATTTTTGTGTTAGTTTCAACGCTCGCAATTCATCAAAAAATTTCTAACCAAGAGGTTATAACATATTGATGTTTTATGTACCCAAAACACCAGTAAAGTTCTATCTAATTCTCGGCACTACCCAAAAATACTGGAATTCTATTTATCACATTATCTAAAATTGGTCCCCAAGTCTAAATTCATTGCATTATGAGTAAGCTAGCCTTTGCTAATAATTCAGAATCTCAAATAGCTAAAGACTTGTGACATTAAGTTTAAATGCTAATCAGATCAGAATGGATTATTATAAACTTCGAGAAAAACGTACCATGACACCAGAAGAGATGATTAAAGTCCTCGAAAAACATGGAACGATTATTAGCAAAGAAAAGGCAAGAGTTGTTTTGGAATTGGTCTATAAATTAAGTAATTTGTCTGTTGGAGAGACAATTAGAAATGCTAAAGCCAAGCAAAAGTCATTGTCCAAGAAAATTCAGATTTCCAAACCAATAACAAAAGATCCATGAAAATTGCAGATTTGTATGTAAGAGTTAGCACAGATGAACAAGCTGAGAAAGGATACTCCCTAAGAAGCCAACAAGGGACTTTAGAAAAGTATTGTGAGCTCAACTTCATCAAAATAAGGAATACATACATTGAGGATTATTCAGCAAAAACTTTCAACAGACCTGAATGGAAAAAATTAATTATAAATGCAAAAAAAACAAAAGGCAAATGTGACCTTTTACTTTTTACAAAGTGGGATAGATTCAGCAGAAATACAAGCGATGCCTACCAAACTATAGCTCTATTATCAAAGCTTGGAATTGAGGCACAAGCTATAGAGCAACCTCTTGATTTAAGTGTACCTGAAAACAAGATGATGCTGGCGGTTTACTTAACAACCCCAGAAATTGAAAATGATAGAAGGGGGCTAAATACAAAGGCAGGAATTAGACAAGCAAAAAAGGAAGGCAGATGGACAACCCTTGCTCCCAAAGGGTATCAGAACCGAACTGCGGAAACGGGTAAAAAATATATTTCGATTAAGAAAGAAGAAAGTGGGATAATAAAATGGATATTCGACCAACTTGCGCAAGGTACATATTCTGGTGAGGAAATTTTAAGAGCAGCACGTCTGAAAGGTTTCGATTGCAGCAAGAACAATTTTTACAACATTGTCCGAAATCCAATTTATTGCGGAAAAGTGATTGTTCCCAAATATAAAAATGAAGAAGCCTATCTGGTGCAGGGTCTGCATGAAGGAATAATCACTGAAAAACTATTCTTCGACGTTCAGGATATCCTGGATGGAAGGAAAAAGAAATACGGCATACCCCTTTCAACTCCAGACGAACTGTTACTACGAGGCTTCTTAAAATGTCCCAATTGTGATAGAGCACTTACTGGCAGCTCTTCAAAGGGCAGGTCTAGCAGAGTAACTTACTATCACTGCACATCATCTTGTGGGACGAGATTTAGAGCAGACAAAGCAAATGATGCTTTTTTACAGGATCTTTTGGAATATCTCCCAAAGAAAGGCTTCCAAGAAGTTTTCGTTCAAACAATCGCTGATGCCTATCATAACCAAGTAGGTTCAATTTTGGACGAAAAGAAATTATATATAGGTCAGATAAATGACCAAAATAAAAAAGTTGATAAGGCAAGAGAGCTTTTGCTTGATGGCGAAATTGATGCAGTAGATTTTAGGGCTATAAAAATTGAAGCTAGTGAGAAAATAAATAGGCTAGAATCCAGATTAGGAGAAATAAACAATAAAAACACAGAGATTCTAGATATTAAGTCAATTGCTGAGCAAGCTTTAATCAATTTAAAGAATCTAGATATATTTTTCGACAATGCTGATGTTGAAGGTAAAAGATACCTCATTAGCTGCATATTTCCCGAAAAAATAGTATACGATGGAGACCGACATCGAACCACATTCGTTAACGAATTAGCGAGTCATATCTACCTGAAAAACAAGGAATTAGAAGACAAAAAAAATGGCCCAAAGTCTTCGAAAAAGACTCTGGACCAACAGGGGTGGCTGATGGGGCTCGAACCCACGACCCTCGGCACCACAAACCAATACTCTAACCAACTGAGCTACAGCCACCGTGTTTTTTAGTGTCACAAAAGTACGACTTTTAATATTTCTTGCAAATATTTTTTTCGAAAGAAATTTGATATGATTTTAAGTAGCTATAATTCAATTATTTGAATTATAAATATTTTTTAAAAAGGCGATTCAATCAGCAGTTTTGATACGAAAAACATAACTTTACAACGTTTATGATTGAAATTTATACAGACGGTGCAGCAAGCGGCAACCCGGGTCCGGGTGGTTATGGAACAATTTTACGTGCAGGTCAACATTATAAAGAGCTTAGTGGCGGTTTTAGGATGACAACTAATAATCGTATGGAATTACTCGCCGTAATTAAGGGGCTGGAGGCGCTAAAAAGCATCAACCAAGTTGTAACTGTTTATTCTGATTCGAAATACGTGGTTGATGCAGTTGAGAAAAAATGGGTTTTTGGCTGGGTAACAAAAAATTTCAAGGATAAAAAAAACAAAGATCTATGGTTAAGATTTCTAGAATTGTATAAATTACACAAAGTGAAATTCATCTGGATTAAAGGCCACAACGATCATCCTGAAAATGAGCGTTGCGATAGATTAGCTGTGGCAGCATCTCAAAACAAAGCAGAATTAGCCATCGACACATTTTTCGAAGCAGAACGCAATAAAGCTTCGCTTTTGTAAATATTAATCAATCCCACCGATAACCCCTAAATTTTCCAACTTTTTATCCACTCCATTTAACGATTTCGATTTGTCGTTATGAATTAACATTAATTCTTCGGCCTTTTCTACCATCTGTTTTGAACCTATAAAAATTGGTACACGCTGGTGTAACTCAGCCGGATTAATATCTAAAATCCGCTCAAAACCTGTAGATGCTTTCCCTCCTGCCTGTTCGATAATAAATGCCATTGGATTACACTCATACAATAATCTTAGTTTACCGCTTGGCGAACGTGATGTAGTCGGGTAAATGTAAATACCACCTTTAATTAAATTTCGGTGAATATCGCCAACCATAGAACCAATATATCGGGATGTATATGGACGCCTGGTTGCATCATCTTCAACCTGACAATATTTAATATATTTTTTTACGCCATCAGGAAAATGAACATAATTACCTTCATTTATAGAATACATATAACCTGTTTCGGGCATTTTCATTTCCGGATGAGACAGGCAAAACTCACCAATTGATGGATCTAAAGTAAAACCATTAACACCTTTGCCAGTTGTATAAACCAACATTGTAGATGAACCGTATATGATGTAACCTGCGGCAACCTGTTGAGTACCTTTTTGTAATACATCATCAAGACTAGCTTTTCCCTCGGTAGATTTACGCCTGTATATTGAAAATATAGTACCCACCGCAACGTTAACATCGGTATTTGACGAGCCATCTAAAGGGTCTATACAAACAATGTATTTTGCATTCTGAGATACCGGCGATTCTATGTGAATAATATCATCTTCTTCCTCAGTTGCCACAATACAGCACTCACCGCCACTGGTTAAAGCAGCGATGAATTGTTCATTGGCATAAACATCGAGTTTTTTCTGCTCCTCACCCTGTATATTCGTTGTTCCAACATCACCAAGAATATCCACTAAACCCGCTTTGTTAACCTCACGGTTTACAATTTTAGCAGCAATAGCAATGTCTCTTAAAAGCCTGGATAATTCGCCTTTTGCATAAGGAAAATCCGCTTGTTTTTCTATGATAAATTGTCCTAGTGTTCTTACGCCACAAACCATACTTAGTGTAATTTTTACATTATCTACCTGATAATTCAATTACCTCTAATGTATGAATATTTTCATCAGTTATGCAAAAACGAATTAAAGTTCTAACCTTATGCCAGCCATGTTTGCCCGCAGCACCAGGGTTTATATGCAGTAATTTTAGTTTTTCATCATACATAACTTTCAGAATATGCGAATGCCCAGTTACAAATAATTTTGGCGGCTTAGTGTAAATTTCTGGCTTTACATAAGAAGAATATTTACCTGGATAACCGCCTATGTGCGTCATCCAAACATCTACGTCTTCACAACTAAAACGATTTTGTTCCGGAAACTCACTCCTGATAGCTATATCATCGATGTTACCAAACACTCCCCTAAGCGGTTTAAAAGCCGCCAATGGCGCTGCAACATCAGGTCCAAAATCCCCTGCATGCCAGATTTCATCACAACTTTCGAAGTGCCTGAAAACATTTTCATCTAAGTAACCGTGCGTATCAGAAATTAGACCTATTTTTTTCATTATTGATTGTAAAATTAATCGAAAAAATTTGTTTAAACTCGTAAATGACTTTTCAGCTAGGGGAAAATAATAAGAGAAAAAGTTTTAGAAATTTAAGGAAAACATAGTTAAAGGAGGCAAAATTTATTATACAATATTATCATCAATAATTCAGAAAAAAGTCTTTTAATAGCAAACGATATTCTGCCGTATGGTTGTTAAATGATTCGTAAATATAGAAATCCCGTTTTACCAAATTTGACTTTTCGTTACCTAAACAAATTATCATTCTAAAAGGAGTTTTACTTTTGTCAGAATGAATATAAATTTTTTCCAGCACTGCTAATTGAAGGTTTGAGCCAATACTTTCTACCTCTTGAGCTTGTTTTAACGGAAGTATTAACCACAACTTTCCATGTTCAGATAACATTGACTTGGATTTTTTGACTAACATTTCAAAGAAATCAATCCCAGCATGCCTGGCTATGCCTTTCCTTTCTTCCTCGTTTTTTAAATCATTTACAAAAAATGGTGGGTTAGAAACTATTAAATCATAGTGCTTAGTGGTTTCAAAGTTTTCAAACGAAGAATTATAAACACTAATCTGGTTAGCGAATTTGGAATTTTCAGCATTCTTTGCAGCAGTTTCACTTGCCTGAAAATCAATTTCTACTGCATCAATTTCCGCCTCGGTAAATTTCTGAGCAAGCATCATGGCGATAACACCTGTACCAGTACCAATATCCAGAATATTATCTGGCTGATGGCTTGATGCAATAGCCGCTAAAAGCACACCATCAGTATTGATTTTCATAGCGCAACCACTTTGATCAACTTCAAACTGTTTGAATTTAAATACCGATTTACTTGCAATCATTTTTTAACCCTAAGTTTTCTATCAATTGTTTTCCACAACTTTTAATAAACACAATAAACTGATTATCATGTATTTAAAAGCTAAACAAAAATAACAAGAATATTAATTTTAAAGCTGTTAATAACTTCCGCAAACGTGTGTTTTAAAATCAGCCGTTGTTCACTTATGTTTGTTTAGCAATTTGAATGAACCGCGTTTACACCGGGCTTTGAATTGTTAAAACAACCAGTACTCGATCGGTATCTAAGTAGCCAACAACCAAATTGTTGGCTACTTTGTTTAGCCTACTTTTCGTAAAGTTCTAGTGGTAATCCGTCAGGGTCGGAAAAAAATGTAAATTTCTTTCCCTTTAGCTCATCAATTCTAATTTCTTCTGTGGCAATTCCATACTTAACCAGATTTGCTATCTCCATATCAATATCATCTACTTCAAAAGCTAAATGACGCAAGCCCCGGGCTTCTGGTCTTGATGCCCGCTCAGGCGTGTTTTCAAAAGAGAAAAGTTCTATCTGATATAAATCATTTATGGCTAAATCCAACTTATAAGATTTCCGCTCTTCGCGATAAAACTCGCTTAAAACTTTAAGACCGAGCTTATTGACGTAAAAATCTTTTGATTTCTCGTAGTCTGAACAAATAATGGCGATATGGTGAATTCGGTTGAACATTATATATAAATTATTGAATGCAATGATTTTTTAATAACGGCAAAGTTGCATAAAAATCGATTCAATTTCGTTTATAGATTACCCAAATCAAAAATTCACATTAAATGCTCCTTTTCCCCAGCTAATTTTACAATCCTTTGCTCAAAATTCTCTCATTCAATTACGCATTCTTTCCCTCATTAAATTAAAAAAACCTAAATTTGCAGCTTCAAAAAAAAAGCATGATTCATTTCTTCATAAGTCAATCCGAGGCGGTTTTTGTTTTACAAACAAACGAATCCTTATCATCAACTAATATTACAAAACTAGAGTGGTTATTTGGCGGTGCCAAACTACAAAACGAGAAACTTCTGAACGGTTTTTTCGTTGGTCCTAGGGCTGCAATGATTACACCTTGGAGCACAAATGCTGTTGAAATTACGCAGAACATGGATATCCATGGCATCATCAGGATTGAAGAATTTAAAAAGGTTGAAGCAGATTTCTCAGACTACGACCCGATGCTATCGCAGAAATACGATGGGCTTTCTCAAGAAGTGTACACCATTAACATTAAGCCAGAGCCGATATTAGAAATTTCTGATATTGCCGCTTACAACAAGCAGGAGGGCTTATCGTTAAGTGATGAGGAAGTTGAATATCTGAATTCTTTGGCCGGGCGCTTAAAACGACCTTTAACAGATTCTGAAGTTTTTGGTTTCTCGCAGGTAAATTCAGAACACTGCCGACACAAAATTTTCAACGGTAAATTTGTTATCGATGGCGTTGAGCAAGAAACTTCTTTATTTAAGTTGATCCGCAAAACCTCTGAAGAAAATCCAAATGATATTGTTTCAGCCTATAAAGATAATGTTGCGTTTATTAAAGGTCCTGTTGTTCAGCAATTTGCACCAAAGCGAGCCGACGAACCTGATTATTATACAACAAGTGATTTCGAATCTGTTATCTCGTTAAAGGCAGAAACACATAACTTCCCAACTACTGTTGAGCCTTTTAATGGTGCAGCAACAGGTTCTGGCGGAGAAATTAGAGATAGACTAGCTGGCGGACAAGGTTCTTTACCTTTAGCCGGAACGGCCGTTTACATGACTGCTTTATCTCGTTTGGAAGAAGGGCGTGAATGGGAAAATGGTGTTGAAGAAAGACAGTGGCTATATCAAACACCAATGGACATCCTTATCAAGGCCTCGAACGGGGCAACAGATTTTGGGAACAAATTTGGTCAGCCTTTAATTGCCGGTTCGGTTTTAACTTTTGAACATGAGCACTTCGACAAGTTTAGTATGACAGCCCGTAAGCTAGGTTTCGATAAAGTAATAATGCTTGCGGGTGGTATTGGCTATGGAAAGGCTAGCCAGGCTAAAAAACAAAAACCTCAGGAAGGAGACAATATTGTAGTTCTTGGTGGTGAGAATTATAGAATTGGAATGGGCGGTGCAGCGGTTTCATCTGCTGATACAGGCGAGCATGGTTCAGGAATCGAATTAAATGCAATTCAGCGTTCTAATCCTGAGATGCAAAAAAGAGCGGCTAATGCAGTTCGTGGCATGGTAGAAAGCGATCATAACACAATCGTTTCCATCCACGATCATGGTGCAGGCGGTCATTTAAATTGTTTATCAGAATTAGTTGAAGAAACCGGAGGCTTAATTAACCTGGATAAGTTGCCAGTAGGCGACCCTACCCTTTCTGCAAAGGAAATTATCGGCAATGAGTCTCAGGAGCGTATGGGATTGGTTATCGGAAACGAACATATTGAAACGCTACAAAAAATTGCCGATCGCGAACGTTCACCAATGTATACCGTGGGTAAGGTTACAGGCGATCATCGCTTTACTTTTCAATCTGCAACCAGCGGAATTAAGCCCATGGATTTAGAACTTAAAGACATGTTTGGAAGCTCTCCAAAGGTGATAATGGAAGATAAAAAGCTCGATAGACAATACGAAGCTATTGCTTATCATACTGAGAAACTAAACGATTACCTGGAACAGGTTCTTCAATTAGAAGCCGTTGCATCAAAAGATTGGCTTACTAATAAGGTAGACCGTTGCGTTGGCGGTCGGGTTGCGAAGCAACAAACGGCTGGTCCGCTACAACTGCCTTTAAATAACTGTGGCGTTATGGCTTTAGATTTCCTGGGCAAAGAAGGCATCGCAACTTCAGTTGGCCATGCACCTGTTTCAGCATTGATAGATCCAGCAGCCGGAAGTAGAATTGCAATAGCAGAATCTTTATCAAATATTGTTTGGGCGCCATTAAAGGATGGGTTAAAAAGCGTTTCACTTTCTGCAAACTGGATGTGGGCTTGTAAAAACGAAGGCGAAGACGCCAGATTATATGAGGCTGTTAAAGCCTGCTCTGATTTTGCCATCGACTTAGGAATCAATATCCCAACTGGAAAGGATTCACTTTCGATGAAGCAAAAATATAAAGACGGCGATGTTATTGCTCCCGGAACGGTAATTATTTCTGCCGGTGGTAACTGCGATGATATTACAAAGGTTGTAGAACCGGTGCTCCAAAAAGATGGCGGCTCCATTTATTACATCAATCTTTCTAACGACAGCTTTAAATTAGGTGGTTCTTCTTTTGCGCAGATTTTAAATAAAATCGGAACAGAAACGCCTGATGTAAAGGATGCAGCCAAACTTAAGGCTGCCTTTAATATCGTTCAGCAATTAATAAAACAAGATAAAATACAGGCAGGACATGATATTGGTAGCGGTGGTTTAATCACTACATTACTGGAAATGTGTTTTGCTGATAATAATTTAGGTGCCAGTGTAGATTTATCTGCTTTGCAGGAATCAGACATCATAAAATTACTTTTCGCCGAAAACATCGCTTTGGTTTTCCAGGCCGATGAAAGCATCGAATCTATATTAAAATCAAATAGCATAGAATTTTTCAAGATTGGTGAAGTAACCTCAAAACCCGCCTTAGAAATTAAAAACCAAAGTGATAGTTTTAGCTTTGACATCAATCATTTACGCGATGTTTGGTTCAAAACTTCTTACCTGTTAGATAAAAAACAAAGCGGACCTGATAAAGCAAAAGAACGTTTTGATAACTATAAAAATCAAGCATTAAAATATACTTTCCCTTCACAATTCGACGGAAAAAAACCTGTAATTGACAACTCAAAACCAAAACCCAAAGCAGCTATAATACGCGAAAAAGGTAGTAATTCTGAACGTGAACTTGCAAATGCGATGTTTTTAGCGGGTTTTGATGTTAAAGATGTACACATGACCGATTTGATTTCGGGTAGAGAAACTCTTGAAGACATTCAGTTTATAGGTGCAGTTGGCGGTTTCTCTAATTCTGATGTTTTAGGTTCGGCAAAAGGCTGGGCCGGGGCATTTATGTACAATGAAAAAGCCAGGGTGGCGCTAGAAAAATTCTTCGCCCGCCCAGATACACTTTCTGTTGGTGTTTGTAATGGCTGCCAATTATTTGTAGAACTTGGCTTAATTAATAAGGAGCACGAAGAAAAACCAAAAATGCTACACAATGAAAGTCATAAACACGAAAGTATTTTCACTTCATTAACCGTAGCTGAAAATAATTCGGTAATGCTTTCTACCTTAGCCGGTAGCACGTTAGGCGTTTGGGTATCACATGGCGAAGGTAGATTTAGCCTGCCCTACACAGAAGATAAATACAGCATTGTTGCCAAATATGCTTACGAAAATTATCCTGCCAGTCCAAATGGTTCTGATTATAATACAGCGATGATGTGCGATACCACCGGCCGTCATTTGGTTATGATGCCACACATTGAGCGTTCATTATTTCAATGGCACTGGGCAAATTACCCTAAAGGAAGAAAAGATGAAGTTTCGCCATGGATGGAGGCATTTGTTAATGCCAGAAAATGGGTAGAATCAAAATAATATAAAAAGGCTTGAGTTTTCACTCAAGCCTTTTTTAATGAAAATCAGAATTGTTTTTTCTTCATTAAGAAACCAAATTTTCGATTGCCTCATTTCTTATTCCATTTCCACCTCAACCTAAAATAAATTAAAGTTAATAGGCATATTATATCTAACACGAACAGGTATTCCTTTATTTTTTCCGGGTTTCCACAGTGGCGATTTTTTAATCACCTTCATTGCCTCCTCATCACAACCAGAACCAATACCTTTTAAAACTTGTACATCCGTAATCGAACCATCTTTCTCTACCACAAAGCTTACAAAAACTTTTCCTTGCACGCCTTCCTCCTGTGCTTTATACGGATATTTTAAGTTACGTTCCATATATTTTCCCCAGGCTTTCATACCACCTGTAAACTCCGGATATTCATCTACACCTGATGAAATGTAAATTTCTGTGTCACCGTTCCCTCCATCTCCATCTTTACCTGCAGCATTGCCATTGCCATTGCCTAAATTTGTATCAACAACAAGGTTGGGCTTAATTTCGCCCCCTTGTGTTTTATCGCTAATTACCGCATCGTGTATTTCTTTAATTGTTGGTGGTTCGGGTAAATCAACTTTATCTACTACAACGATATTTGATGGTAATGCAACTGTTTTAACTTTTACTGGTTCTGTCTTTTTCGGTTCTACTTTCTTTTCGGGTTCCGTTTTTTTCATCGAATGAATTACATCATCCAATACAATGGTTTTAGTAATTGGTGCCGAAACAACTTCCGTAGGAAACAACTTACTGTAAACCATCGGACTTACGAAAAATAAAACAAAAGCGCTACTGGCAAAAAAAAGTGATTTGGTTAAAATTGATGATGATTGCGACCTTAATACATAAGCACCATAAATTTTGTTTCTTCCTGAAAATACAATATCGAGCCACTCGGTTTTGTATACATTAATTGATGAGTTGAACATAGTTTTTGAGTTTTAAACCATGATGTAAAAAAATCATCAATTCCATAAAACTGTAAAAAATCTATATTATTTATCAAAAATGAAATTTTTCATAGTTAAAACATTTTCATATTTCATTTTCAACAATTTTTATTTATTTAATGAAATTGTTTCATAAAAATTAATAAAATATAGTATTTTTGACAAAAAACATAACAAATTAATGAAAAGCTTAAGAACCATCGCATTAAAAGAGGCTCAAAACAGAATTTCACCAGAAGTTAAATCACCATCAGCAAAAATTTCTGACTTTTTTGGCTCTAATGTATTTGATAAGAGAAAAATGAGAGATTTCTTATCTAAAGACGTGTATGAGAAATTGATATCATCTATTAACCAGGGTGAGTTAATTAATACAGACGACGCTAACCAGATTGCAACTGCTATGAAAGCTTGGGCAATGAGTGCAGGCGCTACGCATTATACACACTGGTTCCAGCCCTTAACAGGAACAACTGCAGAAAAGCACGATTCATTTTTTGAACCAAGTGGCGACGGAGCTATTGAGAAATTTTCTGGTAGCGCATTAGTTCAACAAGAACCAGATGCATCAAGTTTCCCTAACGGTGGTATCCGTAACACCTTCGAAGCCCGCGGTTATACCGCCTGGGACCCTTCTTCTCCTGCATTTATCATGGAAAGCAAAGCAGGTAAAACACTATGTATCCCTACAGTTTTCGTATCATATACCGGTGAAGCCTTGGATTATAAAGCACCTTTGTTAAAAGCATTAGCTGCACTTGATAAAGCTGCTGTTGATGTTTGCCAATATTTCGATAAAAGCATTACTAAAGTAAATGCATCTTTAGGTATCGAACAAGAATATTTCTTAGTTGATGAGTCTTTATTTAATGCTCGTCCGGATTTATTATTAACTGGCCGCACATTATTTGGACACATGTCTGCTAAAGGCCAGCAGTTAGAAGATCATTATTTCGGGTCTATTCCTGAGCGTGTTTTCACATACATGGTCGATTTCGAAAACGAAGCTTTAAAATTAGGTATTCCTTTAAAAACCCGTCACAACGAGGTTGCTCCATCTCAATTTGAGTGTGCACCGATTTACGAAGAAATCAACTTAGCCATCGATCACAATCAGTTACTGATGGATTTGATGGAGAAAGTTGCCCGCCGCCATCATTTCCGTGTTTTATTACACGAAAAACCTTATGCAGGCATTAATGGTTCTGGTAAACACAACAACTGGTCGTTAATTACCGATACGGGCAAAAATTTATTAGCGCCGGGTAAAACACCTAAAAACAATTTAATGTTCCTTGCTTTCTTTGTAAACACGATTAAAGCAGTGAGCGAGCATGCAGATTTACTACGTGCTAGTATTGCATCGGTTAGCAATGATCACCGTTTAGGTGCTAACGAAGCGCCGCCGGCAATTATCTCTATCTTTTTAGGTTCTCAATTAAACGATGTACTTGATGAGATAGAACACTCGCGTATCAGTAAAAAAATTAAAGAAGATAACGCACTTTGGTTAGGTATTCCTAAAATTCCGCAAATTTTATTGGATAATACAGATCGTAACCGTACATCGCCTTTCGCATTTACAGGTAATAAATTTGAGTTAAGAGCAGTTGGTTCATCAGCTAACTCTTCAGCGCCTATGACCATCTTAAATGCAATAATGGCAGAGCAATTGGTTAAATTCAAAGTAGAAGTTGATAAATTAATTAAGAAAGGTGATAAAAAAGACATCGCTTTATTAACTGTTATCAAAAAATACATTAAAGAATCTAAATCGATTCGCTTCGAAGGCAATGGTTATAGCCAGGAGTGGGAAGATGAAGCTGCAGCACGCGGTTTATCAAACATTAAAACTACGCCAAAAGCTTTAGATGCTTACTTAACTGATAAATCAGCTGATTTATTTAACACAACAGGTATTTACAGCAAACGTGAAATCCATGCCCGTCATGAAATTATGTTAGAGAACTTCTACAAAAAACTTCAAATTGAAGCCCGTGTTATGGGAGAAGTTACCAACACAGCTATTATTCCTGCTGCAATTGCTTACCAAAACTCTTTAATTGCAAACGTTAAAGGTTTAAAAGAAATTGGTGTAGATAGCAAAGTATCTTTAGACATTGTTAAAAAAGTTTCTGAGCATTTAGAGATTGTAAAAACAAATATCGATGCAATGTTAGAAGAACGTAAAGTAACTAACAAAATCGAAGATACACGCGAGAAAGCAATCGCTTACGACGAGAAGGTTAAAACCTACTTTGATGTTATCCGTTACCATGCAGATAAATTAGAGCAAATCGTTGATGATAGCGTTTGGCCTTTACCAAAATTCAGAGAATTATTATTTATGAAATAAAAAGCCGAAAGGTTTTAAGCTTAGGGCGTAAGGTGAAAACTTTACGCCCTTTTTTTTGGATCGTGATTATCAGGATTTAATAGTCTTTGCTGGAGTTTCTCATATTTAAACCAAAAAAGGAAATTGAAACTTTTAGCTTCCGGGCAGAATCACGTGGTTTAAAAATGCCAAAAGTCAGGAATAAATAGCATCTACCAGATTACATATAGATAAGGTTTGATTTTTTTTTCACCATGCCGAAAACCTTTTACCTTTTACCTTCTACCTTTTAGCGCTATTCACTATCTTTGCAGCAACATGAGTGATAACAGGTACAATCAACGTGGCGTTTCTGCCTCAAAAGAAGATGTGCACAATGCCATCAAAAACATCGATAAAGGAATTTTCCCAAAAGCTTTCTGCAAAATCATTCCTGATATTTTAGGTGGTGATGCAGCATACTGTAACATCATGCACGCAGATGGCGCTGGTACAAAATCTTCTTTAGCTTATGTCTACTGGAAAGAAACAAACGATATTTCAGTTTGGAAAGGTATTGCTCAGGATGCTATAATCATGAATATCGATGATTTAATATGCGTTGGTGCAACCGATAACATTCTTTTGTCATCAACCATTGGCAGAAACAAAAATCTCATACCGGGCGATGTAATTGCCGCGGTTATTAACGGTACTGAAGAGATCCTGGAAGACTTACGAGCACAGGGAATTTCAATTTATTCAACCGGGGGGGAAACTGCAGATGTTGGCGATTTAGTGAGAACCATTATTGTAGATTCTACTGTCACCTGCCGGCTAAAACGTTCAGATATTATCAGCAATGATAATATTAAACCCGGCAATGTTGTTGTTGGCTTGGCATCGTACGGAAAAGCAACGTACGAAACAGAATATAACGGCGGTATGGGGTCCAACGGACTTACTTCTGCACGCCACGATGTTTTTAATAAAACAGTGGCCAGTAGTTTCCCGGAAAGTTTTGACCCTGCAGTACCCATGGAGTTAGTCTTTTCCGGAAATAAAAATCTAATGGATGAAATTAGTATTGATGGTTTCGGAACAACAACTGTTGGTAAATTAGTCTTATCTCCTACCCGTACTTACGCACCCGTAATTAAAAAGATATTAGAAAGCTATCGCAATCAGATAGATGGTATTGTACATTGCAGCGGTGGCGCTCAAACTAAAGTATTACATTTTATTAATGATGATATCCATGTAATTAAGGATAATTTATTTCCGGTTCCGCCTTTATTTAAGTTGATACAGGAAGAATCCGGCACCGACTGGAAAGAAATGTACAAGGTATTTAATATGGGGCATAGAATGGAACTTTATTTACCGGAAGAAATTGCCCAAGGTATCATTCAGATTTCAAAAAATTTCGATATCGATGCGCAAATTATAGGTCGCGTTGAAAAGAGCGATAAAAGACAGGTAACGATAGAAAGCGAACAGGGAACATTTATTTATAATTAGTTTAGCCTTGAATAAAAAAGCCTTGCAGATTAATAATCTGCAAGGCTTTTTTATGCTCTTTCTACAAATTTATGAAAGGTACTATCTTCTCCATCTGCTTTCTTATCCTGATAAAGAAAGTCTAGTTTATGTTTATCAAAATTTTTGAAGAAAGTGTCCCAATCGGTCTCATTAAAATCACTTTTACTATCACTTTTATTTGGGAAATGAATCCTTAAGATCCCACCGTCTTTTCCATTATCTATATCTGCAACAATTGCTGGTACACCACCATGCTTTTCTGTCCATGCCTTTATCGTAGCATGATCATGAGTTTGTTTTGAAGTGCTCATTACTATATAATTTAGTTTTTTAATAGATTGACTTATTTATATAATCCCTCACGGTAAAAAATGTTTTAAAAATTTAAACATAAAAAAAGTCCCGATTTGCATCGGGACTTTTATTTAACCTAAGATTATATGTTAGTTAAAGTTATAACGAACACCAAACTGCATGTAGTAAGTAGACGAGATAGTTTGAGAAGTACCGAAAGTAGTTCTGGTTAAATCATTACTTGTAGCGCCCATTCTGAATGTTGGCCTGGTGGTATTGTTAATTGCTGTTACGTTTTGAGGAACCAAAATTGCACTTTGATTAACAAAATTCACATTACCCCATTTGCGGTTTAATAGGTTACCTACGTTGAAGATATCTACTGTAAACTGAAATGAGTTCTTAGTTTTACCAAAGTCTTTAAAAACTTCTTGAGTTAATCTAAAGTCAAATTGATTTCTCCAAGGTGAAGTTGCGGCATTACGTTGAGCATATTCACCTCTGTGTTTGCTTAGGTATTTATCTTGAGCGATATATGCTTCAAAAGCTTCACTTTGCTCTTGAGCTGTATAGGCTCTTCCGTAGCCAGATGTACCAGCTGGAATTGCAACAAATGTGATTTCAGAGGCATCTCTTGGAATGTAAATCAAATCATTTCCAGATTGGCCATCTCTATTGAAATCAGAGCTGTAGGTATAAGAGAAACGACCTTGTTGTGATCCTTCATAAAATAATGAAAACGAAGTTGCAAGGTTACCAAAGTAAGCTTTCTTGTAAGAGATATTAGCTATGAAACGATCTGGATTTAAATTACTCGAGTAGCTTAAAGTTGGTGAGTTAGGATTTCCTGAAGTTTGAGGAATAGACCATAAGTTCAATAATTGGTCACCACCACCATCACCATAGTTACGTTGATCAGATCTCGTGTAAGCAATCATTGCAGATAAACCACCTTGAAATTGTTTAGTTAACTGTGCAGTAGCTTGCCAGTTATAGCCTCCTTTTGCGTTACTCATTTGAATAACGTTGAAACCAGATGAACTAGTTGCAGCGGCAGTTGTTGCTACCTGACCAGCAGCGGTTAACGAGACATTTTGTCTTGTAAATACAGTACTAGGGAACATTGGCCTTGTATCTCCATAGCCACTGATGGCTAAGTTTGTTGGCGTAACTAAGTTAATGTTTTGTGCAACTGCAACATTTAAATCTCTGCCATAAATACCTTCTAAGGTACCAATTATACCCCAAGGTAATTTAACATCAAATGCCAAACTAGATTTCCATGTTTGAGGAAGTTTCAGCGTTGGAGACATTACACTAATGCTACTTGGAATTGAAGTTCCCGCTGCAGGAGCTGCTGATAATAAATTTGGAGCGATACTTGGATTGAAGAAAGGTGTATTGGCTTGTCCTGAATAGGTTTGTGTGTACTGCAATAAACCTGCATCACCTGACTGAGAAACAATCCAAACAAAGGGAATACGACCAGTAAATATACCAGTACCACCTCTAACTTGGAACGAACGGTCTCCGAATACATTCCAGTTAAATCCAAAACGTGGGGAATAAGAAATTCTATTTTCTGGTAAAACACCAGTATTTACTGTTTGACCTGCAAAATTTAAACCAGCAACTAAAGGATGGGTTCTAACTTCTGACACGTCAGGATAACTTGCTTGTTCCACACGTAATCCAGCTGTCAATTTCAAACGATCAGTTACAGTAAACTCATCTTGTAAATATGCTGAATATTGATTGTACTTAAAGCTTGGATAAGCTTGAGAACCATCTGCAGTTAAAGGATAAGTAACAGCATAGTTTGAAGGTTTCGCTTTATTTACGAAATCCGCCCATGAATTGAATACGTAGTAACCAGTTCCGAAACGTTGGAAACCATTTTTAGTTGTACTAAATTCTGCTTGTAAACCTAAAGTAATGTTATGTTTACCTAAAGCTAAGCTTAAGTCATCACTATATGTGTAACCTTTAACATCTCTTAAGTTACCATAAGTAAAAGGCTCATAACCAAAAGTTGTTGCCACATTAGTACCATCTAAGATATCAACCAAAGGAAATGGAGAGCTATCTGAAGTTCTAGGATCATTTTGGTGTGAATAAGTTGCACGTGCAACGTTAGTTACTTTGCTACCAAAAGATGATGTTAACTCAGCAACACCCGAATAAAGGTTAGCCGCCTGATAATAGTTGGAATTGAAAAACGACAAAGCATTAACCGAAGCTCTGTTTGCTGTAGCTCCAAATGTAATACCTGAACCGGTAGTTGAAGTACTCAAAGATGAAGGAGATTGACTCTCTACTTGATTGTAACGTACACTGAAGCGGTGATTTTTGCTGATATTCCAGTCTAAACGTGCAAACATTTTTTCGTTATCACTAATATTTGAATAGCCTTGATATGGGCCGGTTTGATAACCATAGTTAGATAACAAATAAGATGATACTCCATTTAAGAAATCAGCAGTCGGTTTAGCAACAGTACTAATACTACCAAATGGCTGGCTTGGAGTTGCAGCAATTTTCGTTGTTCCTGGCTGAATAGTATGCTTTTTCTCATAGTTTACGAAAAAGAATAATTTATCTTTAATTATCGGACCACCTAAACTGAAACCATAATTTTTTTCATCAAGTTTTTGAAGCGTTGGAATTCTATATGATTCACCAATTCTTTTACCTTGTTGATCATCGCCACGCATGGTATAAAATGCGTTACCTGAAAAAGTATTCGTACCTGAACGGGTTACCGCGGTTACTGAACCCCCTGTAAAACCAGTCTGACGTACATCGAATGGAGTTACGTTTATAGAGATTTGTTCTAACGCATCAATTGAAATTGGAGAACCGTTTGCAGGAATGTTCTGACCAATACCAAACTGGTTGTTAAAGTTAGCACCATCTACTGTAAAGTTATTTGACCGATAGTTACCACCGCCAATTGATGTACCATTTGCTTGTGGTGTTAAACGTGTTAAATCATTAACACTTCTGGTAATGGTTGGTAAACTCTGAATCTGAGCTTTGCTGATAACAGTAGAAGTACCGTTTCTGCTCGAATTCATGATTGTATTGTTACTTTGTCCAACAACTTTCACCTCCGATAACGTAGAACTGTTATCTAATAATGTTACATTTAATAAATAAGGTTCACCTAATTTTAAATAGATTTCAGTTTGTTTTTCAGCTTTGTAACCTACAAAGCTGATTTCAACTGTGTAAGGACCGCCAACACGCATTCCACCAATAGTGAAACGACCATCATTATTGGTCGATACAGTGTATACTGTACCTGTAGGTATGTGCGTTGCTTTGATACTCGCACCGGGAAGTGTTCCCTTGTCATCCTTAATGGTTCCTGTCATAGACGATGTAGTTACCTGTGCATTAACACTAAAGGTAATCCCTACAAAAGCCACAATAACAAGTACTAATCTTAAAAGTAAAGATTTCTTCATACTTTGATTTTTTAATTTGTTTTTTTGAATAATAAATCGGGAAAGATTTTTATGCCGCAAATGTACTTATTAATTTTTAACACATTTTAACATCCAATGTTAAATTATTATTAATTACGGCAAAACTTTTCAACAATTAACATCAAATACAACGTATTTAACTTCCAGTTTATCAACACTTTGTTAAATCTGCTGAATTTTCATTAAAAAAGACCTTATTTACTTGTAAAAAACATATAAAATAAACCATCCGGATAAGATTATTGAAATAAACACATTCAAAACCATGTATCAAATGCCGGATTCAACAAAAAAGAAATATTTGTAAGTTTAGTAGAATGTTTTCAAAAACTGATAGGCTTGTTAAACACTTCATTCCAACAATTGGGAAATTTTAAGCTTTAAATCATTGAGAATATGCACAAATTGTAATTTTTGCCTTTTTTACATTGTATCTTAATATTCATCAACTCAATTAACATTTTTTTTTTAGTTTTGGGGATTATAAAAAACTGAAGTTTTTTTAATAAGTAATGCTGATATAATATTATATAAGCGAGGGAAATCTGTTCAAAGAGCCTTCTCCTACCCTGGAGATTACCATAATACAAAACAATTAAAAGAAATCTCTTTAAAATAGATATGAACTACGACGTTATTGTTTTAGGCAGCGGCCCAGGTGGTTATGTAGCTGCAATCAGAGCTTCGCAATTAGGACTTAAAGTTGCAATTGTAGAGCGTGAATCATTAGGTGGTATTTGTTTAAACTGGGGTTGTATCCCAACTAAAGCACTTTTAAAAAGCGCTCAGGTTTTCGAATATATTAATCATGCTGCTGATTACGGAATTACAACCGCCGGTGCAACAGCTGATTTTGCTGCCGTTGTAAAACGCAGTCGCGGTGTTGCCGATGGAATGAGTAAAGGCGTTCAATTTTTAATGAAAAAAAATAAAATTGACGTAATTATGGGTACTGGTAAAGTAAAGCCAGGGAACAAATTAGAAGTTAAAGGTGCTGATGGTTCTCAAAAAGAACTAACTGCCAAAAATATAATTATTGCCACTGGTGCCCGTTCCAGAGAATTGCCTAACCTTAAACAGGATGGCAAAAAGATTATTGGTTACCGCCAGGCAATGGTTTTACCTGAATTACCAAAAAGCATGGTTGTGGTAGGTTCTGGTGCAATTGGTGTCGAATTTGCCTATTTTTATGCAACTATGGGAACGAAAGTTACTATCGTTGAGTTTATGGAAAACGTTGTTCCGGTAGAAGATGAAGATGTTTCTAAACAATTATTACGCAGCTTAAAGAAAGTTGGCATCGATGTGATGACTTCAGCTTCTGTTGAATCAGTAGATACAAGTGGTGCAGGTTGCAAGGTTTCTGTCAAAACCGCTTCAGGCATGCAAACCATCGAAGCTGATATCGTGCTTTCTGCAGCAGGTATTGTTGCTAACATAGAAAATATCGGTTTGGAAGAAACTGGTATCAAAACTGAAAAGGGTAAAATCGTTACAGATGAATTCTACAATACATCTGTAAAAGGTTATTATGCAATTGGTGATGTTGTCGGAGGACAAGCGTTAGCGCATGTTGCTTCTGCAGAAGGAATTATTTGCGTGGAGAAAATTGCCGGTCAGCATGTTGAACCGTTAGATTACAATAACATCCCGGGCTGTACATATTGCACACCTGAAATTGCTTCTGTAGGTTATACTGAAAAAGCGGCAAAAGCAGCTGGTTACGAATTGAAAATTGGTAAATTCCCTTTTTCAGCTTCTGGTAAAGCAAGTGCTGCTGGCGCAAAAGATGGTTTCGTAAAATTAATTTTCGATGCTAAATACGGAGAATTATTAGGCGCCCACATGATTGGCACCAACGTAACCGAGATGATTGCTGAAATCGTTGTTGCCCGTAAATTGGAAACAACTGGTCATGAAATGATTAAATCTGTTCACCCGCACCCAACAATGAGCGAGGCGATTATGGAAGCTGCTGCCGATGCCTACGGCGAAGTAATACACTTATAGTTGGAAGTCTGGCTTCAAATAAAAGAAAACCCTTTAGTTTTAGTTCTAAAGGGTTTTCTTATTTTTAACCGTTTTCCAATTCTTGATACTTGATACTAAATACTTGATACTACAATAATGAAACTGCATACCATAAACACGGGCCTATTTAAACTCGATGGCGGCGCAATGTTTGGCGTTGTGCCGAAAGCAATCTGGCAAAGAACTAATCCTGCAGATGCAAACAATCTTTGCACATGGGCCATGCGTTGCCTTTTAATTGAAAATGGTAACAAACTAACTTTGGTTGATACCGGAATCGGCGATAAACAGGACGAGAAATTTTTTAGTCATTATTACTTGCATGGTAATGATACAATGGAAAAATCATTGGCAAAATTAGGTTTTAGCAGGGCTGATATTACCGATGTATTTTTAACACACTTACATTTCGACCACGTGGGCGGAGCCATAATTCGTGATGGCGAGAAACTTATTCCCGCTTTTAAAAATGCGACTTATTGGAGTAATGAAAAGCACTGGGCCTGGGCAACTGAACCGAATGCAAGAGAAAAAGCATCATTTTTAAAAGAGAATATCTTACCGATTCAGCAAAGTGGGCAAATAAAATTCATTGATGAAAAAGAAAATATAGAATGGCAAAAAGGAATTAACATCTCCTTTGCTTACGGACATACCGATGCCATGATGCTTCCAAAAATAAGTTATAGGGGCAAAACGATTGTTTACATGGCCGATTTACTTCCATCAGTAGGGCATTTACCCCTTCCCTATGTTATGGCTTATGATATGTTTCCATTAAAAACATTAACCGAAAAGCAGGCCTTTTTAGAAGAAGCCGTTGAAAACAACTACATACTATATTTAGAACACGACCCGATTAACGAGTGCTGCACCTTACAAAGAACGGAAAAAGGCATTCGAGTTGATGAAACTTTCAATTTAAGCGATATTTAAATGATTCGCAATGCAAAACCCGATGATGCCGGTAAGGCGGCCCCTTTAATTATTCAGGCTATGGGCAAGCTGGCAAACAAATTCAGTAATACTAAGGATGCGGAGAGAATCCTGGCGCTCTTCGCCTATTTTTTCAGTCAGAAAGACAACCAATACAGTTATGAAAACACATTAGTCTTCGAAGAAAATGGACAGATTTTAGGTACTTTGAATGCCTATGATGGCGGCAAGCTAGCTGAACTCAGAAAAAACTTTACCGATTACCTTTATTTACACCATAATTCGAAGAATTTCTACGCTGAAGAAGAAACGCAGGCGGGAGAATTTTATTTCGATACAATTAGTGTTTCGCCTTCGGCACAGGGAAAAGGAATTGGGAAACAATTGATTGATGCCGGAATTGCTTGGGCTAAAAACCTCGGGCATACAAAAATTGGTCTTCTTGTTGAAGTTGAAAATGAAAAAGCTTTAAAACTTTACCAGACCAAAGGTTTCCAGATTAAGAATGAAAAGGAATTTATGGGTGGCTTGTATCACCATATGATTTATCATATTGCCTCAACATAGTTTAAACGTCATTTCCAAAAATTATTTGCTATTTTATTTGTATTTAATCTAAATAATAGCAATTTTTGCAGGCGATGGAAAAAGCATGTGTAGATATTAACGAACTGATTAACGTTTTCTCAAATTCTCAGGGCTCTGTTTATCAATCAGATAAACTTAATTGCTTTTACGTAGATTTCGGCGGAAAGTTTGCCCGCTACAACTGCATCTCTTTACAAAAACTGAAAAAAGTAGTTGAAGATATTGATATAGAAGCTTTATTGTTAAATACACACAGAGCAGATTTCGAGCTGGTAACTTTTAACGGTTGCGAACACATCTATCTTTTAAGCGCTTTGGAAATAGTAGCACTAAAAGATTTACTTCACGGCACTTTTACCATGTTCAAACTTAATCACATGGTTAATGATTGCTTAAACAGATTGGTTTACTAATATTACGTATGTTCAGCTTACCAATCTGCTGTGCTTCAGCACCCAATTGCCTTTATTTAAACTCATTATAAATACCTGCCTCCGAGCAATTTAGACTAATTTCATATTGCAAATAAATTGAGTAAGCGAACAAATACGGCTTACATTTGTATTGTTATAAAAGCAAAATAATATGAAAGATTTAATGCGTATCAAAAGTTTAATATCACAGGATATTGAAATTCTTTTAAATCAGCAAATTAAAAAAGAAGCTCACTCTTCATCACTATATTTATCAATGTCGTCTTGGTGCGATCAAAATGGATTCGACTTTTCAGCAGATTATTTCGCAAAACAATCTGAAGAGGAAAGAGTGCACCAATTAAAACTATTCAAATATGTTTTGGATATGGGTGGTAATGCTGTATCACCTGAAGTAACAGGAATTAAAACTGAGTTTGCTGGTTTCAGAGAAGTTTTTGAAGATGCACTTGAGGCAGAAATCGCCATTACGCAAAGCTTCAAAAACATTTATGCAAGATGCCAGAAAGAACAGGATTTCGTTACGATGGAATTTTTGAACTGGTTCTTGAAAGAGCAACGTGAAGAAGAGTACAAGGCTCGTCGTGCTTTAGAATTATTTGAAGTAATTGGCGAAGAAGGAACAGGAAGATGGGAAATTGACAAACACGTTAACAAAATCTCTTATTCAGAACAATAAATAACAAAACATATATTGAAAAGGCTATCTTAATGCAAATTAAGGTAGCTTTTTTTTGTTCAAGGTTTTTTGAAAATATAGATATTATGCGTGCCCTAAAGTAGCTATTGGCAATAAAAGGTGGAACCGCATAAATTTTTATTGTTATGCCCGCGAAAGCGTGAACCACGAAGTGTTCAGCGACCACAATTAAACTTATGAAAGTGTTGGATAGCAAAGCGAATAAGCTGTTTTAAATTGCACGTCACTTAAATAAAAAAAGCTTCCTTAGTTAAGGAAGCTTTGTGGTTTAGTTTAGGTTGTTTGGTTTATGTTGATTATGAATATCCTTTTATTAAAAGCTTTATAAAAAAAGCGCCGTTACCAGCGCTTTTTTTAAACCAAATATATAATAATAATTAACGAGCATTACAAATGTACGAACATTTCTGATATTATCAAGAAAAAATTATAAAAATTAATTTAATTTAAAATTAAAAGTTATAAATACTTATAAATCAGATAAAAAATATTCTTAAAATAATAAATAAATGATTTAAAATTAATTTTTTATACAAAAACTATCATTTTTTACTTTCAAAATCATACTTTAAACAAATATTTAAGTCAAATGATAGAAAATTTTATAAAAAGCTACTTAAATCACCCCAATACTTACGATGAAATGTTTTTGAATAGTGATAATTACAGAAATCACTACGCTAATTTTATCAATAATTTCTCTAAGGAATCTCTCGACAATCTTAACAAAAAGGAAGAACTTGCTAAAAAGCTCTTCATGAGCCAGGGTATAACCTTTACAGTTTACGATAGCGGCGAAGGAATCGAGAAAATTTTCCCTTTCGATATCATCCCACGTATCATTACTTCAAGTGAATGGTCGTTTATCGAAAAAGGAATTAAACAAAGGTTAAAAGCGCTGAACCTTTTCCTTAAAGATGTTTACAGCAACCAGTTTATCTTAAAAGATAAAATTGTTCCCATTAATGTAATTTATTCTTGTCCACATTTTCTCCGGGAAATGCATAATGTTAATGTCCTACACGATATTTATATACACATCGCAGGCATCGATTTAATCCGCGACCATGACGGAACATTTTACGTACTCGAAGATAACCTGCGTACGCCTTCAGGTGTAAGTTACATGCTCGAAAACCGGGAGATTACCAAAAGGTTATTTCCCGACCTTATTCCGCAGTGCGGCGTTAGAAGCGTAACCGAATATCCGGCAATATTATATAAAAACTTAATGGCGCTTTCGCCCAGGGCGGTTTCCAACCCCACAATTGTAATGCTCAGCCCTGGAATGTACAATTCCGCTTATTATGAGCACACTACTTTAGCCAGGCTAATGGGCGTAGAATTAGTGGAAGGAAGGGATTTGGTTGTCAAAAACCAGAAAGTTTTTATGAAAACAACAACAGGCTTGCAGCAAATCGATGTAATTTACCGCCGTGTGGATGATGATTATTTAGACCCTTTGGTTTTCAATCCGAATAGTGTATTAGGCGTTGCCGGTTTAATGGGCGCTTACCGAAAAGGAAATGTAGCCATTGTTAACGCAGTTGGAAATGGCGTAGCCGATGATAAAGCCGTTTACACTTACGTTCCTGATATGATAAAATATTACCTTAATGAAGAACCTATTTTAAAAAATGTACCTACATACCAATTAAGCAATCGCGATGAGCTGGATTACGTTTTCGAAAACATCAATAAAATGGTGATTAAGAAAACCAACGGCAGTGGTGGCTATGGTATGCTTATGGGCCACGCCGCAGACGAGCAGGAAATAGAAGACTACAAACTTGAGATTTTAAAAGACCCGAGAAACTTTATAGCGCAACCCACAATAAGCCTCTCCTCCGCCCCCTGTTTTATCAACGGGAAACTTTCGCCCCGAAGAATCGATTTAAGGCCTTTCGCTTTAAATGGCCCTGACGGGATTTCGATTGTGCCAGGAGGTTTAACCCGGGTAGCCTTAAAAGAAGGTTCGCTTGTGGTTAATAGTTCGCAAGGCGGCGGCAGTAAAGATACATGGGTTTTAACTTCTTAGAATACGAATATGTTAAGTAGAGTAGCTTCAAGCTTATATTGGTTAAGCAGATACGTGGAGCGCAGCGACGGTATGTTGCGCATGTTAAAAATAAATTATGCCTCATCTCAAGATACCATTCAGGAATTTACCTGGAAACCTGTCATCAGGATATTCTCTTCTGATGATGAGAATGAATTACTGAACATCCAGCATGATAGCCGTGCTGTAATCGAATACCTTTTATTAAACAGAGAAAATCCGAATTCGATACTAAACATAATTACGCTGGCCCGTGAGAATGCCCGTAGTGTTCAGGAACACATTCCGAAAGATTTATGGCAGTGTTTAAATGAATACTATCACACTGTAAAAGATGAAAAACTGCTTTGGTATGTTCAAAAAGACGACCCGATTACAGCGTTAGATATTTTAATTAAGCAAGTTATGCTTTACCACGGCACAGCCGATAGCGCAATGGAACGTGGCGAAAGCCGCAGTTTTATGAAAATTGGTAAACACCTGGAACGAAGCATTCAATCGATAGATATTTTAGATATAAAATTCAGCTCAATAAGTACCAATCCCGATTTGTTAACGGATATAGCTTACTGGAAACATTTACTTTTATCGCTCGGCGGATACGAGTTATACTTAAAAACGTATCGCCAGGGTTTCGATGCTAAAAACATTATCGAGTTAGTAATGTTGAACAATGACTTTCCAAGGTCGGCACTCTATTCAATGCATAACATTGAACGGTATTTCGGCAGATTAAAGAGTGAGAATAACATCGAACATTACAATAACCTTTCCTTTAAAATAGGTCGTTTAAAAAGCATGATTACTTACAGTTCGGTAAATACTATGGGAGAAGAGCAGTTGCATGATTATTTAACGCAAATTCGGGCTGAACTTTTTGGCATCGGAAACTCGTTAAATGAATATTATTTTGCAAATTCATAACTAATTAGTCATCCCACTGAGTCCAAATACAAATAGAATAAACGAAAAGCATTTATGCCAGTTTTCAAAATTAAACACATTACCAATTACAAATACGAATTGCCAGTTCGGGACAGTGCAAACCAGATTATTTTATTCCCGATAAAGGACGATTTTCAGAAAGTTGTTCAGCATGATTTAAATATATCAGGCAGCCCTGAAATTGAAATTTTTATAGATTACTATGGAAATGAAGTCGGCACTTTTACACAGAATGAACCGCATAACCAGCTAAAAATCTTTTCTAAAGTAAGCGTAGAAACCTTCCCAAAGCCGTTACCTCAAGATGATATGTTTAGCAGCGAACAATGGAATAGTCTGGAAGCCATTAGATATGAAGTTCCTTACATTGATTATTTGCGTCAGGAAAGCTTCGATGGTATAAATCAATTAAGAGATACGTCTTTATCCATCAAAACTGAAGAAGATACACCGTATCAAACCTCGATAAAATATTGTGCCCATGTATTTAATAATTTCGAATACATAAAAGGCATCACGGCAGTAGATACAACGATTGAAGAAATTATGAAACTTAAGGCAGGAGTTTGTCAGGATTTTGCACATGTTTTAACTGCAATGCTGCGTTTAACAGGCATTCCAGCCCGCTACGTGAGCGGCTATATTTGCCCTAACAGAGACGGTATGCGTGGCGAAGGCGCAACGCATGCATGGGCCGAAGCTTACCTCCCTGAATATGGCTGGCTCGGTTTAGACCCGACTAACAATTGTATCGCCAATGAAAACCATGTGCGTTTGGCCGTTGGAAGAAATTTCACCGATTGCTCGCCTGTTAAAGGTGTATACAAAGGTGGTTTCGAACACATTATGGAAGTAAATGTATCTGTTGGTTATAATGATGAAGATTTTAATGATAACGAGAACTACTTCCAGCCAAAGGAAGTTAATTATTCAAAACCTTCTGCAACGGTTACAGCTGCCAGAAAACAAAATAGCTACCAGCAATATATGGAAGCCATGCAACAGCAACAACAGCAACAATAGCAGTAACAGGATTTAAGGATAAATAGGAATCAGGATTGATAAAATTATGTTTCTTGTTAATCCGTATAGCAATCATATGATGTATCACGGCAATTCGTATATAAGCACCACATGGTTTAATAGATATTGTTTTCAACCGTTGAGGAACACAACAATTTAACAATTAAGCAATTTCGATAATCTAAGCTCGATTTTTTTCCTAAATTTGCGCCTTTTACAAACAAGAATATGATTAAGAGACAGCAAATTAAAGATTTATTAAAATCGACTGCATTTGGCACAGAGGTAACGGTTATGGGTTGGGTTAGAACTTTCCGTAACAATCAGTTTATAGCTTTGAATGATGGAAGTTGCATGGGCAATATCCAGGTAGTTATCGATTTTAATAATTTACCCGATGAGCTGTTAAAAAGGATAACAACTGGTGCAGCAATTTCTGCTACTGGTAATTTAATCGAATCTTTAGGAAAGGGCCAGTCGGTTGAAATTAAAGCCACTTCGGTTGAAATTTTAGGCGATAGCGACCCGGAAAAATTTCCTCTACAACCTAAAAAACACAGTCTTGAGTTTCTACGCGAAATTGCGCACCTGCGTTTCCGTACCAATACTTTTAATGCGGTTTTTAAAGTTCGACATGCCTTAGCTTTCGCCATCCACCAGTTTTATAACGAGCGTGGCTTTGTTTACATGCACACGCCCGTAATTACGGCAAGTGATGCAGAAGGCGCAGGTGAAATGTTTAAAGTAACCACATTAGATTTTGACAATACACCCCGAACAGAAGAAGGAAAGGTAGATTTCTCTCAGGATTTCTTCGCCCGTGCCACAAACTTAACCGTTTCAGGTCAATTAGAAGGTGAATTGGCAGCAATGGCTTTTGGACAGATTTATACTTTCGGACCAACTTTCAGAGCAGAAAACTCAAACACAACTCGTCACTTAGCCGAATTCTGGATGATAGAACCTGAAGTTGCTTTCGCCGATTTGGAAGACAATATGCAGCTTGCAGAAGATATGATGAAGTATGTTATTAAATATGCTTTGGATAACTGCAAAGATGAACTTGAATTTTTAAATACCCGTTTGGCTGAAGAAGATAAACAAAAACCGCAAAACGAGCGCAGTGAATTTGGCTTACTGGAAAAACTCGATTTCTGCCTTGCAAACGAATTCGAACGCCTAACTTATACAGAAGCGATAAGAATTTTAAAATCATCCAAACCAAACCAGAAAAAACAATTTAAATATTTAATTGATGAATGGGGTGCCGATTTACAAAGCGAGCACGAACGTTACTTAGTAGAAAAACACTTTAAAAAACCTGTAATCTTAACTGATTATCCTGCAGATATCAAATCCTTTTACATGCGTCAGAATGAACCGGACGCTGAAGGCAGACAAACTGTTGCAGCTATGGATATTTTATTCCCGGGCATTGGCGAAATGATTGGTGGCTCGCAACGTGAAGAACGTTTAGACCGTTTAACCAAACGTATGGAAGACATGAATATCCCACAGGATGAACTTTGGTGGTATTTAGATACCCGCCGTTTCGGTTCTGCGCCACACGCTGGTTTTGGTTTAGGTTTCGAACGATTAGTTTTATTTGTTACCGGCATGACGAACATTCGCGACGTAATTGCATTCCCTCGTTTCCCTAAAAACGCAGAGTTTTAGTTTAAGCTAAAGCTTTAAATCGACATTTTACAAAAAAATCCGTTCGGGTAACTCGAACGGATTTTTTTCTGCCTGAAGACTTCATCTGTTTTTGGAGCCTGTAAAACTTAACATTAATTTCTTCCTTGAAAATCTTAACGAAACGGTAAAATTAAGATAAGCAAATGAATGAAAAGAAGAACTGGATTAAATTCTATTGAAGTCAAAACCTATCTTCCCTCCTCGTGCATCGTATCGCTATAAGGATTTGCATGAGAATAATCAACCGCTGAAACCTTATAATCTGTTGGAGCAAAACTTTTTGCGCTACTTAAAGCCATACCAAGTTCATATCTCGAAGGATAAGGCGTTTGTAATAAGCTTCCTGCCGGGATGTATGGAAATGTTTCAAGATAAGATTGCATAACACTCGGGCTCACCCTTCTATTAATGTACGCTCTACTTAATTGATGTGGTTCTCTTAAACCAGCAGCGCCAAGCAACTCTACAGCGCTGGCAACCGTTAAATTGTGAAAATTCTTTACACGGACTGTCTTATCTTCGACAACTAAACCTTTCATTAAACTTTGATCTTGAGTAGCAACGCCAGTAGGACAAGTATTACTGTTACACTCAAGCGCCTGAATGCAACCTAACGCAAACATCATACCGCGGGCAGCGTTGCACATATCTGCCCCCAGGGCAATGTTTTTTACTAAATCAAAGCCTGTGGCAACCTTACCCGATGCAATTATTTTAATATGTTTTTTCAAATCAAAACCATTTAAAACATCATACACAAAGGCAACTCCCTCTCGCAATGGCATACCTACAGAGTTTGAAAACTCCTGAGGTGCAGCTCCGGTTCCACCTTCGCCGCCATCAACGGTTATAAAATCCGGATAAATACCTGTTTCTATCATCGCCTTGCAAATGGCATAAAATTCACTTTTCCTACCGATACATAATTTAAAGCCAACTGGTTTACCACCCGATAAATCCCTTAAGCGCTTAACAAATTCCAACAAACCAATCGGCGTATTGAAAGCGGAATGTGCGGGTGGAGAAAGAACATCCTTACCTTCGGGAACTAAACGGATCCTGGCAACCTCTGCAGTCACTTTTTTTGCAGGCAGCATACCGCCATGACCTGGTTTGGCGCCCTGAGAAAGCTTAATTTCTATCATTTTTACCTGATCGGTTTTTGCCCTTTCCGAAAAAGCATCATAATTGAATGTACCATCGTCATTTCTGCAACCGAAATAACCAGTACCAATTTGCCAGATTAAATCTCCTCCAGGCTGGCGGTGATAATCGCTTATACCACCCTCACCGGTATTGTGCGCAAAGTTTCCCATTTTAGCACCACCATTTAAAGCTAAAATCGCATTCTGGCTTAATGAACCGAAACTCATTGCCGAAATATTATATATACTGGCTGAGTAAGGTTTTGTACATTCTGGGCCACCAACTAAAACACGGGGGTCGGAGTTTAACTCATGATGAGAAATAGCTGCAATACTATGACTGAGCCATTCGTAACCATTTTCATAAACATTTAATTGTGTTCCGAAGGGAATTGTATCGTTATCTTTTTTTGCCCTCTGATAAATTAGCGAGCGATTTAATCGATTATATGGCGTTCCGTTAGTATCACTTTCTACAAAATACTGGTAAACCTTCGGACGAAGTTCTTCCATAAAATACCTTAATCGCCCGAAAACAGGATAATTTCTAACAATACTATGTTTTGGCTGATATAAATCGTAAACACCGAGTATCACAAAAGGCCCTGTGAAGAGAAATGTCCACCATAAGAAAGGATGATAGAGACCTAACATAATGGTTAGGGCAACTAAAAAAGCAGCAATTGCGACGAAAGCTTTTCTCATAACTATAGTTTAGCGTGTATTTTGTTAATGCAAAGATTAGGATTATTAAACAACTGACACCATTAAATTGTTATTTTTACGCTATGCTTATCAAGATTTACCCGGAAAACCCCAACGAAAGAGCCATTGAACAGGTTGTTGACGTGCTTAAAAAAGGCGGTTTAATTATTTATCCAACTGATACAATTTATGGTTTGGGATGCGACATAACCAACCCGAAAGCGATAGAAAAAATTTGCAGAATACGTGGTATAAAACCAGAAAAGGCAAATTTCTCTTTCATTTGCCATGATTTAAGCCATATTTCCGACTTTATTAAACCTATCGACAATACTACTTTCAGGGTTTTGAAAAAGGCGTTGCCTGGTCCTTTTACCTTTATTTTTAATGCCAATAATAATGTTCCGAAATTATTAAGTTCTAATAAAAAAACGGTGGGTATTCGTGTGCCGGATAATAATATTGCCCGTTGTATTGTAAGGGAATTAGGTAATCCCATACTTTCTACATCAATTAAAGATGATGATGAATTAATAGAATACTCAACCGACCCTGAATTAATTTATGAGAAATACCAGGATTTGGTTGACATGGTAATTGATGGAGGTTATGGAGACAATGAAGCCTCAACAGTTGTTGATTGTACGAACGGGGAATTTGAAATCATCCGCGAGGGTAAAGGAGATATCGAAGAATTCTTATAAGATTAACCTTGAGCAAGGATACAATCCTGTCCGGAAAAACTTATCCACAACCGATGCATTTACTTATTAAATATCTAAATTTATCATCTGAACGGCTAACTACCGACATTCACTATACAAACAACTAATTTAACATCCCCTAAATATTAAATTAATACCCGAACTCTAATTTCGCATCCTAAACATCCCTCATATGATACAATATTTACTTCAATAAGGCTGTTCATCAGCCAAAATCATTTGCAATGCAAATTGATTTGCTCATTTACTCAGGGCAAAATGCATACACATTTAATTAGTCTGTGCCTGCTGTGAGTATCTACGCCATTTAATAATCATCCTTATTTTCTTGTATGGTAAAAACTCTACTCCTTGGTTTGAGATAGTTCTTTGGATTTTTTTTCCAAATCTCATTTAGCACATTCCCCTTTCTCTATTTCCTTAAAATCATTTTATAGCCCTATAAAATTTTATGAAAAAAATTTTACTATTATCCCTGTTATTTCTCATTACAAACAGGTTGACTGCGCAGGTAAGCCTGACTAGTTCTCCTTATACAGAAAACTTCGATGCGGTTGGGAATGCACTTCCGGCAGGTTTTTCAGTAAGAACAGGCGCCAGCACAACATCGTTGGGTACAACAGTTGCCTTTACAACTGCAGCAACCGCCTGGAACAACGCAACAGGTGCATTTAAAAATTTCGCATCCGCTACTGCCGGTGCCACAGCTACAGCAACAGTTCAAGCGGCGGCAACCGACAGAGCCTTAGGTTTAAGACAAACCGCTGCTGTAGGAGATGGAAATGGTGCTTTCGTTTTCCAGTTAGCCAATACAACCGGCAAAGCGGCCCTGAAGTTAAGCTTCAATCTGCAATCACTCGATGCCTCTTCACCAAGAACAGCTACATGGCGTGTCGATTATGGCATAGGTGCCACACCGACGACCTTTACTGCAGCACCTGCCACAGGAAATCTGACAACAGGAAATTCAGTATTCACAAATAGCGTTGTCAATGTTGATTTTGGGAGCGCTCTGGATAACATCGCGAATACAGTTTGGATTAGAATTGTGTCAATCACTGCAACTACCGGAGCAGGCAACAGACCATCTACAGGAATCGACAACTTTAATCTATCATTCACTTCCGGTGGAGGCCCGGTTACCCCTACACTTTCAACTTCACCCTCTAATTTAGCATTCGGCAACCAAAGTGTAGCAACAAGTTCAGCCGCTCAAAGCTTTACTTTAAGCGGTACAAATACAACCGGGAACACGAATATTACAGTTACCCTGCCATTTTCGGTATCAAAAGATAATATCACTTTTACCAGTTCAATAGCCTATAGCGTTTTAGAAACAGCGGCTACACCAACGGTATATGTCAGGTATAGTCCAACAGCTACTGGTCCTTCATCAGGGAATGCAGTAATCTCGAGCGCCGGTGCTGTTTCTATAAACGTAGCATTAACAGGCACCGGTGTTGCAGGAGATGTCACCCCTCCGATAACTACACCAACTTATCCAAAAACCGCAAATGCAACGCTTACATCAATCGACTTAATAAATAACATAAACGAGGCCGGAACAACTTATTATGTTCTGCTTCCTTTAGGATCGGCCGTACCTACCCCTGCGCAGGTAAAAGCAGGATTGAATGCTACAGGCTCCGCGGCTTTTAAGTCGGGTTCTTTTGCTAACACCGCAAATGCAGATGCTATGACTACGGTTAGCGGATTAACACCGGGAACAACATACTCTTTTTTTGTAGTTACACAGGATATAACAGGGAACCTGCAAACTACCGTAAGCAGTATCGATGCAGCAACAACCAATCCTCCGTTAGTAAGTGCGCCGATTATTATAAGTCAGTATTATGAGGGTACTTCTGTTAATAAATGGATTGAACTCACCAATTTAAGCAATGCGCCGGTTAATACTGCATCCCCGCAATTAAAGTTGGCGCTATACAATATTTCCGGAGATGCCGGCACAATCAATATAACTGGAGCACCATCTCAAATTGTTAATCTAAATTTTACTATTCCTGCACGTGGTTCCGTATTGCTGGGCAATACCGGTAATAGTAATTCTGAAGTTCCTTATTTAACCCCGGCAAGTGCAATATTAAATAGCAATACGGTTATCAATTTTAACGGTAATGATGGAGTTGCCTTGCTCGATGCAAACAATAACATCATCGATGCCTTTGGGCAGGGCGTAAATGCTAAAGATGTTTCTTATGTAAGAAGCCTAAATGTCGCGGCACCTGCTCCAACTTTTATAGCTGATGATTGGACGGCAACACCTTTGGCTGTAGTTCAAAATGCAATAGATGATGATGATGTAAACAGATTGGGCGTTCACTTCCCACCAAACCTTCCTGTGTGTGCAGCCCCTTCAAGTCCTGCTACCGCTTTGGTTTTCAATAGTGTAACTACCAACAGCATCTCGGGGAGCTTTACCAAATCAGCCGATGCAAATGAATATTTACTTATAAGAAGCTTAAATACAACACTTTCAGCACTGCCTGTTGATGGAACAGTTTACAACGTCGGGACTTTATTTGGTGGTGGAATAGTTGCCAACAGAATAGTAACAACTACATTTACAGATAACGCTTTAACAGATAATACCAACTATTACTATTTTATTATTCCTTTAAATAATATTTCTTGTACCGGCGGACCAAAATACCTCACGACAGGAATTTTAACAGCTAATCAGACCACTAAAGCGTTGCTGCCTTGCGTTACACCAACCGCACAACCCACCAACTTCATCGTTACATCTTCAAACTATAATTTCATTCAGGCAGCATTTACACCGGCAAACGGTGCCGATGAATATTTAGTGGTAATGAGTACAAGTAATACATTAACTGGTACGCCGGTAAATCAAACTACCTACATGGTAGGCGACCAATTGGGCGGTGGCGTTGTTGTTAAAAGGGGCACTGGTGGCACTTTCATCAGAAATGGTTTAAGCCAAAACACCAATTACTATTTTTTCATCTATTCGATAAACAGCGCTTGTAGTGGAGGGCCCATATACCTGAGCACCCAACCTTTAACAGGAAACCTGAAAACAGGAATATTAGATGTAAATAAGTTGAATTTCTATTATGGAAACCTGCATAGTCACAGCAGTTATTCTGATGGAAATAAAGACGATTTAACTAAAAAACCTGAAGATGATTATGCTTTTGCCAAAAACTCCATGAATTTAGATTTTCTGGGGATATCGGAACACAATCACACGCAGGCAGGAATGTCATTAGCAAGCTGGCAACCGGGAATTGATGCTGCTAAAAAAGCAACAACTTCTGATTTCGTAGCCATGCATGGTATGGAATGGGGTGTAATAAGCGGCGGCGGGCATGTTATTGTTTACGGCATCGATTCTTTAATAGGATGGGAACCTGGAGAAAACCAGATTTATGTTCCGAAAAGTGTTTACACAGGCTCAACTGGTTTATTCAGGATTATTAACAGACATGGTTTGAATGCCGTAGCAACACTGGCCCATCCTAATACAACAGATTACAATAACATTTCAGCTACCTATGATTTAAGTGCCGACAGTGCAATTGTAGGAACGGCACTGGAAAGCGGCCCTGCATTTTCGACAAACATTACTTATTCAGACCCGGCAAGCTCGATGAGCTATCTAAGTTATTACAACCGGATGCTGTCGAGAGGCTATCACCTGGGCGCAAGCATTGATCATGATAACCACAATTTAACTTTCGGTCGCCATACCAAAGCGAGATTAGTAGTGCTGGCACCTGCCCTTACGGAAAATGATTTACTAGATGCGATTAAGAAAATGCGCTTCTATGCTTCTCAGGATTCAGCAGCAAAAATAGTGTTTACCATAAATAAACAACCGGTAGGTAGTGTGTTTAAAACTGCAGGTTCACCCCTGCTCGAAGTTAACTCAATTACCACAAGTCCGGTTTCGAGCATTAAAATTCTATACGGAACGCCAGGCAGCGGAACAAATCCGGTAGAGTTAACCACCGCAACTTCTGCCAGTTTAACTTACACGGATAATGCGCTGGCAAATATGGCAACCGGTTATTACTATGCAGATATTACGGAAGCCGATGGAAGCAGAATCATTACTTCTCCAATCTGGTATACTCGTGATGATGCAACGGTTAAAAAAGACCAGACCATTACCTTCGCAGCAACAAGGACTGCAACTTATGGCGATCCTGATTTAGTTGCAGGTGCAACAAGCGATAATACAGGGATTAATATTACCTATACAAGTAGTGATACGAACATTGCCACCATAAGCAATAATGACATCCACATTTTAAAAGCCGGAACGGTAACAATTACGGCAAATCAGACTGGAGATACGTTTTTCAATCCTGCAATAGCAAAAACACAAATATTAAGCATTTTACCTAAAACCATAACGGTAACTGCAGATTCAAAAACAAAACTAGAATCTACAGTTGATCCAGCTTTCACGTTCACCTCTACTCCTTCTTTAGTTGCAGCAGATACCTTTTCGGGTGCGCTAAGCAGAACCCCCGGAGAAACAGCCGGCGACTATCCAATAACTCAAGGAACCTTGGTTCTGACATCGAATTATACGATCAATTTTAAAACGGCAAGTTTACGCATCTACGCAAAACCTGTAGCTTCGATAACACCGGATATTTCGGTCGCTCAGAATGCACCGGCACCTGTAATTACCTTTACGGCAGCAGCAGGAACCGCTCCGTTCACCTTTACATATAACATAAATGGAGGAGCAGTTCAAACGTTAACATCTTCTGCTAATACTGCCTCAGTAAACGTACCAACTTCAACGGTTGGAACATTTGTTTATACAGTTACAAGCATAACGGATGCTTACAGTACTCAACCGCAAAACATTTCTTCAACGGTAAAAGTTAATTCAATACCCACGGCAACAATCGGTGGAACAACAGCGATATGCTTAAACGGCACGGCACCAACCGTAACATTTACCGGTGGAAATGGTACGGCGCCTTACACTTTCACCTATAATGTTAATGGTGGGCCAAACCAAACCGTTACCACAACTGCGGGCAACACAACGGCCACGGTAACTGCGCCCGCTAATATTGCCGGTACATTCTCTTACAATCTAGTGAGAATTGCTGATGTTAATGCGGCACAAAATCAAACCGGAACAGCAACCATAACCATAAGATCCCTGGCTACGGCAAGCATTTCAGGCACAGCCGCAACTGCGCAAAACAGTACTGCGCCAACAATCACATTTACAGGCGCAAATGGAACAGAACCATATACTTTCACTTATAACATTAACGGAGGCGTAAACTCAACCGTTACTTCTACAGGGAATAGTGCCACGATTGCAGCGCCAACAACTGCTGTTGGTACTTTTGTGTATAATTTAGTAAGCGTTGCTGATTTAAATTGCGGCCAGGTACAAACCGGTTCGGCAACGGTGGTGGTTCGTCCATTACCTGTTGCTACAATAAGTGGAACTACTTCGGTTTGTAATTTCACATCATCACCAGTTATCACATTTACCGGCTCGGCCGGAACAGCGCCTTACACATTTACATATACGGTTAATGGAAGCAGCAACAGAACAATAACAACGAATTCTACTACTGCAACGGTTAGTGTGCCAACAGGATCTACGGGTAATTTTGTTTATGCTTTAATAAGCGTGGCTGATGCGTATGCTACGCAAACACAAACCGGAACTGCAACTGTAATTGTTAATCCGCTACCCGTTATCACCATCAACAGCAATAAAGGATTATCAGTTTCGAAAGGCGATGCGCTGATTTTAACGGCAACTGGCGGCACACAATACAGCTGGACAGGCGCTGAAATTGACGGCGGACAGAGCACCGCAACAGTTACTATTCGCCCAAAACAAAGCGGTTTATATAAAGTATTGGTAACAAATGCAAGTGGCTGTACCGCCGAACAAAGCATTAACATTACTGTAGTTGATGATTATAAGTTAGAAGCGAGTACGGTTGTTACGCCAAACGGCGATGGCTATAACGATAAATTCATCATCAAAAACATTGATTATTATCCAAATAATACATTAAAGATTTTTGATAAAGCGGGCAGAATTTTATACACCAAACAAGCTTATGCCAACGATTGGGACGGCACTGTTAACGGAAGCCCACTCGCCGAAGGCACCTACTATTACATCATAGACTTAGGAAACAACATTGGCACTTTTAAAGGATTTATTAACATCATCAGAAACTAATTACAGACATGAAAGCAATTATCAAAAACTTAAAGCAAATAAGTCGGGTAACGTTTCTATTTGCCGCAATTACACTTTACTTGAGTACGGCGAAAGCACAAATTCTGCCTTTAAATGCCCAATATTTCCAAAACCGTTATTTAGTTAATCCATCTATGGCAGGTATTAACGAAGGATTTTACATTAATGGAAGCTTCCGTAAACAATGGTCTAACATTCCGGGTGCACCGATTACGCAGAGTGTAACCTTAGATCAGCAAATTAATAAAGTTGGCTGGGGCGCAAACTTTTACAACGAAAAATCAGGCGGTATCCAACGCACTAAAATGATGGGGACCTTTGCCTATCACTTGCCATTAAACGATGATGAACAAAAATTAAACTTCGGAGTTTCGTTTGGTGCCAGCCAGGATAAATTAGATTTGAGCAGCGTAAGGAATAGTGACCTCAATGACCCATCAATTGCCCGTTTTAATGATAGAGGCTATTATTTTGATGGAGATTTTGGTGTTTCATACACCTCTAAAGGTTTAAGCATTGAAGGAGCAATCCCAAATATGCGTTCAGTTTTTAGAAATGACGACCTGAATTTTGCCGATAAACCGACTTTCTATTCGGCAGTTGGCTATAAATTTACGTTAGGCGACGGACTTAATGGAATCAGCTTAGAACCTAAAGGAGTTTTCAGAGGTATTAAAAATTATAAAAATTTATGGGATGCCGGTATAAACGCCAACTTCGCAAATGATAAATTATATGTAATGGCAATGTACCACAATACCCAGAACGTTACGGTAGGTTTCGGGATGAACTATAAATCTACCCTACATTTTATGGCGTACTATAATACTGCGACTTCAGCAATCAGCGGTTATACCGATGGTGATTTTGAAGTGAATATCAGCGTAAATATTGGCAAGAAAAAGTAGAAATTTAATAAAGGCTCAACATTCTGAAGTTAATTGTACGGCCGCAAGCACGGGATTCTACAGCCCGGCGCTTGCGGCTTTTTCATCAGCATATAAACAATTACTTTTGCCCAATCCTATTCGTTACGGTTTCTGTAACATCGGTAGCAATAATCATAATGGCATTGGTTTTACCTTGCTCATTTTTTAATGGCTCATAAATAAAATTGAAATAAACCATTTCTGTATTCCCATTAATGGTTAAAGAAACTGGTGCTTCATTACCCAGATAGCGAACTCCTCTGGTGTAAACATCATCTAAAATATCCAAATAAGGTTGGCCCTGGAGTTCTGGTAAAGCCTCTGAGAGTGTCTTCCCTATTACGGTTTTATTTTTTCCCCACAACTTCAAAACTAAGCTGTTTGCTACATCAATCCTTAATCTTCTATACCTGAGAATAGCAAACGCTACTGGTGCCTGTTCGAGAAAGCTTTTAAACTCCAGTCGCATTTTCTCGAGGTTCCTGTTCAATAAAACACCAATATTGTAAGCTTCATTAAGTTCTTGATGTGCAATGTTTAAATCTTCATAAGCCAAATCAAGTTCGGCCATATGCTGCGTATTTTCTTCAGATAAATTCAGGTATTTAATTTCTCTTTTGCTAAAAAAATCGAGGGTTTCCAGATGAAAAATTAACATACGGGCAATGTCTTTTATATGAGATTGCTCAACTTCGTTAAGTGCTTTAAAATTCGGATCGCCACTTACAATTGCACCTAAATATGCACCATCTCTCTCTAAGGCAATAATTGTTTTAAATTCCTCCCGAACAGGAGAATTGGAGAAATTATCATTAAATATTATTTGTACTTTGTTAAGACTAAATTTCTTTTCAATTAAACTGACAATACTTTTTAGTGCTTTATTTTGAACTTCGATTTGGAAATGACCGGCATCGGAGAGTTCTTTATTTTTTTTCATAATTTATTTTTTCCTATTGGCGGAATACTGCAGGCATTAAAATAATATTTAATAATAAATGGTTTCACAAATTGATGATTATTTTTCTTTCGAAAGAAGACGGGTAAAAACCATATTGACCTAATGTGTTTGAACCGCTAACTTTCTGTTTGAGAAAAGAATTCGTTAAATCTCTCCTTAAATTAAAACGATAATATGAAATGGTTATTTTTAATAGATATCGCTATAAAACAATATATTAAGAGAAAACTTTAACTGAGTCCTTTTCAAAACCTTAAGCATAACTTATAGGTGATTATTTAGCAAGGTAGACTATTAAAAGGCGACGACTGCCAAAGAAAGTAAAATTAACACAACCTGTAGTGCTAAACCACAATATACAAATTTCCAAGGTGTCCACCAGCGTTAAGTTTTTCAATTTTTTTTGAGAAACTCATATACTCATGTAAATCAATAAATGAGATTTAATTATTATTTTATCATACATTACCATTAAATTTTTCACAATTCAAATTAAAACAGCTAATTATGGATATGGTTTTGCTTTTATGATAAAAAATAAAATCTAATCATTAAATATTTAACTCAAACTCATAAAAATCTTTATTCGCCCAGGTTTTACGATTAAGGAAAACTATTCTACAACTCCTGCGTTGATAATCAGAGCGTTGCTCGATAAAAAAATCGGAGATGGAGAAGAGAAAAACAATATGTGTACTGGAAGATGATAGGGATATCAGGGAAATTATTGAATTTCTGCTGGAAAGCGAAAACTATAAGGTCATGAGTTACCCCTCAGTTGCAGCCTTTAATTCCGGGGCTTATAATCAACATGCAGATGCATTTATTTTGGATGTAATGCTGCCTGATGGTAACGGACTTGATGTTTGCAGGGACTTGAAAAAAGATCATCATACCCAAAAAATACCAGTACTTATGATGAGTGCAAATTACAGTAGCCGCGATGTTAAAGATAACTGTGCTGCCCAGGATTTTATTGCGAAGCCATTTGATATAGGTGATTTTTTAGGCAGAGTTGATGCTCAATTTTTTGCGCATTAATCTTGGGTATTAGATTACCTAAATCAGTGCTAAACTTTTATGAGTTGAGAGGTGCCGTTTCAGATTAAGCTCTCGTTTCCTCAGTTAAACGATTTCCTTTCTACATAAAAACAATCTGAATAGTTTACGATACTTTAAAAAGTATTAATTCGTATTTACGGTTTATACGGTAAATAATGTAATGTAATAGTTTGCATGAACTGGTGGCATTTACTTTGATTACCTAAATTAACCTTAAACAAAATGAGCTTATGACCACTACAGAATTTAATAACAGCATACGGCTTTATTCTGGTTCGCTCCGCAACCATGCACTCACTTTTACAAGAGATGCGGATGATGCCGACGATCTGCTCCAGGACACATTTGTAAAAGCCATCAGATTTATGGACCGTTTTGAGGATGGTACAAATTTAAAAGGATGGCTATTTGTTATCATGCGGAACACATTTCTGAACTCCTATCGCAAAAAAGCTAAGGAAAAAACCAATATCGTTCAGGAAGAAGAAATTTCATCAGCCAGCCTGATGAAAAGTTCCGTTAAAAACGATGCTACGGGTGCTTTTATGATGGGTGACATTAAAAAAGCGCTTGATAATTTATCTGAAACTTATTCGGTTCCATTTATCAGGTATTTTGAAGGCTACAAATACGAGGAAATCGCATTAGAGCTGAAAATTCCTTTGGGAACAGTTAAAACCAGAATTCATCAAGCCAGGCTGATGCTGAAGAAATACCTTAAGCAATATCAAACCTCCTGATGTAAAAAATGGCCACTGAAATATACAGTGGCCATTTTTTATGCAAAATAAATAAAACAGCCAATTGCGTGAAATACCTGATTTTACATTCTTATGGATAAGTTTTCATACCATTCATTCTTTCGGTAATTCGATAAAGAAAGATGTACCCTGCCCTTCTTCACTGGCAAAATAAACCCGTCCGCCATGCAAATCAACTATTTTCTTAATAATGCCTAAACCCAGTCCTCCGGAAGGTTCACCTGCCAATCCGTCTCTTAATGCTTGTTTGCCGGGGTTAAAAATATCATACCTCATGTGCGCTGGAATTCCAATTCCGTTATCGCTCACCGACACTAAAACGTGGTCTTCACGATCTTCCAAAGCAACGCTAATCTTTCCTCCAACCGGGGTATACTTTATCGAGTTCGATATCAGGTTATTCACCACCTGTAAAAACTTCATCGTATCTACAGGTACATAAATTTTTTCGCTGGAGGTGGAGAAACTAAAATCCCGTAGTGCTGAAAGTGTAGACCTTTTGTAAAACCGGACAACATCACGCACCTCCCATACCAAATCAACACGTTCTTTACTAAGTTCAACAACACTCGATTTTAAAAATTCGCGGTTAACCATGCTCCGTATCAATTCCAGATTACGTTCACACATTTCCTGAATTAGCACTAGTGATTCCTTTACCTCCCTATCATTATTTCCGATTTTACTTTCTACGAAAGACGCAATCATCTTAATCATGCCAAGAGGCTCTTTTATATCATGCGAAACCACTTCGAGCGTCACATTTTTCCGGGCATTAATTTGTTCAATATGAATTCGATTGTGCTGTTCGATTGTTACATCCTCAAAAATACAACATAAAAGATTTTGAGATTGAAATTCAACTACATTTAAACTTGCGCTGAGGTACTTTTCCTGATTAGGCAACAATAAACGGAATGTGCATTTTGCACTGTTTTTATCCTGTATACAATTATTAAGAATTGCTTTCAAATGGGTTATATCATCAGGATTAACATATGAATACAATTCATCAAGTTCTTCCAAATCGTGATCTTGTTCCAGGATTTTTCCCAAACCATTATTAACAAATATAACCTGAGCAGTATCTGCGTTATAAACCATATAACCATCTTCAGACTTTTCGCCCACCTTATAAAAAAGTTGATCAGTAATTAAATTCATATCCTAAATAATATTTTTGGTGCTTGCGAACTTTATAAGTGTGGCTGTATTTTTACCGCCAGTTCGTTCAATCATCGACTGGCGATGGCCTTCTACCGTTCTTTTGCTTAGAAAAAGTGCTTCAGCTATTTCAGAATTGGTAAATCCATTTCCCATAAGTTTTAAAATATCTATTTCCCTGCGTGTAAACTGAATTCCCGAATCATCTCTGAAAGATTGCGCAGGCAGCATGCGTTCCAATATTTTTATGGTAAGGCCGCTACAAAAATATCTACCTCCTGAAAAAATTTTCTCTATGGCAAAAAATAACTCTGCTGCATCTACCGCTTTTGATATGTATCCTGATGCACCGGTAAAAAGTGCATCGGCTAAATCTTCATCTTTTTCCGACATTGACAAGATCAATACTTGCGGGGCATCTTGTAATTTAGTAATATTCTGAAGCAGCTCAAGGCCACCCATTTCGGGCATAGCCAGGTCAGAAATAATCAAATCAGCATCTGTACCTCTTGATATTAACTCAAGCACTTGCCTACCATTTTCTGCCTCGGCAATTACCCGGTAGTTATTATTCGATTCGATAAGCAATCGTAAACCGTTTCGAACGATGGGTTGATCTTCTGCTAAAATAATTTTTTTCATCAATTCTTTGTCTCTATCAAAATGGCTGAACTTCCATTTTATTTAAAACAAAATATTAACAAAAATCTGCTGTTGATGTTTGCGCTTTTTATTTGCCGCAGTTCTATTGATTAATTACTTAAAGAGGCAAATGTTTGCGATAACGCTAAAATCTGGTCAGTCTTTTTTCCGCCGGCAATTTGATTATCATCTTTATAACTGATTGATTTTGTGTTGTCAAAGTCGCTTAAGTTTAACTTAATTTGCGCTTGCGTGTGGCTATCAATCAATTCTGATGAGATTAAAACCGAAGTCAAAAGCGCATTTATTCTGTAAAGCAGAACTTGTTTGCGGTAAAATAAATTTAAACGCATTGTTTTACGCAAAGGCTCCTGTCCGGCCGAATCGAGTGCCTCGGAAAGTGCGGCTAAGGTTAAGTTTGCCTCTTTCCTGGCCAACCGTACGCTTTCCGATTCATGATTCTTTTGAGCGGTAATTTGCTCCAGGTAATTAATGGTTCCCAGAACTGCAGCATTAAGTTTATCTTTTAGCTGCCGGCTATCCCATATCGGGAAAAGGTAGGCAGCAAAAACAGCGATCAGGCAGCCTAGAATTGTAAACAGTATCCTGTCTTTTATAATCAAATCTAAATGACCATGGTAAACACTCAATGTTAATACAACTGCAAGTGTTATAAAAACTACGCTTAGTGCATAACTAAGCCTGTTGAAGCTAAAAAAACCGAGTAAACAAATAACAGCAAAACTTAAAAGAACCGCCGGACTTTGGATGAAATATACAATTGTAAAACCGATAATAATGCCCGACATGCTTCCGCTGATGCGTTGCAGATTTCTTTTCCATGTGATGGTAAACTTTGGTCGTGCAACAATTACTATGGTTAAAAATAACCAATAACTATACCTGCTTAGGTTCATCTGAGAAATTAGCAGAAATCCGAATAGAAAACAAACTGCCAGTCGCAATGAAAACCGGAAAGTTGAGGAATCAAAGGTTAGGTTGCGCCAGATGGTTGAGCCTGAATCAGGAATAAACCGCTTATAATCAAATGCGACATCAAAAGGTAGTGAGCGGTTATCCTGCACATAATGATTGTTCCGGAGCATAAAAATTATTTCGCCTACAGCTTTCGTGTTTGCATTAAAGGCATTTAAAATATCCCGTGAAACGCTATCCTTATCAGTTGATTTTACACTTAATTGCGTTTTAAAATGTTCATCGTCGCTTTTTAAAGGATTAGCTTTGCGTCCAAAAAGTCCGAGCCGCATTTCACCTGCCAGTTTCTCCAGTTCTAAAGCCAGGTAATCAATAACTTTTTTCATCTCAAACAAAGTCTTATCATCTGCGAAAGTTTTTCTTACCAAGGCATAATCATAGTGTACGGCATTGAGCAGCTCATAAAGATCGATTAGTAAAAATGTGCGCCCTAAAAGCTGTTGCCCTTTTTTATTGCGAGGATCCATTGCCAGTTTATCAGTTAGCAAAAGGTTGCGGATAAGCTCGTGTTTACCGTTAACTTTTGCATGGAGATGGATAATTTCTTTTTGTGAAGGATCGAAAGCCTCCGAGGGATCATAATTTTTAGCCTTCGCTTTTAAAAACAAAGCACTGCTCATCAGGCACTCAAATACCGCATGATGAAGCGAGCGATATGGAAAAATCCAAATCTGCAGCAAACTGTTAAGGTAATACCAGGTGCCACCAATAAGCATATAAACGCTGAATAATAACGGATGCTTTGGCTGCATACCCATCACGAATGTGCAAACTACGATGCCCATGGTACCAATTACAGCCATCCGGTTTCCGTAAACAGCAATCATTGAAAACACAAAGGCTGCCGTAACCATTACCGTTGCGGTTAATAAAAAACTGGAAAGTGCAGCCGACATTAAAACCGTGGTTAAGAAGAATATAGCAAGCCCGTAAATGGCCGTTTTAAATTTATTGAGCTTGTTATCCGGAAAATCGGTAAGACTAACTAAAAGCGCTCCAACACCTATCCCGATTCCAGCTTCTCGCTGCCCAAGAAGAAAGAAAATAACTATAGGCAGAATTATGGTGAGGGTATTTCGGAGGGCATCGGAAAAATATTCTCCAAAAAAGAAATAAATTATTGAAGGAAAAAACCTGTTTTTATTTATGCTCCCCAAATCTGTAAGTTAGTTTTGCCGCGAAATTACGCTTTAAAAACAGAAAATCACTCCCAAATCATTCTGCTTTACAGAAGTTGTAAAAATATTAAAGAGAAAATGTCTAATAAACTTTAATTCTTACGCTTGGCTTAATGTCATCAAAAAAAAGAGGCTACCATTTTTAAATGGATAGCCTCTGGTAAATTTTGTTTATCAGCTGAAAGAATAATTCTTCTGCCAAATACTTTAACCGTTATTTCTTTGGCGCTTTTAGTGTCATACCAACTTCTACATCTTTAGAAATTATCCAGTTTTCTGGACTTCCTTCTGCTTTATAGTTTATGCCCCAGGCGCTTCTGTCAATTACGAATTTAGCCGTAGCAGTTACATCGGTTGCAGAGATTTCCACTTTAGCAGGAAAAGTAATGTTAAGCGTACTATCTTTAAGTGTTAGATTTCCACTAATTAAATAATTCGGGTCGGCCACCAGACTAGAAGTTTGTGCGCCTTTGAATGCTTCAACTTTTGTAATGACAAACTTCGATGTCGGAAATTTTGCTGCATCAAAAAAATCAGGGCTTTTCAAATGTCCTTCCAAATCACTGGCTTTCTTATCTTTTTCTGTAACCGATGCTGGATTTACATACAAGGTGCCCATATTTATAACAAACTCACCACCATTCAATGAATCTTTATTTACGGAAACAGTGCCTGAACTAACACTAATTTTTCCCCAACGTGGCGCTAAACCTCCTTTATGGGTAGCCCGCCAATCAATAGAAGTTGCTGCCGTATCAATTGGGAAAGATTCTCCCTTTTGTGCTGCAACAGTCTGTTCGCTGGTTGTTTTTGCATTATCGGTTGAAGAGCCGCCGCAAGAAGCAAGTAAAATAAGCGCAGGAAGCGCAAAAAATAATTTTCTCATTTTAGTAAATTTTAATATTAAACCTTCAATTACCCTTAATTGACAACTCAAACTTAGCAAATTAACTTTAGGCTGGTATTGATGTATGTTAACAAAAGTAAGTTACAATTTACACAGCGCAAATGTTTTAGCATATCATCAGTAACCTGTATTCGCCTTCATTTTCTAGCGGTGCCCGATGCACGCAGGGTAAAACTGTTTGTTCAGGATAATCTACAGCTAGTTTCCACAAATTGCCGACACCCAGATTTATGGGTGTCGCATCAGTTTTTGGCTGATAATGCAAATCAAAAAAATGCGCTTCAAGAAAGGCATCAAAATTAGCTTCGGGTCCATTGTAAAATGCTTTAAGCTTTTCTCTAATTTCAGGAATCAGAATTTTCTGATCCACCTGGTTATTCGGAATAATTTCGCTTGCCGTGCCATGGTAGGTACATAAAAATGTATCTGCAATAATTGGTGAGCGATCTACATGGTATGAATATACATCTGTAGAAATCAAATCAGCGTCTTCATCCCGTGGATAGAACTTAATCAAATTAAGAAATGGCGATGCCCCCAGTTCTTCCAACAATTTAAAATCACTCAGAATTGTTTCCCTTGCGCTGCATCCATTAACGGATAATTGCAGCTGCAAAAGTTCATCAATTGACACATCCGTAACATTTTCTTTCAACCTAAGCTTCGAAACGATTTCTTTGAAATCACCACTCAAGTTTCTGGCCCAGCAAATCGCATTAACATCATCATGAAATTTCGTATTGACGAGTGCATCGAAAGACGAAACGATCCCAACCTGGCTGCTAACTAAAAGTTCTGTGTTCATGTTTATGTAAAATCTTCAGCTGAATCGGTCATTTAATAATGTTCCGGTTTTATGAATGGTAAAATTCGTAAAAAAACAATTGCCTTTGTTCATAAATATGCTGCATTTTAAATTAGGTTGCATTGGCATCAGGTAGAATTAAAGGATATTCATCTGCAAAAAAACATAACCGTACCACAAACGGGAACAACTTTTTATTTATAGTAATGTATAAGCTTTTTATTTTTGAGCAATGGAATCAACCTATTGGTGCTGAATATCAGGAAAAGTAAAATGTTTATAATGTTTCCAGGGTCCATCCATATAGTGCCATAAATCCAGTCCGGTTATCTTGATTTGAGCCGGCGTAAAAATGTTTCTAAGCGTTTCTAAAGCAACCTTTACCTCTTGTGGCGTAACTTTATTTTGTATGGTGATGTGTGGGCGGATTTTTTGTTTATCCTGAGCAGTAAGATGCACCTGAAAAAGTGACTGAAGCCCCCTGTGCAGAAAAGACAGTTGCTCACTTTCAAAAAAATAGGCCAGCCCGTTACCGATAGATTTCAAGCCAGCAATATCTGCCACGAAAGATTGCTGGTGTATGCGCTCAAGTACGCCCAGAATTTCCTCACTATCGGGCAGTTTATGAAAAAGTGTAAGGTGTGCCTTAAGTAGATTTCTTTCTTTTGGAAAATAGCGCAACCTCAAATCATCAAAAAAAGCCTGACTTTCTGCATCGATCGTTACCGTGAGTACACAAGTATTCATGTTAATTAAATTTTATTACTAATAGATTTATATAAACAGTTGCTCCGATAACAAAGCTGAAAACAATATTGTTCCCTTATACAAAGCTTATATACTAACTTTGTACATAGCTAAAATTTTATTCTGGCTTCACAACGTAGATAAAATAAAAATAATCATCAATTTTGCCAGGATTACAACAAGAACTTATTTATGGAAGAAATTGAGTTTTCCAAGCAGTTGGCTACCCAGTTAGCATCGCTTGAACCTAAAGCAAGAATAGATTTTGGCCTCGACATTGCCCGGCGCCTGCTGCCTGATTATTTAAATTTTTACCAGGAATATCAGTGGGGAAATCCTGAAGTATTGAAACGTTCTATTGATTACATTACCTACGCCTCTGGCGATGAAGTTGACGAATTGATAGTTAACGGCTTAATGGATGAGCTGGATTTAATCATCCCAGATACCGAAGAATTTGGCGATTTCCTTACCAGCTATGCCATAAATGCAGCCTGTTCGATATGGGAACTATTGGAATATTTAATTGATAACGACCAGACCCATCTCATGCATATGAGTAGCCTGGTAACAGATACAATAGATTTTAAACTTCAGGAAGAGAATAGCGAATTAACCTCAGCTGAAATACTTAGCCATCCACAGATTATGGCAGAATGGAATTATCAGTTAAAAATTAGCCTGTAGCTTTTAACTTTTATTAGCTGATGATTTTAGCTTTCGGCATTTATCTGAGCAATATTTAACTTCATCCCAAATGCGCTCCCATTTTTTACGCCAGGAGAATGGCCTACCGCATGTAAAGCAGTTTTTATCAGGTAAATGGTGCTTTTTAACCCCTCTCATGCTTCCATATTTTTTTTAATCGCGAATACTTTTCGTTCGCTTCTGCTGTTTTCCAAAAAACACGGAAAACTTCGGCTGCTTCAGCCTTTTCTGTTTCGCCTGTACCAATTTCAAGCAAGGCATAATCGTCATCCCTATTATATTTTTTGCCGCCTTTATAATTCGCATACCGTCGTGCCCGTGTGTAGCCCATCTGTAAATATTTACGTGCCATATCTGCGCCAACAAAATCATCAGCAGCTAAGTATGAAAGAAACTGGTCATAAATCTTTTGCGCACTTACCGAGGCAATGCGCCTGGTTTTAAAACGCCAGTTACTTCCAATTTCAGTTTTATACGGCTCGCAGATGAGTACGCCTTGCTCCCCTTTCCCAATGCGGTAAGCCTCGGGATGTTGCCTGTAATCTATATCCGGCTTCCATGGATAATCTGCCTTATTAAAATTAATGTAACTTGGGCTTCTGGTCAATTTTTAGTGGCTTTAAAAAACATTTAACCGTTGTTTTACCAACAGTCTGTTTTTAAAACCCTGTTAAAAGCCTTATTGTTTTCGTATTTTGCGGCCAGCTTTACTGCATGGCGTACTTTTCAACTGAACCCCATAAACCGCCGCCGCAGCTAAGCCACAAAAACAGCCATGGCAAATTGAAAGATGAAAATCTACAATACCAAACTTGCTGATTATTCAGCAATACAGAAAAAATTGCAATCATTTAAAGTATTTTAGAAAACAATCCGTCTTCAACGTTAAAAATTCCTTTTTGTTAATAACAAAACAGTAGTTGGTTTAAGCCCAAATTTATCTAAATCAAATGGCCCGAAAGCATTTAAACAGCGGCAACGCAGTAGCACCAGAATTACCGAAAGCAAAAATTAACCGCAAAACCCTGAACCATGTATCAAGGCTTTTAACTTATCTAAAACCATATCGTTTTAAGTTCATAGCGGCATTACTTTTTCTGTTTTTATCCAGCCTAGTCGGCCTTGCCTTCCCTTCCTTTATTGGCGCATTGATTGATACGGCTCAGGGCAAAAATACAAGCAGTTATTTGCCGCAAACCATTAAAGGCATTCTGCTACTGGCTTTTATTGTACTGGCGTTACAGGCGGTGGTTTCGTATTTCAGAATATTATGGTTTGTAAATGTTGCTGAGCGCTCACTGGCAGATATCAGACGCGACACCTATTTTAAGCTGATTACCCTGCCGATGAATTTCTTTGCCAACCGACGGGTTGGTGAACTGAACAGCAGGATTTCTGCTGATTTATCTCAGGTGCAGGATACGCTTACCACAACCATTGCCGAAATGTTAAGGCAGGCGGTCCTCTTCATTGGAGGAATTGTTTTTATGTCGGTTATTTCCAAAAAACTGGTTTTGGCATTGCTGCTGGTTTTGCCAGTAATGGTTGTTTTCGCTGTTTTATTCGGGCGGTTCATTAAAAAAATTTCCCGCCAGGCGCAGGATAAAATGGCTGAATCGAACACCATTGTTGAGGAAACATTGCTAGGCATATCGAGCGTTAAAGCGTTTGTAAATGAATCATTCGAAGCTGCCCGTTACAAAAAGGCCATCAGCGAGGTGGCAAATATTGCCATAAAGGGTGCAAAATACAGAGGTATGTTTGTTTCGTTTATTGTGCTGTGTGTATTTGGGGGTATTTTGGCCGTTATTGGTTATGGCTGTATCCTGGTTAGCCGCCAGGAAATTACCTTTGGAGAGCTTTTAAAGTTTTCGCTCTATGCCATGTTTTTAGGAAGTTCTTTAGGGAGTTTTCCCGAATTGTTTGCCAACCTGCAAAAAGCAATTGGTGCAAGCGAGCGGGTACTGGAATTGCTCGATGAAGAGGGTGAGCAGGTTTCTCTGGATAAGCTGAAAACCATCAGTCAGAAAATTAATGGAAACTTATCTTTTAACCACGTTAATTTCGCTTACCCTTCCCGCCCCGAAATTGAGGTTTTGAAGGATATTTCTTTTGATGCGAAAGCCGGACAAAAGGTTGCAATTGTTGGGCCGAGTGGCTCGGGAAAATCGACTACCGCAGCACTGATTTTGCAGTTTTACAACCAGCAGGGTGGCGAAATTTTATTCGATGGAAAACCCGCTAACACTTATTCTTTAACAGACATTAGAAACCAGGTGGCCATCGTTCCGCAAGATGTTATGTTGTTTGGCGGAACGATAATGGAAAATATTTGCTATGGCGATTTAAGCGCCACTAAAGAACAAATTATACAAGCTGCAAATAGAGCAAATGCCCACGAATTCATTAGCTCATTTCCCGAAGGTTACAATACTGTTGTCGGCGAACGTGGAATTAAGCTCTCGGGCGGACAAAGGCAACGCATTGCCATTGCCCGGGCATTGTTGAAAAATCCTTCTATATTAATTCTCGATGAGGCCACCTCTTCCCTCGACTCCGAATCTGAACGCCTGGTTCAGGAAGCCCTGGAAGAATTAATGAAAGGCCGAACCTCAATTATTATAGCCCACAGGCTTTCCACAATCCGCGAAGCGGATAAAATTATTGTAATGGAGAAAGGAAAGATTATCGAGTCGGGTACGCATAAAGAATTAATTAAAAGCGACCAGGGATTATACAAATACCTGAGCAACCTGCAGTTTGAAACCGGTGGTTAAGCTTAAGGATTTAATTAAATTTGATGGTTACAATTTTTGCAAGAACAGGTTATCTATATTGCACCAGTTTCCCGCATCGGCCTTTGAATACAGCCCGACCTCAATTTTCCCGTCAGTAACCTCAATCTTATCTAGAATAACCCTCGTCCAGTTTGAGGCAATGGGCAAAGAAAGATTTTTTGTTCCACCAGCACTTTTCGCATACAGTTTGCATTCAGACTGACCTCCACTATTTCTAACCCATGCTGTTAACCGGTAGGTGCCATTATTTATCCCCTTAAGCACTTTAAATATGCCCGCACGGTAAGCTGTATTTTGTTTTATAGTCAGGTGAAAGTTTCTTGTGTAACCACCACTTTCAATATATACTGCCGAGCTATCGCTGCCCGGTAAAGTCGACCAACCGGTAACATCCGGTCCTTTGCCAATGCCAAGCTCGAAATCACCACTTAAAAGAAGGTTGGAGCGTGGGTTATACAGAAATGCATCCATAGCGAGAGTAGGCTTTTTGGTTACATCATCCCATGCCCCAAGTTTATGCTTAGCAAAGGAATAGTAAGATTGCGGTTCCCAATAAAATACACCAAGGCCCATCCCCGAATTGAGGTTTGCCACCCGGGATATACAATCGTTCAAACCATTAAAAGTTTCCTCCGGTCTATCTGCCAGGTAGCCTGTTTCCACAATCATTACCGGTTTTTTGAAACTGGAGATCAAACTGTTAAGTGATGCCGAAAGCGCAGGGTTTTGTTGCAAGAGGGTTTTGCCTGCATAAAAAGGATAATAGGAAAAGCCAAGAATATCAAATTTAGCATCATTCGCAGCAAGCTCATCGAAAAAAGCCTTCGAGGCGGGGAGATTGTCACCTCCTGCAATGTGCACAATCACCTTCGAATTTGGGTTTACAGCTTTAACTGCCTGGTAACCCTTGCTGATGATTTGCGAAAGCTTCTTAAAATTATTTGCCGAACCCTCAGGTAAAATCATTCCAATATTAATCTCATTTCCGACTTGCACCCATTCGGGGAATACTTTGTTTTTCTTTAATGTATCCATTACATGGTAAGTGTATTTGTATACATCATCGAGTAATTGGGCAAATCCGTGCCGCTTCCATGCAGCAGGTGCAGGCTGGCTTCTCACGTCTGCCCACCAATCACTATAATGCAAATCAATCATAACCTTAAATCCTTTTTTCTGTGCTCTCACAGCCATTGCCGTTAAATCAGCTGTGCTGCAAAACCGGTTATGTGGCTTTACCCACGCTCGAAGGCGAATCGAATTAACACCCTGCTCCTTAAGTATATCCAGGCAATCTTTTTTTATTCCGTTTTTATCATAGAAAACCCGACCCGAGGCTTCCATTTCTGAAAGCCAGCCAATGTCTGCACCCATGGCAAAAAAAGGCTGGTTAGTTTGAATAGATGTTTTTGTTTTCTCACCTGCTGGCAATGTATGCTCAGGGGAAACCGACTGGCCACTGGCACAACAAAAACAAAACAAAAATAGTAACAGAAGAACCAGAAGATTATTTCTCATATTGATTTACTTAAAATCAGTCAATGTTGTCAAGGAGATATAAAGCGTGCATCGTTGCATTGAAAGACCGATAAAGATTTAATTATTAAATATAATTCACTTTAATAGAGCTGTAAAAATAAACTTCAGGCAGGAGAACTTCTTATAAAATTCATCTTTTTTGGACTTATTACTATTACCAGCGGTTATTAATATAAATGAATGTTTAAAAAAGCCAAAGCTCCTAAAAAAAATACAGCGCATTACAGCAACAATTTCAGGAGTTAAAAAAGTAATTAACTTAATAATATAGGCGAAAAGATTGGTTTGTCTGCCTGGTTACTAATCTTTAGTTCAAATGATAAGGGAATTTATGGAGGTAGATTGCAAATGGTAGAAAGCAATCTGCAAAAAAATGACGTTGAATAGCCTGTAAACGATAAAACTAAACTGTTGGCGGCAACACTCTTGACTGGTGTATCTTTCATCCGCTACCAAATTTGCGGATTTAGAGCTTTGAAATTCAGCTTTAGATGATTTATTTAAAATTCGGCAGCGAGGGATTATCTCGCTACCGTTCGCAAGAAAACTAGCTATGGTTATTGATCCAGACCTTCATCCTGGCGTTTGCATACCCCAGGGAATCCTGTAATCCAAAGTTATGTGACATGGCATATTGATAGGCCTCAGACCATGCTGCCAACGCATTAGTAGGTTCAGGTGCAGCCATTGCTCTGTTTGTTGTACTTTGAACTCCATAAGCAGCTGGGGCTTTAGGAAAAGTTTGAGTTTTTGACGAAGTTGACGAAAAAGCTAATGCAGAAAAAGCAAAAATTGCTGAAAAGATGACTTTTTTCATGATTTGTAATTTTAATTCATGTTTAACATTTAGTATTTGCTTTGCCGTAAAAAAGGATTCCGATAACATAATCGTAATTCAGTTAACCTATAATCAATGTTGTAAAAACAACGACACAATTAAAATAAATTTATATCACATATATGTGATATAAATTTATTTTTTATTTTACAAGTCATCTATATTTTCTGCAGGAAATTTTTGGTAATTATACGCCTTTACTATTGTGATTAGATGAAAACTCCATAATTAATCATTTCTTTATTTTAAAAATAAAATCATCATTAAAATCAGCACTAAAAACCTCGAAACATAGCGCCCACTCATCCTTCACTAATTCTGAAATATAATCCTTAAAAATCCTTTCGAAAGAACTAAAATTTACACCAGGCTTCGTTACGAGTAGATAAGAAGATTCAGATTTCACAATAACCTCTTCTACCATCATCGGCCACCGCTTTTTAATTTGCACAGGTAATTTCAAAAATTGCTGTGCATTTATAAAAGTGCGCACAGCATTCATAAACTCGTCATCAGTTTGTGGGTTGGATGAATTACACCAGCAACCATTTTTAAAATCAAGTTGCCCTAGAATTTCATCGCCGTCTAAAATCAGAAAAGGACCTTCAGGTTGCTCCTGCAATAAAATACAGGCACTTAAACCTAATGCCTGACTTGCATCTTCATACACATAATGAAATTTAATCATAAGCAACGGGATTAATAATATGCCTGAAAGTGAGATTGATTCTTGGCTTCATATATAATTTAGATTTAGCAACCCTATGCTCCCATTTTTGCTGCAGGTCGCCTTTCATAATAAGTAACGAACCATGAGCCAGGCGGATGGAATATTTTTCCTGATGGTTCGATTTTAAGCGGATATCGAAAGATCGCATCTGGCCGAAAGATAAAGATGCTATTACAGGATGAGAACCCATCACCGTCTCATTATCACTGTGCCAGGTTACAGAATCTTGTCCGTTACGGTAGTAATTTAACAAAACACTATTAAATGAAATGCCCGCAACAGGCTCTACTAATTCTTTTAGTTTTAAAAGTTCCGGTGTCCAGCTTAAAGGTGTCGACTTACCCAATGCAGCAAAATCTATTTTTTCAGCATCACCATACCATGCACTTAATCTTGGCGTAATAATATCTTTCTCATAATATCGAACTACCTTTTGTTTCCATGGCGTATGCTCCAATAAATAAGCTAATAAGTTATCGCCATCAACAGAATCAATAAAGCCTTCATGGTATTTAAGTACATCATTTGGCAAACCCTTAGTTTGTCCGCCTTCTGCAAAAAAACTCAACTGTTCCATAAAAACAAAGGTGCAAAACTTTTTTTAATTACTAATATTTTTAGCATTATATTTGTTAACCCTACTACTAAATTGATTTCCGGTTAAATAATAAGATTGAAAAGATATGTTGCCGACGAAAAAAGACCTGATTGAAAAGCTGCAGAAAGAAATTTTCCGCATGCAAGGCTTTAGCATTGCCGGTAAATCAGGGGCAGTCAATTTTGGTTTAAAGCAAATCGAATCGGCATTTCCCAATGCAGTATTTCCTACAGGAGCAATTCACGAATTCCTGTGCATGGCCAACGAAGATCATGCAGCGAGTACCGGTTTTATAAGCGGTTTATTAAAAACCCTTTCTGCTGATGGTAGTCCGATGATATGGGTTTCTACAAGTCGTTATTTATTCCCCCCATCTTTAAAAAGCTTCGGCATTGAACCTGACAAAATCATATTCATAGATTTAAAAAAAGAAAATGATGTGCTCTGGGCAACTGAGGAAGCCTTGAAATGCAATGGCTTAGCCGCTGTAATTGCCGAAATTGATGATTTGAGTTTTACGCAATCACGTAGGTTACAACTCGCGGTAGAACAAAGTAAAGTAACCGGCTTTATCCTCCGTAAAAACGAGGAAAGAATGACCGCAAGCCCCTGTGCGGCCCGTTGGAAAATTAAACCGCTGCCAACCGCTTCAATAGATGAGCTTCCGGGCTTAGGTTTCCCTACCTGGAGCGTAGAGTTATTAAAGGTTAAAAATGGCAAGCCCGGAAAATGGACTGTAGAATGGTCGGCAGATAATTTCAAAATAATAAATACTCACCAAATTAGTGAAGCTGTCAATTTTTCAAAAGCAGTTTAATATGCAAAAAAGATACATGACCATATGGTTCAGGCACTTGCTGGCCGATAGGATGAGTTTGCGGAAGCCCGAACTTAAAGATAAATCCTTTGTATTTAAATCAATAATACGCAACCGTGTGGTGGTTACCGCAGGCAACAAGAATGCTCAATTACAAGGCATATCCATCGGCATGCCTTTGGCCGATGCGCTGGCTATATTCCCGGATTTGGAAGTTTTTCAGGAAAACCCCAAACAAAATGAGCAGCTTTTAAAAGCACTGGGCGAGTGGTGCATTCGTTATACCCCCACGGTTGCCGTCGATTTACCCGACGGACTTATACTCGACATTAGTGGCTGTACGCATCTATGGGGCGGTGAAGCCGGCTATTATAAAGAGATTATCAACCGCTTGCGCAACCTCGGCTACGATGTTCGTGGCGCAATTGCCGATACCATTGGCACGGCCCGTGCTATAGCCCGTTATGGAACTGTCAGCCCCATCATTAAGAGCAATCAACAACATGATGCCTTGCTTCCCTTAAATCCGGCAGCACTGCAATTGGAGCCAGTAACCTTAATGAAATTAAATAAATTAGGCTTAAATCGAATCGGCAGTTTTATTTCAATGCCCCGTTCCGTATTGCGAAGACGTTTTGGCGAAGAGATGTTGCTGAAAATCGCAAGGGCGCTGGGTAATGAAGAAGAACCCATACAACCACTTCATATCCCTCAACCTTTTGAGCAGCGTTTACCAAGTCTCGAACCCATAAAAACAGCAATGGGAATAGAAATTGCCATTCAAAAATTACTCGAATTATTATGTAAACAGTTAAATACCGAAGGCATGGGGTTAAGGTCGGCTACCTTAAAATGCTACCGAGTAGACGGCAAAATTATAAATACAAATATTGGCACCAATATGCCTAATAGTAATCCGGAACATCTTTTTAAACTTTTTGAGCTTAAAATTGCTTCCATTGCCCCGGCAATGGGCATCGAACTTTTTGTAATGGAAGCCACAAAAGTGGAGGAACTTAACCCTGTTCAGGAAAGTTTATGGCAAAAGGAAGGTGGTTTGAATGATGCCGGTTTGGCAGAATTATTAGATAGGTTCGCAGGTAAATTAGGAAGCGCAGTAATTCATCGCTACCTGCCGCAGGCCCGTTACTGGCCCGAGCGCTCTGTTAAATCTGTAGCATCACTCAATGAAAAAATGGAAATTGCCTGGAGAAATGACAGACCTCGACCCGTACAGTTACTCGGCACTCCGGAACCAATCGAGGTTACAGCACCTATCCCCGATTATCCGCCGATGCTTTTTCGATACAAAGGATTAACACATAAAATTAAAAAAGCCGACGGACCGGAAAGAATTGAACGCGAATGGTGGCTGGATGAAGGCCAGCACCGCGATTATTATACTGTTGAAGATGAAGCAGGCAAACGCTATTGGCTTTTCCGGTCAGGCCACTACAACGGAGAAAAACCTTCGGGCTGGTTTATTCATGGTTTCTTTGCATAAAACAGCCAGTCCTTAAGGCAAATAGATACTACCTGGCCGACCATCTATAAGTTGAAAATATTTAAATATGCAATACAGCGAACTACAGGCAACAAGCAATTTCAGTTTCTTACGTGGCGCCTCCCATCCAGAAGAATTAGTGGAACAAGCCGCCTTGTATGGATATAAAAAAATCGCCATAACCGATCGCAATACCTTAGCCGGAATTGTACGTGCGCACGTAGCCGCAAAGAAAGCCGGAATAGGTTTTATTCCTGCCTGTCGCCTTGATTTGCTCGACGGACCTTCACTCCTTGCCTACCCGAAAAATATGCAGGCTTACGGCCTTTTATCTGCACTGCTAAGTTTGGGTAACAGCCGGGCAGAAAAGGGAAAATGTTTCTTGTATAAGGCAGATGTTTACGCTCATTCGAAAGAAATAATCTTCATCGCCATACCGCCCGGTAAGCTAAATAATCTTTTTGATTTTGAAGACGCCTTTAAAACAGAATTAGCAGAATACAGAGATAAACTTGGTAACAAGCTCTACCTTGCCGTTTCAAAAAGTTACCTGGGCGATGACCAGAAAAGGATTTTCCGCCTCGCACAACTTTCTAAAACCCTTCAAATTCCGCTTGCTGCCACCAACGATGTACACTACCACAACCATGAACGAAGGGAATTACAAGATATCCTAACTTGCGTTCGCGAAAAATGCACCATACATAATGCAGGGTTTTTACTGCATCAAAATTCCGAACGCCATCTTAAACCTGTTGAAGAAATGCTACGCCTTTTCCGCCGGTATCCCGAAGCAATAGAAAATGCCAATAACATTGCCGCGAACTGTAATTTCTCACTAGATAGCCTTAAATATGTATATCCCGAAGAAATTACTTCCGAAGGGCGCACACCCCTTGAAGAGCTAATCCACCTGACCTGGCTTGGTGCCAAAGAAATGTTTGGCGAGGTAATCCCCGATAAAATCGTGCATAATATCCGCTATGAACTCGCTTTTATGGAAGAGATGAATTACGCATCCTATTTCCTTACCGTTTATGATATTGTGAAGTTTGCCCGCTCTAAAGGTATACTTTGCCAGGGGCGGGGCTCTGCCGCCAATTCTACAGTTTGTTATTGCCTTGGCATTACCTCTGTAAATCCTACAAAATTCGATTTGCTTTTCGAACGTTTCATTTCTTCCGCCCGTAACGAACCGCCTGATATTGATGTCGATTTCGAACACGAACGTCGTGAAGAAGTTATACAATACATCTATCAAAAATACGGAAGAGATCGTGCAGCCATTGTGGCAACGGTAACCCAGCAACATCAGAAAGGTGCCATTCGTGATGTTGGTAAAGCCATGGGTTTATCTGTCGATACCGTAAATAAACTTTCTTCGGCAATATGGGAATTTACGGATGAGTGGTTCGAACCTCAACGCATTCTCGAAGCGGGATTAAATCCCAAAGATCCGCACCTTAAAAAAGTGTTGCAGCTAACCGGTCAAATGATGGGCTTCCCGCGTCAGTTAGGTCAGCATACAGGTGGTTTTGTAATTACCCAAGGAAAACTTACCGACCTCTGCCCTATCATCAATGCCCGAATGGCCGATCGCACAAATATCGAATGGAATAAAGATGATATCGATGCACTCGGATTTCTGAAAATCGATGTACTTGCCCTTGGCATGCTTACCTGCATCCGAAAGGCTTTCGACCTGGCTAAAAAACATTATAACCTCGACCTTACGCTTGCTAAAATCAATGAAAAGGACGACCCTAAGGTTTATGAAATGATTAGCCATGCAGATACCATCGGCGTCTTTCAAATCGAAAGTCGTGCCCAGCAATCTATGTTACCCCGCCTTCGCCCCACTTGTTTTTACGATTTGGTTATCGAAGTCGCAATTGTTCGTCCCGGTCCTATTCAGGGGGATATGGTACACCCTTACTTACGCCGCCGGAATGGCGAGGAAGCGGTAGAATATCCATCTAAAGAACTGGAAGAAATTCTGAGCCGTACTTTAGGTGTACCCTTATTTCAGGAGCAGGCCATGAAAATTGCCATTGTTGCCGCAGGTTTTACCCCCACTGAAGCCGATGAACTACGCCGCAGCATGGCAACCTTTAAATTTAAAGGCCTGGTTAATCAGTTTGAGCGCAAACTTATAAATGGTATGATGGCTAAAGGTTATACGGAAGATTTCGCCAAACGAATATTCCGCCAGCTCGAAGGTTTCGGCAGCTATGGTTTCCCCGAAAGCCATGCCGCAAGCTTTGCACTTTTGGTTTATGTTTCCTGCTGGCTTAAATGTTATTACCCCGATGTTTTTGCCACCGCCCTGCTCAACAGTATGCCCATGGGTTTTTACCAGCCCGCACAAATTGTAATCGATGCTAAAAACCATGGTGTAGAAGTGCTGCCCGTTGATATTAACCATTCTGAATGGGATAACCTGCTCGAACAAAAAAATGGTAAATACCATAAAATTCGCCTTGGCTTCCGCCAGATAAAAGGCATACGGGAAGAGGAAATGCAAAACCTTGTAGAAAACCGCAGCAAACAATATCAAACCATTCCCGAACTTATGGATATTGGCATTTCACAGGCAACACTCGAACGCTTGGCCGATGCGGATGCATTTCGTTCTATTAACCTCGACCGTCGCAGGGCCTTGTGGGAAGTATCAGCCCTTGCAGATAAGCCCATAGCGCTTTTCGAAGGGCAACCCTCAGAAAGTGAAAAGGAAACTCAAATAGAATTACCTTTAATGAGTACCTCCGAACATGTGGTGCAGGATTATGCCACAACTGCGCTCTCCCTAAAAGCACATCCCGTAAGCTTCGTAAGAGAAAAACTCCAGCTGCTTAAAATCCTCTCCACAAAAGAAACTGCCGAAAGTTGGGATGGCCGCCTGGTTAAAGTTGCCGGATTAGTATTGGTTCGCCAACGCCCCGGTACCGCCGGCGGCGTTTGCTTCATAACTATAGAAGATGAAACCGGTGTAGCCAACCTCGTTGTTTTTCAACATCTTTTCGAAAAATATCGTAAGGAAATTCTCGGCGCAAGATTATTAATGGTCGAAGGTAAACTCCAGCGTGAAGGTCAGGTAGTACACATCATCGCACAACGCTGTTTCGACCTCACTAAAATGCTTCGTTCGCTAACCAAAACCGAAAAAGAAGAATTACCACTGCTTACCTTATCAAGGGCAGATGAGCGCACACCTTTTCCCGCACAAAACAAAAGAACACAAATTCGCGAAGATGCCTCTGAAAAAGCAATACCGGAAGCAAGAAATTTTAGGTGAGGGTAGTTAAGCTTTGAATACACCACCCTGCTAGTTTTTCAGGTTAAAAAACCTCACGCTACCGGTACTCAACATCACAACCCAACTCAAAAACCCTCAGCGCCCCGCTACAGGCATAGGAAATGATGGGTGGAGAAAACGTTAAAGCTTATGCTAAACTTTCTTGCTCGGCTCAACAAAGGCAGCGCGTCCTGCCCGATTTTTCATCGGGTACTTGTGCTGCCGCTTTTAAAGTTTCTACGAGCATAGCCGACATCAGATGCAAGCCTTGGGTTTTTGTTTCTTTTGGGCCAAGCCAAAAGAAAGAGCCCCTCGGCGGCGGTGAGCCGAACAAAGCCTGTGAAGCAGGGAACCTATATCCTTAGACTGCGTTCAGGATGACAAGCTGAGCGGGAGTTTTTCTAAACCTTGCTCACTGGCATAACAGACGAATAAGAATTTCGTCGATATGGCTACTTTCCGATACAGAAAGTAAAGTGATGCTGGTTAACAGCTAGTTAATGATTTCAAGGTACAAATTCGGTACAAAACAATGTTTATTGTTAAAATTAGTGTTAATTTTATTTAGTAGAATAAATCGCTATAACTATCGAAGCAACCGCTACTATTAATGAAAGTATGCTTACTGCGAGTACAGATTTATTTAAACTCACCGATGTTTTATTTAATTCATGAGCCTCCTTGGTCAGCACTTGGGATTGATAACTGAATAATGATGCAGAAGCTAAGGACTGAAAGGTCTGTTCTTGCCAAACCTTAACACCTAACTCGGTTATACAAAAATTTTGATTCTCATCATCAAAATCCGCTATTAAATATCCTAATCTAATCATCTTGGAAAGAATAAGGTTAAATCTGGCGACAGACATTTCCCATAAAAAGTGACTTGGAACCAAGGAAAATACGTATTGATTTAAATATTTGAACTCAAGCTTCTCGCTGGCTATAAAAGCTTCTAGAATCGTTGCAATACAAAAATGTTCCTGATATAATTGAACGGCAATATCATCTGTCGTTCTTTCGTTTGAAACCTCCAAGCTCCAAGCTTCCCAAATCTTATTCATGTTTTTCTTTTATTTAGAAGCTATTAAATTAAATCATATCATATATAGCGTGGGTTACCTATTCTTATATAGAATTCACTAAAACATTAATCTTTTAATACAGGGTTCATTCACTATCTACATTTAGTATTATTCATTAATATACTCATTGTCTCTATGTAGAATATACTTAATTTAAAATTTCATTTAAAAAATCTTTCATTTCTTGCTCAACAATTTCGCCCCATTCTTCAGCTGTCATATTCTCAAATACTTTGAAATTGTTCTTCTCTTTGATGTTTTTGTTAACTAAGTTTTTATCAATAACGACTTGTTTTATGATTTTTCTAGCATTATCGCTATCGTCAAAAAAATCGAATGTATTGTTCTCCAGGCCATATACCCGCTCAATAGCTCGAGGATGATAGTAGTTTTCAATACAACTTTTTTTAATAACAAGTGCCTTACCTAGTTCTTTTCCATCTGAAAATGAACTAGCTCGTTCTTGTTGCTTATCAAAATTGTTTTCCTGCTTATCACTATCAATTATTAAATGTAGCGTTCTTCCAGAACTGTCGAAGTAATCTATATTTAGAAAACTTTCAATATCTGCCCCACCCCCAAAAGGCAATACCAATATCTTTGGGTTATTTGTCAAGCTGACGCCGAGAAGTTTTTCACTAACAATATTATAGAACTTAGAATCATTGATACTTTCGACAAAAACAATCTTCTCATGATGATCTCTTAGGTTATAGGTTGGCTTTATTCCTAATTCTTCTACAATTTTAAGAAGGAATGCATTTTTCTGTTCTGCAATAGCATTTTCGTAATTGGATTGGCCATCCTTAGTACATAATACAACACCATTGACATCAGTAGCGCCTGCAAATACCGGAGAATGCGTGGATATTATGATTTGATTGTCGCCTGATAATTCTTTCAGAGCATTTAGTAGGTCCTGTTGAGCGGTTGGATGCAAAAATGTTTCAGGTTCTTCAATCAAGTAAATTATGTTATGACCTTTATTTTTTTCAGCTAAATATCTAAATCTAGCAACCATAAATAGCCTACGGTATCCGGTGCCTTTATGGCTCATTGGGATAAACTTATCATCACCTTCAAATTGAAAACTCACGTCAACATTTTTAATGGCGTCTTTCCAGCTGATTACTGGTGTGATCTCTACAGCTTTTAAAGAAGAAGCATATTCCTGCATGTAGTTTGTCACAGAAAGCGCTTCTTTCTTCATCTCGTAAATTATTTCTGCCTCAACAGTTTTTAATTTAGTCCCTGCATCGGCCATTTCCCGAGTGAAATAATCTTGAATTTCACTAACAGAAGTCGTCTTGAATTTTGTATCTGCCTCTAATCCATAATCTGCCTTGAACATTTCAACTTCGGGGAATAAACTACAGATCTTACAATCGTCTTCCATCCAAAAATTAATTCTCTTAGCAGTTTCAAAATATTGCTTAATGTATTTTATTTTCTCAACTTTCGAATTTCTTCCTTTTCCTTCAACCGGAATTTCTATATCGTGCGTCTTAATGATATTCGTCAACTCCTCATCGGACTTGAAGTATAACCCTCTAAGATCTTCTTGCTCAAAATCTTGTATTAATACTTGTTCCAAAGAAAATTTCTTATCGACTTTAATGGCTTCCCTTTTGTATATAATACCGCCATCAAATATGAAATCGTTCACAAATTCATCTAGGCCATCCGCTTTCTTAACTTTGGCCTTTAATTTTGATGTCAGCATTTCGATGATATTATCATCTTTCAATTCGTATTCAAAAACTATGGGGTTGTCTATATTATTGAAGTCTGAAAATGTTATCGGATAAGTTTTCACATCCAGGAAGGATGCAATACTATTTAAAATTATAGTTTTGCCAGCATCATTTTTCCCTACTATGGAGGAAAATTTTTCCAAATTAATACAACGAAGTTCTTTTACGCCACGATAATTGGTTAACGAAATTTTTGAGATATACATATAAGATGTAGGTTGTTGTTAATATTCGATTACTTTTATTGTTTCATCACCGCTTATATTTCTCACTTTTATCCTTAAAGGTTTTTTGTCGCTGACAATTTTACCATCCCAAAAGTTCTTTGATTTTACTCCGTTGGAAATTACATAACCGAGTTTATCAATTTTAATTTCTGTGGTGCTGTGCCATTGTCCTTCTGTCTTTTCGCAGTCGAGGGCAATAAGTTCAATGAGTTCTAAACCTTCGTCACTGATGTTGATTGGACTGAATTGTTTGCCTTTGGCAATAGATTGTAAATTTCCTTTTTGGTTGAACTCACCGATTTTTTGAATTAAACGGTCGCTGATAAATTTGGTGAGTTCTGTTTCGTAACCTTCTTTTGTTTTGGTGGTTTTAAAATCTATGGTGTCTTCAATTACCACATCGTGTAGCAAGTTTTTCAGGTCTTTGAGTTCAATCTCTATTTCTGTTGCGTTGTTATCTTTAATGAATTTCTCTAATGCCTTTTGGTCGTCAACGTCTATGTAATATACAATTACTTTTTTTGCATTGACTTCCAAATTTTGCAGTTCCTGATTGATGATGGTGTTTATGGTTGGAATGTCCAAAACCTTTTCCTGAGTGTTAAGCAAATTAGGAACATATACTGGCACAATACCTTCTTTACTTTTAGTAATTGCACCAAACCAAAAATTACTTATCCCTTTTATTCCTTTTTGCAAGCCCGGAATAAGTGTGCCCAACTTATCCATTGTTTGCTGTGGGTTGCGGAATAAGCTGACACCGTCTTTTATTTCTAAGATTTGAAAATTAGCTTTGGCTTCAACTAGTCTATCTCTTACCGTCTGAATACTATTTACTCCTATATCACAGTGAATAAAGTTTCGTTTCAAATCATTTGCTACTTTTGCTGTTACACCACTACCACCAAAAAAATCAACAACAGTCATACCTTCATTACTGCTTGCATTAATTATTCTTTCCAATAATGTTTCTGGTTTCTGAGTAGCATATTCATAGTCTTGTCTTTCTTTTGCCATTGAATTTAATCGAGCAATGTTCCAAAGTGTCCCAACTATTTTGTTTTCGGATTGGTAATAAATGACTTTTCCATCAGCATCTTTTTTGGTGACCATTTTGCCTTTTTCTTTATCCCAAGTTACCTCATTCTGCATTCTCTTATTTTTTACAGGGATTTTGATGTGCTTAAAAATGTGTTCTGTGTTTTTACTATAAAGGAAAATTGTTTCAGTATCACGATTAAAAGATGTTGTAAATTCAAATTTGAATTTATTTTCGTAATGCCATATGATTTCATTAAGGAAGTTGTCTTGCCCAAATACTTCATCCATTAATATTTTTACATAATGCCCTATATTCGAATCAAGATGAACATATATACTTGCCGTTTCACACATAATTGATTTAATAGCAAGTAAATTTTCATACATCCAATTTAGGTAATCTTCCTTTTGCCAAATATCGCCATACATTTTTTCCTCAAATGCTTTGAGTTCATCTATGTCCATTTCTTGTTCTGCTGCTGCAACCTTTTCAGCCAATTTTGGATTTTTTCGCAAGTATACTTTTTTGGCATAATCAGCACCACTAGCAAAAGGTGGGTCAATGTAGACCAGGTCTACTTTAATGCCTTGTTCTTTCAAGTAAGCACAGGCGGAAATACACTCACCACGAATAACCAAATTTTCAGATGGCTCGCCTAATGTTTCTAATGGTTCTACTTCGTAATAAGGCATACCTCTTTTTATACGGTCGTAAACTTTATCGTTTTCACGGTAACGCAAAACTCGTTGTGTTCGGGTTATATTATCTAATATCGCCTGTCCTTCGACTGTGTTAGGGTAATATGGAATGTATTTTATCGGCATATCTCAATCGTTAAAAAAACTGGTTTAACTTGTTATTCAATTTTGTGATATTGGCTGCAATGTTTTTACTGTCTTCCAAATACAAGAAGTCAAAACGCTGGTAGCCAAATTTCTCTTGGTTGAGTTTTAAAAACTCTGTTTCTACATAGCTTTTCTTTTTCTGAAAAACCTTGTCTTCTGCATATAAATTACCTTTGGTTTCAATGAGCAGTGCTTTATGAATCTTGTCTTTGGCACTCCTTTTTACAATTATAAAGTCGGTGGTGTATTTGCCAATGTTTTTCCAATACCTACCTTCTTTGGCAAAGCAATTAATTACAAATTCAGTTAAGCCACGTTCGCCATTATAGTAAATTTCCAGCTCTTTCGTTTTGAAATCAGCTAATCGCAATGTTTCTTGAAGTGCCTGTATTTCAAAGCCACTGCTTCCGCTTCCGCCGAAATTGTATGGTAAATAATGGAAAGAATTATTTTTTCCCTTTACAACTGATGAATATTCTTTACCGGATTTAAAACTGTCGTAAGACATAACCATACTTCCCATTCCTTGGGCTTCCAAAGTTTCTTTCATAAGGTTATAAGCCTTTTCAACTTCGGTCATATTTACTTCAACACTTTCATTTGTTTTATCTAATTCAAGAATTTTATTTGTGTCGGCTTTGTTGGGATAGAGTTTAGGATTTTGCTCAACATCGGTCAAGCGCTCTGCAATCAATAATTCCGCTTGTTTAGGTATTACTTCTGTTTCAGTTTGTAGATCTCTTTTTATACTGAATGCAACACGTATTTTTGACTGTATCAAATGCAAATCATACAGTTCGTTGAAAAAGCGGTTTCCGTCTCTTTCAAATGAAAGGGTTTCAAATATTTCGTTTAATTCCGTATCATATTGGTGCAATTGCGTCTCCGAAATCAAACCAAAACTTTGTCGGCTCATTTCAAAAAGCCATTGGTTATAACTAGCAAATGCAATTCCTGTTTCATCAACAATGTCAATAGTTCCAGTATCAATGTTTGAAATTTCGCTTGTGCTAATTAAAGCCGAAGTCTTGTAAACTTCCATCTCTTTTATAATGGTTCTTAGTTTCGCTTTTGTATTTGCCGTTTCTTCTTCATCAATGCTTAGATAAGTAACCTTCATTTGATAAAACTCCACTTTCGGCAATTGCAAATATTCCATACGGCTGTGGCGTTCTACCATTTCGGCTTTGCCTATGCGTTTAGTGCTATTCAGTTCGTCAATGCTGCTGTTTTGCTCTTGCTTCAACTGTTTGTTTAGCGTATCAGCATTATCTTTATTCAGCCAAATTAAAGCCGTTTCTTCTTTTCCTTTGTCTACTTGGCGTAAACATCTGCAAGAAGTTTGCAGCACCATATTTTGAGGACTGTCGCCTTTTTGAGAAAGGATTACGCCTGTTAAACTTGGACAGTCCCAGCCTTCTTTACCTACTTGCACTAAAAGAATGTAACGCTTTTTTGAAATTGCCAGATCCAATGAACGGAACTCTAATTCATTCTCCTTGGGCAAGGTGTATTTTTTATTACCACCGTGAAATTTCAAAATTTCAGCAGGATTTATTTTTAATTCACTTGTCAGGAATGGATAAACTTCTTCTTCTAACACTTCAATGTTGCTGCAATAGATTGCTATTTTAGCAATAGCACCATTTTCGTAAAGCGTTTTCTTGTAGTGTGTATCAAAATCCTCAATTCCTTTTTTGATGATTTGAAAACGGTCAAGGTTTTGCCCAATTTTAACAGTTGGCGTTTTCAGGAATTTTTTAATCGCTGTAACCAATGGATAATAATAAACCGTGTTGGTTATTTGCGAAAACTTAAAAGCATAATTGCCTGCTTTGATGGTTTCAGCACCTTGTAAATATGGCGTTCCCGAGAAACCCAAAACCGTTGTGATATTTCCTTTGCTATGCCAATAATTTACCGCTTGCCGTAATTTAATATCATCGGTTGCAGCGTGGTGAACTTCATCTATCAGAATTGTTAGGTTGGGAATTTGTCCGAATAATCTTTTTAAATCGTTGCTTGTGTCTTTTTCTTCGTCCAGCTCCAATTCTGTTTGGGCATTGAATTTGAAACTTTCTAAAATCACTTTCTCAGCATTTACTACAAACACTTGTCCTAATGGATTAGGCAAACAGGCGTTTACTTTTTGAGCATTTGGATTTCTTGCCTTATTACTTTTCTTAGCTGATTTCTGCTCGTCCAAAACATCAAACTTCAATAGTTTTTTCAATTTGCTTGCCGATGGTTCGGGCAACACCCAAGACGGGTCATAATTCTCAATTGTCTTTAAACTCGGAACAATAGAAGATTTTAAGCCCGAAGGGATAAGCACCAAAAAATTATGTGCAAATGCTTTATTGTCTGGTTCATTGTCTGCAAAATATAAGTCCAAATAAATAAAAGCAGCCATCAAAAAAGTTTTCCCTGCACCCATAGGCAAACTCATTAAATAGTCGGCATAGCTTACATTATAAAAAATGCTTTTAATGATAGTACCATAATCTAATTCGGTTGGTTTGTCAACAATTAGTTTTTCCAATTCAGGAAGTAAAGAACCGCTTTCATTTTTTGTTCTTGCAAAGTCATACAATGCTAAAGCCTCTTTGTTGGCTGATAAAAAGTCTCTTGCAGTTTGGTTTATATTGAGCTTTGATAAATCTGTCCCGTTAGTAAAAAATCCTTCTGAAAACAATTGCCAAAGTGGTTTATTCTGTCCTTGTATTTTTAGAAACAAATACGTTTCAATTGCTTCAATTTGCGTATCCCGTAATTGTCCTTTATCACGAATATACTTTATCAAATCCCTGATGGTGCAGTCATCAGACAGCAACCATTTATTTTTCTTTTCTTGTATGATATAATGAAGCATTACTTTTTGTTGTATTTAATTTTTTGTTCGGCAGCTTTCAAGACTTTGTCTGCCAGATCTTCGTCCTGCAAGTCATTAGCTACTTTGTCGCTTAACCACTCAACCAATAACGTTTCCTTGTCGAGCTTGTAAAACTTGGCAAATTTTAATACTTGTTCTTTTGTCGGCTTGCGTTCGTTACGTTCAAATTTGCTAATGATAGCTTGGTCAATTTCAAGTTCAGCTGCAACCTGTCGCAGAAACAAACCTTTCCCTTCTCTTGCTATTCGTATTAAGTCACCAAAGCTAGTCATAAGACAATTTTATGTTTGACAAATTTTGTCAAACATAAATGTTTTTTATTTCAATTTTATGTAGAATGTTCGAAACTTACTAACATAAGATACACCATTATAACATACCGACCGATACATGTATATGTGAGAAGGCTTAAGAGGTGCTTAAGGCGGGTTTTTGAAAACCCTAATAGTATTTCGACCGCTATATTTTTATAGGAAATTGAACAAAAAATATAGCAAAGCTATATTTTTTGAGAATTAGTATATTAAAAAACCTGCACGATCAAATAGCCGCGCAGCTCATAGGGTGATTCTTACTGACTCAACGTGTCTCAAGGTTGTGAAGTGAATATCAGAAGCAATATTAATTTAAAGGGGATGTAACCTCAAAATATAGTTTTGCTATATTTTTATAGCAAATTGAGAAGGAAATATAGCAAAGCTATATTTTAACGATTGCGAGGTGACTAAACGGCAAAAAGAAAAAATAATTATTTATAATCCCTTATAAAACTCAAGCCAGTGATCATAATCCCAGGGATAAGCACAATTGCCATCTAATTCGCCATCTATAAGTGGTTGGGTTTGACCGTTAAGATTTAACCATTTCCTAAACCGAATCTGTTCATCTTCGGGTAGATCACTGATCAAAATATAAGCTATGTTTCCATCATGTTTTAAGTGTTTCTGTTCAATCATCTGAATTATTCTTAGTACCCCCTATTCTTGAATTTCATAAATTCATTAAACAATTTTTGCTGTTCTCTTTTCCTGGTAGATGCGTTTGAAGATATAGAACGAACAAACAAAACCCAGACCAGAAGCGCCAAAATTATCAAAAATGTAGGATGACCTGAGCCAAGTGCACCAATCATCAAAAAGAAACTTACTACAACAGCTACCAGAAATTTCCCAAATACAGTCATGTCTCAATGTTTGATGAGTAAATATAGCAATTTTACTTATACAGGTATCGGTGTTTGGAAAATATGCTTTTCTTTTATTGCAGGGTAATGAATAAAGCACCCAGTAAATCAGAAATTGATATTTACGTCATTAATAAGGTACGTGAGCTAAGAGTGAGTGCAGGTATTTCTCAAGCTGAATTGGCGCTGGCGCTGGATCTTTCTGTTGGTTTTATTGGCCATATTGAAAGTTCCAAATATAGAGCGAAATATAATATTAGTCATCTCAACCAATTGGCTAAGATTCTCAAGTGCTCATTTAGTGATTTCTTTCCAGAAGCACCCTTATAATCCTATGGCTTCGCATCTTTCTTCATCACCCTATATATTTGTCTGAAAATTTTGTACATTTCCTGCTCCTTCTTTAAATGGATAGTCATCAATTCATTAAATTCATTCACAACTCCTGACGGCAATTGTTGATGCTTGACTACGGTGTTACAATGCTTTGCAAGTTGATTGATGTTATTACCTACTCTACCAACTTCGCCACCTAACGATGCTAAGACATGGATCAGATTGGCGGTTACAAAAAAGCCCTGCTGGTTAAGTATTCTATTCACAAATAATCTTGACCTACTAATTTTAGTCTCTTTTTCAAGTTCCTGTAAAATCAACAATTCTTGATCGGTAAGCCTGATCTCGATCCTCTTGCATTTTTGACCGTTAAGCTTTTTTGGACGACCACCTTTATTTCTGCTCATGCTGTATTTAGTTTAAAATCGAGTTGCGAGGTTTTAATTTTCTGCTTGCGATAAATGAGGTACGAATTTGTTGCAAAGCCAAGAACGTTATTGGTAGGTTTTTCACCGTACAATAACACATCTTGCAGTTACAAAAACAACATTCGTCATGCTTATCATTATCAGCTATTACATGGAGCCTAAAATTATATCTGAATACTCTTATATATGAATATCTGGCTATGCGTCTATTGAATAGCTGGATATATAGTTATTCATATATTCGGCTATAGGTATATATATGATTTCATTTTTTCTTTTTGCTGTTTGAACCTCCTAAACGAATTGGGATAAAAAGGCTATAACTTTGTTGATTTGTTGACTAAACAAGATAAGCCACTGATAACGGAAGGGTTATGGCGTCAACAATTGATCAACATCTGATCAACATTCTGCATGGTTTGTTGATTAGCGAGTCAACTTTCTTTTATTTGTTGACTAAATGTTGACTGAATGTTGATCATTAAAATAGTTAATAAACAACTTCTTAAATACTCAAGTCAACAATGCAACAAATATTTCGTTCAACTCAGTCTTACTAATCCGATAATATCTTCCTTTCTCTTGATGTTCAAGAAGAAACCCTGACATATCATATTGGTAGCAGGTATAATTCGAAGCATTTGGATGCTGCTTTAATTGCCAATTCCCTTCAATAATATTTCTTACCCCGGTTCGACTTATACGGAAACCAGATCGTTCAAGTAAATTTTTAATATTGCTATTGGTAAAACAAAGCTCATCTATCTCCTTACTTTCCATTATACCTTTAATGATCTCGTATAATTCCAATTCAACCTTATTCACAAATTGCGATTTGATTTTTCGTAAGGCAGCTGTAGATATTTGCTCGGCTGTAAACCACATACGGGTTTTGTTGCTTGTAGTGAGGACACGCGAACATAAGAACTGCAAAAAGAAAGGGATTTCTTCCTTGAGCTTCGTAAGTAGATAGGGATCTTTTGTCGGAATAGGGCTTATTTTCCGTACCCAATAGCGAATTTCCAGAGGATCTATGATTATAAAATTTTCCTCATTATTACTGCACAAAATAAACTTACCAAAAAACTCTACCTCAAACTTGTCCTGGCCTTTTGCCTCTGCTTTAAAAGATCTTGCTGTACTTAGGTTTTTAATCCTTTCAGAATCTTCTTTTCTATCCAACAGTACTTCGTCAACAGCAATAATTAACTTATTAAGCCAATCGATATTAAAATTTGACCGGAAATCACTGTTAGAGTTATAGGTCATATTCCCTTCAAAAATCAATTTCAAGTAATTTAAAAAAGTGGTTTTACCAGACTCTCTTTCTTTAGACACCAAGCAAAGGACAGGTAAAACCTGAGTTGGCCGATGGTACAACAATTGGATATAATCTAATCCCAGCTCATATTGCTCGCCAAAAATATGTTTAAGAAAGTTCTTTGTCTCGTGACAAGTACCAGACTGCGGCTTGTGGGATATTTCTTCATAACGATTTAGATAGCCACGAATTTCTTTTTGATAGTTAATATGCTCCGGTACGATGCACCAACCATCGTACTTCGGTATTTTTGCTGCGATGTCTTTGCCATGATCCCTGGTGATTGTCTCAATATTCCAAGGGAGTAAGATCTTCATTGTATCGCCAGATGACAATGGTTTATGAGAAATTTTCAGGTATGAAGTTCCCACTCGAACATAATTCAAATGTTCCATAATGATAATACAATAAGTAAAAATGATTTGGTTTATTCGCCCCAATTCACATGGGAAATTGAGATTAAGATGAGTTTTAAAGCTTCTTTTTGGTAGTTACCTAGTTCGCCTACCACTAATATAATTGATTGCTTCTAACTCAATTTCGTCATTTGTCTTTTTCCTGCCGGAACGGAGCCATTCAGTTAATTCCTTCTTAACAAAATATAAACGCTTCCCTTTCTTAATCACTGGGATTTTTCCCATTGAACATAATGCGTAGATAGTTGCTTTTGCCAGATTGACAAAAATTGCTGCCTGCTCAATGGTTAGAAAATCGGAGTCGTGTTCGTCTGATGGAGTGGCTGGAGTCTCCAAAAGAACTTTTCTAACGCTTTGCTCAATCAATTCTGATAGCTCTTCTTTTTTTATCGATGTTAACATTAAGTCGTTCATATAGCGTAGTATTAATTAATATCAACAAAGAAACATAAGTTGAGTGCGCCACTTCCCAGATGGCGTAATTTTCAAACCTAATGAAAGTTCTCATCAAGGCTTATTACCATTTCATGATTGGTTAGATTTCCTTTCAATTTGTCAATTATAGTTCGTTCACGATTCACTACAATATATTCATCTCCCTTCAAATAGCGGAACTTTCTAAAAAGCCATTTGGCTAAGTCAGCTTTGGTAATCTCATCTAAAAAACTTTTAGCACGAACAATTTTAAAAAACAGGATGAATCTGTCCGCCTCCACATTATGCAGTTTATAATAATCAAACTGAGACGGTGATGCTCCGGTAAGTTCATTTTTCAATCCATTAAATTCCAACACGTCTACACATTTGCTTTTTAGAAAGCTCAAAATTCCTTGAAGAGTTTCAGCCTTAAGCGCTTTTGATAATGTAACATTTCCTTTCTCAGCCAAACTCTTCCTTACATAACTCTTATGATTTTTAATTTTTAGAGTTTCGTCAACCATGTTTAAATGAATTTCAATAATAGGCAGTAAATCGCTGTTTATAAACTCGATATGTTCTTTCAATAAACTTGGGGCTGAAGACTTTGCTAATTCTTTTATTACCAGGTATTCATATTTGAAAGACGTGAGAAATTCGTATTTTTCATAAGCATCAACCTCGTCGCTTAAGAACTTTAGTATGTCTACTAAAAGTTCCTTCTGCGCACCAAAAAGAGCTCGGATCTCCTTGTGATTTACTTTTCTAGAGACAAAAAATAGCTTTCCTTTGACTTCCTGAACCTGCAAGACCTCTTTACTATCCACGCTCCTTGCAAAATAGGCACAGGCAACTTCGATATTATTATTAAAGGATAGTGGTAAGTATTTAAGGTTTTGATTTTGTCTAAGAACAAGTGGTAACATAGCTTATAATTTTATTCTGCCAGCGGCTTCAATTTTCTTTTTATCAATTACTTTAGCATAAACCTCAGTCGTTTTTAAATGCCTGTGTCCAAGCAGCTTTGAAACGGTATATATATCCGTCCCCATTGTCAGTTGCAAGGTGGCATAGGTGTGTCTAAAGCAGTGAAAGGTGATTTTCTTTGTTATTCCGGCACTTAACACCCATCGGGATAGCTGTACATTGGTGTAAGCCGAATATTTTAGGCCTCTAAAAACTCTATCATCAGCTTTACCACGTTCAGCTAACTGTTCAAATGCTTGATCCGGGATGGGTAACGTTTCTATGCCTTGAGTCTTTTGCTGCGTAAATCTTATAAAGTAGCCATTTGATGAATCTCCTTGAACTTCCTTCCAGGACAGTTTTATGATATCCGACCAACGAAGCCCAGTTAAAGCCGAAAAAATTGAGGCTCTTTTTAACACCGGTTGATCAGATTCAGTATCATATAGCGCTTTAAGTTCTTCCAAAGTCAAAAATTCCCGTTGTGTTTCAGCTTGAGGGATGCCTTTGACCCGCAATATCGGATTTACCGCAAAGAGGCGCTCTTCGAATGCTTCCTTCACAGCAGCTTTAAATTTGTTATAGTAGCTATATTGGGAATTTTGCGCCAGGCCCACGGTATCAGATTTTATAGATTTTACTTTTTTCAAGAATTCTTTAAAACCTTCGCAGAACTTTTCATCCACATCACCAAATTTACATTGGCCTCGGGTATATAAATGCAGGTACTTATAAGCACCATACCAATTATCATAATTGCCTTTAGACTGGTTGCGTTTTCTCGTCTTATTTAAAAAATATTCCAGAAAATCCATTTTCGCTGATAGCTTGTCCGTAAAATCAAAACTCCTGTTGATTAGCTGCAAGTCTCTTTCCGAACGAATACTTTCTGCCTTAGCCTTTGAAACTCGATTATGTTCCTTTTGAGCTGCGTTCGTAGGTTTTTCAAAAAGGTGGATCTTTAAAAATTCTCTTCGAGTTTCCTTTCCTGTTTCTGCAATATAAAGTGGCGGATAGAAATCCAAATATAAACTCACTCGGCCATCAAGTAATTTTTTCTCTCTTAATTTGACGCTGTGCTTTTCATTCATAACCTAAAAATAAACCTGTACCTATTTGTACCTTTAATAAAACATCCTAATAAAGGTACAATTTTTTAATAAAGGTACAAAAACAACGAAAAACAAATAGAAAAACAAAACCCTTATATTAGTTGAATATAAGGGTTTTAATACATTTTAATACGAGTTGTTTATGGTTATTTATGACTTGTTACTTTCCGATACAAAACTTCGTAAATATATTTTCCAATAAATCATCAGTAGTTACCGTGCCAGTAATCTCACCCAAATAATGTAAGGCTTGCTTGATATCCATGGCTAAAAAGTCTGAAGTCACTGGATTATCTGCATTAGCCAAAACTCGCTGCAGGGCATTTTCAGTTTGTTTCAAAGCCTCAACATGGCGAATATTTGTTACTAAAGTCTCGCTGGTATTAATATGTTGTAAGTTAACCTGTTGCAACAACGTTTCCTTCAGTTCATCAATGCCAAGCTTTTCCTTCGCAGAAATAAAAACCACATCAAGCTTAGCCAGTTCCTCACGCTTTTGTGGCGCTAAAACATCAGCCTTGTTCAGTAAAACCAGGTAAGGAATTCCCAGTTGCTTCAATCCGCTAACCTGCTCTTCAATCTCTGCCGGACTTTGAGCGGCATCTGCCATATAGATAATCAGCTTAGCCAGCTTCATTTTTTCCAGGGTACGCTCAACACCCAAAGCTTCGATAATATCGGCGGTATCACGAATACCCGCAGTGTCGATGAAACGAAAAACAATGCCCCCGATGGTTAATTCATCTTCGATAGTATCTCGGGTAGTTCCGGCAATGTCCGAAACAATTGCACGCTCTTCATTAAGCAAGGCATTTAACAAGGTCGATTTCCCCACGTTAGGTTTGCCGGCTATAACAATGGGCACACCATTTTTGATAACATTCCCCATCTCAAATGAAGAAATTAAGCGGCGTAAAACGTGGTTAATTTTGTTTACCAAGTTTTTCAGCTGCTCGCGGTTGGCAAATTCAACATCTTCTTCAGCAAAATCGAGTTCGAGTTCAATCATGGATGCAAAATGAATTAACTGTTCTCGCAAAGCCTTCAATTCGTTTGCAAAACCGCCCCGCATTTGTTGCATGGCCACATCATGCGATGCCTTCGAATTAGAAGCAATTAAATCTGCAACCGCTTCTGCCTGACTTAAATCAAAAGCGCCGTTTAAAAAAGCACGCAAGGTAAATTCACCCGGTTTGGCTGCCCTTGCCCCTTTACTGATCAGTAAATTTATAATCTGCTGGATGATGTAGTTGGAACCGTGGCAGGAAATTTCCACAACGTTTTCTTTGGTATAAGATTTCGGCGCAACAAACAATCCGGCTACAACCTCATCTACAATTTGCTCACCATCTTTTACCAGTCCGAAATGTAGGGTATGCGAAGCCTGTTTTTCTAAATCCTTACCGGCAAAAACGGCGTTGGTTAGCGAAATAGCATCTGGACCAGAAAGGCGGATGACGCCAATGGCGCCCGAACCTGAAGGCGTAGATAAAGCAATAATGGTATCCTGATTGTTCATATTCAATTTTTGCAAAACACAAAAATATAGTTAATCAACCGGTAAATCATTAGCGGCAGGTAATTTTTTGCCCATCGGCTTACCATCAGCCATTTTTAAAAGCGCTGAAAGGAATTCTAAGCCGCTAATCAGGCATTTACCAGCATTTATCCATATCTTAAAACATTTACTTAACAAGCCTGTTTAATTTTCAAACCGAAAAACTATGATTAATAATTTACCATTAACTGTAAAACGATCCATCGAATTACTTGGCCTAATTGCACTGGTTACCGTTGTGGTTATTGGCAGGGATATTATTATGCCCATCCTGATGGCATTTTTCATTAGCATTGTCCTACTGCCTGTTTATCGTTTTCTTAAGCGAAAGAAAGTACCTGAAAGTTTGGCCATCATTCTTCCAATTCTTTTGGTTGCCTTGTTTGTGGCGCTTATTGTGTGGTTTTTTTCCAACCAGATTGGCATATTGGCTAAAGATTTTCCACAGATAAAAAGTAATGTATCGCAACACATCAATTCATTAAGCGATTGGGTAAGTAGAATTACACATTATGATGATAAACAGCAAAAAGCCTTCATTAAAGATAAAAGTGATGATTTGATGAACATGGGCACATCAATGGTAGGTGGTGCGGCGGTAACGCTGAGCGGAATTTTTGTTTTTATAGGCCTGCTGCCAATCTACATCTATTTAATGCTTTTTTATAAAGATATCCTGCTACGGTTTATTTTTATGTGGTTTAAAACAGACGACCATCCTAAAGTAAAGGAAGCCATTTACGAAACCGAATCCATCATTAAAAGTTATTTAATTGGCCTGCTGATTCAAATCACATACATGACGATTTTATTGGGTGGGATTTTAATGCTCATTGGCATTAAACATGCTTTATTAATCGGGGTAATTTTCGCTATACTTAACCTTATCCCCTATGTTGGCGCTTTAATCGGTAATTTAATCGGGGTTTTATTAACGCTTACGTCCTCGCAGGAATTGTGGCCCGTACTAACGGTGTTAGGGGTAATTGCTTTCGTTCAGTTTTTAGATAATAACATATTAATGCCTAGAATTGTAGGCTCTAAAGTTAAAATTAATGCCTTATTTGCTATACTGGGGGTATTTATCGGTGGCAGTATTGCCGGGATTTCAGGCATGTTCCTCGCCTTGCCAATCGTAGCGGTATTAAAAATCATTTTCGATCGCACAGAATCATTTAAACAATGGGGCGCTTTATTGGGCGATGAACGACCAGCAAAAAGCCCGATGAGTTTCCCTACTTTTAGAAAGAAAAAACCTGTTCCTGTGAAATCAGGAATTGAGAAAGAATAATAAACACAAACAAATCTATGAAAAAACTTACCACAGTGCTTGGCCTTTGCGCCGTATTATTTGCAGCATGCAGTTCATCCGATAAAAAAGAAGAAACAGCGGCAAAAAGTGATACCACCCTTCTGCCTGAAGCAAAAGCCAACAAAGAAGTAGATCCGGTTACCGGAAAAATGACCTTAGTTGGAAATGCAAAATTAGGGCAGCCGATAAACATTAAATTCTCGGTTTACAATAATGCCGATACAGTAGCAAAGTTTTGTAAATGGCACACGCCATTTGAAAGGCTGATGAGTAAATACCTTGATGTATCGCTGGAAGATTACACCCCTGTTGATTATAAAGGGCCAATGGCTAAAAGAGTTATGCCGCCGCCTGCTGATAGTTACACTTCCCTGAAAAAAGGAGATAGTACAAGCGTAGATTTTAACCTGAACGATGCTTACAACATATCAAAACCAGGCACTTATACCATTAAATATAATTCAGCGACCATTAGTGGCATCGTTGTTAAAGACAGCCTGAAAATAAATGTGGCAAATTGATTTTTTGATTAATTGTTAAAACCATTGCTATTTTTCAATGTTCTATAAATACAAAATTGATAAGACATGGGAATTTTAAAAACAGCGTTAATAGGTGCTGCGATTTACGCAGGCGTTAAATACATTACAAAAAAAGATCCGATTACTGGTAAATCAGTTGTTGATGATTTGAAAGATAAAGCACCTGAATGGATGGAGAAAGCGAAGGATTATAAAAACGAGTTTGAAACCAGAGCAACTTATGCTAAAGATGACTTAGGAATCTAACGTCAAGCTTCAGCTAAACAACAAAGCATCGATAATTATCGATGCTTTGTTGTTTAATTACAATTTACCAATAATTCTGAGCGTTTCTGTGTCCTGCGCTCCTCCGAAGTATTTATCGAGTACTTTCGAGAAGATTGGATTTGCGCCGCTCAAATTGAGAAATAATGTAAGTGATGATTTAAGCTTCATATCATCCGGGCTGCCAAAAATCAGGTTAGCATTGTTTTCCTTTAAATCCAGTAACACTTCAGCCATTTCGATTAGCCGCTTCCCTAAAACAGGGTGCGCCAGATAATCCTCAGCTTCTTTAATAGTATCAATAGCGTAGAATTTAGCCATTTCCGAAAAACCCAGTCCTTTAATTTGCGGAAAAACATACCACATCCAATGGCTGCGTTTTCTTCCCGCTTGTATTTCAGCAAGCGCATCCTGGTAATTCGCTCGCTGTGCTTCAACAAATCTATCTAAAGGTTTTTCAGTTCTGGGCATTGCTCATCTTCAATTTAATTCCCGTGTAGCGCTTACATCCTTTCCGGAGAAGTAATGCCTAAAATCAACATCCCCGCATAAAGAATATCTGCTGTTTTCTTGCTTAAATTTAAGCGGAATTGCTTCTCATCTCCAGCGGCTGTTTTAACAATTGGTGGCACATCATGGTAAAACTTGTTAAACAGTTTAGCAAGCTCGTATAAATAGTTCGCCAAACTCGCCGGACTGTGTGCCTTTGCAGCAATTTCAATTTCCGAAGGATATTTAGCTAAAAGCATAATCATTTCTAACTCTACAGCTGAAATCCCTGAAAACTGATTACCGTTAACGCCAGATTGATAACCCGCCTTACTTAATAAAGATTTTATACGGGCGTGCGTGTATTGAATAAACGGACCGGTATTTCCCTGAAAATCAATACTTTCATTCGGGTCGAACAATAAACGTTTTTTGGGCTCTACTTTTAAAAGGAAGTATTTTAAAGCCCCCAAACCAATATTTTTGTATAATTCAGCTTTCTCCTCAACACTAAAATCGTTTATTTTACCCAGTTCTTCTGTTTTTTCCTGGGCAGTAGCAATCATATCCGCAATTAATTCATCTGCATCTACAACAGTGCCCTCGCGGCTTTTCATTTTTCCATTAGGTAAATCTACCATCCCGTAAGATAAATGGTAAAGACCTTTCGCCCAGCTTTTACCCAGCTTCTCCAGAATTAAAAACAACACCTTAAAATGGTAATCCTGCTCGTTTCCTACAACGTAAATCGACTCGTCCATACCAAAATCGTCGAACTTCATTTTAGCAGTCCCCAAATCCTGGGTAATGTAAACCGATGTTCCATCGGCACGTAAAACCAGTTTCTGGTCTAAACCGTCAGCTGTTAAATCTATCCACACGGAACCATCTTCTTTTTTAAAGAAAACACCTTTCTCCAAACCTTCATCAACCGTGTCTTTCCCTAATAAATAGGTATTGCTTTCGTAGTAAAACTTATCAAAATCTACCCCAAGGTTTTTGTATGTAACCGCAAAACCTTCGTAAACCCAGCCGTTCATGGTTTTCCAAAGTGAAACAACAGCCTCATCGCCTGCTTCCCACTGCTGAAGCATAACTTGTGCTTCTTTAATTAGCGGTGCATTCTTTTTAGCCGCTTCTTCCGTTTGTCCTTCGGCTTTTAAAACATCAATCTCTTTCTTGTATTCTTTATCGAAAATAACGTAGTATTTTCCAACCAGGTGGTCGCCCTTTAAGCCCGAACTTTCAGGTGTTTCGCCGTTCCCCCACTTTTGCCAGGCCAGCATCGATTTACAAATATGAATGCCCCTATCGTTCACCAGGTTTACTTTTATTACCTCATAACCGTACGCTTTAAGCAATTCTGCAACAGAATAACCCAGCAAATTGTTACGAACATGCCCTAAGTGAAGCGGTTTATTAGTGTTTGGCGAAGAATATTCGACCATAACTTTTTTGCCGTTCGGTTTGTAAAGCCCGAATTCAGGTGCTAAAATTTCTTCGTTAAATTGTTTAAGAAAATAGCTTTCGGCAATGCTCAGGTTTAGAAATCCTTTAACAACGTTAAAAGCGGTAACTTCAGCAACGTTTTCAACTAAATATTCGCCAATGGCCTGGGCGGTTTGTTCAGGAGATTTCCTGGAGATTTTTGTGATCGGAAAAACAACAATGGTAACCTGACCTTCAAATTCTTTACGGGTTTCTTGTATATTGATTACACTTTCAGCTATTTCTTCGTTATAAAGTTGTTTAACAGCATCAAGCGTTGCAGTAATAATAAAATTCATGGCGTAAAAATAGGGATTAAAGCGGAAAGCTGAAAGACCAAACAGAAAGGTATGTCTTGATACTTTATACTCATTACTTGCTACTCCATGAAATTCTAATAGCTTTGTATCACTAACTTATTTATGAGCGAACAAAATCAAAATTTTAAGGTCAACGTAAAAACTGAAATCGGCAGGTTGCGTAAGTTGTTAATCCACAGTCCCGATAGTGGTTTGGGCAAAGTTGTTCCATCAAAAGCACAAGATTGGCTTTTCGAAGATATTGTGCATTTAGATACCATCAGAAAAGGAGAATACGATTATTACATCAAGCTGTTAATGTATTTTCTCGACCCTCAAAAAATTAAAGGCAAGCTGGCAAAAATAGATTCTGAAGAAGAAAACCGTAATTTCTACAAACCTAATCACCCCGGTTTTCACAATTCTGATTCGGTAATTGAGATCCAGAATCTGTTGAGCGAGATGCTCGAAAACGAATCCATCCGTAGGAAATTAGTGGCCGCAGTTTGTGCCATTGAAGGCTGTACCTACAAAGTACAAATGGAATTAACCAATACCGACCCCAGGCAGCTGGCAGAAATTTTTATATCAGGAACACTGGCCAATGATACCATGATTTTTGCCCCGATTCCGAACTTAATTTTCACAAGGGATGTAGGCACAACCATAAATAACCATATTTTATTAAACAAACCAGCAAAAAAAGCCCGCGTTCGCGAAACCCTTTTAATGCGCTACATTTTCTTCAACCACCCGCTTTTTGAAGGTTACCGCGACAATATCCTCGAAATTCCTGATGTTACCATGCACTTCTTGCGCCCGGGCGATGAACCTGCCTTCAGCACAACTTTAGAAGGCGGCGATGTAATGATGGTTAGTCCGAACCATGTGCTTATTGGTTGTAGCGAGCGGACATCAGAACATGGCGCAAACGAAGCGATTAAATTGTTATTTGATAATAATGTTGTCGAAAAGGTTACAGTTGTAAAAATACCAAGCAAACGCGATTACATGCACCTGGACACCGTTTTTACACAGGTAAAGCGCAACACCTGGGTTATTTTAAATTCAATTGCCCATTCGCCGAAATTCAACCCGCACGAGCCCATTAACTTTTTAAAGGAGCCAGAAAGATTGGAAGCAACAACGGCAATTCAGTTTACAAAAGCAAATCCTGGCGAACCAAAACATTTCGAGCACGTTGAAGCGTTATTAAATGATATTAGCCAGAATGATTTAAAAAGCAGCGAGCCTACTAAAATTATCTATAGCGGCAACAATACTTTCCCATACGATTCGAGGGAGCAGTGGACAGATTCCTGCAACCTTTTAGCCATTAAGGAAGGTGTGGTTTTAGGTTACGACAGAAATGATAAAACTGTTGATGCTTTTAAAGCTGCTGGTTTTAAAATTTTCGACGTGAAAGATTTAATTCAGGATTTGGAAAGCGGAAAAGCCAACGCAGAAACCATTACAGATACCTTAATTTTAATGCCGTCGGCAGAATTATCACGTGCCCGTGGTGGTTTCCACTGCATGAGTTTACCAATTTTGAGAGACGATTTATAAGGTAGAAGCTTAAAGGTTTAAGGTCAAAATACCCAATCCTGATACCTGATACTAAATACTTGATACTATAATGCAAACAACTAACCATATCTTAATGATTCGCCCCGTTGATTTTAAATTCAACGAGCAAACCGCAGGCAACAATAAATTTCAGGTTGCATCGACAGAAACGAATGTGCAAAGCATGGCTTTAAAAGAGTTTGATGATTTTGTTGCGTTATTAAGAAAAAACGGCGTAGATGTAACCGTTGTGGATGACACGCTCCAACCCGAAACGCCCGATTCTATTTTTCCTAATAATTGGGTTTCTTTTCATGAAGATGGTTCTGTTTTCTTATACCCTATGTTTTCTGAAAACCGGAGACTGGAACGCAGAAGCGAAATATTAGATGGCTTGAAAAATAAATTTGAAGTAAATCATATTAGCGATATAAGCTTTTACGAACAGCAGCATGCCTTTTTAGAAGGAACCGGAAGTATGGTTCTGGATAGGGTGAATAAAATTGCATACGCCTGTTTAAGTGTTCGTACGGATGAAGAAGTATTAAATAATTTTTGCCTGCTTACCGGTTACGAGCCTGTTTCTTTTCAGGCTGTAGATGGTACCAACTTCCCTATTTACCACACGAATGTGATGATGTGCATCGGCGATAATTTTGCGGTTATTTGTGTGGATTCTATTCCAAATTCTGATGAGAAGGAAACCGTTGCGCTAAGCCTGATAAATAATGGTAAGGAAATCATTGAAATTTCGCTGGAACAAATGAACCGCTTTGCAGGCAATATGTTACAAGTATCGAATAATAATGGCGAGAAGTTACTGATAATGTCCGAACAGGCTTACCTTTCTTTAAATGCTGAACAAATTACAAAACTTGAAAAATACAGCAGAATTATTTACGCACCAATTTATACCATAGAGAAAAATGGCGGCGGCAGTGCCAGGTGTATGCTTGCAGAAATACATTTGCCCGTAAGTAATGCATAATGTTAATGCTGACTTTTAAAAAACCTTCTTTTTTTTAACCCATCAAAAAAGCAAGCCAAGCTGCTAATTCTGGGGTAATCCAGATCATATTCTATTCCGAATAGTTTTAGTACTTTCGCCGATCTAGAAAATAATTATGTCTTTAATAAAGGAATTACAAGCGAGATCGGGAAATAAATGCGAATTGTGCACAGCAGAAACGGCTTTAAGCATTTACGAAGTTCCTCCGAGTAGCAATCCAAATAGTGATAATACTGTTTTAGTTTGTAAAACTTGCTTAGGCCAAATCGAAAAAACTGAGCAATTGGATGCCAGCCATTGGAAAATCTTGACTGAAACGATGTGGTCTGAATTTCCTGCAGTGCAGGTTGTTGCATGGAGAATGTTAAGCCGCTTAAGAAATGAAGGCTGGGCAGCCGATAGTTTAGATATTTTATATCTGGAAGATGAGACTTTGGATTGGGCTAAAAAAACCGGCGATCACGAGTTAGATGGCACAGTAGAATTTCATCAGGACAGCAACGGTACGCGATTGTACGAGGGCGATACGGTTGTATTGACTAAAACGCTTGACGTTAAAGGTTCAACTTTAAGCGCTAAGTTGGGTACTGTGGTAAAAAACATCCGGTTAGTGCATGATAATACCGAACAAATTGAAGGTAAAGTAGAAGGCCAGACTATTGTGATTTTAACCAGGTATTTAAGAAAGGGATAAATTATTGCATCCAAACGGAAATCTTAAGGGGCCATATCCTAAATAGCAGCAAGAACTTAAGTAATTTAAACCTGATGGCAGTGGACACGAATCACCGGTTTTTTCTACCGTGATGAGTAAAACGGACAGCAGGGATTACGATGATTTTAACAATGGTTTTGCTTTTCAAGTAATTCAAAATCGTGGGGCAATACCCTCATTATTTGTGCAATACAGCTATTAAATAAATAGCTCTGTTAAATTGCTTAAGCAATAAAAAAACTCTCGAAAGAGAGATAAACTAAACACAATCTTGTTATACGTGTTTAGAAATGTAATAACGAAATTTCATGTGTAAAAACTATTGCGTTTCTATACAGTAAAAATATTTTCAATAAAGATTAATTCTCGATTTAAAATTACATTTTTGCAAAAATTATTTAAAAGTAAATGCAGAGTTACTCAGAATTTCTCGATCTAAGCGTTGGCTTTCCACAAGAAGGCTTTGATGTTATAGATGATGAATTATATTTTCAGGATTTAAACCTGATGGAAATGATTGAAACGTACGGTACTCCCCTACGTTTCACGTACTTGCCTTTGGTGAGTAAGAAGATTCAACAAGCGAAAATTCTTTTCCAAACTGCCATTTTAAAGAACAATTATCGTGGCGATTACAAGTATTGCTATTGCACAAAAAGCTCGCACTTTAAGCATATTGTAGAAGAAGCACTGAAAAATAATATTCACCTTGAAACTTCCTCGGCATTTGATATGCCAATGGTAGATGCTTTAGAGAAAAAAGGGCATTTAACTAAGGATACAACCATTATTTGTAATGGTTTTAAAACTTACCAATACAAGCAGTATATTATCGACATGCTGCACGATGGCTATAAAAACATTATCCCGGTATTGGATAACAAGGAAGAATTTAACCTTTTCGATGATGAAGTTGATATTGACACGCCTTGTAATTTAGGTATCCGTATCGCTGCTGAGGAGCAGCCTGATTCGCAGTTTTACACCTCGCGTTTAGGTGTTCGGATGGAAGATATTATTGATTTTTACAACAATAAAATCGTTCATAACCCAAATTTCAGAGTTAAATTATTGCACTTCTTTATCAACTCGGGCATTACCGATTCGCCATATTACTGGAATGAGCTGGAGAAATATGTAACGCTTTATTGCAAGTTCAAAAAAATTAATCCTGATTTAGATACCCTGGATATTGGTGGAGGCATGCCTTTTAAAGATTCATTGGTTTTCGATTTCGATTACGAGTATATGGTAAACGAAATTGTAAAAAGGATTAAAGAAATTTGTGCTATCCATGATGTTATGGAGCCTGATATTATTACCGAATTTGGGAAATACACCGTGGCTGAAGCATCTGGAATTTTATATAAAGTGTTAGGCAGAAAGCAACAAAACGACCGTGAGCGTTGGTTAATGCTTGATGGTTCTTTCATTACTAACTTACCTGATGTTTGGGCGCTGAACCAGAAATATATTTTATTACCAATTAACAACTGGGATGCTGAATATGAGCGTGTTAACCTCGGCGGCATAACCTGCGACGGACAGGATTATTACAACCAGGAGGCACACATGAATAGTGTGTTTATGCCGAAAACACGTAAGGTTCAGTATTTAGGCTTCTTTCATACAGGGGCTTACCAAGAAGTTTTGAGTGGTTATGGCGGCATACACCATTGTTTATTGCCAAGTCCGAAACATGTTTTAATTCGCAGAAACCGCGATGAGAGTTTCAATTTTGAGGTTTTTGGCGAAGAACAAAATAGTAAACAGGTTTTGAAGATTTTGGGTTATTAAATTTAACCGCAAAGAACACAAAGTTTTACGCAAAGAGCGCTGAGTTTATACTTAGCGCTCTTTTTTGTTATATTATAATTTGGTATATTTATGATATGGAACGTAAGGAAAGTAAGTTATTAGAAAGAATTACATTCATCCCCGGACTTATGGGCGGTAAGCCAACAATTAGAGGTAATCGATTTACGGTAATTGACGTTATGGAACTGCTGTCATCAGGAATGACACATGAACAAATTTTAGAGGAGCATCCCATCCTCGAAGCTGACGACATAACGGCTGCGTTAGTCTTCACCACTAAACAACTCAGGGATGAATACATTTACGAATGATTGGGAGTTTTGGTTAGACGAGAATATCTCTCCTATTATTGCCAAATGGCTAATGGACGAAATTAATATCAAATGTATTTCTTTCCATTTTCTAAATTTAAACAAGACATCGGATATTGATGTTTACAACCTTGCCCGAAGCAAAGGAAAAGTCATTATCATTTCAAAAGATTTAGACTTTCGTGAATTACTATCATGGAAAGGAACTCCTCCAAAATTAATTTTCTTAAAATTTGGCAATTCTTCAAACAAACAGATTTACCAAAAATTAAAAAGTAAAATTTATGATGCTATGGAAGAACTTATCTATAGGGATTTGGATATATTTGAAATAAATAAAGATTAAACATGCAATTCGGTAAAGTAGACGACCCGTCAATTATAGATTTCACACTTCCTGCTGATGCCCCTGAAACGGAAGCAATTCTTAAAACGAACAAGCCCCATCAAGATTTTAAAGCTTATGTTGGTTGCGCCAAATGGAATAAAGCAGATTTGAAAGGCTTTTATCCAAAGGGAACAAAAGATGAGTTAACCTACTATTCTACTCAGTTTAATTCCATTGAACTGAATGCTACTTTTTACGGAATGCCATCTAAAGAGCAGGTAATAACCTGGACACAAAAAACACCTGCTGATTTTAAATTTTTCCCGAAGCTAACCAATACCGTTAGTCATTTTAAAAGGCTGATTAACGTTAAAGAACCTGTCGAAACTTTTTGCGATGCAATTAGTAATTTCGAAGATAAGCTCGGAATGGCATTTCTTCAGCTACACGATAACTTTAAGCCAAAAGATTTCGACAGACTAATAACAGTAATTCAGGAGTTTCCGAAAGTGATTCCTTTGGGTGTTGAAGTTAGAAATGGCGAATGGTTTTCAAATGCTGCCGTTGCCTCCGAATTTGAAAAGTTATTTGAGGATAATGGCATTGCAAATATAATTGTTGATACAGGCGGGCGCAGAGATATGCTTCACATGCGCTTAACGTCGCCTACTGCATTTATTCGTTTCGTGGGCGTTAATGAGGATGAAATTGATAAAAAACGTTTGGATGACTGGGTTGAAAGAATTGTGGAATGGAAGAAACAAGGACTTGAAAACCTATACTTTTTTGTTCATCAAAATGTAGAGCTTTCATCACCATTATTGTCTGCTCATTTTACAGAAAACTTAAATAAAGCTATTGGAACAGATTTGAAAATTCCTGCCATGGCTAATGGCAATACACCCCCAAAATTATTTTAGAAACGATGACATTATGAGCTTTTCGAAGAATTAACCAATGTTTCGAAAAGCTCAATATGATAATTCAAAATTTAAGAGATTCTTCTCAAAACCGTTTCTGTTGCTTTTACTTCTTCGCCTTGGGGAGAAATGTTATATGCCGTAAGAATGATTTCGTTACTGTTAATAATTGTTAATTCTGTTCGCCATCCCCAAAGTTGCTCGCCAAATTCAGGATTTCCGTAAGTTCCTAAAATTGAAAATCCTTTCTCTGCAGCATTGCCACTCAACAGCATTATTTGAGTTCCCATATGGAAACTATCAATCCAGCTGGATGTAAATTTCTGATAAGGGATATCAAACCCGATTATCATTTTACCTTCAACATGTTTATCATTTAAACTTCCCTGATAATCGTAAGAAACAAATCTGCCTCCTAAAATAGATGTGAAAACCGCCTTAACCGGAGATTCATCAGCGAGCACATCCTCCTCAAACCAGGTTTTAGTTTTACCCTCCCAATTCCCTATCAAATCAGAGAGAATTTGGTGTGCACCTGCTTCAAGTGATAACTGAAATTTACTTTTAGCCATAAATCAAATGTAAATAATTTGCTGATTTTTTAGATAGCTCCAGGGAAAGCTAAATGGATAACTCGAAATTAATTATTATCTTGTTTTATGCTAAACACATTGGATCTCAATCAGGTAATGGTTATCGATATTGAAACTGTACCACAATATGCATCCTATGATGATGTGCCTACACACCTGCAAGACCTTTGGGAACAGAAAACGCACTACCAGCGCAAGCCGGAACAAAGTCCTGATGATTTTTATGAAAAAGCGGGCATATTAGCCGAATTCGGAAAGGTTATTTGCATCAGTTTGGGAATATTTTACACACAAAATAAGGCGCAGCATTTACGGATAAAATCTATTTCAGGCGATGATGAGGCGCAATTGCTAAGCGCATTTGCAGAATTACTTGATAAGCAAATACCAACATTACAATTTTGTGCCCATAATGGGAAAGAATTTGATTTCCCGTATTTATGCCGGCGATTACTTGTCAATGGAATTGAAATACCAGTTCAACTCCAGATTTCGGGTAAAAAACCCTGGGAGATAAACCATTTGGATACAATGGAATTATGGAAATTTGGCGACTACAAACATTATACCTCATTAAATTTACTAGCAGCTATTCTAAATGTGCCTACGCCGAAAGATGATATTGACGGGAGCATGGTGAGGCAGGTTTATTACGAAGAGAAAAACCTGCCCCGAATTGTAACCTATTGCCAGAAAGATGTAATTACTACTGCTCAGGTTCTTTTAAAGTTTAAAGGAATGAATGTAATTCCGGCAGAAAACATTACAATTGTAACCTGATGCTAAACGTACAAAACTTAACTATCGATTTCTTTAATCAGGATGAAAAAACCTGGTTTAAAGCTGTAAAAAAAGTCAGTTTCAATGTTAAAAAAGGAACTGTTTTAGGTATCGTGGGCGAATCAGGGTCTGGTAAATCGGTTACGTCTTTTTCAATTATGCGTTTACACGATGAACGTACAGCTAAAATAAGTGGCGAAATTGATTTTGATAGTGTAAGTTTACTTAACCTGGATGCTAACGAAATCAGGCAATATCGTGGAAATCAAATCTCAATGATTTTTCAGGAACCTATGACCTCATTGAATCCTGTTTTTACTTGTGGGTTTCAGGTTGCTGAGGCAATCATGCTACATCAAAAAGTTAGCAAAGAACAAGCAAAACAGCAAACCATAGCGCTTTTTAAAGAAGTTCAGTTGCCGCGACCAGAGCAAATATTTGAAAGTTATCCGCATCAAATTTCAGGCGGACAGAAACAGCGGGTGATGATTGCGATGGCATTGAGCTGTAATCCGCAACTGTTAATTGCTGATGAACCAACTACTGCATTGGATGTAACTGTTCAAAAAACCATTCTCCAGCTTCTTTTAAAGCTAAAGGAAGAACGCCAGATGGCGATGATATTTATTTCTCATGATTTAGGTGTAGTACATGAAATTGCCGATGAAGTTGCAGTTATGTACAAAGGCGAAATTGTTGAACAAGGCGACGCAAAATCCATATTTGATAATCCGCAACATCCTTACACAAAAGGATTGTTGGCTTGTCGCCCCTCTCCAGCTTTACAATTAAAAAAATTGCCTGTTGTAGCAGATTTTTTAACCGGCCTGGTTGAAGATGCATCTGCTCATTTAGATTCATCCAATCAAATAACCGCGGTAGAAATTCAAACAAGAAGAGCTGAACTTTATGCCAGGCAACCCCTGCTGGAGATTAAGGCTTTATCAACCTGGTACCCAATCAGCAATGGTTTTTTTAATAAAAATAAAGACTATGTAAAAGCAGTAGACGACATTAGTTTTAAAGTTTTCCCAGGCGAAACATTAGGTTTAGTTGGCGAATCGGGTTGCGGAAAAACCACATTAGGGCGAAGCATTTTAAGATTGATTCAACCAACTTCGGGTAATATTATTTTTGCAGGCGAGGATATAACGCATGTTAGCAAAGCAGAAATGCGGAAACTGAGAAGGGATATTCAAATCATTTTTCAAGATCCATACGCCTCACTTAATCCTAAATTAACAATTGGTCAATCCATTTTAGAGCCTTTAACCGTACACAGCCTTTTCGAAAATGAAGCCCAGAGAAAAGTAAAAGTATTGGAATTATTAAATAAAGTCGGACTCAAAGACGAGCATTACAATAGATATCCTCATGAATTTAGCGGCGGGCAAAGGCAGCGTGTTGTAATCGCCAGAGCGTTGGCCTTGAAACCGAAATTTATTATCTGTGATGAATCTGTTTCTGCTTTAGATGTTTCGGTGCAGGCACAGGTTTTGAATTTGATTAAAGATTTACAATCAGAATTCGGTTTAACGTATATTTTTATTTCTCATGATTTGGCTGTTGTCAAACACATTTCTGATCGTATTTTGGTAATGAACAAGGGGAAAATTGAGGAAGAGGGCTTCCCTGAAGAAATATTCAATGCACCAAAAGCTGCTTATACCAAAAAGCTTATTGATGCAATTCCCGGCTAATAAAATAGAAGTTATGCTGGAATAAAATTGCTAGTGTTAAGCAGTTTCCATCAGCCATTTTCCCTATAACATTAGCCATACTTTCTATCTTTTCTGTATCTTCGGTAAAATACGTTTAGCACATGGCAAAGAATAAATCTGCAAATATAAAATTGGTTCTGAATCAACTGGTTAGTGATGTTTTCGAGAAAAACAGTAATCAACCACTAAATTATAAGCAGGTTTCTGCCAAACTAAATTTAAATGATCAGGAATCCCGTGAAACTATTCTCGAGGTTTTAAAAGAAGGCAAAAGTGCGGGGATTTTTCTGGAGCCCGAAAAAGGAAAGTTTAAGTTAAAGGAGTTGCAAAATTTCTTAACGGGCCGTGTAGATATGACTGCAGATGGCTCTGCATACATTATTCCTGATGATGAGTTTGAAAAAGACGTATTTGTCGCCCCGCGTAAACTTAGAAATGCACTTCACGGCGATTTAGTAAAAGTTTACGTTTTCGCTAAAAAGCATGGACGTAAAAACGACGGAGAAGTTGTAGAAATTGTAAAAAGAGCCAAATCTGATTTCACAGGCGTTATAAAAATATCAGAAAGATTTGCATTTGTAATTGCCGATGATAAAAAGATGATGCATGATATTTTTGTGCCACTTTCAGATACGTTAGGGGCTAAAAATGGCCAAAGGGTTTTAGTCAGCTTAACGGATTGGCCAGAAGGCGCAAAAAACCCGATAGGTATGGTTAAGCATGTACTGGGCGACCAGGGCGAAAATAACACAGAAATGAATGCTATTTTGGCGCAGTATGGTTTTCCTTTAACCTTCCCGCCCGCAGTAGAAAAAGAAGCCAATGCAATTCCCGAAGAAATTTCTGACGCTGAAATTGCCAGACGCAAAGATTTTAGAAAGATATTGACCTTTACCATAGACCCTGCCGATGCCAAAGATTTTGATGATGCCATTTCTTATCAAAAATTACCTAACGGAAATCATGAAATTGGCGTTCACATTGCTGATGTTTCACATTATGTTATTCAGGGAACAGAATTAGATAAAGAAGCTTACAGTCGTGCTACATCAGTTTATTTGGTTGACAGGGTTATTCCAATGCTTCCCGAAAGATTGAGTAACGGGGTCTGTTCTTTACGTCCGCATGAAGATAAGCTTTGCTTTGCAGCGGTTTTTGAACTGGATGACCATGCTCATATTCAATCAGAATGGTATGGAAAAACTGTCATACATTCCGACAGGCGCTTCAGCTATGAAGAAGCTCAGGAAGTTATCGAAAATAAGGAAGGTGATTACGCAGCAGAAATTCTGAAGTTGAATGAACTTGCTTACGTTCTTCGGGAAAGGAAATTTAAAAATGGCGCCATCAGTTTTGAAAGCACCGAAGTAAAATTTAAACTCGATGAGAATGGAAAACCAATTGGCGTTTACGTTAAAGAGCGAAAAGATGCACATAAACTTATCGAAGATTACATGCTTTTGGCAAATAGAAAAGTTGCCGAATTCATCGCCACAAAGCTTAAAGGAAAAAACAAGCTGACCTTCGTTTATCGTGTTCACGATTCTCCGAATATGGAAACGCTTAACACTTTTGCAAATTTTGCCTCTCGCTTTGGTTATAAAATAAATACAAAATCTGACAAGGAAATCGCAAAATCACTTAATCACTTAATGGCCGATGTTGAAGGGAAAAAAGAACAAAACGTATTAACTTCTTTAGCCATTCGTTCGATGGCGAAAGCTATTTATACAACTAAGAAAACAAGCCATTATGGTTTGGCATTCGAATATTACACACATTTCACATCCCCAATTCGTCGTTATCCCGATGTTATGGTACATCGATTACTTCAGGATTATTTAGCCGGAGAAAAATCGGCTGATGCCGAATTTTACGAAGTTGCGAGTGCGCATTCATCTGCCATGGAAAAGAGGGCTGCAGAGGCAGAAAGAGCATCAATTAAATACAAACAGGCCGAGTATCTGGAAGAAAATGTCGGCAACGTTTATCCTGGAATTATTACTGGCGTTACCGAATGGGGTATGTATGTAGAAATTGAAGAAAACAAATGTGAAGGCATGGTTCGCCTTCGTGAAATAGCTGATGATTTCTATGTGCTCGATGAGAAAAACTATTGCATTGTTGGCCAACGCAAAAAGAAAAAGTATCAATTAGGTGATGAAGTGATAATAAAAGTTAAAAAAGTAGACCTTGCTAAACGACAGATAGATTTTTCATTAGTTTTATAAATGCTAAAAAATATTATTCTATTTCTGCTCATTTCGTGTGCAGTAAAAAGCTATTCGCAAACCATTCTGGGTAAAGTTATTGATGGGGTTTCCGGAGAGCCAATACCATTTGTATCATTAATGATTGTGGGCACTCAAACTACTTCAATCACCAATGAGAATGGCGATTTTTTAATTAAAGCAACTTCTCTTCCGGTAAAGTTAAAGTTTAGCCATGTTAGTTATCTTAACGGTGAAACTGAGGTGAAAACTATTTCAGATAATTTAGTTGTAAAGCTGAACCAAGCAGCCATAAACTTATCTGAAGTAACAATTGACCCTTATCGCGGAAAAAAACTATTAAAGAGTGCTTTTGAAAAAGCCGCAAAATATAAAGCCGATAATCATTATTTAAAAGCCTTTTACAGGCAGCTAATTTCTGTAAACAACAATCCCACTAAAATCCACGAGATATTTTACGATATTAAATGGAATGTAACTAAAACTACAGGTTGGATAGCAAAACAAACCCGATATGCCGAAAGCAAAAACCAGCCAGAATTCGATTTAAGTAATCAATCTTATTTCACTTTTAGTTCTAGCGGCTACCTAACTCAACCAAATTCCGGCACTTTTGTTACCGAAAAAACACTCGATAAATACAACATAGAAATTGAGCGTTACATTGAACAACCAGACCAGGACGTGGCTGTAATTACTTGTATAATAAAGAAAGGTGGTAAAAATCAGTTTTATTCGAATTCTACTTTTTACGTTGGTACCGAAGATTTTAAGATTTACCGGGTAGAAAATAATATTTTGAATTTACCTATGGATTTGGATGCAGGCGCTAGTTTTAAATATCCTCCGATCGTAAAAACCATTGCAACATTTAAAAGTGGCTCAGCTGAGGTAAATGTTCTAGAAAGTATTTCCACGAAAATGTATTTATCTGTAAATACTACGAATAGAATGAGATCTAATGATTTAAGTGCCATTGTGAGTTCACTTTTATCCGTATACCAGGAAGATAATACTTTGAAGGATGAAAGTTTCCAAAGTGTAAGAAGAGATACTAAAGATAAAAATGTTGTAGAATCTATAAAATATAATGCCGATTTTTGGCGAAATAATCCAATTGTTAAACAAACATCTCTTGAAGATAAATTCAGTAAGTTGATGGAAGGCCAAAATGCCTTCGGAACAATGATTAATCCATAAAACAACGAATGTCTAGCATATTACAGTTACAAGAAATTTTAGAAACGGCAATTAAAAATTTAAAGTTTCCTGAAAATCCAAAACACCTTTACGAACCCATAACTTACATCATAAACTTAGGAGGCAAAAGAATACGTCCGCTCTTAGTTTTAATGTCGACCGAATTATTTGGCAAAAACCCGAACGATGCTGTTCATGCCGCAATGGCAATTGAGGTGTTTCATAATTTCACACTTGTTCATGATGACATTATGGATAATGCGCCGTTAAGACGAGGGAAAGCAAGTGTACATGAAAAGTGGAGCACCAACACCGCAATTTTAAGCGGCGATGTTATGATGGTTGAAGCCAACAAAAACCTGGCAAAAGTAAATCCCTTATTCCTGAAAGATGCGCTTGATACTTTTAATGCCACTGCTCAGGGTGTTTGCGAGGGCCAGCAACTCGACATGGAATTTGAAAACCGTGATGATGTAACTATCGATGAGTACATTAATATGATAAGGCTGAAAACAGCTGTTCTATTAGGCGGAGCTTTAAAATTAGGGGCAATCATTGCCGAAGCTTCAGAAAAAGACGCAGATTTAATTTATCAGTTTGGCGAAAATATCGGCATTGCTTTCCAACTTCAGGATGATATTTTAGATGTTTATGCCGACCCTGAAAAGTTTGGAAAACAAGTTGGAGGAGATATCATAGCGAATAAAAAAACTTTCCTCCTACTTAAAGCATTCGAGCTAGCAGAAAGGGAGAATCTGCACTCGCTCCAAACCTGGACAGAGTATGAAGAATTTGATGTAAAGGAAAAAGTTGAGGCAATAAAGCAAGTTTATGATGTTTTAAACATTCAAAACATCGCTAAAGAAACTATGGATAATTATATGAATAAAGCGCTGACCTTAATGGAACAAATTAAAGTTAGTAATGATGCTAAAGCAAATTTACTAGACTTGACTAAACAGTTAATGGCAAGGCAATATTAATAAAGTAGGCTAATAACCGACTTTTTGACTGTATCTAATTGAGATTAAGCTTTTACAAATTCTAAAAAAGCTTAAATGCAAAAAAGCTTCCGAAAAAAATCCGGAAGCTTTTTAATATAAGTTAACAACTAATTATTCTGCAGGAGCAGCTTCTTCAGTTGACTCTTCTTTTTTAGCTGCTGCTTTTTTAGCAGGTGCCTTTTTTGCTGGTGCTTCTGCAACAACTTCTTTAGCTTCAACTTCTTTTTTAGCTTTTGGAGCTTTTGCTACTGCAGCTTCAATTTCAGCTTCTGTAATAGGAAGGATAGAAACGTAAGATTTGTTATCTTGTTTCTTTCTGAAAATAACAGTACCATCAACTAAAGCAAATAATGTATGGTCTCTACCAATACCAACACCTTTATCAGGGTGGTGTTTTGTACCACGTTGACGTACTAAAATGTTTCCGGCGATAGCTAATTGCCCACCGAAAATTTTAATACCTAAACGCTTACTATGCGATTCACGTCCGTTTTTCGAACTACCGGCTCCTTTTTTGTGTGCCATGATTTTATATTTTTTAACTCACTAAAAAGTGAATTATTGGGTTAACAATTAATTATAGAGTGATGTCAGAAATCTGAATCTTGGTGAAAAACTGGCGGTGACCGTTTTTCTTTTTGTAACCTTTTCTACGTTTTTTGTGGAAAATAATTACTTTATCACCTTTTAAATGAGATACGATAGTAGCTGAAACTTTAGCACCTTTAACCGCAGGAGCACCTACAGTAATTGCACCACCATTATCAACCAACAATACGTTATCAAATTCAATACTAGCGCCTTCATCTCCTTGTAATCTGTGTACAAAAAGGTGCTGGTCTTTAGCAACCTTAAATTGCTGTCCTGCTATATTTACTATTGCGTACATTGTTTAAATATTAGTTTTTTAATTTTTATTTAACGAGGTGCAAATATAGAACAAATTCAATTAACACACAAACACATATCAAAATATTTTTTAATAAAAACCTAAGAGCAAGGTTGTATTATTATACTAAACCCAAAACATGCAGTAAAAGGCTTATTTATTTACAAAATTAACCATGTGTTTAATTCTATAAACATCAGCTTAGCCGCAAATTTCAATGCATGTTAATCCTGTTTATATGTAGTTAAAAATACACAAAAGCTTAAAAAAAAGTCTCTACAAAATGTTTTGAATTAACACTTTTAGAGACCTTTAAATTATTTTGTCAGTAGAAACACTTTTACTTTCCTGTTCTCTTTTCGGCCTGATTTATTGTTTCTTCTATAACCTTTCTCATCTGCACGGCAGCATCTAAAAGCTTTGGGTTGCCGTCAAAATCGCCATATATTATAACATGTTTTGATTTTTCTTTGTATTTGAAAAACATATCGTAACGCGGAACGGACATAGATTTAGTACTTTTCTTACCTATGGTATCAGGGAAATTCCACAAACCAATTTCATTCGCTTTTGCGTGCATGTAAAGAATATCATCACTTTTTAAAAATACAGTTTTCTTAATCGTAGAATCCTGATTGTTAATATATTGATAAGCACCAGTTTTAGAATCGTATTGATTTTCTAAAGTATCTTTAATTCCCCATTTATAATTCATTGATACGAAATCGTTTTTGCGAAATGGTGCATTCTGAATAATTGGCTTGTAATAAATGTAGCAATAAATTATCATCGGCACGATGATGGTTAACGCTAAGAATATCTTTTTTCCTTTGTTTGACACTGATTATAAAGTATTGAATTTTGAATGAATAATGATTTGTTGTTTAGGTTCAAAATCGATGCAAAGCTTAAAAATTTTAATGAATTTAAAAACATAAGAAAATCATATATTCAAAAATAATCAAATCGCAACTTAAATATTGAGCGAAAAGAGTATAAAATTAGCTGTCTTTTAATTCACCCTCCCACTTGCTTACTACAGCTGTTGCAATGCTGTTACCCACAACATTTGTTGCTGAGCGCCCCATATCCAACAAAGGATCGATACCAATTAGTAATGCTAAACCTGCTTCGGGAATGTTAAAACTCGCTATTGTGCCTGCAATTACAACCAGCGAAGCACGTGGAACGCCAGCGATTCCTTTACTGGTCAACATTAAGATTAAAAGCATTGAAATTTGTTGTTCGAAACCTAAATGAATTCCATAAGCTTGTGCTATAAACAGCGATGCAAACGTCATGTACATCATGGAGCCATCTAAATTAAAAGAATAACCTAATGGAAGCACAAAACTTACAATTTTATCTTTACATCCAAAGCGCTCTAAAAGCATCATTGTTTTTGGATAAGCTGCTTCGCTACTTGCGGTACTAAATGCCAAAATAGCAGGCTCTTTCATATCGTTTACCAAACGGAATACCCGTTTTTTTAGAATTAGAAAGCCTAAGAAAATCAGAACTGCCCAGAGTATGGCCAGGCCAAAATAAAATTCGCCAATAAATATGGCGTAGGTATTTAATACGTTTAAACCCTGCTTAGCTACAATAGCTGTCATGGCACCGAAGACAGCGAGTGGCGCAAAATTCATCACGTAACCTGTCATTTTTAAAATAACATGTGCAATTGCATCAAAAGCCTTAATTACAACCTGGCCTAAATCTCCGATGGCTGCAGTTGCTACACCAAAAAATAAGGAGAAAACAACAATCTGAAGAATTTCATTGGTTGCCATTGATTCGGCTATGCTTTTTGGAAATACGTGAGCGATAAAATCTTTAACACTCATTGCTGTTTTCTGAATTCCGGTATTAACCAACTGATCGGGCAAGGTTAGCTTCATGTGTTTACCCGGTTCGAAAAGATTAACTAAAATCAAACCTAAAACCAGCGACATTAAAGACATCGCTAAAAACCAGCCTAATGTTTTGCCACCAATCCGACCTACGGCTTTAATATCACCAACTTTAGCAACGCCAACCACAAGCGTTGTAAAAACCAATGGCGCAACAATCATTTTAATCAGCCGGAGAAAGATATCGCTCAATAAGGTAAAATATTCAAGCTTTTTCTCCCGAATTTCTTCGTTTTCCCTCTTAATTTTTGAATTCAATTTTTTCTCCGCTTTCAATTGTGCGAAAACCGCTGTTGTCGTATCCGTTGTTTTTGCAATGTTTACTTCAATACTTTTAACCTTTGCATCGGCCGTAAGTATATTTTGGTTATAAACATCGATAGAATTGACATTTAAAATGTAGCCTAAAGCAATACCTGCAATCAGCGCAATAAAAATAAAAAGCGTGAGTTTGTTTTTCTTCATGAATAATTAAGTTTGTGGCTCCGTTAATTTGGTAAAACTACGATATTTAGCGCTTGTAACAAATTTTGATTTTTAAGGCAAAGAAAAAATAATCTATTTTTGACTTTCCTTGTAACAAAAAATATTACCCACCATCTAAAAAGTAATTATAACCCGTTAAATGGAACAAAAAGACAAGTTATTTAAGCAGATCTTCGATTCGAATTCCAAAAAAATATTCCATTTATGTTATGGTTATACAGGCGATACTGATGCAGCTAACGACCTACTACAAGAAACATTTTTAAAAGTCTGGCAAAATCTGGATAAATTCAGAAACAAATCATTAATATCTACATGGATATACAGAATAGCCGTAAACACTTGCCTAACCTATTTACGCTCAGAAAAACGTCAGGCTAAAGATGAGCTGACCGATAATATTATTGAGAATAAAATTGAAGAATTTTCTGAGAAAAACGAACAGGTTGCGCTCCTTTACACCTGCATTTCGAAACTCGAAGAAAACGACCGTTTAATTATTACCATGGTTTTAGATGAATTGCCATATCACGAAATTGCCGATATCTCTGGAATCAGCGAAGGCAATTTGAGGGTAAAAATTCACCGTATTAAACAAAAATTAACAGAACTATATAACCAGTATGCAAGCGTTTGATCAAATACAGGAGTTGTGGCAAAAGCACGAGGTAGAAGTAAAAGTTTCTGCTGATGAAATGTTGCAACAGGCTAAAAAAGAGGTTAATGGTTTAAAGTTAAGATCTGCCTTAAATATTCTTGGTATGGTAGCGTCTTTTCTGGCTATCGCAGCCTTGCTAATCTTTTTCCATTTCGAATCCTGGACAACCTATGTTGGAATTGCCATATTTCTAGTTGCCATTCTTTCGAGTACAATTATATTGTATCGAGACCACAGATTGATAGCAAAAAAAGATTTTACTGTTCACCCAAATGAATATTTAAAAAACCTGAAAACCTATCAGGTAAATCGATATAAAATATATAATTCGCTTTTTTGGGTTTATACTTTTGCATTATCATTAGGCATACTCTTTTATTTTATTGAAATATTTTCATACCTGACAATGGTACAAAAAGTATTTGCAATTGGTTTTACAGCCTTATGGATGATTTTTTGTTCAACTATTTTAAGGAAAGCAGTAATCAAAAGAGAAAAAGAAAGAATTGCATTACTTATTGAAAAATTCGAGCGCATAAGTGGCCAGTTCTCGGTAACCGAGTAATTTAGGCACGGTTTTTACTTAAAGTTTAATCATGAAAAGCCTGCTGATTATTCTTTCTTTCTCCTTACTTACGCCTTTATTGTCTTTCAGGCAGGACATTAACGGGCCCGAACAACTGGATTGGAACGTTCACTTTAAAGGAAAGCCGGATAATAATTCGCCCTTCTATGCACTTACGGCAATGACGTGGAAGTACAGTTATGCTTCAACAATTTATCGGAACCGTGTGGAAATTAAATTACAGAATGAAATTAGTATTGATAGAAGTCGTTCATGGGTGAAACTGGATAAAGTTAAAACTGACGAATCACGACAAAACCTTTTGCACCATGAACAAGGTCACGCTGATATCCAATACATTTTATACTTAGAGGCCGATAGAGTTTTAAAAAACAGGAGTTATTCTGTAAAAAATTATAAAGCTCAAATCTCTCAGTTAGCCAATGAAATTAGCAGTTACTTTGACACCATGCAAAGAAATTATGATGATGAAACTGAACATGGCAGCAATCACAAAATGCAGGCTAGATGGGACCAGATAATAACCGATAAGATGGAAGAATCGAGGGCAGCGGGCAACTCAAAATAATTTTGGTAAAAATATAATTCCTCCAACCACTAAAGCTAAAAAAGCGGCCAGCAAAACCGCAGCGGCGGCCAAATCTTTAACTATTTTAATTTTCGGATGAAATTCAGCCGAAACTTCATCAGCAAGCTTTTCTATAGATGAATTAAATATTTCTGCAATCAATACGACAGTAATAACCGTCAATATTGCTATCCATTCTGTAGAAGAAATGTGTAAATAAAAAGATAGTGCAATTGCCATAATTGCAGCTAAAAGATGTATACGCCCATTATGTTCGGTTGTAAAAAATGATTTTATACCGCTAAAAGCATATGTAAAACTTTTAATTCTAGCTCTGATTGAAAATTTTTCATTTTCTGCCATTTTAACTTTGCTAATTCAATGGGAAGATACATATTTAGCCGCATTAACGAAGCTTATTAATGGCATAGCAAATACTTGAGCCTGATGTATGCTATTCTTGCTTTACTTCGCTGGTTGAAAAACTGTTACCTCTTAAACTATATTGATAAGTTTTAATCACGTTCTTCGCTGTATCAGTATCATCTTTTACAGGAAATGAGCGGAATAAATCGCCATTTTTAATGAAGAACTTATCATTGCCAGAATAATTTTTCTTTTGGTTTGAAGTTAGCGACGGAAAACTGATTTTATTAAAATCGCCACCCGAAAACTCAAATACATTTAAGTCAGAAAGATTCTTTTTGCTTAAAAGCTGAATGTATAATTCTGGGTTACCATCATTATCCAAATCCATATTCCAGGCATCAGTAATTACCCCTTTCCTATCAACCGCAGCAGATTTATAACTTTTCTTAACAGAATCTGACATCAAAATCTGATAGCCACCGATTGAGTCTACACCTTTTCCCCAACTTACAATTTCAAAATTTAAACCAGGTTTTACTTCAATATTTTTATAGAAACGAAATGGATTCTTCTCCACTTTAGCCGTTTCCATCTTTATTTCCTTTGGCTTTTCTTCCGTACAGGCAAAACAAAACAGCATCCCTGCTAAAAGCAAAAGATGCTGTAAAGTATATTTTCTAAAAATCATTCTTTTTGGGACAGTTTATGTTTGCACCAAAATAAGAAAATTGGATTTCAAAACAAAACTGTTTATTTCTTAGCTTCTGCTTTAACATCAGGAGCACCATTATTTAAAATGGTTTCAGTTGTTACACTTCGTCTACCACTCGGTGCAATTACAATTGTTTTAAAAAGTCTTTTTTCGCCCTGCGGAACAGTAACTTTTACCGGATTGGTATACAAAAAAGCATTTTCTGATGGACGGGAACCATCTATTGAATAGTAAATCTTTCCTCCAGCGATTGGCACTTTTAAATCGATCGTAAAATCACCGCCCGTTAAAGGTTTATCACTTTGTCCAATCGGAGTAGGAACCCACAGATTAATATTCATCCTATCCAAACGGGCTAAATGATTGGGTAAACGTTCTTCAGAAAAGTTTTTTAAATCTTTGCGTTCAACCGGGCTCCAGGCAATTTCAGATAGTGCTAACAATCTTGGAAAAGCATGATTTTCAGCCTTTGCGGTTGTTTTAATATATTCCGACCACATGTTAGCCTGTACGCCTTTAATGTATTTTCTTTGGTCGGCGGTTAAAACCTTAGGTATAGGGTCATAAGCATATATCTTTTGATAAGGAGCAAAACCACCAATCGTTACTGGCTCATCCGGTGAATTAGATTGTTTATGATCGATATATAAACCCATAGAACCAGGTGTCATAATTACATCGTGATTTTGTTGTGCCGCGGCGATACCACCATCTTCACCACGCCAGCTCATTACTGTCGCATTAGGTGCCAATCCACCTTCTAAAATTTCATCCCAACCGATGATCGAACGTCCTTTACTATTTACATGTTTTTCAATGGTTTGAATAAAATAACTTTGTAATTCGTGTTCATCTTTTAGGCCTTTTTCTTTCATCAAAGCCTGGCAAAAAGCAGATTCTTTCCAATATGTTTTTGGCGCTTCATCGCCACCAATGTGGATGTATTTTGAAGGAAAAATTGCGATAACCTCGTCCAGGACATTGTTGAGAAAAGTGAATGTATTTTCTGATGGAACGAAAATATCATCAAAAACACCCCACGTTTGTTGTACCTGTTTACCTTTTCTAGACCCTGCCCAAGGTGTTTTATCACTAATAAATGTATCTCTAACCGGAAAACAACTTAACTCCGGATAGGCTGCTATCGCCGCCGAAGCATGACCAGGCAATTCAATTTCAGGAATTACGGTAATGTATTTTTCTGCGGCGTATTTTACGATTTCTTTGGCTTCATCCTGCGTATAAAAACCCCTTACTTCAGTTAGGTAATTACCATTACCAGGATAATTACCAATAATCGACCCATTTCTGCTAGAGCCAATTGTTGTTAGTTTTGGATATTTTTTTATTTGCAAACGCCAGCCTTGGTCATCTGTTAAATGCCAGTGGAAGGTGTTTATTTTGTAGTAAGCTAATTGGTCGATATACTTTTTGATGAAAGAAACCGGGAAGAAATGGCGGCAAACATCGAGCATTGTTCCGCGGTAAGCAAAACGAGGATAATCATTAATATCAACTGCAGGAATTGTTATTTTATCTGCAACTTTATCAGGAATCATTTGCATTGCTGATTGAACCGCATAAAATAAGCCCGCACCTTTACCTGTGAGGGTAATTTGATTTGGAGTAACTTTGATGGTATAACCTTCTGCAGGAAGCTTATCTGCCCCAACTGATGTTAAAACAATGCTCTTTTGGCCAGGTTGCACTGTTTTTGTTTCTCTGAGCGCAAAGCCGGCTTTTGAAACGATAAATGAATTCAATAAATCAGCCGATTTTAAACCATCTATACTCTGATTAATTAAAACTGTAGTCTTATCTAAAATAAAGTTTCCATTCGCCGGAGTGATAGAAACCGGTGCCGGAATGATACCAAGATTTGGATCTCGCTGTGCAAAAACACTTGTACTGATTAACAGGCCAATAAAAATCGAGAATGCTTTGTTCATGTTGTGATGTGAATTAGGATAATATTCGTTTTATCTGATTAAATTAAACCAAGATAGATATTATGAGAAGATTATAAATCCCACATTTCTGTTACAATTTATATCAAACGTTTGCTTTTAAATATTCGGGCATAAAAAAATCTCTCCGGATTTAGCCTGAGAGATTTCAATTTTTCCTTGAAAGGTTTATGCTTCTACCGGATGTTCCTTTGCTGCCAAATACCTTTCAGCATCTAAAGCAGCCATACAACCAGAACCTGCAGCTGTAACGGCTTGGCGATAATACATATCCTGAACATCACCACAGGCAAAAACACCCTCTATGTTAGTTAATGTGGAACCTGGTTTGGTTAATAAATAACCAGTTTCATCCATATCCAGCTGACCCTTAAAAATATCGGTATTAGGCTTATGGCCTATGGCTACGAAAAAGCCCTCAACAGGAATTTCCGAAGTAATATTTGTTTTGTTATCAAAAACTTTTACAGCTGTTACATTTTTACCGTTTCCTACAATTTCTTGTGTTTCGGTATTGTAGTGAACAACAATGTTTGGCGTTGCCAGCACACGGCTCACCATTGCTTTTGAAGCTCTGAATTCATCGCGGCGAACCAATAAATGAACAGTTTTACAAAGCTTGGCTAAATAAGTTGCCTCTTCAGCAGCCGTATCGCCAGCGCCAACAATTGCAACATCTTGTCCTTTAAAGAAGAAACCATCACAAACGGCACAAGCAGAAACTCCAAAACCGTTGTATTGTTGTTCGCTTGGTAAACCCAACCATTTTGCGGTTGCACCAGTAGCAATTATCACCGTATCGGCGGTAATGGTTTTTATTTCATCCACCACAACTTTGTGCGGAGTAGCAGAAAAATCTACCGAACTGATGTAACCAAAACGGATGTCTGTACCAAAACGCTCTGCTTGCTTGCGGAAATCTTCCATCATTTCAGGCCCCATAATTCCTTGCGGATAACCAGGGAAATTTTCCACATCAGTAGTTTGCGTTAGCTGGCCGCCAGCTTGCATACCAGTATACATAATCGGTTTTAAATCTGCTCTGGCTGCATAAATTGCTGCTGTATAACCTGCCGGACCGGAACCTATAATTAAACACTGAGCGTGTTCGTTTTCTTGTGACATTATATTGTGTGTTTGAAATTCATTAATTGTACTACAAATTTAAGGCTTTAAACAATTGTTAGCAAATGTGCTTTGTCAACATAGTTTACTTATTAACATCAAAATCTCCTTGCATGGCAAGCAGTAATTCAATCTATAACTAATCCCGGTGATTTAGACTAACTACCCTTATTTTCCCGAATTAACCTTATCACATTCTCACCAAGAATTTTCTTGATATCAGTTTCAGAATAACCATTTTTAATTAATTCAGCTGTAATTTTTGGATAATCGGCTACGCTATTCATACCTAAAGGAAAAGATTCCGCACCATCGAAATCAGCACCTAAACCAACATGGTTAATACCGATTAATTTCACAACGTGATTAATGTGTTTAACCAACAAAGAAATTGGCGGGCGGGTTGCATCGGCATCAGCTTGATGATTTGAGATTAAGGTATCAATGGCATTGCTTCTCCCATATTTAGCAGATAAAGCTTTTAATTCCTCATCATATTTTGAAAAAAAAACTTTTTGTTTGGTGCTGAAAGTTGAGTCTAAAAACCCACTATAAAAATTAAAAGAGACCACACCCCCATTTTTACCAATGGCTTTAATTTGTTCATCCTTTAAATTTCGGGAAACAGGATTCAAACTATAAGCACAACTATGCGAAACGAGAACAGGTTTTGAACTTGCCTTAATTGCATCGAAAAAGGTTTTTTCTCCCACGTGGGATAAATCAACCATTACGCCGAGTTTGTTCAGGCGCTTTACCACTTGTTTCCCTAAGGAGTTTAACCCTGCATTTTCGGGTTTTACTTTTCCTGAAGTTTCATCGGCTGCAGAACTAGACCAACCCGTGCTGTTATTCCAAGTAAGTGTAAGGTAGGCCATTCCTCGCTTTGCCAAACTATCAATGTAATCAAGGCGATTTTCTATCATGTGGCCACCTTCAACGCCAATCATAGCAGCCAATTTTTGCGCCTTAACTGCCTGTTCTAAATCAGCTGCCGTTGTTACTAACTGAATTTGTTTAGGATACCTTTTAATCAAATTATATAAAGAGTCAATTTCTCTGTTAGCCAAAGCGTAACCCCCGGTCTCATCGCACCAAATAGAGAAAAACTGAACATCTAAACCGCCCTTTTTTGCCCGAACCAAATCGAAATTCCCCTTTGGCTGAAGCTTACCAATATCAATTCCCGACTTAATTTGGTTGAAAAGAATATCGCCATGCGTATCGATAACTATAGCATTCTGATGAATTTTAATAACATTCTGTGCACACACATTAGTTAGTAAAACAGTATTTAAGACCAGGACAAAAAATAACTTCATGCTTTAAATATATAATCAGTTTTTAAGTTTGAATAACACCAACATTAAACCTCTTGGTAATCGGCGATTGATTTGCGGCCTCTATCCCCATAGAAATCACTTTTCGCGTTTCAAGCGGGTCAATAATTCCATCTACCCAAAGTCTCGATGCCGCGTAATATGGCGTTGTCTGACTATCGTATTTATCTGTGATTTCTTTTAAAAGTGCGGCTTCCTTTTCAGGTGTAATAACTTCGCCTTTGGCTTTTAAGGAAGCCTCTTGAATTTGCAGCAAAGTTTTAGCCGCTTGAGAACCACCCATAACGGCAATTTTAGCCGTTGGCCAGGCATAAATTAATCTTGGATCATATGCCTTGCCGCACATGGCATAATTTCCTGCACCGTATGAATTACCAATAACAATTGTAAATTTCGGTACAACAGAATTCGCTACGGCATTAACCATCTTTGCACCGTCTTTAATGATTCCACCATGCTCTGAGCGGCTTCCAACCATAAATCCTGTAACATCTTGTAAAAAAACTAATGGTATTTTCTTCTGGTTACAATTCATAATAAAGCGGGTTGCTTTATCGGCACTATCAGAATAAATAACCCCACCGAATTGCATTTCTCCTTTTTTTGATTTCACGACTTTGCGTTGGTTGGCCACAATGCCTACTGCCCAACCATCTATCCGTCCTAAACCACAAACAATACTCTGTCCGTATCCCTGCTTATATTCTTCAAATTCAGAATTATCAACCAGTCGGTTAATAATATCCAAAATTTCGTATTGTTTATCTCGGTTTTCGGGAATAATACCATACAATTCCTGTTCGTTTTCTTTGGGCTTTGCTGCTATAATTCTATCGAATCCTGCATTTTGAGGTGCACCCAACATGCTCATTATGTTACGGATGCTATCTAAACAAGCTTTATCGTTAGGGTGTTTGTAATCGGTAACACCCGAAATTTCGCAGTGGGTTGAAGCCCCTCCTAGCGTTTCGTTATCAACTTCTTCGCCAATCGCAGATTTTACCAAATAAGAGCCCGCCAAAAAAACCGAACCTGTTTTGTCGACAATCATTGCCTCATCACTCATAATTGGCAAATAAGCGCCACCAGCAACACAGGCGCCCATAATTGCTGAAATTTGTACAATGCCTTCGGAAGACATGATTGCGTTATTTCTGAACATCCTGCCAAAGTGTTCTTTATCCGGGAAAATTTCATCTTGCATGGGTAAATAAACTCCAGCACTGTCAACCAGATAGATTACAGGCAAACGGTTCTCCATTGCAATTTCCTGCGCCCGAAGATTTTTTTTGGCCGTCATCGGGAACCAGGCACCGGCTTTCACTGTCGCATCATTAGCTACAATCATGCATTGACGGCCGCTTACATAACCAATACCACAAACCACACCCGCCGATGGGCAACCACCTTGTTCAGCATACATACCATCGGCTGTGAAAGCGCCTATTTCTAAAAATTCAGAATGTTCATCAAGCAGGTATGCAATTCGTTCACGTGCAAGTAATTTACCCTTCTCTTTCTGTTTCGCAGCATTTTTCTCACCCCCTCCTAAATAGATTTTCTTGAGTTTGGTTTTGAGTTCGTAAACCAGCTGCTTATTTACATCTTCATTTTTGTTAAATTCGATATTCATGGAGGCAATTTAAATTTTATTTTAGAAAAAGCATGGTGACCAAATTGGTTTCTGGTATACAGTTGTGTTTAAATGAAAAAAAAGTGAAAAGTCTGCAAAGGAATTAGACCACCGCGGACACAAACAAAGCAGCGTGGCAAGGAAAAATACTTATGGTAAAATTAATTTTAAAATCTTATCCTGTTAAAGTTAATAGTGACTGCACTAGTATCGAAGCCATGCGGAGCGCATTTAGCAGATAAAAATTATAAACGCTACTCTACATAAGAAAATCCTGTCCCTATTTGGTTCCATTAATAATGAATTTTAGCCTTAACAGATTTTTCTTTGAAAAAACCTGAGCACAATAAGGTAAAAACCACCTAATATCCATTTAAAATAATATTTTTGGATAAATCACGCCAAATGGAACTAACCGTAAATATCCCTGCATTATTATTTCCTGCAATCAGTTTAATTATGCTCGCCTATACCAATCGTTTTTTGGCCTTAGCTGCATTGGTAAGGAGTTTAAAATCGAAATACGAAGAAAGTGAACAGAATATTGGCTTGCAAAATCAAATAAAAAATCTGCGTTACCGCTTAAGGCTCATCAAAAACATGCAGGCATTTGGCGTTTTAAGCTTTTGTCTCTGCCTTTTCTGCATGTTTTTTATCTATTTAGAGTGGAATGTTATCGCTGAAATTCTTTTTGCATTGAGCTTGATATTTTTCATGATTTCGTTGATTATATCATTAGTTGAAATACAAATAAGCACAAAAGCACTTGAGCTGGAACTTAGCACTTTAGAAGATTTAGAAGAAGAATCGATAGGTGGATTCATCAAAAAGAAATTTAAGAAAGATTAAAAATTTATCCTAAATACGAAATTACGTGGTAATAAAGTGGTAAAGGAAAACAACCTCACCGGTAAATGCGGGTTTCTTTTGATCTTCAATTTCCATTTCAATACCCATGTGTACTTTAGTAACGCCACGCAAATTTACAATTGATGCGAGTTTAGCTTTTAATCTTATTTTACTATTTACTGTTACCGGCTGGGCAAATCTTAGGCTTTCTATACCATAATTGATTTCCATTTTCAGGTTTTGGATATCAACGATTTCTTTCCATAAATAAGGAATTAGAGACAGCGTTAAATAACCGTGAGCTATTGTAGAACCAAATGGCCCCTCATTTTTTGCCTTTTCCTCGTCTGTATGTATCCATTGATAATCTAAAGTTGCATCTGCAAATTTATTGATTTGTTCCTGCGTAATGGTGTGCCAGGATGAAACACCAAGCTCTGTACCTAAATGTTGTTCAAATTCTGCGTGAGAAGAAATAATTTGCATTTTTTATGAATGTTATGTTGCTAAAATTTTTTTACTGATTCGTTCGGTTTTGAAAAATAAAATTAAGTTAAGTTTCGCTCCCGAAACCAGACTTCATCAGGCACGGCCGAAAAATTATCCATCTTAGAAATTAAATTCTGTGCATCTGCCTCATTGAAAACCAAATCGCGGTTAGCCGGCTTTAAAAATTTGCTTTGAACCATCATTTCCATTTGAGCGAATAGCGGATCGTAAAAACCGTTTACATTTAGAACACCAATTGGTTTATTATGCAAGCCTAACTGCAACCAGGTAAGCACTTCAAAAAATTCTTCAAGGGTACCGAAACCGCCCGGGAGAATTACAAAACCATCGCTTAAATCGGCCATTTTTTGTTTCCGTTGATGCATATTTTCAGTAACTATTATTTCTGAGATGCCTTTATGACCAACTTCTTTATCCATTAAAAACTGAGGGATTACGCCTGTTACCAAACCACCGAGTTCTAAAACATCGTTGGCTAAAACGCCCATTACACCAACACTACCACCTCCATAAACCAACTTAATATCTTGTTTAACAAGCGTTTCTGCAAGTTGTTTTATAGCTTTACGCAATTGCAAATCGCCATTAAAGTTAGAGCCGCAATACACGCAAACTGCTTTAAGCTTATTCATTCTTTTAAAAATTTACCGAAGTTAAGATTTTATCAGCTTTCCTTAAATTTTTATCTCCACAAAAGCATTAAATGTTTTATTTAGGGTTGGTAAAACAGCTGCCCTGATTTGAATTCACCTTGTCTTACAAAAAAAAAGCGCCGGAGAACCCGACGCGTTTTTTAATCCACTATTTTAGAGAAAAATGGTATTTAGAATGAAAACCTTAAAGTTGCGCCATAAGTTCGCGGGTCGCCAAGTACGCCTGCATACAGGCCCGAATTACCTGCAGCTGCCTGTAACTGCTCATAGTAATTTTTATTGCCGATGTTTCTGCTCCAGATAAAAGCCGAGAACTTTTCAGATCGGAATCCTAATCTTGCGTTAAATAGCGAATAACCTGAAACGTTTAAAACTGCAGATGGCGTGGCATTCGATGAATAATCAGAACGGTAGCTAGCATCTCCGGCGATGAAATATCTACCAGGTTTAGTAGCTAAGCTACCTGCTGTACTTAGTTCGGCACCACCTGAAACGTTCCATTTCGAAATACCAGGAAGCCTACCTCCGGATGCATCCTTAAAAGCAACCTGGGTGGCAACACCATTAACCAATTCCGTATGCCCGGTTTCTTCTAACGGCAAAGGTGCGTTTGTAAATTTCACATATTTGCCATCCAGATAGGATAACGCTGCGTTTAAACTCAAAAATCTTTCCAATTGATAAGTTCCATCAATTTCTAAACCCTTAACATTTACTTTTTCGGCATTGGCCAGATAACCTCTGTTTACACCTAGTTGTGGCGATTGAACGTTGGTTTGATAATCATCAATATCAGTATTAAAAGCAGTAACGTTCAATATTGCGCCTTTAAAGGGTTTGGTTTTTACGCCTAATTCGTAATGTTCTACATACTCAGGTTTTACCACAGCTAAGGATAAATCTGCCTGTCCGTTTGCTAAAGTTGGCAAACCACCAACGTTTACACCAACCGGCTTATAGGCGGTAGAGAACGTTCCATAAACATTTAATCTGGGCGTAGGACGGTAAGATGCTGTAATATTTCCTGATAAATTATTATTATCTACGTTGGTTGAAAACTGTTGATTTGCATAAACAGCCGCTTTTAGTGCTAGCAAGGCAGCATCTGAAGTTTGCAAACCGCCATAAGTTGCCCTGTCATAATCAACATCTTTTTTATCATAAGTATACCTCAAACCAGGTAAAATGTGCAGATTTTTTACCACTTCCCAATCTACCTGACCGAAAACCGCAGCACTTAAAGATTTGATTGTAGAGTTGGTTTTAATGCCAAAGCCATCCAACAAACCCGGTGTAGAATATAGGGCCTGTGCACCTGTTGCGCTCGTTTGTACAAAACGCCATTGATCTTTACCTACCTCTTCGGTTTGGTCTAAACCTTTTAAGTTTTGACCTAAAGCAAATAATCCAATTACGCCGCTCAGTTTATCGGTGATGTTGCCGGCATATCTTATTTCCTGCGAATATTGGTCGTGGCGAGAATTACCTTGCGATTTTGTTAACGCCGCTAATTCAGAGAAATCCCGGTCGTTAGTCGGGTCCCAATTCCAGAACCTCCATGCTGTAGTAGAAGTCAACGTTCCATTACCGATTTTATAATCAACATTTACGGAAACGCCACCGATGGATTGATTATGTCTCCACGGTGTGTTAGTATTGATTTCTCTAGCAAAAGGGTCGATTTTTGGTTGCTGATAACCTAAGGCAGAGACAATAGTTGCATATTGGCGATAAGCACTTCGTTCGGTTTGCGTTACACCTGCAATTACTAAAGGATACCCTGCGGGATGTTGAACACTTACATCGCCGCTTAATAAAATCTGCAATCTATCTGATGGTGTGTAATATAATTGTCCTTTGAAACCAAGATTATTTTGTCCGCTGTATTTGCGCTCTTCTCTGGTATTCCAGATTGTTCCATCGCGTTGCGTTCCTGATAAGGAGATTTTTGCCGCAAGATTTTTTGCTAATCCGCCTGAAACAGATGCTTTTGCCTGTAGAAAGTTATAGTTACCTACACTCATTTCTACCTTTGCAGTTGGGGTTTGTGTAGGTTTTGTAGTTGTAATGTTAAAAGCTCCTGCAGTTGTGTTTTTACCGAATAAGGTTCCTTGCGGCCCGCGGATTACTTCAATACGCTCAATGTCAAGAAAATCGGTAGAAGTTGCAGCAGGACGGGCATGATAAACGCCATCAACATAGAAACCAACACCAGGGTCGATACCATCGTTAGTTAAACCAAAGGTGGAACCTAAACCACGAATATTTAAAGTTGTATTACGAGCGTTAGAAGCATACAACTGAACTGACGGAACCAATTCTTTTAATCGATTTACATTAAAAGCCCCTGCGTTTTCAGCTGCTTGTCCGCCGATAACTGTAATCGGGATAGGTACATCCTGCAAAACTTCCGAGCGTCTTCTCGAGGTTACCACAATTTCATCCAGCTGAGTATCTTCTACCAAAGTAAGTTCAATTGGTGTATCCTGTAATTTTAAAATTTGAAAATCCTGCGGTTTATAGCCCACGTAACTTACCCGTATGTAAAATGGAGGCTGTTGTTTTGCATCGATGGTAAAAGAGCCGTTAGCATCACTCGTGGTGGCAATAGTTGTACCTCTAACGATTATTGTTGCACCCGGAATTATAGTATTATTAGCACCTTTCACCAGGCCAGATACCGTATTTTGAGCGAGTACAGCGCCAGCCGAAAATATTATTGAGAATAAAATAAGTAATTTTTTTTTCATGATTGTATTGAAGTGTTTGGGTTAGATTTTTGATTTCAACTCGTTCGGAGTTTTTGTATGTTCCTGACTATTTTGAAACAACAGCATGATTCGATTTCCATATTAACTTATTAATTATATTAATCCTATAGATTTAGTCGACAAATATATTAAAAAAAAAGATTTGCCAAATTTTATTTTGCGAAAATATTCTTAATAAAAAATGTGCTTTTTTAATCAAATTGTGTAGTTTTAGAAAGTCAAAACCTATTGATTTCACATCCCATAAGCAAAATAATGCTCATGGGAAAATATCCTTTTTTATTCTTATCACTTTCGCTTTCAATATTTTACTCAAAACATAGTTTCGCCCAAGGCAACTTTGGCGGTTGTTTAGTTAATAATAAAGTTTATCAAACCGCTGGCAACAGTAACAGTAGTATTTATGATGATAGTCCTTCAATTCCACTATCAAACAACTATTGTAATTGGGTAGCTAATGGTGCAACTACGCCTTGCACCATTTGTGTAGGGGGCCTTAATGGTGGTGGAAATTGTCCTGGAAATCGTCAGCAGTTACCTGGTGTAAGCGGCTTGTTTACCATGGTAGAGTGCCCTATAGATGAAAGTTACCTAACCATTAGCTTTAGCCCATTAATTTGTATTGTATCGGTTATAAAATTAAATTTTAAACATAAAAAAACAGGGCTATCCTAGTCGACGCCCTGCTTCATATTATTTCAATTTTTTATGATAGATTTCTACTTATTGTCTAAATAAGTGAGAATGCAATAAATTTCTTATTGTAACCTACCGTGTATAATTTGGGGCTTCTTTAGTAATTGTAATATCATGTGGATGACTTTCCCGCATGCCTGCAGCAGTGATTTGAACAAATTGTGCTTCCTGTAATGCTTCAATATTCGCTGCTCCGCAATAACCCATACTTGCACGTAAACCACCTATATATTGATACATTACTTCGGCTAAGGTACCCTTAAAAGGCACACGACCAACAATCCCCTCTGGCACTAACTTTTTAATATCATCTTCTACATCCTGGAAATAACGGTCTTTAGAACCTTGTTCCATTGCTTCGATAGAACCCATACCCCGGTAAGATTTGAATTTACGACCCTCGTAGATAATCGTTTCGCCCGGAGACTCTTCTACCCCGGCGAATAACGAGCCTGCCATAACTGTACTTGCGCCAGATGCAATAGCTTTTGCGATATCGCCTGTATGCTTAATACCTCCATCAGCAATAACCGGAACACCTGTGCCTTTTAATGCCTTGGCGCATTCATAAACCGCATATAGTTGTGGAACACCCACACCAGCAATAATTCTGGTGGTACAAATTGAGCCAGGGCCAATACCTACTTTTACAGCATCGGCACCAGCATCAGCCAAAAATTTAGCTGCTGCACCGGTTGCGATATTACCAACAATAACTTGTAAATCAGGATATTTAGCTTTAACTTCTTTTAATTTATCAACAACACCTTTTGAGTGGCCATGAGCAGTATCGATTGTAATAACATCAACACCAGCATGTACCAAGGCATCAACGCGTTGCAAAGTATCAGCGGTTACCCCTACTGCAGCGCCTACACGTAAACGACCACGTTCATCTTTACAGGCAACCGGGTAATTTTTAACTTTCGAGATATCTTTAAAAGTGATTAATCCACTTAAATAACCATCCTTTGAAACCACGGGTAATTTTTCGATTTTATGATTTTGGAGAATTTCTTCAGCCTGTACCAGGTTGGTTCCTTCAGGTGCAGTAATCAGATTTTCTTTTGTCATTACCTCGGCAATTGGCCTTGCCATGTTTTTTTGAAAACGTAAATCGCGGTTTGTAATAATACCAACCAATTTATTATCACTACTAACTACCGGAATACCACCAATCCGATGTTCTTTCATTATTTTGAAAGCATCGGCAACAACAGCAGTTTCTAATAAAGTAACCGGATCCTGAATCATTCCGCTTTCCGAACGCTTAACTTTACGAACTTCTTCAGCTTGTCTGTCGATAGTCATGTTTTTGTGTAACATACCAATGCCGCCATTTTGCGCAATGGCAATGGCAAGTTCAGCTTCCGTTACCGTATCCATGGCAGCAGAAATCAATGGCACATTAAGTTTAATTTTTTTAGTTAAGAAAGTGGCAGTATTTACATCACGAGGCAGAATTTCCGAATATGCGGGCACTAAAAGTACGTCGTCATAAGTTAAACCTGTAGCAATAAATTTTGTGGAGTCGAGTTGCATAGCAAATAAATTACGATTTATTATTTGCCAGGCAAAGATACAAAAAAACCATGAAAATACAAGTATAAAGCTAAAAATGGATAAATATTGAGCTTTGCTGACAAATGAAATAAGGAGGAAAAATAGTTTTCACTCCTTCTTAATATATAGACGCTAAATGCTTTACTTCTTCCCTACCACAACTTCAGTAAAAGTTTCAGTAGTTAAATATTTATTTGCTAAATGTTTAATTTCTTCAGCAGTGATGACTTTTACTTTATTAATATAGTTTTCGTAATAATCGTAACCTAAACCTGAAAAATAAATGTTCTTAAACTTATCAGCATGAGAGAAAACATTTTCTAAACTTCCGAGCATTGAGCCCAGCATATAATTTCTTACCAGTTCAAGTTCATCTTGTTCAACAAGTTCATTTTTAAGCAACTCTATTTCTTTGTAAATCTCTTGTAGTGCCGCCGAGCAAACATCGGCACCAACTTCTGTCGCGATAAACAAATAACCTGCATTTTGAAGCGAAACGATGCCAGAACCAATACCATAAGTATAGCCTTTATCTTCGCGGATATTATTCATTAAACGTGAACCAAAATAACCGCCCAACACACAGTTTAAAATTTGTAATCCTGCAAAATCTTCGTGTTTACGGTTGATAGCCAATTTTCCGATTCGAATTGCGGATTGCAATGATTCTGGTTTCTCTTTATAAACTTCCGTCTTTTTTGATGCATCAAAATTAAAGCTGTTTTTTAAGGAATTACTTTTTTCCCAATCTTTTCCGAATTGCTCATTAAGTAGTAAAAAGCTATCGTTATTAAACTTTCCCGCCACAACTATTGTACAGTTGTTCGGCGTATAAGCAGCTTTAAAATAGTCTAATAAATCATCGCGTTTTACGGCATCGTAATGTTTAAGCTGAATATCCACGCCATATGCGGTATCGCCAAACAACGCGTGTGAAAATTCCTTTCTCGATAAGATATCATTTTTCTGAAGGTTTACCTGCAGTTTTTGTTTTTGGTTCTGAATGTAAATATCGAGCTCTTTTTGCGTAAACTGGCTGTTAGACAGAACACCCTTAACAATTGGTAAAACCGATGCCAAATGTTTGTTTAGCGAATAAAGTGTTACCGTAGATTGGTCCTGACCGTATTCGGTTTGAAAAAACGCACCATAGAAATCGATTTTCTCGGCAATTTCTTTCGATGAAAGTTTTCCGGTACCATTGTTTAACATTGCATTTACAGCAATTGCCTGCAAAGGCTTTTCGATATTCCAGTTTACATTATCAAACAAAAATTCGATACGAACCAAATCCTGCTCACCAGAATAAACCGTAAAAACAGGAATGCCATTATCTAATTCCGTTTTCTTTGGTTGAATAAAATTTATTTTGGATACCTGCTTAAAATCAGGTGCTTGTGTACGATTAAGCATTTTCTTCGGTTAAATAATACAAAGTTGATGATGAGTTTTTATCGAAAGTTTCTTTAGATATCCTTTGGATATCTTCTGCGCTCACTTTCAGATATTTTGCGGCTTCCTGATTTAAAATATCGGCATCTCCAAGTAATTCGTAATAGGCCAGATTCATCGCTTTATCTAGTAAACTCATTTCAGAAAAAACCAAAACTGATTCTACTTTATTTTTCACTTTCGTTAACTCATCTGCATCAACCAATTGCGTTTTTATTTTTTCCAGTTCTGCCCAAATTGCTGCCTCTGCGCTTTCAATAGAAACACCTTCAACAAGTTTTCCTTCAACAATAAACAAACCTGGATCTAAACTACTCGAAATATAGGCATTTATATCGCTGAAAAGCTGTTGCTCTTTAAGCAGGCTATTGTGCAATCTTGATGATTTCCCGCCAGAAAGTATATCTGATAACAAATCAAAAGCATAATAATCTTCGCTCAATCGGCCCGGCATTTTAAAGGCGATATAAATTGCATTGAGTGGCACATTTGCCTTTACTGTTTCAAATCTGGCTTCGGTTTGTTGCTCTTCCTGAGCTAAATTACGATTGTATTTTTCGCCAGATGGAATAGGTTCAAACCATTTTTGGGCAAGTTTTTTAACATCTTCTGTTTTTACGTTTCCGCCAGCAACCAAAATTGCATTCTGCGGATTATAGTGTTTATTAAAAAATGCTTTAACATCACTCATTTTGGCATCTTCAATGTGCGAAAGCTCTTTACCAATTGTTGCCCAGCGATAAGCGTGTTTTTTGTATGCCAGCGGACGAAGTTTCAACCAAATATCGCCGTAAGGCTGGTTGAGGTAACGTTGTTTAAACTCCTCACTTACCACGTTAATCTGGGTTTCCAAACTCTTTTCAGAAAAAGCAAGATTTAGCATCCGGTCACTTTCCAGCCAGAAAGCGGTTTCAATGTTTTCTGCAGGCAAAGTGATGTAGTAATTTGTTATATCATTACTGGTAAAAGCATTATTTTCGCCTCCAACACGTTGTAGAGGTTCATCATAGTTCGGAATATTCACCGAACCTCCAAACATTAAATGTTCAAATAAATGGGCAAATCCCGTTTTCTCAGGGTCCTCATCCCGGGCACCAACATCATACAAAATATTTAAAACAGCCATTGGCGTTGTAGTATCTTCATGTACTAAAACCCGTAATCCATTGGCTAATGTAAAACGATTAAAATCTACCATTATCTAATTTTAGGATTGTAAAGATAGAATTTTAAGGGAAAAAGGAACATGGAAAATGTAAACGCTGCAACACAATTTATTATTTAAACTTTAACGCTTTTTTAACACTGTATTTACCAAAGCCTGACGAGTTAACCCTTGCGACTGATGACTTTTATTTATCTTTGTATCATGAATACAGCCGATTTACTGCAACGGGCATTACATTTCGATTTTTTAACACTTGAAGAAGGTGTGCATCTTTATCACAACGCTGATACCGCATCTTTAATGTTTGTAGCAAACGAACTAAGAAAAATTCAGGTTCCGAGCGGCAAAGTTACCTGGCAAATTGATAGAAATGTTAACACAACAAATGTTTGCATTGCCAACTGTAAATTCTGTAATTTCTTCCGCCGCCCGGGCCATGATGAAAGTTACATCACTGATATTGAAACCTATAAAGTTAAAATTGAAGAAACTTTTCGTTTGGGCGGCGACCAATTATTGTTGCAAGGCGGTCACCATCCTGATTTAGGTTTGGCTTTTTATGCTGATTTATTTAAGAAATTAAAAGAATTATATCCTGATTTAAAGCTGCACGCCTTGGGTCCGCCAGAAATTGCTCACGTAGCAAAACTAGAGGGCATTAGCCACACCGAAGTTTTAAAAGTTTTAAAAGAAGCCGGCATGGATTCTTTACCCGGCGCAGGCGCTGAAATTTTAAACGACCGTGTAAGACGGTTGATTTCTAAAGGCAAATGTGGCGGACAAGAATGGCTTGATGTAATGAGAGCCTGCCATCAATTAGATATTACAACATCGGCTACAATGATGTTCGGCCATGTTGAAACCATTGAAGAACGCTTTGAACATTTGATATGGATCCGTCAGGTGCAGAGCGAAAAACCTGCAGAAGCCAATGGATTTTTAGCTTTTATTCCCTGGCCTTTTCAGGATGATGGCACTTTATTGAAGAGATTAAGAGGGATTAGCAACACGGTAACTGCCGACGAATATATTCGAATGATTGCCTTGAGCAGAATTATGTTGCCAAATATTAAAAACATTCAGGCTAGTTGGTTAACTGTTGGTAAAACAACCGCTCAATTATGTTTACATGCAGGCGCTAATGATTTTGGTTCGATAATGATTGAAGAGAATGTGGTTTCTGCGGCAGGTGCTCCGCACAGGTTTACAGCAAATGGAATACAGCAATCGATAAAAGCAGCAGGTTTTGAGCCCCAACTTCGTGGGCAAAAATATAACTACCGGGATTTGCCTGAGCATTTGGAAGAACAGGTTATTACTTACTAACATATATGTTCAGTAAATATTTTTGCTTGGTTCTTTTACTTGGAAGTGTTCTTTTTGCAAAAGCTCAAGAGAATTGGGTTAGCCAAAAGCTTGGTGAAAAAATAAGTATTTCTTTCCCTAAAAAACCTGTAAAAGCTTCTGAAACATCTTATGGTGTTAAAGATAGCACGGGTACTGTTTTTGCCTCAAGCATTGTTGAATTGGCAAAAGCTATAAATTTTGAAAAGGCAGCATTCGATAGTGTAGTTGTAGAACAGGATTTTGCAAATGATTTTCTGGAGGGATTTAAGGCTTCATTTCCAAAATACACTTTTGGTTCAGTTTCAATTTCTAATTTAACAGGACGAACATCTTACAAATTCGAAGGAAGAGACGAACAAAATAAGTCAAGTATCTATTTTATAGCCATTTTTATTGATGGAATTGCTTATAATTTTACTTGTATCCTTCCTGATGGGAAAAGTGTGTTAGATAAAAATTTATTTTTTAAGGGAATTAAAATCACAAATTAATCCTTACTTGCCATTTCCATAGGTATATTTCTAAAACATATTTTACAACCCAAGGCGTCTTAATAAAAAAGGGAAACAGAACCTGAGTTCTGCTTCCCTACCTTAAACTAAACATTACCTAATAAATATTTGGGTATTTTATTAACTACAATTTAAAGCCTGTTTTTAAGAATAAATTTGCAATAGTTACAACACTTGCAGTATCTAGTGGTTCGTCAAAAGATTCTACAGCAGCTGCTCTGGTTACGCCTGTTTGTCCATTAATACCAGTAATTGTTACACCAGCCTGAACATCAAGATTTTCACCAGCATAAACAGCATCAACTGCACTAACACCTGTATCATTCGATACTGTTGCCGAACCGGTAATCCATGGTTTTATTGTTGCACCATTTGCAGCAAGCATTTGACGAATGTGCGAAGCGTGACGAGCTTCAACTGAATGGATTTGTAAAGCTGTTGTTAAAACAGATAACCCTTTCAACACAGTTGCTTGTCCTTTATAAGCCCTAACACCTGTATCTTCAAAGCCACAAGCCACTTTTAAAAATGTAACGTAATCAGAATAAACAGTCGGGAAAGTTCCACCAGCTGTAAAATCTGTCATTGCGTAAGTAATTTCAGCTCTTGCTGAAGTACCTAGAGCTCCTTTTAGCAAATTTACGTGAGCCAATTCATGGTCGCGGATGGTGGTTATAGCAGCAGTTGGTGCGCCAGCAGGAATTGTTAATGTAGGAGCAGCAACCAATGCATGGTTATAGAAATGATATTCTAAATATTCTAATGATAAAGCAAAGTTTAATGTGTTAACAACCGCTGTTGGCAAAGTTTGGCCGTAAGCTTTTGTAAACATAGAACCTAACGCTAGTGGTGCTGCTGCGAAAGCAATCTTTTTACCCATTGAGTAAAAATCTTTCATTGCAGATCTTCTCGGACTTAATCTTTCATAGATTTCGCCGTCAACTTTTTCAATTTCTTCTAATATATTTACGATATTCATGATTTCAGGAGATTAAGATTAAAGATTAATTACGTTAATTTTTGTTTTGATGTATTTGCCCGCAATTGCCAGAACCTTATCAGGTGTTAAAGCAGCATCTAAACCGCCAGCGTTATTCGAGCCTAATGCAGTTAAGTCATTTAAATCTGCAAATGAACCATTAGAGATTAAGTCGCGGATGTACGCTGCGTGACGAGCCTCAACAGAAACAATTTTGCCTGCTAATAATAAATATGCATCGGTTTTAATACGAACACCTGCTCCGTTATAAGCAGAAACGCCCAAATCTTCAAAAGCTTTTGCTGTGCCTAAAACACTAGTAGCACTTGTAAAATCTATCGAAGAAAAATCAACTTCTAAACTTCCAATCGCAGCTGTGCTCAATGCATTTTTAAAAAATTCTCTGTGTGCTATCTCATGGAACTGAATATCCTGGAAATAAGCCTTTTGAGCAGCAGTAAATGCTGAAGGTGGTGCAGAAGCTACTTTAATGTAAAACGCAGCCTCTAATTGCTCCAAAGCATAAGCATAGTTTAATACGCCAAAATCATCTTTAAAATCTAATGTTGCGCCTGAATTCATGTCAGGATAACCACGATCTTTTTTACAACCAGCAGCTACCAGAGCCAAACCAGCAGCACTTGCACCGGCAAACTGTAGAAAAGACCTGCGGCCTAAACTACCATTAAATAAACTTTCTTCCTGAAGTTCATCTTTAATTTCTAGTTCATTGTTTTTCATATTTTTTACGTTTAGGGATTTATAAATCTCGGTTTTGCTGATATATACGTGACAATTCTACGGGCGGTTTTTTGTTTTCGATTTTTTTTTATACGGCCTTTTTAATACATTCACAAACCTATTGCTATGACTATACTAAAAGCTATTATTGTTGATGATGAGGAATTTGCACGATCATCTCTTTTCTTTTTGCTGCAACAAAATTGCCCGCAAGTAGAAATTACCGGAATAGCCCGCTCTGTTGCTGAAGCGAAAGATATTTTAGCTCATCATTCAATCAACTTAATCTTTCTGGATATCGCTATGCCAGGTGGAAATGGCTTCGAGTTAATTCCTGATGCCCAGCAACATAATGCTGCAGTTATCTTTACAACTGCTTACGACCAATATGCGCTGAAGGCTATAAAAGCAAATGCGTTAGATTATCTACTTAAACCTATAGATATTGACGAATTAAAAACTGCTGTTGATAAAGTTTTGGAATACACACGTTTGCACAAAACACTCGATAAAAAAGACGAGCGGATTACCAATCTGGCCACTAGTTTAACTAACCGTACAGAAATAAGAAAACTAACCTTGCCTTACGGACAAGGATTTAAAATGATTGATGTTGATGATATTATTTATATCGAAGCGGATAGTAACTATTCTGTTTTCCATTTAAGTAATCATGATAAGATTACCGTTTCTAAGGTACTCCGGGAGTTTGAAGAGCTTTTACCCTCCGATCAATTTGTTCGTATTCATAAATCAAGTATTATAAATTTAAATCACTTGAAAGAATACAACTCTAAAAATGGTTTGCAGGCACTTCTGAAAAACGGCGATAGCATTAATGTATCAAGAAGAAGAGCGAGTGATTTTTTTGAGAAAATAAAAATATTTACAAAATCAAACGGTGAACATTAATAAACGCATTTCGAAAACCAAAACGGCAATCACCCGATTTTTTAATTTAAAAAGCGTATATCTTTTTAGTTTGCTTTTACTTTTCTTTTTTGCTTTTAGCATACCAAAAAATATTTTCGCACAAACAACCTACCTACCACACTACACATCTAAAAATGGCCTGCCAAGTAATAATTGCTATTATATCTTGCAGGATAGAAAAGGTTTCATTTGGGTAGCAACTGATGCTGGGTTAAGTCGTTTCGATGGTACTAATTTTCAAAATTTTAACATTGAAGATGGCTTACCCGACACACAAATTCTTCAGATTAAAGAAGATAAAGAAGGTAAACTGTGGTTTTTAGCACTAAACGGACAACTGAGTTATTTAAAGGACGGCAAGTTTTACAACAAAAACAATAATAAACTGCTTAAAGATTTAAATGCTAATACCGTAATTGTTTCGTTTCTTGAAGATAAAAAAGGAAGAATCTGGCTGGGGACAAATTCCAATTTGATTATACTTTATGATGGCCAATCCGTTAAAAAGTTTGTTTCGCCAAATGTTAAAACTCAGTTTACAAACGCTTTTATTCACGAAGATGAACTTGGTAATATTATTGCTTACAGCGATTTAAGTAAGCAGAAGTTTAATGGACACGGTTTTACGATAACACAGAGCCCTGTAAACCCATTATCTTACATGACGGCGTGTAACCTGGCGAATAAATCCCTTTATTATCTAGATGAGCAAGGCTTAAAATTGTATCAAAATGGCGTAATCAAAAATCTGATTGATATTCCTGATAATTTACTCAAAAACATGGTTGGCTATTTTTATTACGATGATAAAAATAAAGAGGTATGGCTGGCCAGCAATAATGGTGCTTTTGTTATGAATCAAAGTGGCAAAACAGTCCAGTATCTGCAAGGAATTTCGGTAAATCAATCCATAAAAGATAATAGCAGCAACATGTGGTTCGCCACAAACCAGGGAATTTATATGTTGCCAAATGTCAACTCCCGCCTCTCCATAATCGATGCAGAATCAGGTTTGAGTAGCAACGTAATTAAAAGTATAACGAAAGATTCGAAAGACCGGCTTTGGCTTGGAACAGATGATGCCGTAATTGATATTTTAAACATAAAAAATTACCAGATTGATGAAGTTGGTTTGGATGACTACAAAAAGTATAAAACAATTAAACAAATATCATTCGATGAGAAAAACGAAGCCGTATATTTCTCATCTGATTATGGATTAGGTGTTTTCAAGAATATATACAAATCAAAAGACGATGTTAAATATCTTAAAGAAACAAACAATTCGATGTTTGTTATCAAGCATTTTAGCTTGAGCAAAACAAACAATCAATTAGCATTAGCGCTTTCTTCGGGCGTTGTTTTCTTATCAAATAGGATGAATAACCTCGAGTTTAACTCCTTAAAATATAAAGAAAAAGAAGATTTTTTTAAAGATAGGTCTTACCATGTTTTTTACGATAGAAATGGTGGTTTGTGGTTTTCGAACGTTGATGGCTTATCACAATTTACGAATGGAAAATTAATCCAGCATTTCAGACATAATGTACTGCTCACTAAGCGGATAAATGACATACAGCAATTACCCGATGGCACATTAATTCTGGCTACAGATGGTTATGGTTTGCTCTTTTACAAAGATGGAAAGATTAACAAACAAATTACCCAAAAGAATGGCCTGACGAATGACATTTGCACTAAAGTTTTTATAAAGAACAACGAAATCTGGGTACTCACAAATAAAGGGGTTAACAAAATATCAAATTATGCAACCAAGCCTGAAGTAATTAACTTCGATTATGGTAAAGATCTGCTTACCGAAGATGTAAACAACCTTTATATAGATGATAGTACTGCATATTTTGCAACGAATAAAGGCTTAATTCTGTTTAAGTACAACAATAATAACCGAACCAGAACCCAGCCAAAGGTTTACATTACCTCGATTATAAAAGATGGTCAACGATTACCAATAAACCAGGATAATTTTACTTTCGAAAGTGGAAATAACACCATATTATTCACTTTTGGAGCGGTAGATTTTACCACAAGTGATATTACGTTTCGTTACCGTTTGAACGAAAATTCGCCGTGGCTGGAAACCCGTACCAGGCGCTTAGACTTTTCAGCTTTGCAAGCAGGAGATTATCTTTTCGAAGTATGTGCAAAGAGCCAAAACAACGATTGGGGACCATCAGCAAAAATTTCATTTACCATAAAAAAGCAATTTTGGCAAAGCTTATGGTTTTTATCCATATTGATTTTACTGGTTGGCTACGTTTTTTACAGGCTCGCGGTTTATATCACCCGCAGACAAAAAGACAAGGAGCAGCAACAATTATTGCTTAAAAACCGAATTTTAATGCTCGAACAACAGGCATTGCAAGCCATGATGAATCCACATTTTGTTTTCAATGTAATGAACTCAATCCAGCATTACATAAATACTCAAAATACGGCATCAGCAAACAAGGTTTTAACTGGCTTTGCCAGGTTGATAAGGAAGAATTTGGAGATTTGCACAAAAAGTTACATTACTTTAGAAGAAGAACTTGAGTACCTAAACCTGTATTTAAAACTAGAAAAAAATCGCTTCGGTAATAAATTACAATACATAATTAATGTTGATGATGAAATTGACAAAGATGAAACGCTGATACCATCAATGCTTTTACAACCTTATGTAGAAAATGCGATTTGGCATGGGATTATGCCAAAAGATGTTGGTGGAGAAATTCAGATTAATATTAAACTCAAAGATGAGCAGTACCTTAACATCGAAATAATGGATGATGGTGTAGGAATAGAAAATTCTTTAAAAGCGAAAAAAGATAAACACATAAGTAAAGGTATGCAGTTAACCCGCGAAAGATTAAACCTTTTAGGACAGATTGCAGCAAAACCTATACAGTTAGAAGTGCGTCAAAATGCAGAAAATGGAACAACAGTCTTCATTTCCATACCATTAAAATAAAATATTTACCGTTTACTCAATTATTAATACCACTTACTAAATAGAAATAACATCGCATTGAGTTTAGCCTTAAACTTGTGTTAGAAATAAACGATAGTGTTTATCAAAACGTTCTTATAGAATTGATATAGATATTTAATAACCTAACCTAAAACTATATCTTAATTCAGGTTTCATTTGTGTGTTGAAAGCGGTCTTGTTTTTTAAAAGCGAGACCGCTTTTTTTTGCTCAAAAATTTTACTTTTGTTTATGCCCCAACATCATATTACCCATCATATAGAAGCTCTTATTTTTTCCTCCGTTCAAAGCATTAGCGTACAAGAAATTGTTTTAGCGCTCAATGCTGTTTTTGAAGAGGAGGTTATCGAGGCGCAGGTGTTTGAAAGCCTGGAAATCATAAAACAAAAGTATTGCGACAATAACTTCGCCATTGAATTGGTTAATTTAAATAAGGGCTATCAGTTTTTAACCAAAAAGGAATATCACGATACAGTAAATCAACTTCAGTTGCACCGATCAAAGAAAAAATTAAGTCAGGCCGCGATGGAAACTTTGGCAATTATCGCCTATCGGCAACCCATAACAAAACTGGAAATTGAGCAAATTCGTGGCGTAAATTCCGACTATTCTGTACAAAGGCTATTAGAAAAAGAATTGATAAGTATAGAAGGAAAGGCAGAAACGCCAGGAAGGCCGATACTTTACACAACAAGTAACTTATTTATGGATTATTTTGCTTTAAATAATTTATCTCAGTTACCGCAACTAAAAGACATAACCCGAGAGGAAAATACTATCGGTGAAACTGCTGAATAGATTAAATTTAATTTGTTTAAAACCAGTTTGTTATTAAAAAAAGTTTTTTCGTATTTTTAAACTATAAAAGCAATTTTTATTTTTGTTGTATGAAAACTCCAAAGAAATCCCCTGCAAAACCGACTACAAAGAAAGAGGTAGAAGATAATGATGATTTTGAAGATGATGCAGATTTAAAGCCTGCTAAAAAATCGCAAGAAGATGATGACGATGATTTTGATATGCCATTAGATGACCTGGATAATTTCGACAACTTTGACGATGACGAAGACGATTATTAATTTTTAAAAAACTATATATTTGAAAAAGCATCCGCCCGCTTGGTAGGATGCTTTTTAATTTTAAAATGTGCCCATGCAAATTACACAGGTTACCAATTCATCATTAAAAAGAGATTTCTTAGAAACGCCAAAAATCCTTTATAAAAACGACAAAAACTGGATTTGCCCTTTGGATTCCGAAGTGGAAAATGTATTTGACCCAAAAAAGAACAACTTTTTTAATCATGGCAAATGTACCCGATGGGTTTTAAAAGATGATGCCGGAAAACTAATCGGAAGAGTTGCAGCTTTTGTAAACGAAAAAAAAGCTTATAATTATGAACAACCAACTGGTGGAATGGGTTTTTTTGAGTGTATAGATGATGAAAAGGCAGCTTTCTTGTTATTCGATACCGCTAAAGTATGGCTAATTGAAAATGGAATGAAAGCCATGGACGGGCCAATCAATTTTGGCGAAAATGATAGTTTTTGGGGTTTATTGGTCGATGGTTTCACACCGCCTTCTTTCGGGATGAACTATAACTTCCCATATTATAAAAAATTCTTCGATGCTTACGGTTTTGAAACGCAATACGAACAATTAACAAACCACATTAATTTAACAATTCCTTTTCCTGAAAGGTTTACAAAAATTGCAAACTGGGTTAGGAACAAACCAGGCTATACTTTTGAATATTTCAGCAAAGCCAACTCAGCCAAATACATTGCCGATTTAATGGAAATTTACAATGATGGCTGGCAGGATTTCGAAAACTTTGTACCAATAAAAAAGGAAACTTTGGAAGAGAGCTTTAAAAGTATGGAGCCAATTATGGATGAACATCTGATTCAATTTGCTTATTTTAACGGCGAACCTGCATCTTTTGTAGTGCTAATTCCAGATGCAAATCAAATGATTAAAGGTTTTAATGGCAAACTTGGTTTAATAGAAAAACTAAAATTTGCCTATCGCCGATGGGTTGGCGTTACACGGATGCGTGCAATTGTTATGGGTACAAAACCAAAGTTTCAAAAACATGGCCTGGAGTCAGTTCTCTTCATCAGGTTAGGAGAATATGTACTTCCAAAAAACCAATATAAAGAGCTTGAATTGAGTTGGGTTGGTGACTTTAACGAACAAATGATTGCCATTCATAAAGCAACTGGCGCAACATTTGGGAAAAAGCATTTAACAATGAGAAAAGTATTTTAATAAGATATAAGGATGAAACCGGCTGTCATCGCAAAGCGCAAGGCAATCACATATCTTTAATTACATTCCCAGCTTATCATAAAGATCAATAACCTTCTTGCGAAGTTTATTGATCTCTTCATCTTTTTCTACAAGTTGCTTTTTCAACTCCACAATATCTTCAGAAGCAAAATCATCAGCGTTTTCGCCAAAAAGTTGATTTATGGAAACCCTGAATGTTTTGGCAATTTGAACTAGACGTGATACATTCAAATCTGTTTGTCCTGTTTCTATTTTACAAAAAGCCGGCGTAGAAATATTTAACATTTTTGCGGCTTCAGCCTGGTTTAAACCAAGCGCTCGCCTACTCTGTTTAATATTCTCGCCAATAACTTTCATTAAATCTAATTTCAAAAATCAGAGCAATTACCGAGGCAATTCTACAGCTAATGCCGGCAGATCGAAGCCAGCATAATTACCTGAGCTCATCATAAGCAGGTTAGCATTTTTATAATTTATACTTAACAGATGGTTCTTAAGTTTAGAAGCATCATTAAAAAATTTAAGTTTTGGATTTGAAAAGGCATCCTGCACATCCTGTTCAGAAAACGGCTCCATTCTTTTTTGCTCAAACGATTTCAAATCAATGAAAACGATCGCTTCATCTGCCTTATCCATTGCTCCCGCATATTGCTTCAAAAATTCTTTGTTTAAACTGCTAAAAGTATGCAGTTCAATACAGGCAATTAATCTCCTATTTGCGAATTGTGCTTTTACGGCATCAATGGTTGCTTTAAGTTTCGAAGGAGAATGTGCAAAATCTTTATAAACATTGGTCAACTCATCAGCAGAAATTACTTCTAAACGTTTTGCCGCACCTGTAAATGAAGAAATTGCCACGTTAAATTCAGTCTCATCAATTTTTAGCTGTTTGCAAACCAGCTTTGCGGCGTTTAAATTCATTAAGTTATGATCGCCAAAAACTTTCAAAGCGGTGTTTCCTGGAAGCAAATAGGTTATGCCGTTTTTAATTTCGTGTTCAGGAATGGCATAGCCAATTTTGGCGATCTTAGCTTCAGATTTATCTACAATTTCCTTTAAATCACTGTCAGCCTTGCAGTAAATCAAAGTACCACCTTCTTCAATGGTGTTTATAAATTTATCGAACTGGGCGGTGTAATCTGCATAGGTTGGAAATACATTTATATGATCCCAGGCAATTCCGCTTATTACAGCCACATTTGCTTTGTACAAATGAAATTTTGGCCGTCTGTCTATTGGAGAGGATAAATATTCATCACCTTCGATAATCATCACAGGTGCCTCCCTGGTAACTTTTACCATTGTTTCGAAACCTGCAAGTTGGGCACCAACCAAATAATCAAAATCTCGGTTGTAATAATTCAACACATGCAAAATCATGCTTGTAATGGTTGTTTTACCATGACTGCCACCAATTACGACGCGTAATTTATCTTTGCTCTGCTCATAAATATATTCAGGATACGAATAAATTTTAACACCTAATTTCTGCGCTCTTAATAATTCCGGATTATCGATTCTGGCGTGCATCCCTAAAATAACAGCGTCTAAATCTGCCGATATTTTATTCTCATCCCAACCCATTTCGCTTGGTAACAAACCATATTGGTCTAACCGGGATTTTGCAGGTTCGAAAATTACATCGTCAGAGCCTGAAATTTGATATCCTTTTTTATGAAGTGCAATAGCCAGGTTGTGCATTGCACTTCCTCCTATCGCAATAAAATGTATGCGCATATTTTATTTATTGAATTTTCTATGGATTACTGAAAGTCTTTCTACATCATCCATTGTCCATCATTCATCTTAATTTTTTTCAAACTGAGCAGCAATCCAATCGCCATTTTGTTTATGATCGACGTATTTTATTCCGTATTTAGCACATTCTGCAGTAATCATTCCTAAATCAGGATCTAAGTAAAAGCCACTAAAAAATATCTTCCCCTGAGGTTTAAGGACTTCGGCATAACGACTAATCTGATCGAGCAAAATATTTCTGTTAATATTGGCGAAAACAATGTCGTATTGATCATCGGGAATAACTTCTTTACTACCGCACAACGCACTTAGATTTGTTACATTATTGAGCCCCGCATTTTCTAATGTACTTTGATAACAAATGTCATCATAATCGATAGCCATTAAATTTTTAGCGCCAAGTTTAGAAGCGAGGATTGCTAAAATTCCTGTACCGCAACCCATATCTAAAATTTCTTTCCCCTTAACATCAGCAGCCAAAATGTACTGCATCACCATTGTTGTTGTCTGGTGATGACCGGTTCCAAAAGCCATTTTCGGATCAATTACAATTTCGTATGGATAAGATGGCTGAGGCTCGTGAAAAGTTGCCCTAATATAGCATACGTCATCAATAATCAACGGACTGAAATTTTTCTCCCATGCTGCATTCCAGTTTTCATCGGCTACATCTTCTAAAATGTAATTTGTTTGAAAATCTTCGGCATAAATTGAGAGCAGGTCTTTAAGCGCCTGTTCGCTAAAATTATCCTTAATTACGAAAGCGGTGAATCCGTTTTCACTATCTTCGAAGGTATCGAAGCCTATATCTGCAAGCTCGCTAATAAGCAAATCCTGCTGATAATCTTCGATGCCTTCGAATTTAAATATTGCTTTTATATATTGCATTAGCTGTTTAAAGCTTTAATAATATCTGTAAAATCGCGTGATTTTAATGATGCGCCACCAATTAATCCGCCATCAATATCTTTTTGCGAAAATAAACTTGCTGCATTACCTGGATTACAGCTGCCTCCGTAAAGAATAGTGGTATCATCAGCAATGTTGAAGCCATAATTAGCCTCAATTTCCGAGCGAATGAAAGCATGAATATCTTGTGCCTGTTCTGGCGATGCAGTTAAACCCGTTCCGATTGCCCAAACTGGTTCGTAAGCAATAACAATTTTTGAGAAATCGGCATCGCTTAACGAAAAAACACCTTCTACAAGTTGCTTTTTTAATACTTCGTAATAACTTCCGTTTTCACGCTCATCTAATGTTTCACCAATACAAAAAATTGGAGTTAAGCCATGTGCCAAAGCAATTTTTGTTTTTTCTGCTAATAGAGCATCGCTTTCCGCAAAATACTGTCTGCGTTCTGAGTGGCCTAAAATTACATACTCTGCACCTACCGATTTAATCATTTTGGCTGATGTTTCGCCGGTATAAGCACCGCTTTCTTTTTCGCTAATGTTCTGCGCACCTATTTTAACATCGTTACCGCCCAGTTTTGCCAGGCTGTTTAAATGGATAAAAGGAGAACAAATAATAGCAAGTTGCTCGCCTTTGCGCTCATCTTTAACCATATTTACAATTTCACTGAATAACGAAATACCTTCGTTATAATCTAAATTCATTTTCCAGTTTCCTGCAACTATTTTTTTTCTCATTTTACTGTTATTTATTGGTTTGGATGATTGTTAAACAATCAACAATTTATTTTAAAAATGTCTGTACTGTTTTGTTAATTCAAAAATTTTATTCAGAATGGCTTTCTCGGTTTCATTAAATGGAAGGTCTCTTCTGGCATAAACTTTCTCTGCTGTTTCGAACATTTTTTCCAGGCTGTAAATTTCAAAACCCTGCGCTCCGCCCCAGGCAAAATCTGGTATAAAATTACGAGGAAAACCTGCGCCGAAAATATTAGTGCTAACACCTGCAACCGTACCTGTATTAAACATGGTGTTGATACCACATTTAGAATGATCTGCCATAACTAACCCGCAAAATTGCAAGCCTGTCTTGCGAAACGTTTCCCGCTTATAATCCCAAAGCTTAACTTCTGCATAATTATTTTTCAGGTTTGAGTTGTTGCTGTCTGCTCCAATATTGCACCACTGCCCCACAACGGCATTGCCTAAATAACCTTCATGTCCCTTTGATGAAAACCCCCAAATAACAGCATTATTGATTTCACCACCCACTCTGCTATGCGGACCAACAGTTGTATTAGGATATATTTTTGCACCCATCTTTACCGATGAATCTTCGCAAAGAGCAAAAGAACCCCTTATATTACTACTTTCCCAAACTTGTGAATTTTTACCTAAGTAGATTGGGCCTTGCAAACTATTAAAAACGGAACACTCTGCGGTAGCGCCTTCTTCAACAAAAATGTTATCGCCCAGAAATGTGTTAGTTGAACTTATAGTTGATGAATTTCTTCCTTTTGTGAGCAATGCAAAATCTTTCTTTAACTCAGCTCCATTATGGGTAAATATATCATTCGGGTAAACCAAATGTATAAAATCAGCATTGTATAGAATTGGTTTTAATGCCTTCGCAGATTCTAAGTCAAACTTATCGTTTTTAAAAGCGATGATAAGCTGTTCTTTTAATAAAACTTCGCCTGCATTTAACTTATCAATAGCTTGTACTAGAGATTCATCAGGGCAAACGGACCCATTGATAAATAAGGTGGCGATTTTGGATGAATATTTTTTTGACAGATAATCTTGTGTATTAAAACCGAACTCGGCATTAAAACACTTCGCCCATTTCTCCGCTATTGTTAAAATGCCTATTCGCAAATCGGCTACCGGACGTGTAAATGTAAGTGGACGTAATGATTCCCAACTCGAATCATCAAAAAGATTGATTGTCATAAGCCACAAAAATAAAAAAAGTCCCGATGCTTTTGGCAAAGGGACTTTAAAAAATGCTTTTTACTGCTAAAATTATTTCTTAGCGTAACGGTTTTTAAATTTATCGATACGTCCTGCTGTATCAACCAATTTCATTTTACCAGTATAAAAAGGGTGAGACATGTGAGAAATCTCTAATTTATAAAGAGGATATTCATTACCATCTTCCCATTTAATCGTTTCTTTAGTATCTACGCAAGATTTTGTTAAAAAAGCATATTCGTTAGACATGTCTTTGAAAACAACTGGTCTGTAGCTAGTAGGGTGCAAATCTTTTTTCATTTGAATATTATTTTAGTTATTTGTGTTGAAAGCATCAAGAACATTTTTGCAATTTGCTGGCAACAACGCTTATGACCTTTCTGTTAGTCTTTTCTATCTCTATTTTAGAGGATGCAAATGTATTAATTTATTTCTTAAAAATCAAGCTACATAAACAAAATATTCTTTATGTTTTAAATGCTTAATTATTTTTTTGAACCCCGTCAATTATGATTTTTTTTTGTTTGACACGATGCTGTTGTAAATTAGCCTTTAGAACTATATTTCTCCCAGGTTTGAAGTTTATCCATTTGCCTGGCGATATAAGCGTCGGCAATTATCTCGGCAGAACTTTTTCCTTCTACAGTTTCGAGCAGCTCTTTTAACTTGTATTGATCAACATCTGCTTTGTATAAAATCTGAATAAGCTTTGGAAAATCGTTGTCTACCAGATAAGCGAATGCATCTACTAAAACTTCACGAAGTTCATTTCCGGTAAGGTTTTCGTTGATGTCGAAATCTTTGCTAATGATTTTAACTATTGACACTTGATTAAGATTGAAAGATTTTGAAATAATTTGGCCGGATTGCCAGGTATGCTTCTAAAAGAATCGATATAAGCGCTTCAGCCTCGGCCTTACAAACTTTAAGACTTTAATTAAATCCACTTAATTTCCTGACAAAGTTCAATTAAAACACCAGTTGTATTTTTAGGATGTAAAAAGCAGACCATTTTATTGTCGGCTCCCTTTTTCGGAACTTCGTTCAGCAACGTAAAACCATTGGCTTTCAGCCTTTCCATTTCTTCGATAATGTTATCAACAGCAAAGGCAATATGGTGAAACCCTTCTCCTTTTTTCTCTAAAAACCTGGCTATTGCACTATCATCAGATGTTGCTTCTAAAAGCTCTACCTTATTATCGCCGATTTTAAAAAACGCAGTATTAACATGCTCTGAAGCCACTATTTCAGTTTTATAGCAAGAAGTGTTCAACAAAAGCTCGTAAAGCGGAACAGATTTATTCAGGTCGTTAACGGCAATACCGATATGTTCTATCTTATTCATCGTTTAAAAAGGTTGGTTGAATGTAAAAATGCATGTTTTATCTATAACCTCATAGCTATAAATTATAATTGTTAGAAAACTTTTTTTGTATCTTTGTAATCATAATTAACAGAATAGAGATGAAACAGCCGATATATTTAGATAATAACGCAACAACACCTTTAGACCCTAGAGTGTTGGAGGCGATGCTACCTTACTTTACTGAGAAATTTGGGAATGCCGCAAGCCGTAATCACGCTTTTGGATGGGTGGCTGAAGAGGGAGTAGATTATGCTCGTGAGCAGGTAGCCAAATTAATCGGCTGTACTGAAAAAGAAATTATTTTTACATCTGGCGCAACTGAAGCTGATAATTTGGCTATTAAAGGTGTGTTCGAAATGTATAAAGATAAAGGTAACCACATTATTACCGCGGTTACTGAACATAAGGCAGTACTAGATACTTGTAAACACCTGGAGAAAAACGGTGCAAGAGTAACTTATTTAGGCGTTAAAGAAGATGGTTTAATTGATTTAGCTGAGTTAGAAGCTGCGATGACACCTGAAACTATTTTAGTGTCTATCATGTATGGAAACAACGAAATTGGAGTTATTCAGCCTGTAAAAGAAATTTCGGCAATTGCACACAAACATGGTGCTTTATTTATGACTGATGCTACGCAGGCTGTGGGTAAAATCCCTGTTGATGTTAATGCCGATGGAATTGATTTAATGGCTTTTTCAGCACATAAAATGTACGGTCCGAAAGGCGTTGGCGCACTTTACGTTCGTAGAAAAAACCCGAGAGTTAAAGTAACTTCACAAATGGATGGCGGTGGCCACGAACGCGGAATGCGCTCGGGTACATTAAACGTTCCTGGTATAGTTGGTTTAGGTAAAGCCTGCGAACTTTGCCGCTTAGAAATGGAAAGCGAAGCCATTCGCTTATCCGGTTTACGTGACCGCTTAGAATCTACTTTAAACAAAATGGAAGAGAGTTATGTTAATGGTAATACACAGCACCGTTTACCACACGTAGCAAATATTTCTTTCAAATATGTTGAGGGTGAAGGTTTAATGATGGCAATGAGCGATTTAGCCGTATCATCAGGTTCAGCTTGTACTTCAGCATCGTTAGAACCATCTTACGTTTTGAAAAGCTTAGGTTTATCTGATGATTTAGCACACTCTTCTATTCGTTATGGTTTAGGTAGATTTACAACTGAAGAGGAAATCGATCAGGCAATTGCAGTTACTCAGAAAGCGGTTAATCATTTGAGAGAACTTTCTCCATTGTGGGAAATGTTTAAAGAAGGAATCGATTTGAGCAAAATTGAGTGGGCAGAACATTAATTTAAATTACGATTGCAGATTTAAGAGTTACGATTCTAAAATCTGCAAACAAATAAAATATAAAATTTAACAATTTACGTTCAGTGTAAATCCAAAAACGTAAATCTAAAATCAAAAATATCATGGCATATTCAGAAAAAGTAATTGACCATTACAATAACCCACGTAACGTAGGTACATTAAATAAAGACAGCAAATTTGTAGGCACAGGTTTAGTTGGCGCACCTGAGTGTGGCGACGTAATGCGTTTACAAATTGAAGTTGGAGAAGATAATGTTATCACTGACGCTAAATTTAAAACGTTTGGTTGCGGTTCGGCTATCGCATCTTCATCTTTAGCTACTGAATGGTTAAAAGGAAAAACTATTGACGAGGCTTTATCTATAGATAACATGGATATTGTTGAGGAGTTGGCTTTGCCTCCGGTAAAAATTCACTGCTCGGTATTGGCAGAAGACGCAATTAAATCAGCTATTAACGATTATCGCGTTAAAAACGGCTTAGAAGCAATTGTTTTAGAAAAATCACACCACTAATACTAGTAGCAAGTATAAAGAATCAAGTTTCGAGATTGTATTTCGACTTGGTTGATACTTGATACTTAAATCTTGAGACTATGATTACAATAACTGATAAAGCAAAAGACAAAATTGACCATTTAATGCAGGATTCTGAGATGGGTTCTGATTACTTTTTACGTGTTTCAGTAAAAGGTGGTGGCTGTTCGGGGTTATCATATAACTTAGATTTTGATAACGAAGAACAAAAAGGTGATCAATTTTTCGAAGATAGAGGCATCAAAATCGCCTTGGATATGAAATCTTTCCTTTACTTAGCCGGAACTGAACTGGATTTTACTGATGGTTTGAACGGAAAAGGTTTCAACTTTGTAAATCCTAATGCAAGCCGTACTTGCGGCTGCGGCGAGAGTTTCTCCGTTTAAAATATAATATAAGGTATTTTGCAAAGGCCCCGATATTTTCGGGGCCTTTTGTATTTTTAAACCAAAAAGCCTTATAATTGTTAATTATAACAGCACACCAAATAACGAGCAATGCCATTAATTAACGAATTTTCAACTGTCCCTACCCTGTTGAGAAATGTTGTGAAAAACATTCATAAACCTGAAGAAACCTTCTTAATACATAAACAAGGTGCAGAATGGACTGAAATTTCTTTCGAAGATACGCTAAAAAGAGCCGATGCAATTTCTGCATATTTCCTTGAAAAGGGAATTAAAAAGGGCGATCGTTTAGGTCTGATGATCGAGAACTCGCCTGAATATGTTTATTATGACCAGGGCATTCAACAAATCGGAGTAATCAACGTTTCTATTTATCCTACACTCTCTGAGCAGGAAGTTGCCTACATTATAAATGATTCAGGTATAAAAGGAATTCTTGTTGGCAATAACTTTTTATACCGTAAAGTACTAAAAGTAGCTTCCAATTGTAAGGAACTAAAATATATAATTCCTGCTTTTAAAGATTTTGAAAAGGTTGTAATTCCGGCCGATGTTAATGTTGAAGTAATTGCCTTTTCAGATATTTTGGCATTAAAGCACCAGGTTACGGCGGCTGAAAAAGCTGAAATAGAGCAATGCAGAAACCTGGTTTTACCGCAGGATATTTCATCGTTAATTTACACTTCAGGAACAACCGGAACACCCAAAGGTGTAATGCTTACCCACCACAATTTTGTTAAAAATGTAGAGGTTTGCCTGCAGCAGATTCCTGTAATCGACCAAACTGAAACTTTCCTTTCTTTCTTACCATTGTCACACGTATTTGAGCGTACCGCGACATATCATGTTTGTTGCGCTCAAGGCTGTAAAATTGCTTTTGCACAAAGTTTGGAATTGCTAGCCAAAAACATGGGCGAGGTTCGGCCTACGGTAATGAGTTGCGTACCAAGATTATTGGAGCGTATTCATGATAAAGCCATAAAAAGTGGAACTGCGGGCGGTGGAACAAAGGCAAAAATATTCACCTGGGCTTTAGAAACGGGAAATAAATATCGGTTAGCTAAAGAAGCGGGTGAAAATCCTGGGTTAATCCTGTCAGCAAAAAAAGGAATTGCAGAAAAATTAGTATTTAGCAAGATAAAGGAGAAAACAGGCGGAAGATTAAAATTTATGATTTCGGGAGGAGCAGCCTTACCAAAAAATGTTGGTGAATTTTTTGGAGATTTAGGCATAAAAATCCTCGAAGGATTTGGTTTGACTGAAACCTCTCCTGTTATGTCGGTTACTGAATACCACAGGCAAGTTTACGGAACTGTTGGCCGGGTGATTCCAGGAATAGAAATAGGCATTCAGGATGTAGAAAGTAAGGAAATTATAAATATCCAAACATATGATACATTTAATGAAGAATTTGAGTGCGCAGAAGGCGAAGTCATTGTTCGGGGTCACTGTGTGATGAAAGGTTACTTTAATAAACCTGCAGAAACTGCAGAAGCCATAGACAAAGACATGTGGTTTCACACCGGAGATATTGGTCGTTTTTATAAGGGAAATCTTCAAATTACCGACCGTTTAAAGAACATGATAGTTAACGCATATGGCAAAAACGTTTATCCTACCCCGGTTGAAAATATTTATCTGAAAAGTCCAAAGATTGATCAGTTATTCTTAATCGGAGATAAGAGAGAATTTATAACGGCTATCATTATACCAAATAGGGAAACTCTGGAAGAAACTTTCAAATTAAAACCATCTTTCTTTGAAGATTCAGATCCATTTATTCAAAACAAAGAAATTATCGATTGGATGGAGCAAGACATTAAAAAAATATCTAATGAGTTAGCTAAATTTGAGCGTATCAAAAACTTCAAGATAAAAAGAAATCCGTTCAGTATCGATGAAGGTGAAATTACGCCTACTCTGAAAGTGAAACGCAGAATTGTGGAGAAAAAATATGCCGATTCAATTAACGAAATGTATGAAGAAGGCGTAGAAGCAGAAGGCTAAAATTTAATTACCTTATCTGGAAGGTGATATTTCGCAGAGAATATCACCTTTTTTTATTATACCTCAAATTAGTTAAATTTTCGTTAGTCTTACTTAATTTATCTACCTTCCTAACCGCAACCTAAATAAATAGGATTTGCGTCGAAAAAAAAGTTCCATAAAAGGGGCATTAGTTTTATGGTGATAATTAATAGTTTCGAAGAGTATAAATCGTTTTTAGGTTGCCAGATAGGTGCATCAAACTGGCACAAAATCGGGCAAGAGCAAATTAACAAATTTGCTGAAGCTACATTAGATTTCCAGTGGATTCATACCGACCCGGAAAATGCTAGAGAAAATAGCTCGTTTGGCTCAACAATTGCGCATGGATACCTAACCTTATCATTAATCCCATATTTATGGAAACAAATTGCTGATATTCAAAATGTAAAAATGGAGGTTAACTACGGCATCGAATCATTTAAATTTAACAGGCCGGTTCTGGTAAATGATGAGGTTCAGCTCAGGGCAAAACTTATTGCCATTTCAGATTTGAGAGGTATAACTAAAGTTGTTATCGAAGCCAATCTCGATATAAAAGGGCAGACGAAAACAGCCTATACCGGAAATGTTGTTTTCCTGTATCACTTTAATTAATTTTGTGGCCTAAATTCCCTCACCAAAAAACCGTTTTATCAGCTCTTTTAATTAACTGTTTTTTTCCAATTTATTTGGTGAGCAATTTTAATTTACGGAATTTATGAAATTCTAAAAAAGATATTACACCAAGCAATTCTTATTTTACTATAACCCTAAATATAAGCTTCTCAGGGACATCAATGATATTTTTGGCTTTATATAAATACATCTAATCCTGAAACTAAAACCAATTTTCTTTTTTGGGCGTAATTAATTAATATTTTTATCTTTAATAAAATATTAACGCTCTATGATAGGAATACCCGAAATTCTGGTAATAGTTTTAGGACTATTAGTTTGCGCTATCATTATCTATTTATACTGGGCAGTTGCAGATTATGGCAGAAATACATCCTTAGGATTTGGAGGCTCACTTCTTTTATCGATATTCACTAGTCCTGTTATAGCATATTTGTTATTATTGTTGTTTTTTGAACAATACGGTGAGGAAGATTAGAATACGAAACATTGATTTTTCACTTCTAATTATTTAGTTAATACGCCATAAACGACAAAACAATTATTAAACCACTTGCAAAATTCTTACTTTTGCAAAAAATACCCGAAATGAGTATAGGATTATCAGAACAAGAAATATTACGACGTGAGTCGCTAAAGCAATTACGCGAATTAGGCATTGAGCCTTACCCTGCCGAATCATATGAGGTAAATGCATATGCGGCGGATATAAATGCAAACTACGAAAAAGATAAAACCGCTTATAAAACAATCAGTATCGCAGGAAGGTTGATGACACGCCGTATAATGGGTAGTGCATCTTTCGCTGAATTACAGGATTCTACAGGAAGAGTTCAACTATATTTAAAGCGTGATGACCTTTGTCCGGATGAAGACAAAACGCTATATAATACAGTTTTCAAAAAGCTTTTAGATCTTGGAGATTATATAGGTGTGAAAGGTTATGTTTTCACAACCCAAACCGGGGAAATCTCTGTTCACGTTACCGATTTTACAGTGCTGGCTAAATCATTACGTCCTTTACCAGTTGTAAAACGTGATGATGATGGCAATATATATGATGGTTTTACCGATCCTGAATTGCGTTACCGAATGCGTTATGTGGATTTAACCGTAAATCCTGATTATAAACAAATCTTCATCAAACGCAGCAAGGTTATCAATTCTATGCGTAACTATTTTGATGAACAAGGTTGGATGGAAGTTGAAACGCCAATTCTGCAGCCAATTCATGGTGGTGCAGCCGCCCGGCCATTTGCTACGCATCACAATACTTTAGACATGCCTCTATATTTGCGAATTGCGAATGAGCTATATCTAAAACGTTTGATTGTTGCTGGCTTTGATGGCGTTTATGAATTCGGCAAAATGTTTCGTAACGAAGGCATGGATCGTACCCATAACCCGGAATACACATCAATGGAAATCTATGTAGCCTACAAAGATTACATCTGGATGATGGCCATGGTTGAGGAATGTTTAGAAAAAGTAGCGGTTGCAACGAATGGTTCAGCGGTTGTTACTGTTGGTGAAAACCAGATTAATTTTGAAGGTCCGTATGAGAAATTGACCATGTATGAATCAATTCAGAAATATACAGGAATTGATGTTTCGGCTATGACTGAAGATGAACTGGCAAAAACCTGTGCTTCGCTTAATATCGAAACAGATTCTACAATGGGCCGTGGTAAATTAGTTGATGAAATATTTAGCGCAAAGGTAGAAGCCAATTTAATACAGCCTACATTTATTACAGATTATCCGATAGAGATGACACCTCTCGCAAAAAAACACCGTTCGGCAGAAGGACTGGTAGAGCGTTTCGAAATTTTTGTTAACGGCAAGGAGATTGGTAATGCTTATTCAGAATTGAATGATCCAATCGATCAGAAAGAGCGTTTTGTAGACCAACTGAAACTCGCTGATCGTGGTGATGCTGAAGCTATGGCCATGGATGATGATTTTGTTCGTGCCCTGGAGTATGGTATGCCTCCAACATCTGGATTAGGTTTTGGTATTGATAGGATTGTGATGTTAATGACAAACCAGAGTACTATTCAAGAAGTTTTATTCTTCCCGCAAATGCGCCCGGAGAAAAAGAAAATAGAATTAACACCAGAAGAAACTGAACTATATGGCTTAGTTGAAGAAGGAGTACAGGCTTTGTTGACTGACGTTAAAGCAAAATTAAGCGATTGGAGTAACAAGAAATGGGATACAACTTTAAAAGCCTTAACAGGAAAAGGAATTCTGAAAGTTACAAAAACTGACGATGGCTTATACTTATCGCATAAATAACCCAATAGGTTAACACAAACATAACACAAACTTAAAAGGCTTGCTAACGAATAATTAGCAAGCCTTTTCTATATTTACAGCAATCGATATAAAATCATTGCCTTATGAATACTTCAAGTTTAGAAATTACGGAAAGAGAATATTGCATAAAATTAAGTAAAGATGCCTTCGATTTATCTTTGGTACATCAATTAATAAAGCGAATCCAGGCTGAAGCATTTTTCTTTAAAAGAGCTGAAGCCGAAGAAGATGACATTTTAAGTAAAAGAAACCAGAGAGAAGAATTCGAGGGATTTGATTATTTAGGTGATAAATAATCAACAAATTACTTAGAATTTATTTCAGTACCATACAGTAAGGTACCGAAATAAATTCAATAAAAGACAATAACTAATCAATATCCAGGTTTCCTTCTACCGAATCATCCATCGTTTTACCGGTTATAACAGAGGCAGCCATTTTTAAGAATGCTACCGCGGTTCCGTGTTTAGTATCCCAATAATAGCCCTCTGATGGAACTACTTTAATTAGCGTAATATTCGGATCATCTTTCCCACCCTGAAACCAGGTTTTGATAAACGGACTCCAAAGCTCATCAATTTTCGCCTGATCACGACTAATTTCAGAAATTCCGTAAATATTAACAAAACCAGAGTGTGATCCCGCCTGAAAAAGTAAATGTGTAAAAGGATCGGATGCAATTTCATCATTCTTATGGCTATCCTTCATACTCATAAACCAAATGTTACCTTCTTCGTCAACCTGTTGAATTGCCATCGGTCGTATTGATAAAGGAACGCCAGTTTTAATATTCGTACAAAAGAAACAGCTCTCAGCTTTATCTGCCAATTCTTTTAGTTTTGCCACGGCTTTAGTACCGCCTAAATCTTTAATGTTATCTTCTTCCTGAGTATTGTTGGTACTTCCTTCTTGCGATGTTGCCATAATTGTAGATTTTATATACACTACAATTGCAGCTTGACTTTGGTTTTGAACAATTACCAAAACGCATTCCTCAAAAGAATATATAGAAATTAATTTCTAACAAAAAACGCCATTTCTATAATAGAAACGGCGTTTTTTTAATGGCTTAAATATTTTTATCTGTAACGAACTTGCTGCTGCTTATCCATCATACCCATTTGGTCTTTCATCTGTTTGATCTGATCGGCCAGAAGTTTGTTTTTATCGGCTTTTTTTGCCTCAGCAAGATACATTGTAGCTTCACGTTTATTGCGTTTAGCCATTGCAATTCCTGCCAGACTTAATTTTGCTAAAGCAACGTTATGTTCCATTTGCATACCCAAACTGAGCGCCGCTTTAAAATATTTTTCCGATTTCATAGGCGCCGTTCTGCTTTCAATTAAACCAACAAGTAAATTGTAATATCCATGCTGAAGTTTAATTAATTGTTTTTCGTAATTGGTAATTCTATCTAAATACATTTTTGCCTTCGGCATGTTATCTTTTCTAAGAAACCATTGTGCTAAAAGCATATTTTCATTAAAGAAATAGGTTACGATGATAATTATCCCTAGCAATATTGCCACAATTCCCCATGGCCAGAAACCGAAAATAAATAAAGCTACAGCGCCACCCAATAATGCAAACCCCGCAATTAATCTGATAATATTTGGCATAAATTTTATTCTAAATTATTTTTTTTGCAAATATCGTGTTTAAATAGCAGAAATTAGATTTTAAAACAATAATTTCATTAAAAATTTACAACCCAAAAAAACCACCTTTGATTTATGAAATTTTTACTTTCTATAACCTTAATCGTCCTTGCCATGAACCTATCTGCACAAGAAGTAAACAAAAAAATCCACGATGCAGCGCACAATAAAGATATACTAATTAACGCCTGTACAAGAGCAGGCGTAGTAACGTTCCCTGAATTTAAAGAAATGTACGACCCCTTGTATGCCGCTTACATGCCTGATGCAGCAACGATGATTAAACTGAAAAAACTTGTTAAAAAAGAACACGTAAAAATTATTTTTGGTACATGGTGCGGCGATAGTAAAGTTAATGTTCCAAATTTCTTCAAAGTTCTGGATGCATTACAGTTCAAAGAAAAGAATGTAGATATCATCGCTGTGGATGGTTATAAAAAAGCAGAAAATGGCATTATTGATGGCTTAAATATCGAGAAAGTCCCAACATTTATTGTTTATGATAAAAAGGGAAAAGAACTAGGCAGAATTGTTGAGCATCCTAAAACAACATTAGAAGGTGATTTTCTAGCCATTCTTGAGAAAAAACCTTAAACATTCTTAGTTAAAATTAGTTGTAAGTTATATTTAGATTCAACCTACATCATTTGGTATAGTATGTCTGCTGCATTAGAACCGGGCTGGTTAGCTGTTTTGGAACAAGAATTTGATAAGGATTACATGAAAGATCTAAAATCCTTTTTGTTAAAGGAGAAGGAAAACGGCTTTCAGGTATATCCCAAGGGTGCCGATATATTTAATGCGCTAAACATTACACCTTTTGATAAAGTTAAGGTTGTTATACTGGGCCAAGATCCTTACCACGGCATAAACCAAGCGCATGGTTTATCTTTTTCGGTTCAAAAGGGAATTGCAATTCCCCCTTCATTAAAAAACATTTATAAAGAGCTAGAAACTGATATTGAAGGATTTAAAATACCACATCATGGAAATTTGTTGCATTGGGCAGAACAAGGTGTTTTACTTTTAAATGCAACACTTACAGTGAGGGCAGCTGAAGCTGGTTCCCATCAAAACCGTGGTTGGGAGGTATTTACAGATGAGATAATTAAATCATTATCAGAAAAACGCGAACATATTATTTTTCTGCTCTGGGGCAAATATGCGCAGCAAAAAGCTGCACTTATTGATCAGAAAAAACATTATGTTTTAACGGCAGCTCACCCCTCTCCTTTTTCAGCATACAATGGTTTCTTCGGTTCAAAGCATTTCTCCAAGGCAAACCAGTTATTGATTCAAAATAATTTAGTACCGATTGACTGGAAAATTCCCAACTAAATGAATGTCTATTTCATAAGTGGTTTAGGTGCCGATAAACGAATATTTTCGAAAATAAGACTGAACGACAAGTTTAAAATCATTCACTTAGACTGGATAAGTTTTGAAAAAAAAGAAACATTAAAAAGTTATGCTGAGAGATTATGCAAATCGATAGATAAGTCAGAGCCATTTTCTATTGTGGGGGGTTTCTTTTGGAGGCATGATCGCTGTTGAAATGGCAAAATTGCTTAAACCAAATGTTACAATAGTAATTTCCGGCACAATACTTAGCGAAGATTTACCTATTATTTACAAGTTGGCCGGAAAGCTCGGAATTATCAAATTTACACCGGCCAATATCCTTAAATCGAGCAATGGCTTAACACAGAACTACTTCTTCGGAACAAAACTGAAAGAAGAAAAAGCACTGCTTAATGAAATTGTTAAGGATACGGATGCTAATTTTCTGAAATGGGCCATTGGAAGCATTGTAAAGTGGAAAAATAATACCAAGCCGGCAAATTTAGTCTGGATTCACGGAAATAATGACAAAATACTGTATACAAAAAAAGCTAAACCCGATTTTCTAATTAAAGACGGAACACACTTTATGGTGTATCAAAATGCAAATGAAATATCTGAAATCTTGAATAGCGTGCTCGCTAAAATTTAATACTCCAAAGGAACTATTGGTTCTTTTTTGGTTGTAGACATTATCATCATAGTCTGAAAGGTTTTAACTACGGATATTTTACTGATTTTATCCATAATTAAGCGTTCGTAAGATTTAATGTCTTTTACATAAACTTTAAGAAGAAAATCTGCCTGGCCGGTAACATGATGGCACTCGGTAATTTCTTTAATCTGATTTACTTCATCCAAAAAGATTTGGATGGTGTTGTTCTTATGAAAATCTAACTGGATTTGGATAAAAGTTTTTATCCCTAGCCCAAGCTTCTCTTCATCAACCAAAGCATGGTAACTTTTAATATAACCCGCCATTTCCAGCTTACGTACACGCTCCAATGTTGGTGCCGGTGAAAGTCCGATTTCTTGAGATAATAAGAGATTGGTTATTCTACCGTTCTCCTGTAAGATTCTTAAAATTTTAAAATCAATTTTGTCTAATTCAGATGCCATATAAATCCAAAGGTATTGAGAACACAAACATAACCAAATTATATTCTAAATTTTAACATAATTTATCATATATATTTTAAAATAAAATTTTTAGATTTACCTAAAAATATAATTAGATAAATTTAAATGCAAAGTTTCACAGAAGAGAATTATCTAAAGGTGATTTATCATTTGGCCGAACAAACAAATAACGTTCAAACCAATGCAATTGCCGAACAAATTCAAACAAAACCTGCTTCAGTTACCGATATGATAAAGAAATTAGCCGAAAAGGGGTTAGTGGATTATATTAAATATCAGGGGGTTACTTTAACAGAAAAGGGTAGGCAAACTGCAATAGATATTGTGCGTAAACATAGATTATGGGAGGTTTTCCTCGTTGATAAACTCAATTTTAAGTGGGATGAGGTGCATGATGTTGCCGAAGAACTTGAGCACATAAAATCAGTTGATTTGATAGAAAGATTAGATGAATTCTTAGGCTTCCCAAAATCAGATCCTCATGGAGATCCCATCCCGGATAAAAACGGGCGGTTTGCTAAAACTCAGTTTATAAAATTAATCGAGTTGAAGATTGGCGATAGCGGCACAATTACAGGGGTAAGCCAGCATACTTCGGCATTTTTAAAACACCTCGAAAAATTAGGCCTAACGCTGGGCAAACAAATAGAAATTTCTGATGTTACGGATTTCGACGGTTCGGTTGAAATTTTAGTCAACGAAAAACAAATTAACATTAGCAGAGAAGTGGCAAAACATATTTTAATAAGTAATAATGGCAAAAACTGAATCGTTAAGTGAGGTACATCAGAGCGTAAATACCGATAAGCGAAAAGGTTGGCGTAGAATTTTATCTTTCATTGGTCCGGCTTACTTAATTAGTGTAGGTTATATGGACCCCGGAAATTGGGCAACAGATTTAGCCGGAGGAAGCAAATTTGGCTATCAACTCATTTGGGTTTTATTAATGTCGAATTTGATTGCACTGCTTCTGCAATCATTAAGTGCTCGTTTAGGTATTGTGCGAGGCTTAGATTTAGCTCAGGCATCAAAACATGCCTATCCCAAATGGGCAAATATTCCTCTTTTTGGCTTAGCACAATTAGCTATAATTGCCTGCGATTTGGCAGAAATAATTGGAATGGCAATTGGATTGCAACTGCTTTTTGGACTGCCATTAATCTGGGGGATATCAATCACTATCTTCGATACGATATTATTACTTTTTCTATTGAATAAAGGTATGAGGGCTATGGAAGGCTTTATCGTTTCAATGGTTTTCATTGTTGGGATTTCGTTTTTGGTAGAAATGTTTATTGTCGAGCCATCGCTTAAGGAAGTTGCCAAAGGTTTTGAACCATCGTTATTAAGCGGAGATGCCCTGTATATCGCTATCGGTATCATTGGTGCAACAGTAATGCCGCACAACCTTTATCTGCACTCATCGCTCGTACAAACCAGAAAGATAGAGCGGACAAACAAAGGGATAAAAGAAGCACTAAAATTTAATTTAATAGATACAACTGTTGCCCTAAATCTGGCATTTTTCGTTAATGCAGCGATTTTAATTTTGGCAGCGGCGGCCTTTTTTAAAAATGGATTACATGAAGTAGCCGAAATCCAGGATGCCCACAAACTATTGTCTGGCATTTTTGGGCATGTTGCGCCCACCCTTTTTGCAATTGCTTTAATTGCTGCCGGGCAAAGTTCTACAGTTACCGGCACTCTGGCAGGACAAATCATAATGGAGGGACACATAAACCTTAGAATTCAGCCCTGGTTAAGGCGGTTACTTACACGTTTGTTAGCTATTATTCCTGCATTTTTTACCATTCTCCATTATGGAGATGATGCCTTAGGCGGCCTGCTGGTTTTAAGTCAGGTTGTGTTGAGTTTGCAACTTGGGTTTGCTGTTATTCCGCTTATACACTTTACATCAGATAAAAAGCTGATGAAAGATTTTGCAATAAAAACGTGGGTAAAAATTTTAGCCTGGGGAAGCGCTCTATTAATTATCGCTTTGAATGTAAAGCTGGTAATTGAAGAAATCGCGGGCTGGACAAAAGGTGCGAATTCCTGGTGGATTTACATTTTCGTACTCCCCGCAGTTATAGCTGTAATTTTGCTCTTGCTCTATGTTTTTTTTCACCCATTAATTGATAAGCGAAGCCTAAACAGACAAATGGTTCCACATGGAAACGCTCTTGATATTGGTAAAATTGATAAAATAAGCTATCAACGAATTGGCATTGCAGTTGATTTTTCTAAAAATGATAGAAACACCATCAGGCATGCGCTTATTCAAGGCGGCAAGGATGCGCATTACTACCTGATACACGTTGTAGAAACAGCAGCGGCCCGTTATCACGGAGATATTGTTATGGATCATGAAACCCAAAGCGATGCCGAAAACCTGGAAAAATATAAATTAAACTTAGCCGATTTAGGTTACGACTCGACTGTGTTTATTGGTTTTGGGGGCACAGCAAAAGCAATTGCCGACATCAGCAACAAAAATAAATTTGAGCTATTAGTAATGGGTGCGCACGGGCATAAAGGGTTAAAAGACCTAATCTTCGGTACAACTGTAGATTCGGTTAGACACAAAGTGAATATACCCGTTTTAATTATCCGATAGATTTGAGGATTTTTTTAATTCCACCATCTCCGTTGCTGTAAACAAGTAGTTTCCCTGCCGGAGAATAAAGGTACATTGCAGGATATTGTGATGGTAGAAATGTTGGTATAAAAGTTCTGTTCTTATCTTGTAGCACTGTCACATTTGGCTTTAGGTTTAATCCCGGAGCATACGAACCAAAAAACTTTTGAATGGAAATTGATTCATCAAGTGTTACCATTAAAACATTAACGTTTTTAAATTTAGCATATGCCTTGTTAAGTTCTTTGGCTTCTCTCTGGCAATGTTCGCACGTACAATCAAACAATATAAAAAGTGTTTTTTTGCTTTGATTTATATTTACATTGGAGTATGGCTTACCATCTAATTTAAAAAATTTAAATTGTGGCAGATATGCTGGTTGTTGTGCATTTGCATTGATACAAAAAAATACGGCTAAAACTAAAAACAGATTTCTGAAATTCATACTAATAAAATAAATTCAAACTTAAATTTTTAATACCAAACAAGGGTAAATATAGTTTAGGTTTTACATAAGATGAACAAAATTACCAGGTTTTAGCTTGCGATGTTTCAATTAAAAAATGATATTAAGGCATTTTTTAAGATATTTGCAACCCGACCAATTACTGGTTTGGAAACAGGCAACTTTTTTGCCACATTAATACAATACAAGTTTTGAAAAACGACATCAATATAAAAAATAAAAGAGCTTATTTCGACTACAATTTAATTGATAAATATGTAGCCGGCATTGCGCTTTTAGGTACAGAAATAAAAGCAATCAGACAGGGAAAGGCAAACATGACCGACGCTTTCTGCATGTTTATTGGCGGAAATCTTTTTGTTCGCAACCTGCATGTTTCCGAGTATAGCCACAGCTCATTTTATCACCACGATATTAAAAGAGACCGGGCGCTTTTGCTGCAGAAGAGAGAAATTAAAAAGCTTAAAGCCAAAGGCGAAGAAAAAGGCTACACCATCGTTCCGCTAAGGATTTTTGTAAATGAACGTGGTTTTGCAAAAATTGAAATCGCTCTTGCACAAGGTAAAAAGGAGTTTGATAAACGCGACAGTATAAAAGATAGAGATACGAAACGCGAACTGGATAGGGCAATGAAACGCTAGTTGTAAATGGATTAAAATATTTCAGGTTTTAGCTCTTTAATGATTGCACTAATTTCACCAGGCCTGGTCGCCAACAAGTGGAACAAACCGAAAGGTATCTAAAACGATTTTCTCATAATCTGTTTCGCTTACCCTTAAAACTGTGACCATTTTTTGTGTTTTTTCATCGCCAACCGGAATTACAAGAATACCGCCAACCTTAAGTTGTTTTAACAGTATTTCGGGAACAAGTGGCGCACCAGCGGTAACAATTATTTTATCGTAAGGAGCGTTTTCGGCAATTCCTTTTGAGCCATCTCCGCAATAAAACATTGGCTTATACCCCATTCCCGGTAAAACCTGAACAGTACGGTTGTAAATATTTTCTTGGCGCTCTATCGTAAAAACTTTGGCGCCAAGCTCCATTAAAATACAGGTTTGATAACCCGAACCTGTACCAATCTCTAAAACCTTTTCGCCTTTTTTAATGTGTAGCAATTCGCTTTGGTAGGCAACGGTATAAGGTTGAGATATTGTTTGTCCGTCACCAATCGGAAAGGCAATATCTTTGTAAGCCTGGTTCCAGAATGTTTCATCAAAAAAGAAATGGCGTGGAACTTTTCCAATAGCTTTTAAAACATTTTCGTCTTCTATGCCACGCGATTTTAACAACTCTACAAGCTTCTTTCTCGCTCCTCTTTCCCGGTAATTATCAACAAATTTATAGGCCATGAAGTTTCAAAAGTAGGTTTTTAAAGTGGTGATACAAGGTAAAAAATTTATTCTTATTGTAAGTAACAGAAAATCAAAACCAAAAATATTCAGGCCTCATTTCTACCTGATAATATATTTGTTCGTTATTGAGAATTATTTCTACTTTTGAAAACCGGCATTTATTTATAACCGGAACATCTATGAAAAAAGTATTACTAAGTGCTGTTGCTCTCCTATTAACTTTATCATCCTTCGCACAATCCAGTGCCGATTATAACTATTCAATTGGTGTAAGAGCATTTAGTATGATGCAATTACCAAAAATTTTAAACCAAACCAATACTCAGGATTATACAAAAATGTATGCCAATGGCGCCCTGGTAAAGTTCAACGATAATCAAATAAGCTATCGCATTAGTGGAAATTATTATCGTGATAACATTGAATTTAAAAATACATGCGAATCTTGCCAGATTGCAAAAGGTAAAGTAACTGACTATTCTGTTAAAATCGGATTCGAAAAAAGCTTTAACTATTCACGCGTTCAGCCTTATTTTGCGTTTGATTTGGGCTATCGCTCTAACCGTTTTACCGGAACGCTAGCTGACGTAAACCCTACAACGAACAGTGTAATTCAAAATGCAGACGCCAGTAAAAACGGGTTGGTAATAACTCCATCTGTGGGCTTAAAAATTAATATCCTTTCCACCTTATGCATTTTTGCTGAAAGTAATTTGGATTTCAACTATTCTTATGAGAAGCAAGATATTTCAGATCCAAATGGCGTAGGAAGAACGGTAAATACTTATCGAAAATGGGAGTTTCTCTTAAACCCGGTTTCTGCAGGCATTCAATTTAATTTCAACAGTAAAAACTAATACGGATCTACATCAATTTGTATTAAAACGCTTTTAAAATCCTTCATTGCATTAAACTCCGTAAGGGTTTCCCTTAACACATTTTTTACTTTGTGTATTGCTGTATGTTTATCAGCCTTTATGATTATTTGCTTTATATAAAGGTTTCTAACTCTACTGATTAATGGCTGCTCAGGCCCCAAAACCCGCTGCCCGAATTTCGCCTTTAGTGTTTGCGCCAAAAATAACGCTGCCTTCTCCAGAACATTAGCATCTTTATGCTTTACTGCGATAAAAATCATCCTTGAAAAAGGCGGGTAGAGGAATTTTTCACGTTCGGCAATTTCATCATTATACATTCCGAGATAATCATTATCTACAACCTGCTTAATAATCCGATTGTCGGCATCATAAGTTTGTATGCAAACATTTCCCTGGTCTGCCCTTCTACCAGCCCTCCCAGCTACCTGTGCCAACAATTGATAACTCCTTTCATAGGCCCTGAAATCTGGATAACCCAGTAGCGTATCTGCGTTAATTACCCCAATAAGACTTAAATTATCGAAATCTAAACCTTTTGCAACCATTTGTGTGCCAATTAAGATATCCGTTTTTTTATCCTGAAAATCAGTAAGAATCTGCTGTAAACCATTTTTTGTCCTGGTTGTATCCATATCTAAACGTGCGATGGAAACCTCCGGGTAGAGTAATTTCAATTCTTCCTCGATTCGTTCCGTTCCAAAACCTTTTTGTTCGACATGTACTGAACCGCATGCCGGACAAATGTTTACGCTACTTTGCTGGTAACCACAGTAATGACAATGTAATTTACCACTACTTTTATGATATGTTAAACTTACATCGCAATTAACGCATTTAGGGGTGTAACCACATGTAGCACAAATAAGGATTGTAGCGTATCCCCGTCTGTTTTGAAAAAGCACAATTTGCTCTTTCTTGCTTAGTGCAAGGTCTATATCTTTAATTAAAACACTCGAAAAGTAAGAAACCATCGTCTTCCGCTTGGTTTCTTCAGCAATGCTTACCACTTGCTGATTTGGTAACTGAACCCCACCAAAACGTTGTTTCATTTCTACAAGTCCGTATTTACCATTTAAAGCGTTATAATAACTTTCTAAGGATGGTGTTGCAGAACCAAGGATAACTTTTGCACCGTGTAAATGTGCTAAATAAATAGCGGCGTCTCTCGCCTGGTATCGGGGTGCAGGGTCGTATTGTTTATAAGATGGTTCATGCTCTTCATCTACAACAATTAATTTTAAATTCTGAAAAGGTAAAAACACTGCAGAACGAGCCCCCAAAACAACTTTGAAAGCTCCGTGTTTAACTTTATTCCAAATTTCTACCCTTTCGCTGTTATTAAACTTTGAATGATAAACACCAATTGAGTTTCCGAAGTATTGTTTAATTCTTTCGACAATCTGAGTTGTTAATGCAATTTCGGGTAACAAAAACAAAACTTGCTCATCACCACGATTAATGATTTGTTCAATTAATTTAATATAAACCTGAGTTTTGCCTGAAGCTGTTACACCATGGAGCAAAACAACGTCCTTTTCTTCAAAGGCAGCATTAATCTGACTTAAAGCATTTTGCTGGCCTTCATTTAAAGTAAAGTTTATGCTAAAATCATCATCGTGAGGAGCCAATCTGCTTACAGGTCGTTTAAATACCGTGAAAATATCTTTGTCGGTTAAAGCCTTTAGAGCTGCCGGCCCACAATTACTTTCTTCCAGAAGCTGTTCTTTAGCAATTGGAAGGCCTAGCTTATTTAATTTTAAATAGGCCAGCAAAGCATCAAGTTGCTTAGGCGCCCTGTCCAAAATGGAGAAAAGTTGTTTAAGATTTTCTTCATCATTATAAAATTCATTTAAGATGATGAAAGACTTTAATAGTGGTTTATATTTTTGGATTACCTCCTCAGCAACAAGAATAAGTTCCTTATCCAGCAAATGATTTATAATCGGATATATTGTCTTCTGTCCAAGTAGTTTGGAAACATCGTTTACTGTAAGTTTTTGTTGTTTTTTTAATGTATTTATGATGATTTCTTCCTTTTCGGAAAGTTCTGCTGAATCATCAAAATCATCGCGAAGAATTAAAATAGTTTCGCTAGCCAGTTTCAAACTCGCGGGCAAAGCAGCAGTCATTACATCGCCCTCGTTACACATGTAATATTCAGTCATCCATGACCAGAATTTAAGCTGAGTGGCGGTAACTGATGGAGATGAATCTATAACATCTAGAATATACTTTGCTTCGTAAACAGTTGGCGGAACAGTTGTTATGCTACAAATTAATGCGGTATAAATTTTATGTTTTCCAAACTGAACAACTACTCTTTTACCAATTTCGATTTGATTATTTAATTCGAACGGCACACGATAAGTGTAGTTTTTTGCCAGAGATAAAGGCAAAATAACTTCAACAAAAAGTGTTTCTCTTTCTGTAAAAATATCTGGTTCAAACTCGTTCATTATTTATCTTTAAAGGCAGCAAAGAACAACATTATCCATCCTAAAACGAATAACAACCCACCTATTGGGGTAATTGGCCCCAATACATCAACAAATTGAAGGTGTAAAATACTTCTGGTGGCAAGTAAATATAACGACCCAGAAAAGAGTAGAATTCCAAAAGTGAAACAAAAATAAGCAATATTAATTAACTTGTTTCTATAACGGGCAAATGTAGAAAGGTAGAGAAGCGCAAATGTATGATAGAATTGATAATCAACCCCTTTCTGCCAGATTTCTAAAGATGGAGCATCTATTAAAGCTTTTAAACCATGTGCACCAAAAGCACCCAATAAAACAGCAACGGCACCAAAGAAAGAAGCAGTAAGAATAATACGTTTGTTCATATAGTTTTAGCTTAGAGCAATTGCTAAATTAATAAATTGAGTAAGAACTTCGTACAAATGGATGTAATAATTTAAATTTGTTCACAAACAGATGAGAAAAATTTTAGTTCTAGTAATTGCATTGATAACAGGTGTTGGCTTTTTAACGTACCTGTATTTTTCCAAATTAAACAATGAGAATAATGCAAAAGACTTAGCTCTTCAATCGGCTACAAACAATGCCGCAATTATATTTGCCTTTCAAAATGACAAAAGTTTTTACCAAATTATAGAGGGGCAGACTTTGCTTCAGCAAGTTTTAGGAAAAGAAAAAATGAGGCTCTTGTATAGTTTGAGAGCTAACATCATTAATGATAATGTTTTAAACAATTATTTCGCAGATCAACAGGTTTACCTAAGTATTTTGCCAGATAACAATAAACAAATAAATTTTTTAGTAACCATCCAAATTCAGGAAGGAAAGAATTTTACACAGTTTTATAATTTCCTCAGGAATAAGCGATCAGTTTCGAAGGTTGTGGATGAAGTTTATTCCATAAAATTTAATGATAGTACAAGTTTTTTTGCTGGTGTGCAAAATCAGGTGCTTACCATCTCTACTTCAAAAAAACTAATTGAAGATGCAGCCGTAAGATTAGAAGAAAATCCCTTTACTGACTATATAAAACAAACTAACTTACTGAATAAAAACGTGTTGGCTCGTTTATACATAAACTACAATCAGGCGCCAATGTTATTAAAAAATATATTGGCAGGCAATATAAATGGCGAGTTAAGTTTTTTCAATAATCAAAATAGTTTTGCGGCCCTAAACTATAATTTCAGTAAGGAGAAAATACTCTTTAATGGAAACACGGAGTTAAAGGCATCAGACAATTATTTAAAACTCTTTGAAAATATCCCTCCACAAAATATAAGTGTTACTAATTTATTGCCAGATAATACCGCAAACTATAGTTTGTACGCCTATGATGACTATAAAAAGTGGTTTAAAAATTTAATTTCGCTACAGCTGGCTAAGAATGAAAACAAAAAAGCAACCGATGTAATTAGTGGCGTTAAAAATGAATACAGAGTTGATTTAAATGCAGTTTTTGAGCCTTATGTAAAAAATCAGTTTATTGCTTTTCAGTTAAGTACAACCGAAAAACTAGGGGCAATCGCCCTAACTAACGGAGAAAAAGTTAAACAACTTCTTTTAGATGTGAGCGGAGATTATACTGATGAAATTAAAATATTTAAATCATCGGATATACTTTATACCTTCTTTGGAGAACCTTTTAAAAAGTTTCGCCGCCCTTATTACACGATAATTGATAACTACCTGGTTTTCGCCAATAACGCCAGTACCGTACAGTCATTTTTAAATAGTTACAAAAACAACAAGCTCTTAATTGAAGTATTTTCTTATCAGGATGCTATAAATCAGCTTTCTGCTACATCAAACATTGGTTACTACATTAACTCGAAAAATTCTGCTGATATATTTAGAAATAATGTACTACAACCTTACTACAAACATTTAAGAGCTGATAGTGGCTTAAAAAGCTTCGATACTTTTTATTATCAAATGAGTGCCGATAAAAACAAATTTATCACTAACATGCTTTTAAACAAATATTTAAAAACCGAAATACCAGACTCACTCACCAACCGTTAATATCAAAAACCGAAAACGCCAGCTAAATGAAGAAACTTCTACTTGCCTTAATATTATCGCTCACTTTTACGATTTCTTTTGCTCAACAATATGCGCTTTTTGGCACAAAAACAATGTTCGATGCATTTGAAAATCCGTCTCAAAAGTCTTTCACACTGGATTCTTCCAGAAGATTTTCGTCAAACTTCTTTCTACCCTATTTTGGCGTAAATGGTGCAAACCGTGGTGATGCAGAACCTGTTATAAGAAGAATTTTAGTAGATGGTGTTAATGATACCCGAACTTTACCTATTGGTGAGGGTGCGCTGAATCATTTTTATGAGAACAGCAATGTGTATGTGTTAACCCTTCGCCTATTTCAGTCTTACAAATACCAAAAGGAAATGGGTTTTGCTTGGCAAATAAGGTCTGATGCTCAGATAGATTACACCAATGAAACCATCGCCATTTTTGATTCGTTTACCAGGTTTCCGCAACAAACTCAGTTAAACAATATTTTTAATACCAAAGGTTATCAACAAACCTACCATCAATTTAGCTTTACTTATCGGGAAAACTACAACAAAAGATTAGCTTTCGGTGTTAAAGCGAGTTTATTAAGTGGTGTTGCATATAATGATTTAAATATCTCTGATTCCTATTTATATGTCAACCCGGAAACGAACTCTTTAAACATTCGCCTTGCGGGAAACTATTCAAGTAACTTTAATAATGAAAACAAAATAAACCGCAATACAATAATACCGACATTTAGAAACCCCGGACTATCAATAGGTTTTAGCACAAATTATATCACAAAAAAAGGCTTGTTTTTAATGGCAAATATAAAAGACCTGGGTTTTATCTGGTGGAGGCATAATACGAATAGCACATCGGTAAATGCTGATAAAAGAATAGAAGATATTGCATTTAACCAGGATTATGTTAACAACCAGATAACAGATATTTTTGAACTTTCTGAAACACCAGACAAATTTCTGGCAGCGACGAACGCAAAAGCTGATATTTATATTTCAAAATCGTACGGATTGTATACACCGGCGCTGGCAGTATCCAAAAATCTCTTTTACAGAGGTGGTGATATCGCCTTCATTAATACGTTTAAGTATAATAATTTCTCAGGAAGCGTAACACCTCTTTACAACTTAAATAACATATTTATGGTTGGTTTGCAGGGTAAATACCAGACACCAAATTTTGAAATTTTTATGGGCACTGATAACCTGGTTTCTACTGCCAAAACCGCTAGAAACGTTATCAAAAATGATTACACCATTGGTAGTGGCCCAAATGCCGCCTCTTTTTACATGGGCGTAGGAATTAAGTTTGGCAATGTTGTTAATCATCCTCAATTTAGCGATGTAATGCCGGGCATAAACGATAATGAGGGAGGAAGCTTTTTTAAAAATCTTTTCTCAATTTTTAAAAGAAAGTAATTAATTAAATCCTCTTCTTTGGCTGTGTTAAAACAAAATCTTTAAGATAAAATGGCTCAAAATAAGCCACATCTTCAAAAGTTTTATTAGTAAAGGCATTTTCTGCCAATACAGACATATTACCTGCCGAATTAAAATTTGCATCAACAAATAATGCGTTTGGGTGCTTCAAAGTTTCAGCGCATTTTGCTGCCCCATCACCAAGAAATGTTATTTTGTTGCTCTGCAATAATTCCGAAAAACTATTTTCATCTATAATCTTGGCCGAGGTAGACTCAATCGAATTTAATTCCGAATCAAAAACTGCAGTGTAAACCTCCATTCTCCTGGCATCAATCATCGGACAAACAAATCCATTATAACCCGGATTTTCGCTTAAAAAACCTGCTGCCATCATTTTTAGTGTTTCAATTGCAATCAAAGGTATTTCCAAGGCATAACAAAGGCCTTTTGCAGTCGAAACGCCAATTCTTAAGCCAGTATAAGAGCCCGGCCCTTTACTTATAGAAACCCCATCCAAATCATTATAATTGAAGCCCGATTTGTTTACGACTTCATCAATAAATAATGTAAGGTTACCCGCATGGAGATTCTGTCCACGCTCTTCTTTTACCGATACAATTTTTCCATCTACTGATAAAGCAACAGCGCAAACAGCGGTAGCAGTTTCTATTAAAAGTAATTTAGCCATAAAGCAAAGGTAAAAATTAGAAATGTTTTAATACAAAAGTATGTATTTATGGTACAGGATCATGACCATGTTTTCCCCACGGATGACAACGACCAATACGTTTTAAAGCCATCCAACCGCCTTTAAATGGCCCGTATTTTCGTATTGCTTCAATTCCATACTGGGAACAGGTTGGTGTAAATCTGCAATTTGCCCCAAGCATTGGCGAAATAGCATATTGATAAACTTTTATCAAGCCTAAAAAAAACCAACCGAATATTTTATTTATCAGTTTCATCTGGCAGAATTAAGCTGTGAAAACGTTTAAATGTTGCTATTAATTTCTTCTCAATAAATGAAAATTCATATTTATCCTTCCCAACAAACTGAATTGAAAATAGCAGCAATCCCTTGGCTGCCGGAAGCTTTGTGTATAAATTTTGTTGTTTATTAAGGCGATAGGCTTCGCGAATGCGACGTTTAAGCAAGTTGCGGTCAACTGCTTTTTTAAACCTTTTTTTTGGAACATTAATTACAACCTGAGCCAGAACTTCTGTTGGAGAATCGATAAAGATGTAAGAAACGCGAAATGGGTATAATAAAAAAGAAGAACCGTTTTTAAACAGCAGATCTAAATGTTTTCTGCTGCATAACCGTTCTTCTTTCCTGAATGTGTACATATATTTTTGATTGATAATTGCAGATTTTGATCTGCCGATTCCGGTTTCCCGGAAAAGCAATCAAAAATTATGCTTTATGCTTGCGTTCGTCAGAAACTGTTAATCTTTTTCTTCCTTTAGCACGACGTGATGCTAATACTCGTCTGCCGTTAGCTGTTGCCATTCTTTCGCGGAAGCCGTGTTTGTTTCTTCTCTTTCTTTGCGAAGGTTGGTATGTTCTTTTCATGACTGTATATTATCTTATTGTAATTTCAAAATTAAGAGGTGCAAATATAAAGCGATTTCTCTACAATTGCAAGTCTGTTTAATTTTTATTTTTTTATTAAGGCAAATGTAATAATTCTTTTTAAAATATGATTTGGGATAACAAATCCTCTATAAGCCCAAAGCAGCTTTTAATTTTACATAACCTGTTTTACTTACGGGTAGCCAAATATCTGATTTTAACAATACAACGTAACTATCTTTCTCTTTAAGTTCAATTTTAGTTACCTGAGCGAGGTTAATAATATACGAGCGATGTATCCTTATAAATTGTCCGGCATCAAGCGTTTGCTCAAAAAATGCCATCGTTTTATTTTTATAAAAGGCACCTTCAGCTGTACTTAGTTTTACGTAATCGTCATCAGCTTCAAAGTAGTTAATGTCGGCAACGGGAATTATTTTAATTACACCATCTTTCTTTACCACAACCCTATTATTTTGCGCCGGACTCATTGCGGCCGCATCCAAAACAGCTTCGGTATTTTCTGTTTGGTTTAGCCTTGATGGTAATTTTTTAATCGCTGCATCAAACCTTGCTTTATCAATCGGTTTAAGCAAATAATCTACCGCATTTACCTCGAAAGCTTTAATAGCATATTCATCAAACGCTGTTGTAAAAATTACAGCAGGTTTATCTTCTACTAACTCCAGCATTTCGAAGCCACTAATTTTTGGCATTTGTATATCCAAAAAAATTAAATCAGGCTTGTGCAAAGTTATTGCTTTCAAACCCTCAAAGCCATCGCAGCATTCTGCAACAACCTCTATTTCCTGATGTTCTGAAAGGTAAAACTTTACAATATCCCGGGCTAATGGCTCATCATCAATTAGTATAGTCCTGATCATTTTTTTGAGGAATTTTTAGGGTCGTAATATATAAATTATTTGCCTCAATTTCTGTTTGCAATAAATGCGGATTTGCGAACAAAAGATATAATCTTCGTTTAATTGCCGTTAAACCAAACCCTGTTCCGCCAGTTGCGCTCATTTCCGGATCGAACGGATTTTGAACCTTTAGATGTAAAACATCCTGTTCAACCGATACATCTATTTTTATCGTAATCGCCGAAGATGTATTGTAAAGACCAAATTTTATTGCATTTTCTACAATTGGTTGCAACAAAGTTCCTGGCAAACATAAGTTAAGTGTATCTTCTTCAACATTAACCTCAATATTTAAACGATGACTAAAACGAACCTTTTCAATATCCAAGTAAAGTTGAATATATTCCATTTCTTCATCTACCGAGACCCACAGCTCATCATCTCTTTTTAAAGTTCCTCTCAAAAACGAAGCTAGTTTAGTAATCATCACCCCGGCTTCTTTTGGGTTAACCATTGTAAGTGCAAATACGGAATTTAAGCTATTGAAAAGAAAATGTGGCTGCAATTGATGTCGAAGCTTATTTAATTCAGCTTCCTTAGCAAGGTTTTGAGCTGTTAAAAGCCTTCCCTGGGTTTCAGATTGTTCTTCTAACCTGTACCACAATATATTTGCTAAGGCGCACCATGCCAAGCACATAAATGATATCAGTCCTCTAAATGAGAAGGAAAAACTGTAGAAATCCTGATACTCTTTAAAGTCTGCATATAGGTATAATAATGCGTATTTGGCCATAAAAATTATAACAACAGTTAGGGCGAGGGTAATTATCAAAACATATAAAATACGTTCATTTTTTGGTTGATAATAGCCAAGCATGTTGCTTACGCTAATACAAGCAGCGGCCAGCAAAAAGTTATTTATAACACTATCTGTAAATGAAATTAACCATGAAAAATTAACAACATAGTGAAGCCCGAGCGCACACAAAACAGTCCATGCAATGGCGATAATTAAGGCCGTTTTCCGAATTTGAGGTACTGATAAAGGTCTTGTTGTCAAAACTTATTTATTTAGTTTAGTTAAAATTGTAACTCTGTATCTTAATTTCTTCAAATAAGCTTCAACAGATTCGGGTTCTAAAACCTTTGAACTTACTTCTACCCCATCAGTTGGAAACTCTATTTCCGATATTCCTGCAACATCAATAAAATCATAGATGACTTTTTCACCCATGCAATTTTTGAAAGAAGAATTATAGCTTAAGGCTAAAACTCTAGCCTTATTTATTGCTGCGATTATTGTTTCGGCTGTGATTAATCTTATTTGTTCGTTAAATTGTGGCGAATGAATTCCTTCGCCACAAGTAACCCGATAAATAAAGTTAACTGCAAACCATTTCATTTCTAAAAGCTTTTAATCTCTATTCCTCCAAACAATACGGTTCCATCAATAATTAATGTTTTTTGTATCTCTCCTGTTTGCATTAAATGGCCTCGTTTATCTTCAATACTTCCAAATATTGGTGTTCCATTGGTTTTGATTATCCAGTTTGGTGGAACTATCAGCTTAACCCCACCAAAAACTGCAGTAATATCAAACACGGGGCTTTCTGTAAAATCTGCTTGGGTTAAGTTTATATCGGCACCACCAAAAACAACAGTTATGTCTCCACCTTTAAAATTTTTAGAATACACAACCTGATTACTGGCACCAAAAACAGCTGTTGCTTCTACAAAATCCTGGCTGGTGGAATTTTTAGTCTGGCCTGTATTTAAATTATCATTGCCAGTATTAAAAGTATTGTTAAAGCGATTTCTTCGGTTTAAAAAATCACCTTTAGGTTTTATTACCAAATAACCGCCTAAAATTACCAGCCCAATGCCTAGAGCATATTTCGAAGCATCAAAATCTAATCCTGTGATATCATCGATAGTATAATAAGAGCCAATTAAAACCATAATTAGCCAGCCGGCACCTTTAAAATTTCTTCTCACACCAACAAAAATCCCGATTACAATTAAAAATGTATGCCAGCTAAATACCCAGTGCGGAATATCAAAACCCATATTATCGAGTAGAAAAGCCAGGCCTATTATTACGATTACCAAACCGCTTAACATTCTGCCAGAGCGATTAGTAGTTATATTATTATTTAAATTTTCCATTTGTGCAAATATTAATATCCAAAAGTATTTATAATGAATGGATGTGTATATAATTCAGCTCCCAAAAAAGGTTAAAAATCGGTAAGTGTGCGTATTTCATCGGTGAAAAATATTTTAGTATTTTGACGGCATGAAATATTCTTTGCTTATTATCGCATTAATTACAACAACAACACTTTTTGCACAAAACAATGGTGATAATTACAAAATTTATGATGTTAAGAAACAAAAGCTTATCGTTTTGGATGATATTATTGCCGACATGGATAAGGCAGATGTATTATTCTATGGCGAAGATCACAACGATTCAATCGGACACTATCTGGAAGCAGAAATCTTTAAAAAACTTAACGAAAAGTATCCAAAAAAAACAGCTCTAACTTTAGAGATGTTCCATACCGACGTACAGCCCGTAATTGATGAGTATTTATCAGGATTAATAGCTGAAAAAAACTTTATTAAGGAAGGCCGTGCATGGCCGAATTACAAAGATTACCGCCCCTTAATTGAATATGCAAAAGAAAACAAAATTGAAGTTATCGGAGCAAATGCAGCTACAAGATACAGCAATGCCGTAACAAAAGATGGTTTAGATATTTTAAAAAAATTTCCTAAAAACACCGCTCTATTCCTTCCTCCACTACCTATTGATACTGCTAAAGGTAGGTACAACGAAAAATTTGCCGAAACAATGGGCGGCCACAGCATGGGACCAATGAAAATTTATCAAACTCAAAATCTTTGGGATGCGACAATGGCCTGGTTTATTGCAAAATTTATTAAGCAACACAAAGGGACTAAAGTTTTGCAGCTAAACGGGAGGTTTCATAGCGATGAAAAACTAGGCACAGTAGCTAAACTTCGAAAGTATGAACCAAACCTTCAGATTTTAAATATATCTTCTTTCTCTGATGCCAGTTTTAATAACCCAAACTGGGAGAAATTTAAAAATCTTGGAGATTATATTATACTAACAAACCCTGAAATTAAAAGAAGTTTTTAAACCAAAAAGGTTCACAAAAAAATGCCCCCAAGTAGTATCCACTTTTGGGGGCAGTCTAAATTGTGAACTTTTTTTATGCCCTGGTTTTAAGCAAATCTCTTATTTCTGTAAGTAGAGTTTCTTCTTTAGTTGGTACAGCTGGAGCAACTACAGCAGCAGCCTCTTCTCTCTTCTTCATTTTATTTATGGCCTTAACCATAAAAAAAACAACTAATGCGAGGAGCAAGAAGTTAATCGCAACAGTAATAAAATTACCGTATGCAAATATTGCCGCTTCAGGAGCAACTTTTTTAGCGTCAGCCAAAGATGCACCTTTAGGAATAAGTTCTGAACCTTTTCCCATAGCAAAATATATGCTGCTAAAATCTGGTTTACCAACCATTGCCGCAACTATTGGCATAATTAAATCATCAATTACACTGGTAACAATTTTCCCGAAAGCACCTCCAATGATTACACCGACTGCCAAATCGAACGCGTTGCCCTTAATGGCAAATTCTTTAAATTCTTTTACAATACCCATAGTTTAATTAAGTTTAAAATGGTTTGTAACGAAATTAACAAACATTAGGTTGCAAACAAACGTTTATCGAAATATTTTAACCAAATTATACAAAGCATTGATGTCAATTCTGAAGAATATCTGAGATGATTTGTTTATTTTTGCCGTACCCTTTTATATAAAATATGTTAAAGCAACACCTACAACAAAAACTATTACAAAAATTATCTCCCCAGCAAATACAATTTATTAAGTTGTTGCAGGTTCCTACTGTTGCTTTAGATACCAGGGTTAAAGAAGAATTAGAAGAAAATCCGGCACTTGAAGATCCTAGTTTAATGACAGCGGATGAGCCTAAGGGTGAATATGATGATTTAAATGATGGTCCGGATGATTATGAAAAATCATCGGATGATAACAGCATGGATGAGTTTAATGTAGACGACTATCTGCAGGATGATAACACCAACGATTACAGCACAAATTACAATAATGGAGATGATGATGAGGAGAAAAAAGAAACGCCTATTGCCATCGAAAGTACCTTTTTCGAAAGCCTACAAGAACAATTAGATTTAATTCCGCTTTCTGACCAGGATTTTATTATCGGGAAACAAATTATTGGCAGTTTGGATGATGACGGCTATTTACGCCGCCCGTTAAGCTCAATGATTGATGACCTGGCTTTCTCTCAAAACGTAATGGTTGAGGAAGAAGATGTTTTAGAAATGCTGAGACTTATTCAAAGCTTCGATCCTCCGGGAATTGGTGCAAGAGATTTGAAAGAATGCTTATTAATTCAATTAAAAAGAAAAGATGCATCCAACCCGATCATTGTTAAAGCAATGAATGTTGTAGAAAACTATCTCGATGAATTTACCCGAAAACATTACGATAAACTAGAGAAAAGCTTAGGCCTTGATAGCGAAGAATTGAAAGAAGTTGTAAATGAAATTCTTCGTTTAAACCCAAAACCAGGCGATGCAAACCAGGTAACAACAAAGCAAATGCAAATCATTCCTGATTTTCACATCAGTAATAATGATGGTATTTTAATTTTGACGTTGAATTCAAAAAATGCGCCGGAGCTGAAAGTCAGTCGCTCTTACCAGGAAATGTTCGAACATTACGATAAAGCTTCAGCAAAAGATAAAAAACTAAAAGAAGCTGTGCAGTTTGTTAAGCAAAAGCTAGATTCGGCAAAATGGTTTATCGATGCAATTAAACAAAGGCAACAAACGTTGCTAAAAACCATGAATGCGATAATGCATTATCAGTATGAATATTTTTTAACTGCCGATGAACGTAAAATGCGGCCAATGATTTTAAAAGATATTGCTGATAAAATCGACATGGATATTTCTACAGTATCGAGGGTGGCAAACTCGAAATATGTTCAAACAGAATTTGGTACTTTTCTATTGAAATCTTTCTTTTCTGAAGCCATCCAAACTGAAAATGGTGAAGAGGTTTCTAACAAAGAGGTTAAGAAAATTCTTGAGGACTGCATTGGGAATGAAGATAAACGCAAACCACTTGCAGATGAGAAACTAACCGAAATACTGAAAGACCGGGGTTACAACATTGCCAGGAGAACGGTTGCTAAATATCGCGAGCAAATGAATATTCCGGTTGCAAGATTGAGAAAAGAGCTTTAAAAGTATTTCCAGCTTATATTTTAGTGTTTAAAACGCTTTCGCCAATAAACCAGACTACCACATTTTTATGTATGATGGAACTTTGTAAATATTATTAAGTAATAAACCCAGAACAATTTCGTGGCTCCCATTGCTTACCGTATTTAAATCTGAAGTTGTAAAATCGTAAGAATAGGTCAGATTTACCATTTTTCCAATGTTAAACCCAGCCATTGCCGAAAAGGAATCGTCTTTTCTGTAGCTACCACCCAACCAGATTTTATCTTTAAAAGCCAGCTTCATATTAAGGTCGTATGAAACCGGAGCTGGCTGTACATATTTTACCATTACCGATGGAATTGCAGCAATCTCATCATCTAAAAAGAATTTGTAACCTGCTGTAGCAAAGAAATGCGGCACCTCTTTACCCAAGTTATAATTTTCGGAATTTGTAAAGCTTAATTTCTGAGAAAGCACCTGTTGGGCTGATATTCCTGCAAACACCCTTGCTCCATATAACCAGACACCAACGCTAAGATCTGGCTTTAGCTGACTAACAATTGCATTTGAAAGCGCCGGATCGGTTTGGCTATCGGGAAAAGTTAAAGAATTAACATCCAGTTTAATACTTGATATACCAGCAGCGGCACCAACTGACAAATTAAAATTATTGCTTAACTGCAGATGATAAGCATAAGTCAAATTCGCATCTAATCTGGATAGCGGACCTGCTTTATCCTGAACTACAGTGACACCCATGCCATGATGCGCAGGAGAAGAAGTATAATTTTGGGTATAATTTCTATCCATTGGGTCTCCGGTTTGTTCCGGAAAAGAGGTTAATGCGTTACTCCAAAGATGATTATCACCCAATGCCCAGTGCGCCGAAACGAAAGATGTTTGTGGCGCATCGGTAATACCCGACCATTGTTTCCTAAAACCCGCTTTAAAATCAATATAATTTTCAATCCCAGAGAGTGCAGGGTTTAACAAATACTGATTAAATATATATTGAGTGTATTGCGGTTTTTGCTGGCTTAATGCTTTCAAACTTACAAATAGCGACAGGAAAATAATTATATACTTTTTCAATTTATCTGATTATGGTTAAGGGTCCGGTTACTGTTTTTCTGCCGTTTCTTGGGTTGATAAGATAATAATAAACTCCCACAGGTAAAGGTTCATTTTGATAATTACCATCAAAAGGAACTTTATACCCGTTACTAAAGAAAACTTTCATCCCATTTCTGTTAAAAACTTCGATAGTTGCATTCGGATAGCTTTCTAAATATTTAATATTCCAAACATCATTAACGCCATCACCGTTAGGTGTAAACGAATTTGGAGGTACTAAAGCTTGTAAAACCTTAACCAATACATTTCGTGTTACCGTACATCCTTCATCAGTGGTGGCCAAAAGCTTATACTCTGTGTCTTTTTCTGGTGCTGCTACCGGATTCAACACATCATCATGATCTAAGCCAAGTGATGGTGTCCATTTATAAGTTAAGCCTGAACCCTCTGCAGTAGCAGGAATTTTAACTTCTCCGCCTGAGAGAATGTACAATATTGGTTCTACGTCGGCTTCCGGAGATTTATAAACTTTAATGGTTTTGCTGATGAATGCTATGCAACCATTATCAGGTGTAAAAGTGTAGGTGATTATATGCGGGCCAACACTTACGTTTCTTGGGTTAAAATTCCCCAAAGCATCTATCCCATCTCCGGAATAAGTTCCAATTCCTGCAATTTGTGAGGTTTCCTTTGCCTGATTAATTATTACCGAACCATCATTTTGGCAGGCTGCCGGAATATCAGCAAACTCTAGTATTGGTGATGGCTTTAATGTGATAACTTTTGATATTTCTTCGAAACAGCTTTCTCCTGAGTATGCAACTAAACGAATTGTATAATTTTTACTACTATTGCCACCAAAGGCTGTATACGTTAAATGAATATCAGCGTTGGTTGGATACATTAGTGTCTCAAATTTCTCTGGTTCGTTTATAAAATCTTTATAAATAAGAATTTTAGTGATTTTCCCAACAAATGCGGCAGATGAATTATTTATTACAACATCTTTATTACTACACAAATTACTTTCATTCTGAATACTAAAATCTGCTTTTTGAACAGCACCATTTACAACAAAATTATGTGTTTGTGTAGTTACACAGCCATTAACATTCGTAATTTTTAAGGTAACGGTATATGCGCCAAAGTTTATGTATTTATGTTTTCCATCTTTATCTGTTGATATGTTTGGATTAAGCGCTGTCGAGGCATTGTCGCCAAAATTCCATTCATAAGTAAATATACCAGTACCACCCGCGGCATCTATTGATTTATTAACGAATACTGCAAAATCGTCTTTTAAACAAACATCTGGTGTTGTAAAATCAGCAACTGGCAAATCGGTAACGGTAACATTTTGTGTAAACGCAACGCTAACACATCCTTGTGCTGATGTTGTTGTTAGCTTAACCGTATATTTTCCGGTATTCTTATACTGATAATTAAAAGGTGTTTTATCTGTTTTATTAATTATGGTTCCATCGCCAAAATCCCAACTCCAATTTGTAATTGTATTCGGACTTTGAGTTGAACTGATTGAAGATTGATCGGTTACCAGATAATCAGTATTTGTACAAGTATTTGCAGCTGCAATAAATTGTGAAACCGGCAAGGGAAATATTTTTACAACTTTAGTAACTACATCAGAATAACAGCCTGTTCCTGACTTTACAGACAGCGTAACGGTATAGGTTCCTTCTGCTGCGTATTGATGTTTAGGGTTCTGGTCTGTTGAATTTGAGCCATCGCCAAAATCCCAAATCCAATTCGTAACTGCAAAATCTGCAGAGTTTGATATACTTTTATCAGTGAAGGTTAAATCAGATTTCGCACAGCTATTTACCGCAACATCGAAATTTGCTGTTGGTAAGTTATATATCGTAAAAATATAGTTAGTTTCTAAATCGCCACTCTGACAATTCGTAGCGTTATTTGGAACGTGGGCAACTACGTTTAAATGGTAATCGCCAGTTGTTGTATAAACTTTGTTAACAGGATATTTGTACACATAAACAGTTTGCCCATTGGTTGTTTTAACCTCAGGAGTAGGATTTAATGTAATATCGGGTGTTCCACTATCCAAAGTCCAGGTAATTTTATCTGGTTGATATGGAAGATTAACTTTAAAATCAATTTGCTGACCAACACAACCGTTTGGACTTTCCTCGTTTTTGGCCTCATTAACAACCGTTAAATAATTGTTAGATGAAAGATTAGTTCCAGCAGAGTAAGAATAAGATTCAGCATTTCCGAAACCGTAAGCGATGGCATTAAAACCATCATCAGCTGTTAAAGTTAAACTTTTAAATGTAGAATTATTGGATGTTCCGGTTACTGGAATTTGATTGTATGAATAAAGCGTATTGCCAGTAACTACCACCCAAGGTGTTGTTGGTGCTAAACCATCAACCTTAAAAGTAGCTGTTTTACTGGTAAGCATTAACACATTTATATATCTTTCTGCAATACTTTGAAGCGTAGAAGAAAAAACCGTAACAGCTTTGATATTAAATTCAACAGGATTAAGCATCACCATTTCGGGGTCGCCGATTACACTGGTTCCATTTACAGAAGAACAAGATTGCGTTAAAGAATATTCTGCAACGCTAATTAACTTATCCGCAGTAATAAAAGTTGATTCGGTAAGTTGAGCACTTTCAAGAAACTGGCCTTTATTTATGGTGTAAGTTTGTCCGTTATAAGTTACCTTAGTATTATCATCCTGCGCAAGAATCCTTAAAATATATTTTCTATTTGCAAAAGGCACTACTCCATAATTTTTGCCCCAGCTAATTGTGGGATACAGTTGCTGATAAAGAGGATCTTGAGAGCCTGTACAAGCAATTGCTAAAACCGAAGAGCCTGAAAAAGCTGCAAATCGCTTACAAGAAGAAGAAGTTGGATCTGTTTCTACATAAACCCCAGTCAAATCTGTACTACCAGAAATATATTCATATACATCGCCGGCTTTTGCCAGTGTAATTGTTTTTACGGAGCCACTTTTTTCGTGCAGCAAAAGTGTTGTATTATCCTCAGCGGCTACAATTGTAAAAAAATTATTTCCGCCATTACTTTGAGTGTAATTCATTGAATAATACGTTTGACCCAAGGTTTCGTATGGTAAAATTAATGATGCAGCAGAACGCTGGCCCGCATAAATATGTGTATAGGCTGAAACTTTTGGTTTCCCATCTGTTACTTTAATATGAATACCTCTGTTAATCAAGTTTCCATTTGCTTCAGATAAGTTAATATAAGCACTTGCTCTTGGTACATCAAACTGAATTGCTGTATTTGCAGGAATCACTTTTGTTTCTAACCACATACCACAACTAACAGTAACTTCAGTTGAAAATTTGGAAGTTACAAAAACAGCAATATTTGCCAGATTGTTGCTCATATTTGGCACATGAGTTGGAAAAACAGCCCAGAAATCAGTTCCTTCATTAGAAACATTTTGTCCGGATGCTGAATTAAATAAACAGGAAAATAGTATAACAAAAACTAATAACGTAGCCCTTCTCATAGCTATTAGTTTACTCTATAGTTAGTTTGCATTTTATTGAAAATAGAAAGGCAATATACTACATAAGAACTTACAACAAAAGGCGTTACTCAGAAATTAACACTTTTTTGCACACAAATACCCGGTTGATGTAATAAAATAGCAGGTTGATGTAATTTTTTTTTCATTGAATAAGTTAAATCTTATTCGTAACACTCGTTTTTGAAATAAGATTAAACCTAAGGTAAATGTAAAATGCCTGGTTTAATTTATCAAAGTAGAAGTTAAAGTAGCACAATATTAATTGTGGCGATAGGAAATTTGAGGTATGAAGACAACTTACTCACCGGCATTGTCAGATTGGTCGCCACTCCCAAATTTTTCAGAAAATTGCTTAGCTCTTTCATCTGCTTCAGTATCACTATGGTCTTTAGGCTCTAAATTATCATCCAGGCGATTATTCCATTCGTCTATACCATTTTTCTGGTTATTTACCGGCGTTTCAGGTTTATTTTTAGGCATTTCCATAATAATAAATTTAATTGAATAACATATTTAAAATGCTATGGTTTTAAGCTAAATCAACTTTTGCTTACTTCTTTGCATCTTTAAATTCTTTTACACTTTTACCTATTCCTTTCATCAATTCAGGAAGTTTTTTCCCGCCAAAAATCAAAAGGATTACAACGCAGATTAAGATTATTTCTATTGCAGACATATTTTTTTCTTTGAATGTACATTAAAAATAGCAATAATCAATTAAACCAGTAATGCGTTTAACGTTCGCATTTTTACTTTTGGTACAGCACCGTGCCTCATAAATTCCGCAAAGCCTTTTAATTGCTTAATAGATTTTATTGCGTCGTAACCAAAAGTGCAGCTCCTTATTTTGTTTAACAGCATTGTATCGGTTTTAAACAAATCATTTTCTGTTAAAATGCCTTTTTTAAGCAAGTTTTTTATAAGCTCAGCCATTTTTCCATTTGCGTACAGATAAAGTGGCAATTTAAAAACCTCGTTGTTAAGCACCGTAAATGCTTCATTAATCCATAAAACTTCCGCTTTAGTTTTTACGGCAATTTTTCCATCTTTTATAGCTACTGAAGTTAAAAATTCTTTAGCTCTTTGCCTTGAAAGAATTCCTGCATAAGAGCCATCTCTTAATGTATAGTCGAGCCTATCAGCACAAAGCAATGGCAAGGGCTGTTCTAAAATAGTAAATTGACCAAACAATATTTGATTTACACTATAGCCATATTTTAATAATACATCAGGTATTTCAGATTTATACAAAATCTCGGCAAAAACAGTTTCGTGATAATCTTCATCCTTATTCTCGAAAACATAATCCCCAACGTGAGAGAAAGCGGTATGTGAAACATCATGAAGCAAACCGGCAATCTGCTCTAATTCTGAACCTCCTAACTTTTTAATTAACATCATTACCCCAATAGCATGTTCTAATCTGGAATGGCAGATATCAGGATTTACGAGGAAAATTGCACCACTTTGGTGTATCCCAGCCAATCTTTTTAAAGCATCAGTTTCCAAAAGCTCAGCAAAAACCTGAGGAAAGTCCATTTTGCCATAAAGTATATCGTTTACCTCAATCATATTATCAAAATTAATCAACACACAATAATACTAAAATTTTTAGTTTATTTTTAAAATTTAAATCAATTTAAGGTTATTTAAACTATTTATTTTAGCTAATATATTAACTAATAAATATTTAGTGAATGATTATTACATTAACATGATTAACAAAAATTTATATGGGAAAACAAGCTTATAATAATAGCGTTATACTTATAAAATTAGCACTATGGCAACTGCTCAACAAATTCGGACTGCTTATCTCGATTATGTTTTAGTAAATAACGAGAAGCCAAAATCGGTTTACAGTTTTACTAAAAAACTAAAAATTACTGAAGCAGAATTTTACCAATTTTATGCTTCGTTTGAAAGTATTGAAAAAAATATCTGGTTTGAATTAACTTTCGAAACCATTAACACAATTAAGGAGCAAGAAGTTTGGTTTCAATATTCTGCAAGAGAAAAAATGCTGTCTTTTTTTTATAGTTATGTTGAGAATCTAAAAAATCAGCGAAGCTTCATCATTTACAGCCTGAAGAATTATACTGGTAAATTTTCTACTCCAAATGTACTTGCCGGCGTTAAACCGATTTTTGAAAACTTTGCTGAAGATATTATTAATGAAGGCTTAGAAAGCGGTGAGCTTGCTGAAAGACGGTTTTTAAGCAAACGATATAAAGATGCTTTGTGGATACAATTTGCATTTATATTAAATTTTTGGATAAATGATGACAGTGATGGTTTCGAAAAAACAGATGAGGCTATTGAAAAAGGTATTAATGTAACTTTTGATTTGTTCCAACACTCTCCAATTGATAATTTATTTGAGTACGGGAAATTTTTAAGTAGGAACGGGCAGTTTAAAGAACGCATGGGGTTTTAATAAATGAAAGAGCAAAATAGTATTCCCGTAACAAAGGTAGAACGATCAGCAAAATTTGTTAAAACAGGTTTCCAAATTGGAGGAAACTATATTAAGCATTATTCAAAAAAATTGTTTAACCCAGAGTTGGATAGATCGCAGCTCAACGAGGATAATGCGACTGATATTTATAAATCGTTAAGTGAGTTAAAAGGTAGTGCATTAAAAATAGCACAAATGCTGAGTATGGATAAAAACATACTTCCAAAATCTTACGTTGATAAATTTACGCAGTCGCAATATAATGCGCCACCTCTTTCCGGACCACTAATTGTAAGAACTTTTACGAAAAACTTCGGCAAAACGCCAGATAAAATCTACGATAGCTTTAATATAAATTCAACAAACGCGGCTTCAATAGGCCAGGTACACCAGGCAACCTTAAATGGAAAAAAACTTGCTGTTAAAATTCAATATCCAGGTGTTGGCGATAGCATTTCATCGGATTTAAAATTAGTGAAGCCATTTGCTTTCAGATTATTGGGCATGTCTGAAAAGGAATTAAATATTTACATAAAAGAGGTTGAAGAGCGTTTGTTAGAAGAAACTGATTATGAACTGGAAGTTAAACGTTCAATAGCGTTTTCTGAGGCTTGCAAAAACCTGAAAAATGTTGTCTTTCCAACTTATTATCCTGAAATTTCAGGTAAGCGAATTATTTCTATGGATTGGATTGAAGGTTTACATTTAAAAGAATTTTTAAAAACCAACCCTTCACAAGAATTGAGAAATAAAATTGGTCAGGCTTTATGGGATTTCTACAATTTCCAGCAGCACGAGCTGAGAGCGGTTCATGCAGATCCTCATCCCGGAAATTTTATGATTACACCTGATGAAAAACTTGGCGTAATTGATTTCGGATGTATCAAGGAAATGCCGGATGATTTCTACTATCCATTTTTCTCTTTAATCTCCACGGATGTAATTCAAGATAAAGAAAGAACAATTGAAGCTTTTCGTAAACTCGATATGATTCATAAAGATGATAATGAAGCGCAGATAGAGTTCTATTACAAATCTTATAAAGAGATGATTGAGCTATTCGCAAAACCATACATTAATGAGGTTTTCGATTTCAGTAAAAATGAATTTTTCGAGAAGTTATACGAATATGGAGAAAAAATTTCGAAGATGCCTGAATTCAAACAAGCACGTGGCGTAAAGCATTTTATTTATGTAAACAGAACCAATTTTGGTCTTTATACAATTTTACATGATTTAAAAGCAATTGTAAAAACCAATACTTATAAGCCTACAATATAATTATTAGGCGTTTTTCTTTACAACTTCAACCATATGGTCTATGTCGAAGGGCTTTTGAATAAAGTCGTCGGCTTTGCTTTCTTTAGCAATTTGAGGTAATTTTTCTGAAGTTGAGGTTAGGACTGCAGAAATATCTTCGGTTTCGGGATCTGACTTTAATTCTTTTATAATCTTTGAGCCTCTTTTACTGCCTTTAATATGGTCGTCTATAACGACAACATCAGGCTCGATTTTATCAATTTTATCGATAGGATCAGTTGATAATGATGCAGTTACATCAAACCCTTCTTCATCCAGCACCTGGTCCATAATATCAAGAATATCTTTATTATCCTGAACTAGAACAACCTTTTTCTTCATAAGAATAATCAGTGATTAATTTCTTTTAAATATAACAAAAAGAATAAATACGCAACATAACAGCATTAAATTTCAGACTATAAAAAAATTAACTACCTGTTCGTCTGCTTTTTATCGGCGTTGGTCGATTAGTTGATGATACTCGTATAAAAGGGCCGATTTAGCTGCAACGTTTTTCAAGTGTTGGCGTCATATCTACAAACAAACAAGAAATAATAATTATCAAATTAATAAATAATTTTAAATAACAGCATTATGAAAACCTCATTCAAAAACTTAATCGTAGCAACATTAACAACAGTTGCTCTAACATCATCAATTTTCGTTGTGGGCGCTAGCGCAGGCGAAAGGAAACCTACATCGGAAGTAACTGCCCCAACTAATTTTAGAAGAGTTTCAGTTAAGGGCAATGTAGAAATTACATTAATTCAAAGACAAACAGAAGGTGTTTCTTATGCGGATGATAACGCGGGGAAAGCAAAAATTACGCAGGAAGGGAATTTATTAAAAATAGCATCTGCAGATAAAGACGTTGTAAAACTAGTGGTTTATGTTAATGATCTTTTTAGAATCGAAGCCTCCGAAAATGCAATCGTTAAAACAAGTGGCAAAATCAATTCGAAGTTTTTACAAGTATTTTTAAAGGGAAGTGCATCGGCTGATATCAATTCGAATACTGAAGGCTTATATACTGTAATTGAAGAAAATGCCGATTTGAAATTAAGCGGAGCAACCGACAACCATACCCTGGTAATGAGCAGTACCCCCAAACTAACTTTTAACAGGTTTGCTGCTTTACAAACGAATGTAAATTCTTCAGCTGCAATTATTACCGAAACAGCAGCTTTAATAAAATAAAGTAAAATATTAACACACACATCTTATAAAAGCGGCAGGAATAATTCTGCCGCTTTTTATATGCTTAAACTTAAACTTCAGTATTTCTTCAGATTAGGAATGTAATTTGCCTCAAATTCCTAATCAAATGATTAAATTATTTAAGGGCAAATACGGCATTCAATTTGCATTTATACTTTATTTCCTGCTCTTTTCCTTAATTGTTAGAACATTACTTTTTATTTCATCCGCTCAGCACGCTGAGTTTACATTTTTAGAATCTGTTAAAATTTTTGTTACAGGTCTGTTTTTTGATGCCGGAACAAGTTTAATTTTAGTAATCATTTATGCATTATTTCTGGCGCTCGTTCCAGGCAGGTTTTATGCAAAAAAATGGAATAAAATATTTACACCTACTGTATTTTGTTTTTTTGTAATTATCACTTTATTTTCCTTCTTCGCAGAATTAACTTTTTGGCAGGAATTTGAAAGTAGATTTAATTTCATTGCTGTCGATTACCTTATATATACCTACGAAGTAATTCACAATATAAATGAATCTTATCCACTGCCAATCCTAATTTCAGCCATTTTAATAATAGCTTTTGCCATTACCTATCTTACCTACCGCTTAAATATTTTTAAAAGAAGTTTTGAAAATGTTATGTCATTTAAACAAAGAGCTGCAATATCTTCTTTATTAATTGTGGTTGCAATAACATTTGGCGCATTTGTAAAAAACAGCTTCGCAGAGCAGGGAAATAATCGTTATGCAAATGAACTAAGCAAAGCAGGTATTTATTCTTTTTTTGCTGCATTTAAAAACAACGAATTAAATTATGAAGATTTTTATAGCTTGATTAGTGATAAGGTTGCTTTTAATTTAGTAAGAAAAGAACTTATTGAAACAAACAGTAAATTTATTGACAACGGTTTATCAATAAAAAGATTAATTAATAGCGATAATATTGAACATAAACCTAATGTTATTACCATAACGATTGAAAGTTTAAGCGCCGATTTTTTAGCCCATTATGGAAATACACAACACATCACCCCTTTTTTAGATACAGCAGCAAATCACAGTATTTTTTTTAGCAACATGTATGCCACCGGAACCCGCACCGTTCGTGGTATGGAAGCACTTACCTTATGTATTCCACCAACACCTGGAAGCAGCATTGTTCGGAGAACGGATAATGAGCACCTTTTTTCAGTCGGCCATGTTTTTAAACAAAAAGGTTATATTAATACGTTTTTTTATGGAGGCGACGGCTATTTTGACAATATGAACCACTTCTTTGGAAATAACGGCTATAACATTGTAGACAGAGGCAGGAAATTGTTAAATGAAACTTTTGATGGCTCTAGAACGATTATAAAAGATAGCGATGTAACTTTTGAAAATGCGTGGGGAATCTGCGATGAGGATATCTTTAACTTGGTTATTAAAGATGCTGATTTAAAATACAAAAAGAATCAGCTTTTCAATAATTTTATAATGACAACTTCAAACCATAGGCCTTATACTTTTCCATCGAACAAAATAAATATGCCACAAGGCACTCGCGAAGCCGCAGTTCGTTATACTGATTTTGCTATTGAGCAATTTATTGATAAAATTAAAAGCAAACCATGGTTTGAAAATACTGTTATTATTATTGTTGCAGATCACTGCGCAAGTAGTGCTGGTAAAAACGAAATCGATATCTCCAAATATCAAATTCCATGTATGATTTTAAATTTAAAAAATCAAAATGACAGGCAGATTAGTAAAATGACTTCTCAGATTGACGTTTTCCCTACACTTTGGAATTTATTAGGCTGGAGTTACACCAATGGATTTTTTGGAAAAAATGTTCTAGACCCTGGTTATAGATCGAGAGTTGTTTTAGGCACATATCAAAAACTAGTTTACATGCGAAACGACAGTCTGACGATATTAAGTCCACAGCACAGAATAGATAATTACATTTATAACAAGCGCAAAAATGAGCAAACCAAGGCGAGTTTTCCTATAAATTTTACCAATCAGGCAATTGCCAATTATCAAACGGCTTATAAACTTTATAAAACCGGTAAATTAAAGGAATAAAAAAAAGGAACTGAGTTCATCAGTTCCTTTTTTTTATTTTTCTTTTAAATCAAGGCTCAAATCATCGGCCTTTGTATTTTCAATATCCTTACGCTTAGATTTTGATAAATACTTAACGCCAACACGCAATGCCTTTAATCCGGAAACACCTTGAAGTTCTTCCAAATCCAATTGCTCCATGTCATCATTTAAAAACCCTAAATCCTGAAGGTATTTTATATATTCGATATATTCTTTTGCTTCTTCCGCATTAAAATAAACCATAGCAATTTTATTGGGCTGCGTTAAACGCTCTGTGGTATCTTTGATTAAAACTTTATCAATACGTTTTTTTACAACTTCATATCTGATGTTATAAGCACCCTCTACGTCAAATCTGCGTTCATCATTTCTAAAACTGATATCAATTGAATTAGAGTGGATAAATACCAATTGTGTCGTTTCTAAAGGCCTTGGCATTTCACCGATTAAGCTTTTAGATAAGCGTGCTATCTCAACCATTGATGTAAGCTGCCATAAACGAATATTTTTTAAATAAAGTAAATCAAACGGTTTATTTGGCGCAATATCCTGACCGATGTAGATATCATATTCAACACCGTCGGTTCTGAATTTAGCAAAATAACATGGGTAAGAAGCTTGGAGATTCGCCTGTGCGGTCTCTAAATATTGGCTTACTTCCATGTTAATCAACTGCATTGAAACTTCGAGTTTCCGTCTGTTTTCGTAAGCTAAGCCAGTTTCCGGAAGAATCTCGGCAAAATAATCATCAACAATTTCAGCCGACTCGGGATGGTTCGCCTTAATAACCGAAAAGAATGGATAAACTTCGGCAGCCAAAAATTCGTTGAGCAACATCTCTTCATTGCTCGATGCCACATTGCTAATACGAACTATCCAATCGTTACAGTTAAAAATTAGTTTATCGATTAATTCTAAACGAACAAATTTTCTTAACCCCTTTAAAGTCTTAATAATGTTCAACAAATGAACATGCATATCTTCTTTTAAAGCCTGGTTACGTTCTGTTGTAGAGTTTCGGATATCAACGGCACCAAAAAGTGGGTACATATTTTTAAATGTTACCGTATCAATCTGCTTGTGCTTCTTATCATTATTCTGTTGGATATAATGCCAAACAGCCTCATTAAATTTCCATTGAACAGATGGTTGTAAAGCAGTAAATTTATCCATCAGAACGGCGTCCATTTTCGAATTAAACTCTTCAATGCTGTATTGAAAAAGTTGAGCAATTAAAGGCATTGCAGGGCGTAATCTCGATAAAACTTTATCGTCTACCATTACTTCTTTACTTGAATAAACTTCTAATACACCCGCTAGCTGTGTATTATAATAAACGGGTAAAATAGAATACGAACAAACTCCGGCAGCTTTTAAAACCCTTAAAAATGGATCTTTAGACATTTGATCTTCATTAATAGAGCTCACGAAGATTGGACGAGGAGATTCCTTATATTTATCAACCAACGAATAAAAAACCTCTTCTTCCATGTTAGAAGCCTTGGCTGAATTGATAAGCATACTTTGCGAAAAATCCTGATTATCAAATACCAGTTTGCCATTAACGGTCAAAAAAGGCATCAATCCGAATTCTAAATCACCATTTCCACTTAAGGTTTTTAGTGCGTGAATTACGTGATTATAAGCCTCTGTTTGATAGTTGTGATCTACTAATGCATTTCTGATGCCCTCAATTGCGTGCTGCAAGGTAACATCTGTTATAGAAATAACACTAAAACCTTCGAAAGTAAACTTTTTTAAGGGTAAGGCTTTAACCAGATATTCAATTTCATTTCCTTCCTGAAAACGTTGAGCAAGCTCTTCAAAATTTAGCTCCGGTAAGGTGCCTTTATGTTGAATATCTATAAATTGTGTATCGTTCTGAATATTATAATATTGCGTTAATTTGTTTTCAGGATTAACGTGGGCATAAATAATTTCATTCTTCAATACCGAGGTAAAATTGTAAAATCTATCTAAAATTAAATTATAAATAAATTTCAAATGCTTCAATTCTGAAGGTTCGTTGCCATTATCTTTATTTACTTTGCTTTTAGGATCGTGATCTTTAAAAAACTGGTAAAAAGCATTTGTACTAAAGAAAATCTCGTCGGGTACAGGCGTACTTAAAGCCCAGAACAATTCATTTTCATTAGCCATTAAAGGCGTTAGAATAGTAAAAATAAGTTCTAGAGTTTCTTTATGTTTTGATAATTCTTGTGCAGTTATATTGCCAAGTAGAGCGTTTTCTTTTTCGATTTTTTCCAGTAAAAATCTGTAAAACTCAGACTTAACGGTTTTTTCGGTTTTCAACCTGTTTTTCAGATAATTTACTAATGGCCTGAAAGACAGGTTTGATTCGACCTGGCAATGAATACATTCATTTTTATGTATTTGTATTACATTGGTATTCATGGGTATATGTTTGTTATAGACGTGAAATTATAGTTAAAAATAAATATTGTTTACAAAGATACAAACAGCGAAAGCCATAAATAGTCTGCAAAACGTAATACTATTTTTACAACAACTATATATAACTTACGCTAAAAGAATGGTTTTAGTTTAAAAAACATTCAATTTCTTACTCCTAAAAAGGTTTAAAACACTAATATCTAAAGTTTAACGAAACGTATGGATACCAGCCATCACTGGAATGTCCCATTACAAATCGCACAACCGTTAAAGATGCAGGCGCAAAATACACACCTCCACCAACGCCATGGTGCCAGGTATCAGAACCTTGGTTACGGCTCCAAACCCTACCAACATCATAAAATCCAAGTAAACCAACCTGCCCAGGCAATACATAACTCACTAAATCACCAAGTTTTGCACGTAGTTCGAGATTATTATAAAAGCTATGGTCACCAGCGAACCTGAACTGGCGGTAACCCAATAAATTTCCTTGTCCACCTAAAAATTGTGACTGATAAAATGCAGGCTTACCAACAGTTATGCCTCCGCCAAACCGGTCAGCTAGAATGAAAGCCTTCCGCCCATCGAGATTTTTATATAAAGCAATGCTTGCGGTAAATTGCCCGAAAGAATTTGAGTATTTATTAATTCCTTTGTAGCCCAAGAGTTTGAAATCTACATAACTACCCAATGTTGGCAACAAATCGTTATCGCGGGTATTGTTGGTAAAGTTTACAATGGCACCAGCAAACATTTTCTCATTACGAACATTTAGGCTATCTGAAGAACCTAAAGGTGCACCACTAGTGATAAACCTGCCTTCGTTATCTTCTTGATTTAGCTTGTAGTATTGAAAGGACGGGCCAATACTGAATGTAGATTTCGGTCTGCGCCATCTAATTGATGGGTCCACCTGGTAAAGATTAAACCTCGCCCTGTAATACCTGATATCGTCTCCATGCTCATCAAAATGTGTATCATTACCAACCCCAAAGAAATTCTGCGTATTATTTGGTGCATAGGCATCTGCTTTTAGTATAAAATCGGCTTTGCCTAAAGCTTTTAACCATTCGCCTTTGTAATTAAACCTAAATGCTTTTGTTGAAAAAGAATGCAAAAAGGATATGGTTTGCGAATTGCCATAAGGTTGCTTTCTAAAACCAGGATTTGTTTGTTTATAAACCAAGCCTAACAAAATTCCATCATCATTATTATAACCTGCATTTAGTATCAATGAACTTCTTCTGTACATATCTTTCGGTATATAGCTGAAGTTGGCGGTATCATTAGAAATTATCTTTCTGATTTTATTTTCATCATCGCCTGTATAGGTTGCCTTATCTTCTCTCCCATAAAGCTTTACAGAAGCGTTGCTATTTGCAAAATCATAAACTTTTTTCCCTTTGCCACCTATAATCCTTATTTTAATGTCTGATGTTTTGTTATTGAGCACTAAGCTGTCGCTACCATTATGCATATAAACGCGAATTTCTTTAGTAACTTTAGGGTCGAAAACCCGCTCGAATAATTTATCCTTTACATTTCCTTCTTTAGAAATTTTATTGATCTTAACCTTTAAAGCTTTTTCAGGTGCATCGGTTATTTGAATAAGTTCGTTTTTATTGGTTAGCTCAATATCAACAATTCTATTAAAAAAATGATAATAATCATTCATCAACTTAGGTAACTGCTGTATACGCGAACGCATTTGCGCTATAAGTGCATCATGGTGAAGTGAATAACTTGGCTCGGGAAGGCGTTTCAATGCTTTTTCGAAAACTGCATCATTATAGTTTGCGCAAAAATCCTTAATAATTTTATCCCATTCCTCTTCACTAATATCCGCTGTCCAACGGCTGCTCAATTCTCTTCCTTCCCACAAAAACCAGTTAATGTTTTTTATGTTCCGTTCATATCCCTGCATCATTGGTAATAACGATGAAGATTGGGTGTAACGTTGCAGCACGCCATCAGACCTAAAAAAAACCTGATCTCTATCTCTTGGAACCGGTACATAATGTGAGCCACCATCTTTTTTAGTTTCTTTCCAACGCCATTGATCTTCATGTCTATCCCAATCGCCAAGTAAAACATCAAAGGCTCTGGCACGTACCCAAGCCGGGCCGTCTAAAGTATTATCGTTATCGTCAGTAAGTTTTTTATCCATTTTCGGAGAGCTATCCGATTCGCCCATTGGTTCACGCTCCTCCAGTAAACACAGCGTATTTGCAAAAGCTGATTCATATTCTCCTAAATTATCATCGGGAGAAACCCAGCCAATTATAGGATTACTATGCGGAATGCCTCCGGCTTTTGCCAATTCTGGCACCACCAAAGCCGAAAACGGATGTTGCGCAGACATATTATCTTTTATAATATCCTTTGCAAAGGTTTGTCGTAATTGTTCAGGCAGTAATACTTCGGGATATTTTTCTACACTTCTTAAAACGTATTCCTTTCCGTTTTTATCTTCCAGCCTTAACGAACGGGATTGATTTCCACCACCTCGCTGCGTAGCTTTTAAACCACCGGCAATCTGCGATATCCTAAGCACCGGAACTTTGGTTTTCCGGGCATATTCTTTCCTGTAATTTTCTCCGAAAATATAGCGGTGAAAACGACCAACACTGTCATACTCCGGCTTTATACTAACCATAATACTATCTGCCAAAAGAGGCTTATCCCTATTTTTTACCTTTTGATTAATGGTTTCGAATTTTTTAGTATAGCTGTAAACCCGCTGCACACCCGTATCCGCATACACGTAATACTCGTAGCGCATGTCGTTATTCATAAGCTGATCTGCAACAACATAACCCTGCTGCATTTCATGAAAAAGTGATGTTTTACCTTCTTTATTAGGCGAAACTTTAGAACCAGAACCACTTATTATTTGAAGTTGTTTGCCTTTAATTAGCTGCAAGCCATGTTCATGACCAGCGACATAAGTTACATTTGGATAATCGCCAAAAACACCATTCACCGATTTAATCATGTCTTTATAAGCAGGATGGTTTAAATCTTCAGGACTTAACAAAGTTGAGCGAAGAAGCGGATAAACGGAGCCAATAACAGGCATTGGAATATAAAGATTTTTGTTTAAAGAAGTTAATGGGAAAAAGTGATTCCGCAAGTTAAAATAGCCGCCATGCGGGCCATAACTTTGAAACGGATGGTGAGATGCAAGAAGGATTACTTTGCCTTTATTTCTCTCTAGCAAATCTTCCATTTTAACCAAAACCTCGTCTTTAGTGCGGCATTCACATTCGCCATTTGGATTTGATTTATTGTAAGGAAATAACCACCATTCACTATCGTAAGCAATTATCGTTAATTTATCGGTCAGGTTTATCGCCACAGGATCCGGACAGCCATTTGCTGGAATAAGTTTCAAAAGTGGGTCGTTCTGGGCTTTAAGGTAATCGTCTTGGGCTTTAATTTTAGCTAAACCTTTTGGCCCCGATTTATCCCAATCGTGATTGCCGGGAACAAAATAAACCGCAGCGCCTTTTTCTCGCATTGGTGCAAATTGAGATTGCAGAATTTTCCTGGTGTCTTCTTCTTCCAAACTCCCTGGCAAGCCCATTCCTGTTGGGTAAATGTTATCGCCAAGATAAACAACCGTTGTTTTTTTAGGGATAATCTGCTTGGCTGCATTTTTTAAATCCTGCATTTGAGCGGCGTTCATTTCACCAGCATCACCAAATAAAATAACACGATATTTTACATCACTTTGTGCAAAACAAACCAGATTTATTAGCAGTAAGAATATTGAAAGAGTAAAATTTTTAATCATAATTTTGATTTGGGGATGCTTACCTGTACTCAAGATACGCTTTTTTGCTGTTCCCAGAAAAAGGGAACAGCTTGGTACCGTTCTAATTTTTTAGTTTAAATTGTAAAATATTGCCTGCAGCCAATGTTCCGCCTTCGTTTGAGATGTAAAGATTATTGTCTTTATCAAACGCGATACCTTCCGGTTGGTTAAAGTTACCGCCATTTAACGGATAAGTAGCCTTAATTTTAAATTCGGCATCGGTAATAACCAGTAATTTATTTACGGATGACAGAATATACCATTCGCCTGTCGATGAATTTTTAGCTAGCGCCGAAGGTTTGAATTTCATTTTCTTTGCTCCCGAAAGTTTTTCAATTTCTTTGTATGGCAAGCTAAATTCTCCTGATGGTTTCAACGAATTATCTGTTCCGAAATCGAAGGCAAAGATACTTGTCGCTTTATTTTTATCATCAGCTTTGCTTCCCTTTGTTAAAATGTAAACTTTGCCGGCTTTGTCATCAGCCGCCAAACCTTCGTATTCGGCTTTTGGAACCAAATCTTTGGTTTTAACAACATTATCAACCTGAGGTTTATTAATTTCCGACAGCGGAAAAATGTGAAGTTCACCATTGCTTTTTAATACAATAACCTGATTTTTAATTATTGTTAAATCCTCATAATCACCTTTTCCGCCAAATTTTGTGAATTTAGATTCTTTATCATTCAAGCCTAAATGAAACAAATCGCCATCTTCATCCTGAATGGCAAAAACTTGTTTTGTGTCGCCATTATGAAAAACAATGCCCGATATTTCGAACAAATTTTGTGGCATATTGTATTTAACAGGATTTTCTAAATCGTATGGGAAGCCTGGTTTCGTCGATTCCTGGCTAGTTTCAGTTTTACCTTTATCATCATTTTTACCATTTACACAGGAGATACAAAAAAAAGCGAGTAAGAAAACGGAAAGTACGGATGTGGTATAAATTTTAAAATTTTTCATTTTAGCAGTATTAAGTTAACGTTGATTTGAGTATGCTGGTTAATCGAAACTGAATTAAACAACGCTTATTCATCAACTAATTTTAAGATTGATTTTTTAAAAATTCGTAAATATCATGTTGCGATGCAATAAGCGTTCCATCCTTTTTAACAGGGATATTATCCATTTGTTCATCGATAAAAACGGCCTGGAGATTATCTTGTTTTTGGATAGCTATTAAATTTAAGATTTCACCTTTAATTTTCTGATCATAAACAGGAAAACAAACTTCAATTCTTCGGTATATATTTCGGTTCATCCAGTCTGCAGAGCCCAAATAAACATCGTTTTGGCCTAAATTATTAAATATGAAAATTCGTCCGTGCTCGAGGTACCTATCAACGATTCTAATAATTTTAATGTTTTCGCTCATCCCCTTTACGCCCGGAATTAACCGGCAGATACTGCGAACAATCATGGTAATTTTTACACCAGCCTTCGAAGCCTCATAAAGTTTATTAATTAAAATTTTCTCTTCAAGATTATTGAGTTTAATGGTGATAGAAGCTGCTTTACCCGAATTTGCATAGGCAATTTCTCTATCAATTAGTTCAATAAATTTGTGCTGAAGGTTAAACTGGGCAACTAAAATATGTTCGAACTTTATTAAATCTGCAGACGAAGGTTTAATTCGCTTTCTTAGAAAAATGAAAAGAAGTTCTATTTCTCTTAAAATAGCCTTATTGGCTGTCATAAGAATATGGTCGGTGTAAAAAGCAGCCGTACTTTCGTTGAAGTTTCCGGTGGCCAACAAGCCTGTATAAAGCATCCTGTTGTCTATTTTCCGCTTAACAAGGGCAACTTTAGCATGAACTTTCAGAGCGGTAACGCTATACACGATTTCCACACCCTTTTCTTTCATTTTTTTTGCCCATTTAATATTATTAGCTTCATCAAAACGGGCTTTAAGCTCAACCAGAACAAAAACCTTTTTGCCGTTTTTTGCCGCACTAATTAGGGCATTTATAATTTTAGAATCGCTGGCAACTCTATAAATTGTCAGGTAAATTTCTTCAACATCAGGATCTATTGCTGCCTCATTAAAGAAACGTAAAACACTATCGTAACTTTGATATGGCGTGTGAATTATGATGTCTTTTTTTACAATTTCATCAGTTAAACTGCCATGCACAACATCGGTATTACATATTTTTGGCCAAGGTTTATTTGATAATTCTGGTCTATTTACAGGAAATCCCATAAAATCTTTAAGATTATGGTATTGCCCACCTTCAACCATATTTGCTTTTTTAAGATTGAAAAGTTTTTTTAAAGTAACCAATACACTTTTCGGAATCCCCGGCTGATGAAGAAATCTGGTTGCCAGGCCAGCATCCCTTTTTAAAAGTTGCGCTTCCAATTGCTCAGATAAACTTCCGGAATATTCATCCTTTAAATCTATTTCAGCATCGCGTGTAATCTTGAAACTGTAACAACCTGTTATTTCAGCATTTTTAAAAACCAGATTAAGGTGATATCGAACAATATCATCTAAAAAAACAACAAAATGTTCATCACCAACCTCCAGCTTATAAAACCTTGGCAGTTCGTTAGAAGGTATGTTTAAAATAACGGTTTGTTCTTTTCCTTTTTCAATTTTAGTTATCAGAAAATAAAGTTCGTTGTTTGCTGGAAAGAAATTTGTTTCTTTACTTATGTAAACAGGCTGCAGAAACGCTAAAACCTGACTAAGAAAATACCTTGTTATTTGTTTGATAATCTCCGTTGGAAAAAATTCTCCATAAAGCAGGTTGATTTTTGCACGCTTTAATTCAGGAATAATTTGTTCTTTTAATGCCCGACCATAACGTTGCTGCTGAGCAGCTATCATAGCGTTAGCCGAATTTAATAAATCGGCTTCGATTTGAATATCGTTATCATCCCGGTTGCTCAATTTCTCCAGGGCGAGTAAAACGGGCATCCTTACCCGATAAAATTCATCTAAGTTGGAAGAAAAAATCGACAGGAACTTAATTCTCTCTAAAAGTGGAACCGATTGGCGCTCCGCCTCCATCAAAATTCGCTCATTAAATTTGAGCCAGCTTAAATCTCTGTTAAACAAAGATGTTTCTACTTTTTGCTCCATTACAGTTTACCGTAGGCTGCGTAAGCTACAACAAATGCCAAAACCGCTGCAATTAAACCAAACATGAATATATTGTATGCCAATCTTATCAGCTTATACTTTCTTCCCAAAACAACACCTTGCGAATATACATCGGTTATCAACGTGCCATATAAAAAATCCTTATCGTTCATTACTTTTAACATACCGTCGGTATATGAGGGTAGCGACATTTTATAAAAGTTGCCAAAAAACAGCAAGTTAACTTTCTTGTTGTCCATATCTTCGGGGGTGAAAACTCCAGCAGGAATTGATGGTCTTGTAGAAAGGATGGAAACCACAACGCAAGTTAAACTTACCATTAACAAAATGAAAGTTGGGATAATTAAATTCCCGTGGTCTTCAAGTCTTCGTAAAAGCAAACTCACAATTAATGAAAGCATAATAGAGTTAACCGTAATTAAAATATGAGCTTTATTATCGGCCATATCGCTTAAACGTTGGTTATTTGCCGAAGTAATCCTGAACATGGTTTCGATACCTTTATCCGGACGATCATCTTTATCTTTTTTGCTTTTTTTCTTTTTTTCCTGAATAACAACCGCCGGAGTTGTCAATGCTGTTGGTGCCTCATCAAAATCGACTTGTTCTTTTTGAGCCGAGAGCTTACTTTTTATTTTATCTATATTTTTTTGCTTCTGATCATCGAGTAAAAGCTTTGTGTAATCGGTATGGTAATGTTGCGATTCTAAGAATTGAATATCTTTTTTGCGCCATTCTTTTTTACTAATGTCTTTACCATAAAGTAATTCGGCTTCTTTATGCATAAGCTTACCTTTTTTTCTAAAATCTTCTGTTCCCAGGTGAAATAGGTCGGCATCGCATAAAATATCTTCTAACTGATTAGTTGGTTTTTGGGGTATTCTGGTGCTAAGAATTGCACCGGCAACTTTATCTATAACTTCTTTATTTACAGCAAGCAATTTTAGATAATTGGTTGCCAGTTCCGCCCCTTTAACTTCGTGGTTTAGGGCATCTTCGAAATAACCGGTATCGTGAAACCATGCGGCAGCTGTAACAATAAAAAAATCCTCATCATTTAACTGATAGTGATTTGATATTTGATGCGATGCCTTAACAACATCTTTCGTGTGTTGAAGATTATGGTAAACTAGTTTCGAGTCTTGGTGCGTATTAAAATAATCGATAACGTGCTTTTCTACATCAATTTGTAGTTGCTTATAATCCATGTGGGTTTTGCTAAAATTTAATTGTTAATGGAAAATATTTCCTAACAGAAACCATACTCCGTTTAGTTATATAAAATTAAGTTAAATTTCATAAAAAATAAGGTTTGTTCTGGTATCAAAGAAAAGGAATTAATATTTTAGAATAACGTTATCTATAATGAATTATTAATGTTTTTGTTTTAGAAAACACCAATTACTTGAAAATGAAGTTAAAATATTAATTTTTGAAATTTTAGTAAAAAACTTTTTCCAAAATCGAAAGCAAATTTGTAACATTGCACTCGCAAAAAACGATAGTTTTTTCAGGGCCTATAGCTCAGTTGGTTAGAGTAGAAGACTCATAATCTTTTGGTCGCTGGTTCGAGCCCAGCTGGGCCCACAAACCCTTCAGTATTACTGGAGGGTTTTTTTTATGCCCCATAACTGCGCTGTAACCTACCTGGAGGCTGATTTCGATGATATTAGCAACTGCTACTGCTTCAAATTTAACACTATTGGATTACATTCGAAACTCAATATTTGTTCTCTATTCGATTTCATTTTGGCGCATTTTGTCGTGTGCCAAATCACATCGTACATTCATCAGCAAAGCTGTAGTATCCATTTGTTGTAACGATTATGTGATCGCAAATATTAATCTCTAATAACTTACCTCCCTCCTTCAACTTATGCGTTAATTTGATATCTGCACCACTAGGATTGGTATTTCCACTACGATGATTATGTGCAAGTTATATGGTTAGGATTGAGACACTAATATCAATGTAAATGTTGAGCGCATTATATTCTTTAGCAAATCCCTCCCAATAATTGGTTATTTAATCAATAGGGTTGCAATAATCCTACAACCCTTATTGATTAGCTTGCCAATAGCGCTTTATAGCTAAAAACCATACATCCCACCTGAAACGGAGATTTGTTCCCCCGTAATCCAGGCCGAATCATCGGATGCTAAAAATAATGCAGCTTTTGCAATATCAGCTGGAAGCCCTCTGCGGCCAAGCGGTGTTTTTTCGATGAAGAATTTTTCATAATCACTGCCTGCAGTAACACCTGCACTGGCCGCACCTTCAGTATCAGTAGCACCAGGCAAAATAGAATTGATGCGTATATTTTTTGCACCAAGTTCTTTCGATAGGGCAACGGTAAAAGCATCTAATGCCGCTTTGGTGGATGAGTACAATGATGCATTTGGAAGTGGATATTTACTGGCACCAGAACTAATGTTGATGATATTCCCTCCATTGTTGCCGAATTGTTTAAGTGCCGCCTGAATAGTCAGTAAGGGGCCCAACACATTAACACTAAAGCTTTGATTAAAAGCTTCTACCGAAATCTGTTCAATTGGTGCATAGCCTTGCGCAACGGCATTATTAACTAAAATATTTACCGGACCAAACACCTCGTTCGCCTCTTCAAATAACCTGATTACACCAGCTTCTTTTGATACATCGGCCTGCACTGCTATAGCCTGACCACCATTGTCGGTGATTACTTTAACCACACCATCTGCAGCTTCTTTACTTGAAGCATAATTTACCACTACCTTTGCACCAGCATGAGCAAAATGTTTTGCTATGGATGCACCAATCCCTTTTGCAGCACCTGTAATTATTGCTACCTTATTTTCTAATTTACTCATGGTCCTTGATATTTTTTTTAAAATCTTTGCTTCAAAGTTGCAGCAAAGGTGGCGGGTAGTAAAAGGACATTTGACACAATAGGTTGGTGATTTTTGTCACCAAATTAGAAATTATAAAGAAAACGCGATGGAAACCTTAGCGCCTTTTGGCGTGATTGATTCTTATTCGGCTCAGTGACTAGGGGTGCCATTGTTGTAACTTTCTAAGTCACTTATCCACCAGTTTTCGACAGCAAACTTTAAAATATGCTCTACGCCCCCCTCACTCAGGCGATAATTACGCAGACATCCTTTTATAATGAAGCACGCATGGTGGCTTACATCCCCTTCTTGTAGCAGATATTGGCGCTTCCTGAGTTTCTTAAAGATAGAAACCGCATGGATCTGGGCCAGATCGCTTTCGGTCAGATCAGGCTGTTTCCTTATTAAATATTCATCAAAGACCTCGAACATCAACTCGCTTAATTAAGGTGGGCTAATTTAAATTCCCATTGAACTATCAAATAGTTGGCCCATCAATAGTTTGGCACAAATATAAGAGCAAAACGGAAAGCGAGAAAAATAATTCTAAAACTGGATGGTAAGGATGCCAATTAGATAGTCTGTTAGTATTCCCTGCCGCTCTTTTCAAAGCTTTTCCCCTTAAGTAATATCCATAATATCTTAGATACCAACCTGGCGATGAATAACTGAACAGATAGAAAATCGCCAGAGGCAGCCTTTGAATCAAAAGTGAAACCTTAAAGACATTTTTTTCTAATGGGCTAAGGTTTTGTAAATTAGATTACATAACTTTAATTTATAAGGAGTTGTATGCACTTACGTGAGATTTATCCCAGTCCTGCGCTCAGCCAGTTCATCAGGTTGTATAGGATTATAGATTTTGAGTTTCAGCATCAACTGGCCATACCACCAAAGGCCTATTCTCCAAGACCCGAGCAATGCCTGCAATTTTTTCCCAGCCCAACGCTGATAGCGTATAAAGAAAAAAAGGTCAAGCCGAAAAGTGCACTGCTTATGGGTCAGCATACTATCGTGAACCATCGGATCGTGTATAAAAAGTTCCTCTCCCTGCAGGTGGTCTTTCAGCCAGGTGCCTTGTACAGGTTAATGGGCCTATCGATTAACGAACTGACGAATGAATCCCTCGAAGCTGAACTTGTGCTGGGCAGGCAGATTGAATCGGTCAATGATCAATTGTACTTCGCTAAAAATCATCAGCACATGATTCAGATCGTGGAGGCCTACCTATTGAATTTATTCGGCAACACCCGGTATGATGCGCTGCCTATCGATCGCATGACGCGTTGGATGTTTGACCCAAAAGAGAATCTGGATTGGTATGTATCAAACGCCTGTCTGTCGCACCGGCAATTCGACCGCAAATTTATAGAGCGGGTGGGCGTTTCCCCAAAAGAGTATCTTCGGGTTGTGCGCTTCGACCAGGCCTACCGAATGAAAAACAGCAAGCCTGAAATGAACTGGTTTGATATCGCAGTGGCCTGCGGCTATTATGACTATCAGCACCTCAGTAAAGAAACCAAGGCCTTCACCGGGCAGACACCAGCATCCTTTTTCTCTATGGACTCTCCTGAGCGATTACTCGGTACAGAGGAAATTTATTAAAATGTCCATTTTCTACCACTAAAGGGATCAGAAATATGCCAATTTTTGTCTATCAAAAGACAATAAAATGGAAAGGAAAAAATTCATACAGCAGAGCATTGGTGCTGTTACCTTACTGGCACTAGGAAAAAATGCAATTGCGGATACAGCTTCGGCAAAAAAGCCTTTTAAGATCGATGCAGGCAAAGGCCGGTTCAATGAATCTTTTCTCTATAAGGGCAAAAATCCGAATGACATCAAAATTTCAGGAAAGGATACCGATGGGCAGGTAGCGCTGTTTGAGTACATTGGCCATGAAAAAACCGGACCTTCCTATCATGTCCATTTTGAACAAGATGAGGTGTTTTATGTGGTTTCCGGAAATTACCGTTTTGTGGTGGGCGGCGAGAGCTTACTATTGGAAGCAGGTGACACCATCTTTTTACCGCGAAACATTCCACATACCTGGATACAGCAAAGCGATGAAGGAAAGTTGATTTATTTGGTTCAGCCAGCAGGAAAAGCAGAAGATTTTTTCAGAACCATGAATAACCTGAAAGGAACACCTACCAAAGCGCAAATTGAAAAAATCCATGAAGATTGCGGGATGAAAATCGTCGGGGCGCCGCTAACGCTATAGTCTCTCTGTGCACTTCCCCAAATTCAGACCAGTTAAAAGTATAATTCTAGACCGAGCGCAGCGAGGCTATTAGAAAAACTATTAATTTTAATTGGTAATATGAAAAGAATCAAGTTTACGGAATCCCA